>Ga0105048_10005016_pt1 | contig 21466 bp, 21 predicted proteins | sample MAT05_FD_78382 | JGI IMG/M metagenome (GOLD analysis project Ga0105048, IMG submission 78382) | Freshwater microbial communities from Lake Fryxell liftoff mats and glacier meltwater in Antarctica - MAT-05 | ecosystem: Environmental > Aquatic > Freshwater > Ice > Liftoff microbial mat | place...
ACCGCAGCCTCGTCGGCCGCGTCGGGTGTGCCGAAAAGGCCGTGGCGCGGCAGGCGCCCCAGACGCACGACGTCGTGCGCGGCGATGTCGCCTTCGGCCTCGCCTTGCTGCGACAGCCAGGAAAGCGCGCGCGCGCGTGTGGGCGCCGGCAGCGTGGCCAGGTCGCGGCCCTGCAGCCACACGCGCCCGGCATCGGGTTTGCGCAGGCCTGCCAGAAGGCTGAGCAGCGTGCTTTTGCCCGCCCCATTGGGGCCGACGATGGCCACCCATTGGCCAGCGTGGAGCGCGAGCGAAACGCCGTCGACCGCGCGCAGCGCGCCCAGCTTCAGGGCCAGGCCTTCGGCTTGGAGTGCGGGCGCGCCTGCGGGGTGGGGTGCAGACACGCCTGCGGCTTGGGGTGCCGACACGCCTGCAGCGGGGGGTGCCGACACGCCCGCGGCGTGGGCTTCAGGCGCGGTCATGCCTGCAGCTGCCGGCGCCGCAACAGCACCAACAGATAGAAGCCACCCAGCACCGCCGTGAGCACGCCCACCGGCAGTTCCTGCGGCGCGATGACGCTGCGCGCTGCCACGTCGGCCGCCAGCAGCAGCACCGCGCCGGCAGCGGCAGAAAGCAGCAACAGCGGCCCGTGCGTCACCACCACGAGCCGGCGCACGATGTGCGGCGCCACCAGACCCACGAAGGCCACCAACCCGGCCTGCGCCACGGCAGTGCCGGTGGCCAGCGCCATCAGCGCCACCAGCAGCAGGCGCACACGCGGCAGTTGCAGGCCCAGGCTGGCGGCGCTGGCTTCGCCCAGCACCAGCGCGTCCAGCGCGCGCGCGTAACGCCAGGCCAGCGCAGCGCCAGGCACCAGCACCACACCCAGCACGACACAACTGCTCCAGCCGAGGAACGACGTGGTGCCGAGCATGAAGATCTGCTTGCCGCGCAGCGCCTCGGGCGAGACCAGCGTGATGAGTTCGGAGATCGACGACAGCAAGATGCCCACCACCACTCCCGCGAGCAGCAGCACGATGGGCCGCGCGGTGCCGCGTGCCAGAACCAGGGTCAGCGCGACGCCGACGACAGCACCGACGAAGGCCGCACCTACCAAACCCACGCGCAGCAGCCAGTCGGCCGTGGCCAGGCCGATGTAATGGCCCAGCACACCGCCTGCCGCCAGCACCAGCACCACGCCCAGGCCTGCACCAGCGGCAGAGCCCAGCAGGTAAGGGTCGGCCAGCGGGTTGCGGAACAGACCCTGCGCGATGGCGCCGGCCAGGCCCAGCAGGCCGCCGGTCAACAAGGCGCCCACGGTGCGGGGCGCGCGGATGGCCGCGACCAGGCTCCACTCATCCTGCGAACCATGCAACCAGGCCAGCGACCAGCCCTCGCTGCCCGCCGCCAGCCCGGCCACGCCCAGCAGCAGCGCCAGCGCTGCCAGCCCGAGGCCCAGCAACGTGGCCTGCGGCCAGCCACGCGAAGAGCGGGTGTGGGCGGTGTGCAGCGTGACCTTCATGCGGTGGTGCAACTTCAGTTCTTCGGGTGCGCGGGGCGGTCCAGGCTCACCAGGCAATCGGCCAGCAATTCGGCCGCTTCAGCCAGACGCGGGCCAGGGCGCACGAGAGCGTTCCAAGGCTCGTTGGCAAAGCCGCAGTGGCGTTGTTCGCGCAATGCACGCAGCACGGCCCAGCCCGGGCGCAATGGCATCTCGGCCACGGCGCGCACGCTGCCGATGATGATGTCGGGCTGGGCGCGCACCACGAACTCGGGGTTCAGCTTCGGAAACGGCCCCAGCGCCGCCGGCACGACGTTGCCCATGCCCAGCCGCGTGAGCGTTTCGCCGACGAACGAGCTCTCACCGGCGGCATACGGTGCCGAGGCCACCTCGAAGTACACCTTCTGCCTGCGCAAGCTGGCCGGCACGCGCGCCGCCGCAGCGTCGAAGCGGGCCTGCATGCGCTGCCAAAGCGCTGCTCCGGCGGCTGCATCACCCAGGGCCAGCGCAATCTGCTGGATGACACGTTCGGTGTCCTGCAGGTTCTTGGGTTCCAGCGCCACGACGCGCAGCCCCAGGGCTTCCAGGCGGTCGATGGCGCGCGACGAGCCTGCGGCCAGCACGAGATCGGGCTTCAACGCGACGAGGCGCTCGATCTGCGTGTCTTCCAGCCCACCCAGCTTGGGCAAGCTGCGCACGCTGGCCGGCCAGTCGGAAAAGCGGTCTGTGCCCACCAGGCGCTGGCAGGCCTGCAGCGCGCAGACGGTTTCGGTCAGCGAAGGCAGCAGCGACACCACACGCTGCGGCACGGCGGGGATCTCCACCGTGCGGCCACGGTCGTCCACCACGCCGGCGGCCCATGTCTGGCCGCACAGCAGCACGGCCAGCAACGCAAGCCCGTGGCGCAGGGAGAGGGTTCGGGAAGCCATCGCCGCCCCCATCAACGCAGCAGGTAGCGCAGGGTGACGAAGCCTTCACGCCGCGGCTGGTCGTAGCCCAGCACCGTGGTGTAGGACTTGTCGTCCACGTTGTTGACACGCAGCCCCAGTTTCGCGGCTGCCGACAGCGACCACTCGGCGCGCAGGTCGAGCGTACCGTAGCCGCCCAGGCGCGCGGTGTTGGCGGCGTTGTCGAAACGGTGCGAGAACGCCGCCAGCGTGGCGCCCGCGGTCCACGCGCCGGCTTGCCAGTCGGCGCCCAGCCGCAAGGCCTGCTTGGCGCGGCGTGCCAATTGTTTGCCGTTGTTGGCATTGCCCACGGTGGCGTTGCGCGGGTCCACGTGGTCGTAGGAAGCGGAAAGGTCGAACTCGCGCCAGCGGCCCTCGTAGCTGAGCGTGATGCCGTCTATCTCCACGCGGGGCAGGTTCACCGGCTGCGGGCCGCTGCTGATGAAACCGCGGTAGCGGTAGTCGTACCGAGCGGCGCGAACGCGATGTTCGCCCACGCTGTAACGCACGCTCAGTTCACCGTGCTTGCCTTCTTCCGGCAGCAGGTTGGGGCTGCCGAAATTGGGAAAGTACAGCTGGTTGAAGCTGGGCAACGTCTGGCTGCTGCCGTAGCTGGCACCCAGCAGCCAGGCCGGCGTGAGTGCAAAACCGTAGGCCAACGCGCCTGTGGTGATGCCGCCGAACTGCGAGTTGCGGTCATGGCGCAGGCTGGCCTGCCAGTTGTGCGCGGCGGCGTTGCCGTTCAGGCCCAGCGCCAGGCTGTCGATGTCACGCTCGCTCACCGCGAACGGCGCCCCTGGGCGGCTGACCTTTTCAGACGTCCGTTCCAGCAACAGCAGCGCCGTGCCCACAGGCGTGGCGGCACTGCTTTCCCACGCCGCCTGGCGGCTGCGCGTGCCGATGGCACCGATCGCGGCGAAGGGGCTGGCACTGGCCAACGTCTTGTACACGTCTTCCGAATCGGTCAGGCTCAGCCGCGTGGTCACCCCGGGCAGCAGGCGGCCGCGCGCGGACAAGCCCAGCAGCCGGTTGTCGAGCTCGGCACGCGCATCGGCACCCAGGCCGTCGTCGAGGCGCGTCAGGCCCGTGCTCTGCAGCGCCAGCAGTTCCACGCGCCAGTCGGCCAGCGGCCGCCACCCCAGCCGCAAGCTGCCAGCGTTCTGGCGGAAGCCGTCGCGGTCGGGGTTGTAGTTGCCGAAGGGCGCCAGCGGGTTGCTGGCTGAAACGCCGCGGTTGTCGGTGTGTTGAACCTGCACCGTGGCGTCGACCGTGCCGTTTCCGAAGCCCACGCCGCCCGCCACCTGGCCGTAGCGGTTGGAACCCAGCGAAAGCTTGGCATTGCCACTGACACCTTGCGTGGCCTGGCGCGTGAAGACCTGCACCACGCCGCCGAAAGCGCCACTGCCATACAGCGACGACATCGGCCCACGCACGATTTCGATGCGCTCCACCGCTTCGAGCGGCAGGTTGTCCAGCGACGGTGTGCCCAAGGTGGCCGACCCGACGCGAATGCCGTCCACCAGCAGCAAGGTGTGGCGGGACTCCAGCCCACGGATGAAGAGCGATGCCGTCTTGCCGAGCCCGCCGTTGCTGGCGAACTGCAGGCCGGCTTGCTGCGACAGCAGCTCGACCAGCGTGCGGCCCTCGTTGCGCTCGATGGTGGCGCGGTCGATGGTGGTGACCTCGGCCACCAGCTGGTTCACCGGCGTCGGCACGCGCGTGGCGGTGATGTTGATCTGCTGCGCTTGTGGGCCGGTCTGGGCCCAGACGCCGGCCGCAGCCAGCAGCGACAACAAAGACGCAGACGCAGTGACGCTGCGCTTGAACGAAGGAAGAGAAGGAAGAAGACGAAGACGAAGACGAAGAGACAAGAGAAACCTCCAGCCGCGCACCCCGCGCGGACATGAACCGAATGCGCTGGGCATGGCTGAAGGCAAGGAAGGCAGGAAGCCCGACAGGGCGCACGGTGGCGCAGCAGCAGGCACTCCGGCCCGCGCTGCCCTCCGCAACGCCAGCTCCCATCGCACAAGGCCGGTATCCGGGCTCGCGAGTGCCGAGGGCATCTGACTGCAGTGTCGAACTGCGGTGTCAAACACCTTCGGAGGCCCACTGCGCCTTCCCAGGCCCGCTGTCTTTCGACGCGGGCCCAGTGGCTGTCATGCAGTGCGCTCCTCGCTGACCGTTGCGGGGGCAGCGCCGGAATCACCCAGTCCATGTACAGACTGCGTTCACCGACTTCCCGTTTAACCTGCCGCCCTGAACGGGACAGCAGGCACCTGGTGCAAGCGGGGGCGATGCTATCTCAGCTTGGCCGCGCGGCCGCCGCAGTCTCGAGCCCCTGCCCAGACGGGCCTGACAAACCGGGCTGACAAACCAGGCTGAAGAACGGGGCTGAGCGGGTCTGAGCGAAAGGGCGGCCGATATACTCACGATTTCCCACCTCAGCACGCGCATTGACGCCGTGCTGCACGCAATGACCAAGTTCGTTTTCGTCACCGGCGGTGTGGTGTCCTCGCTGGGCAAGGGCATCGCGGCGGCGTCTCTGGCGGCCATTCTCGAGTCGCGTGGCCTGAAGGTCACCCTCATCAAGCTGGACCCCTACCTCAACGTCGACCCCGGGACCATGAGTCCCTTTCAGCACGGCGAGGTTTTCGTCACCGACGACGGCGCGGAAACCGACCTCGACCTCGGCCACTACGAGCGCTTCATCACGACGCGCATGAAGAAGGCCAACAACTTCACCGCCGGCCAGATCTACAAGAGCGTGCTCGAGAAGGAACGCCGCGGCGACTACCTCGGCAAGACGGTGCAGGTGATCCCGCACGTCACCAACGAAATTCAGCAGTTCGTGATGCGCGGCGCCACGGCCGATCTCGATGTTGCCATCGTCGAGATCGGCGGCACCGTGGGCGACATCGAGAGCCTGCCCTTCCTGGAAGCGGTGCGCCAGATGAGCCTGAAGATGGGGCCGACGAACAGCGCCTTCGTGCATCTGACCTATGTGCCGTGGATCGCTGCCGCCGGCGAGCTGAAAACCAAGCCCACGCAGCACACGGTGCAGAAGATGCGCGAGATCGGCATCCAGCCCGACGTGTTGCTGTGCCGCGCCGACCGCGCCATCCCCGACGAAGAGCGCGAGAAGATCAGCCTCTTCACCAACGTGCAGCCACACGGCGTGATCAGCATGTGGGACGTGGACACCATCTACAAGGTGCCGCGCATGCTGCACGAGCAGGGCCTGGACGAGATGATCTGCATGAAGCTGCAGCTGCTCACCAAGCCTGCCGAACTGCGGCGCTGGGACAGCCTGGTGCACGAGGTGGCGCACCCGCGCTCGACCGTGAAGATTGCGATGTGCGGCAAGTACACCGACCTGTCGGACAGCTACAAGAGCCTGAACGAGGCGCTGCGCCATGCCGGCATCCACAACCACGCCAAGGTGCAGATCGGGTACGTCGACGCCGAGACGCTGACGCCGGCGACGGTCTCGCAGCTGTCTGCGTACGACGCCATCCTGGTGCCGGGCGGCTTCGGACAGCGCGGCGTGGAAGGCAAGATCGCCGCGGTGCAGTACGCCCGCGAAAACAGGATTCCCTACCTCGGCATCTGCCTGGGCATGCAGGTGGCCACCATCGAATACGCGCGCCACGTGGTGGGCCTGGCGGGTGCCAACAGCACCGAATTCGAGCCCGGCTGCGCGCACCCGGTCATCGCGCTCATCGAAGAATGGCAAGACCGCGACGGCAGCCTTCAGAAGCGCAACGCCAGCTCAGACCTGGGCGGCACGATGCGCCTGGGCGCGCAGAGCAGTGACGTGAAGGCCGGCACGCTGGCGTACCAGATCTACGGGCCGGTGGTGACAGAACGCCACCGCCACCGCTTTGAGGCGAACGTGAATTACCTCGAACAACTGCAGGAAGCCGGCCTGGTGATCAGCGCCCTGACGCAGACCGAGAAGCTCACCGAAATCATCGAGTTGCCGCAGGCCGTGCACCCCTGGTTCGTGGGCGTGCAGTTTCACCCCGAGTTCAAGAGTACGCCGTGGGACGGGCACCCGCTGTTCACGAGCTTTGTGAAGGCCGCTCTGGACCAACAGGCGCGCGTGGCTTCGGCAGACACGACACAGAAGGCGACAGCATGAAGCTCTGCGGGTTCGATGTCGGCATCGACAAGCCGTTCTTCCTGATCAGCGGCCCTTGCGTGGTCGAGAGCGAACAGCTGCAGATGGACGTGGCCGGGCGGCTGCAGGAAATCACCCGCGAGCTCGGCATCCCTTTCATCTTCAAGAGCAGCTACGACAAGGCCAACCGCAGCAGCGGCGCCAGTTTCCGCGGCCCGGGCATGGAGCGTGGGCTGGAGATTTTGGCCAAGGTCAAGCGCGAACTCGGCGTGCCCATCCTCACCGACGTGCACGACGAGAGCCATGTCGCGCAAGTGGCTGCGGTGGTGGACGTGCTGCAGACGCCGGCCTTCCTCAGCCGCCAGACCGACTTCATCCGCGCCGTGGCGCAAAGCGGCAAGCCGGTGAACATCAAGAAGGGGCAGTTCCTGGCGCCCCACGACATGAAGAACGTCATCGACAAGGCCCGCGCCGCAGCACGCGAAAAGGGTTTGCCAGACGACGTCTTCATGGCCTGCGAACGCGGCGTGAGCTTCGGCTACAACAACCTCGTCAGCGACATGCGCGCGCTGGCCATCATGCGCGAGACCGGCGCTCCTGTCGTGTTCGACGCCACGCACAGCGTGCAGCTGCCCGGCGGCCAGGGCACGAGCTCTGGCGGGCAGCGTGAGTTCGTGCCGGTGCTCAGCCGCGCAGCGGTGGCCGTGGGCGTGGCCGGGCTCTTCATGGAGACCCACCCCGACCCCGCCAACGCGATGAGCGATGGCCCGAATGCCGTGCCGCTGAGGCACATGAAGGCGCTGCTGGAGCAACTGCTCGCGCTCGACCGCGTGATCAAGCAGCAACCGCTGCTCGAGAACGACTTCAGCTGCTGACTTTGCCGCTGAAGCCCCGCCTGACCCCAACCCTGAAACTTCCCCGAGACCGAAGAACATGAGTGCCATCGTCGATATCGTCGGCCGCGAAATTCTGGACAGCCGCGGCAACCCCACCGTCGAATGCGACGTGCTGCTGGAAAGCGGCACCATGGGCCGCGCCGCCGTGCCCTCGGGCGCCAGCACCGGCAGCCGCGAGGCCATCGAGCTGCGCGATGGCGACACGTTGCGCTACGGCGGCAAGGGCGTGCTGAAGGCGGTGGAACACATCAATACGGAGATCAGCGAATCGATCCTGGGTCTGGACGCCAGCGAACAGGCCTTCCTCGACAAGACGATGATCGACCTGGACGGCACCGACAACAAGAGCCGCCTGGGCGCCAATGCAATGCTGGCCGTGAGCATGGCCGTGGCTCGCGCTGCGGCTGAAGAGTCGGGCCTGCCGCTCTACCGCTACTTCGGCGGCATGGGCCGTATGAGCCTGCCGGTGCCGATGATGAACGTCATCAACGGCGGCGCCCACGCGAACAACAACCTCGACCTGCAAGAGTTCATGATCATTCCGGTGGGCGCGCCCACCTTCCGCGAGGCGGTGCGCTACGGCGCCGAGGTCTTCCACGCGCTGAAGAAGATCATCAACGACAAGGGCATGCCCACGCAGGTGGGCGACGAAGGGGGCTTCGCGCCCAACGTGGCCAGCCATGAGGCGGCCATCCAGCTCATCCTGGAAGCCATCGACAAGGCCGGCTTCCATGCCGGCGAGCAGATCGCGCTCGGCCTGGATTGCGCCGCGAGCGAGTTCTATGAAAACGGCCAGTACCACCTGAAGGGCGAGGGCCTGCAACTGGCCGCGGCCGAGTGGACCGACGTGCTGGCGACCTGGGTCGACAAATACCCCATCATCAGCATCGAAGACGGCATGCACGAAGGCGACTGGGAGGGCTGGAAGACCCTCAACGACCGCCTGGGCAAGAAGGTGCAACTGGTGGGCGACGACCTTTTCGTCACCAACACCAAGATCCTCGAGCGTGGCATCCGCGAGGGCGTGGCCAACAGCATCCTGATCAAGATCAACCAGATCGGCACGCTCACCGAGACCTTCGCCGCCATCGAGATGGCCAAGCGCGCCGGCTGGACCAACGTCATCAGCCACCGCAGCGGCGAAACCGAAGACAGCACCATCGCCGACATTGCGGTGGGCACGAATGCCGGGCAGATCAAGACCGGTTCCTTGAGCCGCAGCGACCGCATGGCCAAGTACAACCAGTTGCTGCGCATCGAAGAAGACCTGGGCGACGTGGCCAGCTATCCGGGCCGCGCTGCTTTCTACAACCTCAAGTAACGCCAGGCCAGGAACCGCATGCGCTGGACCCCCATCGTGCTTGCCGCCCTGCTGCTGGTGGTGCAGGGCGACCTGTGGGTCGGCAAGGGCAACCTGCCCTACGTGATGGGCCTGCGCAAGCAGGTAACTGAACAGCGCGGCCTGAACGAAGCAGCGCGCGCACGCAACCAAGCGGTGGCCGCCGAGGTGGTGGACCTGCGCGAAGGCCTGGAGATGGTGGAAGAGAAGGCCCGCGCCGAACTGGGCATGGTCAAGCCTGACGAGATCCTCGTCCAGGTCACCGCGCGGCGCTGAGTTCCGATGCCCGGTCTTGAGGCGGTGCTGTCGGCCGCGCAGCCGCTGTTGGCGGCGGCCTTCACGCTGTGGGGCAGCCCGGTCACCTGGCTGGAAATCGTGGCCTTCGTGGTGGCTGTGGTGATGGTGCTGGCCAACTTCCGCGTCAACCCCGTGGCATGGCCGCTGGCCATCGTGAGCTCGCTGATGTATGCGCTGCTGTTTGCCGACAGCAAGCTCTATGGCGAAGCGGGCCTGCAGTTCGTCTTCATCGGTGCTGCCTTCTGGGGCTGGTGGCAGTGGCTGCGCGGCCGCAGTGGTGACGGCACACCGCTGCGCGTGCACCACCTCTCGAACCGTGGCCTGACGCTGCTGGCTGCTGGCACGCTGGCCGCCTGGCCGCTCATGGGCCTGCTGCTGGACCACGCCACCGACAGCGATGTGCCCTATTTCGACGCCTTGCCCACCGTGGCCAGCCTGGCCGGGCAAATCTTGCTCGCGCGCAAGTGCGTCGAGAACTGGCCCGTGTGGGTGGGCGTGAACATCGTCAGCGTGGCATTGTTTGCCTACAAGGGCCTGTGGCTGACGGTCGTGCTCTATGCGCTCTTCACCGTGTTGGCACTGGTGGGATGGCGCGCCTGGCGCAAGCTGGTGGCAGTGTGATGCGTACGAAGCCTGCACATGCCCCCGCAGCCGCACCTGCAACAGACGCGCTGCTGGTGGCCATCGTCGGCGCCGAGAGCACTGGCAAGACGACGCTGGCCGCAGCGCTGGCCGAGAGCCTGGGCCGCGAAACCGGCCGGCGTGTGGCCTGGGTACCCGAGGTGCTGCGCGAGTGGTGCGAACGGACCGGCCGCACGCCGCTGGCGCACGAGCAGGGCTCCATCATGCGGGCGCAGCACGAACGCCTGAACGCCGCGGCCGAGACCCACGAGGTGGTGGTCTGCGACACCACGGCGCTGATGACCGCCGTTTACAGCCGCATCGTCTTCGGCGACCGCAGCCTCGACGAGCGCGCCGTGGCTCTGCACCGCCGCGTGGGCGTGACGCTGCTGACGGCGCTGGACCTGCCCTGGGTGCCCGACGGCTTGCAGCGCGATGGCCCTCATGTGCGTGAACCGGTGGACAACGCGCTGCGCGAGTTGATGAACAGCCACGGCATCCCGTACGCCATCGTCACAGGCACAGACGGCGCAAGGCTGCAAAACGCGCTGGCGGCCACGCTGCCCCTGCTGCACGCCCACGAAGCACCTGCCGCGCCACGGCGCAGCGGTCTTTTCAGTGCGCTCGCCGCAGGTCGAGGCTCACGCTGGGCTTGTGAATGCTGCGAGCCGGAGGCCGAACGCAAACTGCAGCGCCGTATGCGGGGCAGTACGCAGGGCAGTACGCAGGGCCCTGCGCAGGGCAGTACGCAGGGCCGTTCAGATCGCGATTGAAGCTCACTGAACGCCAACCGGCCCCGGCGGCTGGTCGAGCGCGGGCGTGAACATCTCTCCCACGTCCACTGCATCGAAGCGGTACTGCAGGCCGCAGAACTCGCAGCCCACCTCCACTTCGCCGCGTTCGGCAATCAGGCTGTCGCTCTCTTCGCGACCCAGGCCGCGCAGCATGTTGCGCACACGCTCACGGCTGCAGGTGCAGGCAAAACGTGGTGACGCACCGGCCGCAGGGTCGAAGACCCGCAGCGTTTCTTCCCAGAACAGGCGGTGCAGTATCTGCTCGGGCGGCAGCGCCAGCAGCTCTTCACGCGTCAGGGTGGCGGCCAGCATGGCGATGCGGTTGAAGTGTTCGGACAGACCGATGTCGTCTTCGTTCTGCCGGCCGAGGTTGCCCTCACCTTCCACCGGCATGCGCTGGATGAGCAGGCCTGCGGCCACATCGTCGTTGGCGGCCAGCACCAGGCGCGTGTCGAGCTGCTCGCTTTGCAGCATGTAGTGTTCCAGCACCTGCTGCACCTGCTGCAGCGGTTCACGCTGGTCGCCGTGCAGCGGTACCACGCCCTGGTAGGGCTGCTGGCCGGGCAGCCGGTCTTTCGGATCCAGCGTGATGGCGCAGCGGCCCTGGCCGTGCACGTTCAGCAGCGCTTCCAGCTGCGCGCCGGGTGGCACCTCACCCACCACCTTCGCGGTGGCGCGAAAGGCCAGGTCGGGCTGCACCTCGGCCACGGCCAGCTTCACCGGGCCGTCGCCATGCATCTGCAGCACCAGCGCGCCGTTGAACTTGATGTTGGCCTGCATCAGCACGCCGGCCGCGGCCATCTCGCCCAGCAGCACACGCACTTCGGGCGAGTGGGCGCCGATGGGCGCACGGCGGCGCAACACTTCCTGCCAGCTGTCGGTCAGGCGCACGAGCATGCCGCGCACTGGCAGGCCTTCGAAGAGAAACTTGATCAACACGCTCATCAGGCCATCTTTTTCAGTTGGGTTCGGTGGTGCTGCGCCTTCTCGACGTAGTGCAGCGCGCCCAGCTTCATGCGCGCCAGCTGCTCGGGCGTCAGGGTGCGCACGGCCTTGGCCGGGCTGCCCAGGATCAGGCTGTTGTCCGGGAAGGTCTTGCCTTCGGTGATGAGGGCCCCGGCTGCCACCAGGCAGTTGCGGCCGATGTGGGCGCCGTTCAAGACCACGGCCTGAATGCCGATCAGCGAACCGTCTCCCACCGTGCAGCCATGCAGCATGGCCTGGTGGCCCACCGTGACCTCGTCGCCCAGCGTCAGTGGCGAACCCATGTCGGTGTGCATCACCGCCGATTCCTGCACGTTGCAACGCGCGCCGAGGGTGATCCACTCGTTGTCGCCACGCAGCACGGCGCCGTACCAGACACTGCTGCCCTCACCCAGGCTGACACGGCCGATGACTTCGGCACTGCCGGCCACCCAGGCGGTGGCTGCGATACGCGGGACGTCGTCGCCGAGTTGGTAGATGGCCACGTGAGTCTCCTGCAGGCAAAGCGCACAATTCTAGGGATGGAGCTTCGAATGGCCGCTCTCAGGGCATTGCAGGTGTGCGACCCCGCGGCGAAAGCCGCGGCGGCGCTGGCGCTGCACCCGCAACATCACCCTGGGCTGATGGATGATGCGGCTGGCCTGCTGTGCACCCAGGCCGACTTGCGGTCCGAACTGCTTGCCGACAGCTCGCTGCCCGGCCGAACGGCCCGGCCCGAGCTGGTCGACCCGAGATTGCTGAAGCCGCGCTCGCCCTTCACGCTCGAAGGCCGTGCTGCCCTGCTGCATGCCGTGGCGCACATCGAGCTGAATGCCATCAATCTGGCGCTGGACGCCGTCTGGCGCTTCGCCGGCATGCCGCCCGCCTACTACCGCGACTGGCTGCGCGTGGCTGCAGAAGAAGCGCTGCACTTCACGCTGCTGAACGAGCACCTGGCGACGTTGGGCCACCACTATGGCGATTGGCCGGCCCACGACGGCCTGTGGGCCATGACGGCGCGCACCGCTGGCGACATCACCGCGCGCATGGCGCTGGTGCCGCGCACACTGGAAGCACGCGGTCTGGACGCCACGCCGCCGATGCAGGCGCGGTTGCGCCAGGCCGGCGACGAGCGGGCGGTGGAAATCCTGGACGTGATCCTGCGCGACGAGATCGGCCATGTCGCCATCGGCAACACTTGGTACCGCTGGCTCTGCGCGCGCCAGGGTCTGGACCCGGTGGCCCATTACGCAGTGCTGGCCGTGCAGTACGGCGCACCGAAGCTGCGCGGGCCTTTCAACCTGGAAGCGCGCCGCGCCGCCGGCTTCACCGCGGCAGAGATTGCCGCACTCGGCACTTCGTGACTTCCTGCCGCGTGGCATGACACCGGCGTTACACTTCGTCGCCTCCTTCTTCCACACCCACACAAACGCCCATGAAGCTGATGTCGACCCGTCGTTTCCTGCAGATTGCAGGCCTCACCGCCGCTACTTTCGTGCTCGCTGCCTGCGGGAAGAAGGAAGAAGCGCCAGCACCGGCCGCAGTGGCTTCGGCCCCGGCGCCCGCGCCAGCCAGGGTCTACGTGGTGGGCACCGACGCCGCCTACGCGCCTTTCGAAAGCCAGAACGAGAAGGGCGAGATCGTCGGCTTCGACATCGAAGTGGTGCAGGCCATCGCAGCGAAGGCCGGTATCGAGGTGAAGTTCGTCAACACCCCGTGGGAAGGCATCTTCAACGCTCTGGGCCAGGGCGACCGCGACATGGTCGTCTCGGCAGTGACCATCACCGAGGAGCGCAAGGGCACGATGGACTTCAGCGATCCCTACTTCGACGCGCAACAACTCATCGCCGTCAAGGAAACCAGCAAGGTTGCCAAGTTCGCCGACCTGAAGAGGCTGAAGGTGGGCGTTCAGACCGGCACCACTGGCGACGAGGCCGTGGGCAAGCTGCTGGGCAAGACCAACACCAACATCAAGCGCTTCGAGAGCACACCGCTGGCGCTGAAAGAACTGGAAGCTGGCGGCGTCGACGCGGTGGTGGCCGACAACGGCGTGATCATCCATTACGTGGCCAACAACCCGGGCGGCAAGTTCAAGACCGTGGCCGACAAGGACTTCGTGCCCGAGCAGTACGGCATTGCGCTGAAGAAGGGCAACACTGAACTGCTGGAAAAAATCAACAAGGGCCTGGCCGAAATCAAGGCCGACGGCAGCTACGACGCGATCTTCAGCAAGTACTTCGGCGCGCCGCCGGCCAAGGCCGAGGCCAGCGCACCTGCGACGGCAGCCTCGAAGTAAACCGGCGTCCGGACGATGGATCTTCGGTGGGAGATCCTGTCCGGCTACATGCCGCTGTTCATCAGCGGCCTGTGGATGACCATCAAGCTCACGCTGGTGGCCATCACCGCCGGGCTCGTGCTGGGCGTGGGCTGCGGCCTCGTCAGCACCTCGTCAGATGCCCCCGCGCCGCGCAGCGCCCTGGCCCGCGCCCTGCTGGGCCTTGCGCGCGCCATCACGGTGGCTTACGTCACCTTCTTTCGCGGCACGCCGCTGTTCGTGCAGATCTTGCTGGTGCACTTCGCGCTGATGCCAGCGCTGGTGCACCCCGACAGTGGCTTGCTGCTGTCGGGTGAGCTCGCACGCACCTTCCGCCAGGAGCACGGTGCCTTTTTCTCCGGCTGCGTCGCGCTCAGTCTGAATGCCGGCGCGTATATCAGCGAGATATTTCGCGCCGGCATCCAAAGCATCCACCGCGGGCAGACGCAGGCTGCCTACAGCGTGGGTCTGACGCATGCGCAGTCGATGCGCTTCGTGGTGCTGCCGCAGGCTTTCAGGCGCATGGTGCCGGCACTCGTCAACGAAGGCGTCACGCTGATCAAGGACAGCTCGCTGGTGTCAGCCATCGGCCTGGCCGAACTGGCGCTGGCGGCGCGCACCGTGGCGGGCGCCTATTCGCGTTACTGGGAACCGTATCTCGCCATTTCGGTGATCTACCTCGTGCTGACGCTGACCTTGTCGTTGCTGGCGCGGCGCCTGGAGGCGCCGGCGCATCTTCGTGGGCGGTAGGCGCGGCCGCCAGGCGCGAGAAGCAAGAAGCAAGAAGCAAGAAGCAGCCCGCCGTTCGGGGCAAGTGTTGCGCGGATGCTGCGCTGCAGCGTACTTTCTGCATCCGAACCGACCCGAGGGCGGGTTTGCCCGGGGTTCGCCTCTAAACTGACACATGTCGCCGGTAAGAAGACTTGTTCCGACCCGGCACCGCAACCACCGAGTGAGGAAAAGTATGAAGAAAACCCTGATTGTTGCCGCCGTCCTGGCTTCGACCGCTGGCGCCGCTCTGGCGCAGAGCAGCGTCACCGTGTACGGCCGCCTGAACGTCACCGCCGAGTCCATCGAGCGCAATGGCGTGAAGACCAAGGAACTGATCAACAACGCCTCGCGCCTGGGCTTCAAGGGCACCGAAGACCTCGGCGGCGGCCTCAAGGCCAACTTCCTGCTGGAGCACCGCTTCAGCATCGACACCGGCACCGTGCCGAACGACTTCTGGGCCGGCGATTCGTATGTGGGTTTGTCGGGTGGCTTCGGTGCCGTGCGCCTGGGCCGCACGACCAGCGAAGCCTATTACGCGACTGCTGACTACATCAGCATGAACAACCACGACACCGGCACATCGTCGGACGCGCTGTATGCCTACCTGGGCAACAACCGGAACAAGATTGCCTACAACACCAACAGCATGGGCGGTTTGGTGTTTCACGCGGCCGTCAGCGCTGGTGAAGGCGTTCCCGGCCGGACCCGCGGCTACGACCTGGCTGCCACCTACGACATCGGCAACCTGAGCCTCGGCGCTGGCTACGAGAAGTACGGTTCAGCCAATCAGTACGCCATCCGCGGCCTGTACACCGCCGGTGCCTTCGTGTTCGGCGGCTATGTCCAACGCGACAAGAACGGCTACGGTGCCAACTTCGGCAACCGCACCACCTTCCGCGTGACCGGTGCCTACAACGTCGGCAACAGCGAGTTCCACCTCGGCTACGGCAAGGCTGGCGATTACAGCCGCGTGGCCAACAGCGACGCCGACCAGCTGGTCCTGGGCTACAACTACAACCTCAGCAAGCGCACCAAGGTCTACGGCTACTACGCGAACGTCGACAACAGCCGCGCCAACGTCTATGGCGATCTGAGCACCCTGGCTGTGGGCGTGCGCCACAACTTCTGATCGCTCGGGGGTTTCCCCTGCGCAAGAAGGCTGGTCGAGAGACCGGCCTTTTTTTCGTCCATCGTCAGCCGCGCGGGTGATGCTGGGCGTGCAGTTGCCGCAGCCGCTCGCGCGCCACGTGGGTGTAGATGGTGGTGGTGCCGATGTCGGCATGCCCGAGCAGCATCTGCACGGCGCGCAGGTCGGCCCCGTGGTTCAGCAGATGCGTGGCAAAGGCGTGGCGCAGCGTGTGGGGCGACAACGGCGCTGTCACACCGGCCTGCACGGCGTAGCGCTTGCACAGGCGCCAGAACATCTGGCGCGACATGCCATCTCCCAGACGCGTGACGAACAAGGCGTCGCTGGCAGCGCCCGCCAGGATGACCGCGCGCGCCTGCGACAGGTAGCGTTGCAGCCAGACCTGCGCCTCGGCGCCGAAAGGCAACATCCGCTCGCGCGAGCCCTTGCCCATCACACGCAACGCGCCCTCGGTCAGGCCCAGCTGTACGGTCTTCAGCGTCACCAGTTCGCTCACGCGCAGGCCGCTGGCATACATCAGCTCGAGCATCGCGCGGTCGCGCAGCCCCAGGGCGGTGGCCGCATCGGGTGCGTCGAGCAGGGCCTCGACCTGCGTTTCGCTGAGGCTCTTGGGCACTCGCAGCGGCTGACGGGCGGCCAGCATGCGCAACGTGGGGTCGCTCAAGACCAGGTGTTCACGCACGGCCCAGCGAAAGTAGCGCTTGAACACCGTCAGCCGGCGGTTCGCTGTGGTGGCGCGCGTGCCCGCATGGCGATCGGCCATGTAGGCCAGCAGATCGGCTTCGCTGCTGCCATTCAGAGGCCTTTGCAGCCACTCGGCGAACGCGTTCAGGTCGCGCCGGTAGGCGGCCAGCGTCAGTGGCGCCAGGCCGTCTTCAATCCACAAGGCGTCGATGAAGCGGTCGATGGCAGCAGCATTGCCGCCATCGACCGCCACGCCGGGGTTCACTCGAGAGAGAGCTTCTGCTTGGCGACGACATCCTTGTAGACATCGAATTCGGCGCGAATCTGCCTGGCGAATTCATCAGGCGTATTCAGGATCATCAGCGAGCCGGTGTCCTCGATGCGCTTCCTGACATCGGGCAATTCGCTCGTGCGCTTGATGGCCGCAGCCACGCGTTCGACGACGTCACGGGGTGTGCCCTTGGGGCCGACGATGCCGTAATAGGCCATGCGGTTCACGGGCTCCAGCCCCACTTCCTTGAAGGTCGGCACATTCGGCAGCTGTGTCAGGCGCTGAGGCGCCGCCACCACGATGGCGATGAGCCGGCCGTCCCTGATGAAAGGCAGTGCCGAAGGCATGTTGTCGAAGATGATGGGCACCTGCCCCGCCACGGTGTCGTTCAAGGCCGGGCCGGCGCCGCGGTAGGGAATGTGCGTGATGAAGGTGCCGGTGAGGCTCTTGTAAAGCTCCATCTGCAGATGGCCGATGCCACCGGTGCCGGAACTGGCAAAGCTGTACTTGCCCGGGTTCTTCTTGATCTCGGCCAGAAAACCCTTGTAGTCGCGCGCCGGAAAGCTGGGGTGCACAGCGATGACGTTGGGCGTGGCGGCGATGTTGATGATGGGCGTGAAGTCGGTCAGCGGGTCGTAGCCGATCTTCTTGTTGATGGCCGGGTTGGAGGCGGTGGTGGACACCGTGGCCATGCCCAGGGTGTAGCCGTCAGGCGCCGCGCGAATAAGTTCCAGCGCCCCGATGGAGCCGCCGCCGCCGGCCTTGTTCTCGACGACCAGGTTCTGGCCCAGCGCGAGGTGGGCTTTTTCGGCAACGACGCGGGCCACGATGTCGGTGGTGCCGCCGGGCGCGAAGGGCACGACCAGCCGCACGGGCTTGATCGGGTAAGCCTGGGCGCTGGCGCCCATCGGCACCGTCGAGGTCATCACGAGCGCGGCGGCGCCCAACAGGCCGGTGAAGGTCTTGCGTTTCATCTTTTTTGTCTCCAAGTCGACGGTCGCTGCAAGCAACTTTGCCGTCCGGTTTTCAAAGGGCCCGGCGTTTCAGACTGTGCCGGCCAGCAAGCCCGCCTTGAGCTTGCTGTCGTACGGTCGGTCGCCGACGAAGCTGCGAAGCAAAGCAGCGAAGAAGTCTTCACCTGCGATGGCTTCGCCGCGGAGTGTGCCATTCACGCTGAAGGCCATTCCGCGCCCGGGCTCGAGATCGAGGTTGATGAGGTCGCCCTTGCGCACCTTGCCCAAAGCGCCCACCAGCGCCTCGAATCTGGCCATGCGCTCGGCCAGCTGCGGCAGTTCGGCCGCAGGCGTGTTGCGCTCCATGCCCTTGCGAAAGGCCTTCACGAACTCGGCCGCAGGCACCTCCTGCAGCATCAGCATCTGCAGCCGCTTCGGGCCGGCTTGCGCGACGGCTTGCTCCGCATCTCGGGCGGGGGAGCGCAGGTACAGGGCTGCGGCATAGCCCTTGAACCAGGCCACAGCGCGCACACCGGTGCCGTTGAGCAGCAGTTCACTGCCCGCCACGGTCACACGCCGATCGAAGGGATGGCCCTCGAAGATCACCGGCTGGGCCCATGCGGGCGCCAGCGACGTCAGCCCTGCAAGCGGGCCCAGCGCCAGCCCGGCCAGGGTGCGCAGCATCAAGGCGCGACGGTTCATGTTCATTCGGTTTGTCATCGGTGCTTCGAGTGTGGGCTCGGGCTTTACGTTCCGCCTGAGTGTGCCGCCGACCGGGAACGCCCGCCCTCGATGGTGCGGGCAGACCGTCGCAGATACTTGCCGCATGGCCGATGCCCTGCTCTTGTTGCCCGATTTCACACTCATCGTCGTCGGTTTTCTGATCTGCCGCTACACCGCACTGAATCGCCCCGCGTGGGACGCCATCGAGCGCATCGTCTATCTGGTGCTGTTCCCGGCCTTGCTGTTCGGCGCCATCGTGCGCTATCCCATCACGGCGGGCAGCGCCTTGCCGCTGGCCGGCGCCGGGCTGGCGGTCGTCACCCTGGGCGTCTTGCTGTCTTACGGCTTGAGGCTGTGGCCGGGTGTCGACGCACGTTTGCATGCCTCGGGCGCGCAGACGGCCTTCCGCTTCAACTCGTATGTCGCGCTGGCACTCGCCGACCGCCTGGCCGGCGCGCCGGGTGTGGCCTGGACGGCGCTGATCATCGCCGTGTGCGTGCCGGTGGCCAACGTCGCCGCCGTGTGGCCGCTGGCGCGCCAGGGCGGCCATGGTTACCTGCGCGAACTGCTGCGCAACCCGCTCATCCTGGCCACGGTGGCCGGCCTCTTGTTCAACCTGCTTGGCCTGCGTCTGCCCGCGCTGGCCGAGACCACCGTCACGCGCATCGGCGCTGCCGCGCTGCCTTTGGGCTTGATGGCCGTGGGCGCCGGCCTGCATTTGGGAGCACTGAAGGAAGGCCCGCGGCTGGCTGCGGCGCTGTTGGCCATACGCCATGCGCTGCTGCCGGCTTTTGCCGTGGTGCTGGTGGTGGCGCTGGGCCTGCCGCCTGGCCAGCAGGCGGTGGTGGTGGCGTTTGCGGCTTTGCCCACCGCGTCAAGCGCCTATGTGCTGGCGGTGCGGATGGGCGGCCACGGCGGCTACACGGCAGGGCTGGTGACGGTGTCGACGCTGATCGCGATGGTGGCGTTGCCGCTGTGGCTGGCCGCCTGGCGCGCCTGGGCCGCCTGAACCTTGGCCCACTGGGGCCGGACAGGAAAGCAGCGGCTCAGGCCTCTCGCTGCGCCAACGCCCAGTCGATGTGCTCTGCTACCAACGCATCGGCATGCGGCAGTGCCGCCTGCAGCGCATGCGCGATGGCCACTTCCCCCGTCTCGCGCCAGGCATTGCCCAACGCCACGGCAAGGTTGCGCCGCCAGCGGTTGATGCCGATGCGGCGAACGGCGCTGCCCTCGGTGCGGCGAAGGAATTCGGCCTCGTCCCAGGCCCACATCTGCAGCAGCGTGGCGCCGCCCAGCGGCTCACGCGCATCGAAGTCCGGCAAGGTGGCGCGCTGCGCGTACTTGTTCCAGGGGCACGCCAGCTGGCAGTCGTCGCAGCCATAGATGCGGTTGCCCATCAACGGCCGCAGTTCAGGCGCGATGGCACCGTCGTGCTCGATGGTGAGGTAGCTGATGCAGCGGCGTGCGTCCAGCCGGTAAGGCGCCACGATGGCCTGCGTGGGGCAGATGTCGATGCAGGCGGTGCAGCTGCCGCAATGGGCGCCGGTGGGCTGGCTGAGCGGCAGCGCCAGGTCGATGTAGATCTCGCCCAGGAAAAACATCGAGCCGCCCTCGCGGTGCAACACCAGCGTGTGCTTGCCGCGCCAGCCCAGGCCGGCGCGCGTGGCCAGTTCTGCTTCCAGCACCGGGGCCGAGTCGGTGAACACGCGGTGGCCGAGCGGGCCCACTTCGGCGGCCAGGCGTTCGGCCAGGCGCTGCAGACGCTGGCGCAGCACCTTGTGGTAATCGCGGCCACGGGCATAGACAGAGATCACCGCATGCTGCGGGTCTGCCAAGGCCTGGGTCTCTTGCTGCAGCCATTGGGTATCGGTACCGCGCGGCAGGTAGTCCATGCGGGCGCTGATCACGCACACGGTGCCGGGCACCAGTTCGGCCGGGCGTGCGCGTTTCAACCCGTGGCGGGCCATGTAGCCCATGCCGCCGTGGAAGCCGGCCGCCAGCCAGGCCTGCAAACCCGCTTCGGCCGTGGCGAGATCGATGCCGGTGACGCCGATCTGTGAGAATCCCAGCTCACGCGCCCAAGCCTGCAGCCGCTGCACGAGTTGCTGCCCTTCTTCCTGATGCACGAGCCCACTGTCGACAGCCATGCACCGATTCTAGGAAGCCGCCAGCTGCGCTGGGCCGACGAAGCCGACTGCGCCGCGTACGCCTCCAAGACAGCTGCGGCGATGGCCACACGGCCCGAGCTGGCCAGCGCCTACATCGAACTGCACGGCAACCTCGGCGCAGGCAAGACCACCTTCGTGCGCCACCTGCTGCGCGCGTTGGGCGTGCAGAGTCGCATCAAGAGCCCCACGTACACGGTGATGGAAGCCTACGACCTGCCCGGGTTGAGCCGGTTGCCCGGGTTGCCTGATGGCGTGGCTTCGCATTTCGACTTCTACCGCTTCACCGATCCGCGTGAATGGGTCGACGCCGGCTTTCGCGAGGTCTTCGCGGAGCCGGGGCTGAAGCTGGCCGAATGGCCAGAGAACGCGCAGGCCATGCTGCCGGTGGCCGATCTGCGTCTCTACATCGAAGCCAACGTCGACGACAGCCGAAGCGTGCGCCTGGAAGCCGGCACCATGCTCGGTCTGGCGCTGCTTTGAACATGGCCAGGCACCCATTGCTCCAGCCACTGCGCGGCCGCCGTCTGGCACTGAAGCGCGCGGGCCAGCTGGTGCTGCTGCTGGGCGCGCCGCAGCTGGCGTTCGGCGCGGCGATCCTGGCGGTGCGCGTATGGCCGGCGCGCGTCTACACGCGCGTCACCATCGAATCCGACCAGCCCCTGTCTGCGACCCACCAGTTGGCGCAGGGCCCCGACCGGTTGGTGGTCGACATCGACGGCCTGGAGCTGAACGCGGCGCTGCGCGATCTGGTGGGGCAGGTGCGGCCCGACGACCCCTTCATCGAACGTGTGCGCGTGGGCCAGTACCAGAGGCGCGTGGTGCGGCTGGTCTTCGACCTCAAGCAACCGGTGCAGCCGCAGCAGTTTGCGCTGGCGCCGGTGTCCATCTACCAACAGCGCCTCGTCTTCGACCTCTACCCCGTGCAAGAGGCCGACCCGCTGCTGGCGCTGGTGCGTGAACGCGAAGACGCCGGCCAGC
>Ga0105048_10005021_pt1 | contig 21452 bp, 18 predicted proteins | sample MAT05_FD_78382 | JGI IMG/M metagenome (GOLD analysis project Ga0105048, IMG submission 78382) | Freshwater microbial communities from Lake Fryxell liftoff mats and glacier meltwater in Antarctica - MAT-05 | ecosystem: Environmental > Aquatic > Freshwater > Ice > Liftoff microbial mat | place...
GAAAGTCACGGTGGAACTCCTCGCGAGTGCGCAATTCAAACCATTCTAGCAAGTGCGCGCAGCGCCGGCGGGACGTCGAGTCGCCAAATTTGTCGAGTTGCCTGCCATACAGGCATAATCATGGGTTCCGCTCAAAATCGTCCAATGTCCCGTACTTGCGTAAATTTGCACGGGTTGCTGCATTTCCACCACGTCTTGCCAAAGTCCGGATGAGTCGAACCTTTACTGTCGTTACCGTTGTTGCCGTCGTTGCCGGCTTTCTCGCCTCGGCGGGGGCAGGGTTCTGGTACGCCAAGTATTACAACAGGTCGGCGGCGTCATCCACGGCTGGCGCACAAGCTGCGGGCGGGTGGGGGCCGGAGTCTGCACAAGGGAAAGGTGGCGGCGGTTCCCCGACTGCCGGGCCGCCTGCGATCACCGTCGAAGCGGTCAAGGTCATTACCTCGCCGATGCCGCAGACCATTGTCGCGGTAGGCAGCCTCCGGTCGGATGAGTCCATCATGCTGCGCCCCGAAAGTGCGGGCCGGATCAGCGAAATCACGTTTCAGGAAGGCCAGCGCATTGCCAAAGGCGCGCCTCTGGTCAAACTGGACTCGGCCATTCCGCAGGCCGAAGTCTCGCAGGCCAAGGCCAATTTAACGCTCGCCAAGTCGAAGTTCGATCGGGCGGTCGACCTGGCGCAGCGCAGCTTCATTTCCGGCCAGGCCAAGGACGAGGCCGAGAACAATTTCAAGGTGGCCGAGGCGTCGCTGCAACTCGCCCAGGCCAAGCTCGCCAAAACCGATATCAAGGCGCCGTTCTCCGGCATCATCGGTTTGCGCTCGGTCTCGGTGGGCGACTACGTCAAGGAAGGCGCCGATCTCGTCAACCTCGAAGCAATCGATCCGCTCAAGGTCGATTTCCGCGTGCCCGAAACGTACCTGCGGCAGATCCAGGTCGGCCAGGCACTGCAGCTCACGCTCGATGCGCTGCCCGGCAAGATCTACAACGGCAAGGTGGTCGCGGTCAATCCGCTGATCGACACCGCCGGGCGCTCGGTAGTCATACGCGCGCAGGTGGGCAATCAGGACACGACCCTGCGGCCCGGCATGTTCGCACGCGTGCGCCTGATCACGAAAGAATCTGCCGATGCGATGGTGTTGCCCGAACAGGCATTGGTGCCGCAGGGCAGCGAGCAATACGTGTTCAAGGTCCAGGACGGCAAGGCGGCACGGGTCAAGATCGAAACCGGGCAGCGTCGCGACAGCAAGGTCGAAGTGCTGTCGGGTCTTGCCCCTGGCGACCTGGTGGTGACGGCGGGACAGCTCAAAATTCGCGAAGGTTCTACCGTTCGTGTGGTTGGCGCCGAAGGCGCCAAAGACCCTCCGGCCGCGGCGCAAGCACCGCAACCAGCCGCGCTGCCCAAGTCCTGAAGCGCTTGTAACCGGAGACTTTTGCATGACACTGCCCGAATTTTGTATCAAGCGGCCGGTGTTTGCCACGGTGCTGTCGCTGATCATTCTGCTGATCGGCCTCATCTCGTATCAGCGGTTGTCCGTTCGCGAGTACCCGCGGATCGACGAGCCGGTCGTCAGCGTCAGCACCACCTATCGCGGCGCGTCAGCCGAAGTGGTCGAGTCGCAAGTCACCAAGGTGCTTGAGGATTCGCTATCCGGCATCGAAGGCGTCGAGATCATGACGTCGCAGAGTCGATCCGAGCGCAGCCAGATCAACGTGCGGTTTCGCCTGTCGCGCAGTCCTGATTCTGCGGCGGCCGATGTCCGCGACAAGGTGTCGCGCGTGCGAGCCAAGCTGCCCGAAGCCGTGGACGAGCCGGTCATCGCCAAAGTCGAGGCCGATTCGCAGCCGATCATCTTCATCGCGGTAGAGGCGGGGTCGCTCACTCCGCTCGAGGCGTCCGACTATGTCGCGCGCTACATCAAGCCGCGATTGTCCGTGCTGCCGGGCGCCGCCGATGTCCGGATCTTCGGTGAGCGGCAGGTGTCGATGCGCGTCAACATCGATCGCACGCGCCTTGCCGCGTACAAGCTCACCGTGCAGGATGTCGAAGACGCCATCCGTCGCCAAAACGCCGAAATTCCAGCCGGCCGCATCGAGTCCACGTCGCGCGAGTTCACCGTCGTCGCCGAAACCGACGTCCGCACACCGGAACAATTCAGCCAGATCATCGTGTCCAATGCCGGCGGCTACCCGGTGCGCATTCGCGACGTCGGCTCGGTCGTGGTGGGCGCACTCGATGAGCGCACCATCTCGCGCTACAACGGCAAGCCGTCGCTCAACATCGGGGTGATCAAGCAGGCGGTGGCCAACCCGCTCGAGCTTTCGCAGAACGTTCGCGCCGAGGTCGACAAGATCAACGAGAACCTGCCTTCGGGCATGAGGTTCGTGGTGGCCTACGATACGTCGGTGTTCATCGACCGGTCGATCGCGTCGGTGTTCGAGACCATCGCCGAGGCCATCATTCTCGTGGTGCTGGTCATCTTTTTCTTTCTGCGCAGCCTGCGCGCCACGATCATCCCGATCGTCACGATTCCCGTCTCGCTGATCGGCGCATTCGGAATCATGTACGCATTCGGCTTCACGATCAACACGCTCACGCTGCTGGCCATGGTGTTGGCCATCGGCTTGGTGGTGGACGATGCGATCGTCGTGCTCGAGAACATTTACCGGCATATCGAGGATGGCATGCCGCGCCTCGAAGCGGCGCTGCAGGGTTCCAAGGAAATCGCGTTCGCGGTGGTGGCAATGACGCTCACGCTGGCGTCGGTATTTGCACCGTTGGCGTTTGCCACGGGCCGCACCGGTCGCCTTTTCATCGAGTTTGCGCTGACGCTGGCAGGTGCGGTCATGGTGTCGGGCTTCGTCGCGCTGACGCTGACGCCGATGATGTGCTCGTTGCTGCTGCGTCACCAGCCCAAGCATTCGTGGCTGTACAACAGGATCGAACAAGGCTTTGTATCGTTCACCAGCGGCTATCGCTGGCTGCTATCCAAGGCCTTGCACACGCGTTGGGTGGTTGTGATTTTGTGGGTGATCACACTGGGAGTCGGTGCCACGCTGTTCCTTACGTTGAAGTCCGAGCTCGCGCCCACCGAGGATCGCGGTGTGATTTTCGGGCTGATTACGGCGCCGCAAGGCTCCACGCCGCAGTTCACGTCCGATCAGCTCAAACCGATCGAAGGGTTCTACGCGCAGATACCGGAAGCCTTTGCGTACACCGCCATTTCCGGGTTCCCGACCGTCGTCGACGGCAACGCCATTTTGCGACTCAAGCCATGGGAAGAGCGCACCAAGACGCAGCAGCAGATCACTGATGAGCTGCGACCCAAGTTCGCGTCGATTCCCGGGGCGCTGGCCTTTCCGCTCAACCCGCCGTCGCTCGGACAAAGTTTCCGCTCCACGCCGATCGAATACGTGATCATGGCACAGGTTCCCTACGCCGACCTGCAGCGGCTCGTCGATCGCTTTCTTGACGAGGCGCGAAAAATAAATGGTGTGCAAAACCTGCAGATCGACCTTCGCCTCAACACGCCGGAAGTGCGCGTCAACATCAATCGCGACAAGCTGGGCGATATCGGGGTCAATGTCGATACGGTCGGACGCACACTCGAGACCATGCTGGGCGGTCGCCAAGTCACGCGCTTCAAGCGCGACGGCGAGCAATACGACGTGATCGTCCAGGTGGCGCCGCTTGACCGGACGTCGCCCGCCGACATCAGCGATATCTACGTCCGCGCACGTGACGGCAGCATGGTGCAGCTGGCCAATCTCGTCACCGTCAAGGAAGGCGTCGCGCCGCAGTCGCTCAATCACTTCCAGCGCCTGCGCGCGGTCAAGGTCACCGGCACCCTGGCTCCGGGCTTCACGATCGACCAGGCGCTGACGGCACTCGATGCGGTGGCCAAGAACACGCTGGCCGGCACGGCGCAAACCAGTCTTGATGGTCAGTCGCGCGAGTTCCGCGCGTCCGGCCGCGAAATCTATTTCGTGTTCGTGCTGGCGCTGATGTTCATCTATCTCGTGTTGTCGGCGCAGTTCGAAAGTTTCGTTTCACCGTTCGTGATCATGCTGTCGGTGCCGTTGTCGATGACCGGCGCGCTCTTCGCGTTGTGGGCAACCGGGGGCACACTCAATATCTACAGTCAGGTGGGTTTGATCACACTGGTCGGCCTCATCACCAAGCACGGCATCCTGATCGTTGAATTCTCGAACCAGTTGCGGGCGCAGGGTGAAGACATCATGACGGCCGTCATCAACTCGGCTACCTTGCGCCTGCGGCCGATCTTGATGACCACCGGCGCCATGGTGCTGGGTTCGGTACCGCTGGCGTTGGCCACCGGTGCCGGTGCCGAGTCGCGTACGCAAATCGGCTGGGTCATCGTCGGCGGGATGTCCTTTGGCACGCTGCTCACGTTATTCGTGGTGCCGGTGGCCTACACGCTGCTGGCCGGTCGGGCGCACATCGACGCCCACGGCATCGATGTTGCGCCGTCGCCCGCCGCAGGCGGCGCGGTGGCGGTAGCCGGGCGCGCCGACTGATCCTTGCGGTCGCTCGGTCCGGCGTCGTGTTGTCAGCCGACATTTGTAGGCGAGGGTAGAGCCTCGCGGGGACGATGCTGCAATGAACCTGCGAGGCCGAAGCCTCGCCTGCACGACTTTCAGGCGTGCAGGTCCCCCAGCGCCACCGGCCACGCCCACCGCTGTCATAATTGACATAGAATCGTCACCCGACCAAGGCACACTGTTCGATTTGCCGATTCCATCGAGGAGAATTCATGTCGCTTGCCATGCCCCGTTGTGCCCGCCTGTCGGTTGCCGTCGCGTTGTTCGGCGCGGCCACCACGGTATTCGCTCAAACCGAAATCCAGTTCTGGCATTCGATGACCGGCGCCCTTGGCGATAGGGTCAATGCGGTGGCCAAAGGCTTTAACGACAGCCAGAAGGATTACAAGGTCGTGCCGGTGTTCAAAGGCACGTATCCCGAGTCCATGGCGGCGACCGTGGCTGCTACGCGTGCGGGCAATCCACCGCATCTCGTGCAGGTCTTCGAGGTAGGCACCGCCACGATGATGGCATCGGGCAAGGCGATCAAGCCCGTCTACGAGGTGATGGCCGAGGCGGGCGAGAAGTTCGATCCCAAATCCTACATTCCCGCAGTGGCCGGCTATTACTCGCTACCCGATGGCCGCATGCTGTCCTTTCCCTTCAACAGTTCGACGCCGGTGTTTTATTTCAACAAGGACGCCTTCATCAAGGCGGGCATCGACCCCAACCAGCCGCCCAAGACCTGGCCGGCGGTGATGGCCGCGGCCGCGAAGTTGAAGGTCTCCGGCGAGAAGTGCAGCTACACCACCGGTTGGCCTTCGTGGGTGCAGTTCGAGACCTTCAGTGCGTGGCACGACCTGCCCTTCGCCAGCCAGCAGAACGGCTTCGCCGGGAAGGACCCCAAGCTCTTGATCAGCAACCCGCTGCAGGTGAAGCACGTCCAGAATCTGATGGACTGGTCGAAGAAGGGCTACTTCACCTATGGCGGCCGCACCAACGAGGCCGAGTCGAAGTTCTTCAGCGGCGAATGCGCCATGTTGACATCCAGCTCCGCCGCCTATGCCAACATCAAGCGCAATGCCAAGTTCGCGTGGGGCATCTCCACCATTCCGTACTATCCCGACGCGCCGGGTGCGCCGCAGAACACCATCATTGGTGGTGCATCGCTGTGGGTGATGAATGGCAAGAAGCCCGTCGAGTACAAGGGCATCGGCCGCTTCTTCACCTATCTGTCCTCGCCCGAGTTCCAGGCGCAGTGGCATCAGGAGACGGGGTATCTGCCGATCACGATGGCAGCCTACGAAATCACCAAGAAGTCCGGCTTCTACGAGAAGAACCCAGGCACCAACGTGTCCGTCGAACAGATGATCGTCAAGACCACCAAGAATTCCAAGGGACTGCGCATCGGCAGCTTCGTGCAGGTGCGCGACGTCATCCAGGAAGAATTTGAGGCCGCGCTGGCCGGCAAGAAGACCGCCCAGGAGGCCGTCGACACGGCCACGAAGCGTGGCAACGAGCTGATCGAGCGCTTCGCGAAGGCACAAAAGGCGAGCTGACCAGCGTCGCTGTACTCGAAAGGGCGTCCGGTCCGCAAGGCTGGACGCCCTTTTTCGATCCTGCCACCATGCGGTGGTCGAACCTTCACTAGCGGACAGGCCGTCACGGATCCATGGAAAAGCGCGTCCTTTTCAAGTCCCGCTGGTTGCCCTATGCGCTGGTCGCGCCGCAGATCGCGATCACGATCATTTTTTTCTTCTGGCCGGCCACGCAGGCGGTATATCAGTCGCTGCTGATCGAGGATGCGTTCGGCACCAGTTCGCAGTTCGTCTGGTTCGACAATTTCAAGACGCTGTTTGCGGACGAGAGCTACCTGGAGTCGTTCCGGGTGACGGCTGTATTTTCGGTGGCCGTGGCGTTCGCCGGGCTCGCCATCTCACTCTTCCTCGCCGTGTTCGCGGATCGCGTGATCAAGGGAGCGAATGCCTACAAGACGCTGCTGATCCTGCCCTATGCGGTGGCCGCGGCCGTAGCGGCCGTGCTGTGGCTGTTCCTGTTCAGTCCCACGCTGGGGATCGTCGCGCACTGGCTGCAGCGCCTCGGCATCGACTGGAATCCGCTGCTCGACGGGACCGACGCGCTGATCATGGTGATCGTCGCGGCGGTGTGGAAGCAGATTTCCTACAACTTCCTGTTCTTCCTGGCCGGACTGCAGTCCATTCCCAAATCCCTGCTCGAGGCGGCGGCCATCGACGGCGCGGGTCCGTTGAAGCGCTTCATCACCATCGTGTTTCCGCTGTTGACACCCACGACGTTCTTCCTGCTCGTGGTCAACATCGTCTACGCCTTCTTCGACACCTTCGCGATCATCGATGCATCGACCGGCGGCGGCCCGGCCAAGGCCACGTCCATCCTCGTGTTCAAGGTCTACCACGACGGCTTCAAGGGGCTGGACCTTGGCGGATCGGCCGCGCAGTCGGTGGTGCTGATGGCGATCGTGATCACGCTCACTGTCGTGCAGTTCCGGTTCGTCGAGAAGAAAGTGAACTACTGATGGTCGAGAACCGGCCATGGCTGACGTTCCTCACGCATCTGATCATCTGGGGGGGCGTTGCCATCGTTGCACTGCCGCTCTATGTGGCCTTCGTTGCCTCCACACTCACCTATGATCAGGTGCTGCAGGCGCCGATGCCGCTCATCCCCGGCGGCGAGTTCATCAACAACTACATGCAGGTGCTGACCCAGGGTTCAGAGCGCGCGTCGGCCGCACCGGTGGGCCGGATGATGTTCAACAGCCTCGTCACTGCGCTGGTGATTGCGTTCGGCAAGATCGCCATCTCGCTCTTGTCGGCCTTCGCCATCGTCTACTTCAGGTTCCGCTTCCGGACGTTCTTCTTCTGGATGATCTTCATCACGCTGATGCTGCCGGTGGAAGTGCGCATCCTGCCCACCTACAAGGTGGTCTCGGACCTCGGCTTGCTCGATTCCTATGCGGGCCTCACGGTGCCGCTGATCGCCTCAGCTACGGCCACGTTCCTGTTCCGGCAATTTTTCCTGACCATTCCGGACGAGCTGGCGGAGGCCGCGCGCATCGACGGCGCCGGGCCGTTGCGCTTCTTCTGGGACGTGGTCCTCCCGCTGTCGCGGCCCAGCATCGCCGCGCTGTTCGTCATCCTTTTCATCTACGGCTGGAACCAGTACCTGTGGCCGCTGCTGGTCACCACACAGGAGTCGATGTACACGACGGTGATCGGCATCAAGCGGATGATTACCGGCGGTGATGCCGCCACCGAGTGGAACCTGGTGATGGCCACCGCCATCCTCGCGTTGCTGCCGCCGGCATTGGTGGTGATCCTGATGCAGAAATGGTTCGTCAAGGGTTTGGTGGATACTGAAAAATGAGTGAACGATGAGGCAACCATGAGGCCGGGCAAGACAAATTCGGAGCCCGATTCCAAATTTGATCGTCACCTGGACGTCACACTTCGACTATTCCCAGTCATGTCATCGCTGGCAGGACTGTGCATTGTCGGACTTGTGTTTCTGCAGTCCGCAATCACCAACAATGTCAATATCGGGTACGCAGATGAAGTGCTTGCACTGGATGCCCTGCTGTTTGTTGCTTGCATGTATCTCATCTTGTGGAGCGGTCGCACGTCCTCGCAGGCACTCGCCCTACGCCTGTTCCGAATCGTTGACATGACGTTCCTGTTTGCGCTGACAACCATGCTGCTGTCCGCCGCCTATATCGTTTACTGGGTGTTCTGAACCATGGCCAAAGTCGAATTCCGGGACGTCCGCAAGACCTACGTGGACCTCGAGGTCATCCACGGCGTGACGACCAACGTCGCGGATGGCGAGTTCGTCGTCATCGTGGGTCCGTCGGGGTGCGGCAAATCCACCTTGCTGCGGATGGTGGCGGGCCTCGAGGCCATTACCAGTGGCGAGATCGTGATCGGCGACCGGGTCGTCAACGATCTCGAGCCGAAGGATCGCGATATCGCGATGGTGTTCCAGAACTACGCGCTGTATCCGCACATGACCGTGTTCGACAACATGGCCTATGGCCTCAAGATTCGCGGCTTCACCAAGGCCGACGTCAAGGCGCGTGTCGACCGCGCGGCAGGCATCCTCGAGCTCGACCCGCTGCTGGAGCGGAAGCCGCGCGCACTTTCCGGCGGACAGCGGCAGCGCGTGGCGATGGGCCGCGCGATTGTGCGCGAACCCGCGGTGTTTCTCTTTGACGAGCCGCTGTCGAACCTCGATGCCAAGCTGCGCGTGCAGATGCGCTTCGAGATCCAGAAACTGCATCGGCGGCTTGGCACCACCAGCCTCTATGTCACGCACGACCAGGTCGAGGCGATGACGCTGGCGCACCGGATGATCGTGATGAATGCTGGTCGTGCCGAGCAGATCGGTACGCCGATGGAGGTGTACGAGAATCCGGCGACGTTGTTCGTCGCGGGTTTCATCGGCTCGCCCGCGATGAACTTCCTGCCGGCCAAGGCCGAGGGCGGCGCGCGCTTCGCGCTGCTGGCGGGCGGCCATGTCGAGGCTGCGGTGGGCGTGGCGCAACCGGGTGCGGGTGTCACGCTTGGCATCCGGCCGGAGCACCTCCGGCCATGTCCGCCAGAGCAGGCATTGTTCGCCGGGCCCGTCGAGATGGTCGAGCAACTCGGCGCGGATACGCTGGTTCATCTCGGGCACGGGGCCGCCACGATCATCGTCCGGCTGCCGCACGAGATCCGCTATGAAGTGGGCGACACGATGCACGTCACGGCCGACCCGGCCCGCGTATTCCTCTTCGACAGTGCAACGGGCGCACGGCTGTGAGTGCCGCGCGACCGCTGCCGCCGTGGCCCTATCCGCGCATGTGCGCGCATCGCGGCGCGGGCAGGTTGGCACCTGAGAACACGCTGACGGCTATGCGCGTCGGCCATGCGCATGGCTATACGATGTTCGAGTTCGACGTGAAACTGGCCGCGGACAACGTCGCCTTCCTGCTGCATGACGCCACGCTCGAGCGCACGACCAGTGGCCGTGGCCGTGCCGATGCCTTGCTGTGGCGTGACTTGTCCCGGCTTGACGCTGGCGGGTGGCACTCGGCCAAGTACGCCGGCGAAATGCTGCCCACGTTTGCGGCCATCGGCCGCTGGGCACGCGCGCACGGCGTCGCGTGCAATGTCGAGATCAAGCCAACGCCGGGCCGCGAGCGCGAGACGGGGGCCGCGGTGGCGATCGATGCGGCCACGTTGTGGCGCGAGGCCTCGGTGCCGCCGTTGCTGTCGTCGTTCGACGAGGATGCGCTTGACGCCGCGCGCGATGCCGCGCCGGCGTTGCCGCGCGCACTGTTGCTCGATGTGCTCCCGGTTGATTGGCTCGACCGCCTGGCGCGGCTGGAGTGCGTGGCGCTCGATGCCAATCATCGCGAACTGACGCGCGAGGTCGTCGGTACCGCGCACGCCAACGGCTATCGCGTATGCGCCTACACCCCCAACGACCCGGTGCGCGTGGCCGAGCTCGAAGGCTGGGGCGTCGATACCATCATCACCGACGCCGTGGACCAGATTCCACCCGCGTGAACATGCCGCGCCGCTATGCCGGTTCCGTTGTTGGCCGTCTGATCGGCTGCTCGTTGATCGGCAGGTTGAGGAGGCCGGCCACGATGCCCAGCGCGATCGACAGGTACCACACGACGTCGTAGCTGCCGGTCGCGTCGTACAGTTTCCCGCCCAGCCATGCGCCGAGGAAGCTGCCGATCTGGTGCGAGAAGAACGTCAGGCCGGACAGCATCGCCAGGTAACGCACCCCGAAAATCTGCGCCACCATGCCGTTGGTCACGGGAACCGTGGACAGCCACAGCAGCCCCAGCGCCATCGCGAAAATGTAGACGCTGGCAATGGTGACCGGCAGCCAGAAGAACACCGCGAACACTACGGCGCGCGCGAAGTAGATGAACGCCAGGATGTTCTTCTTGCTCATCCGCCCGCCGAGCCAGCCGGCGGTGTACGTGCCGATGATGTTGAAGAGTCCGATCAGCGCCAGCGCCATCACGGCCACGTGCGCGGGCAGGCCCTTGTCCGCCAGGTAGGCGGGCAGGTGCACGCCGACGAACACCACCTGGAAGCCGCACACGAAGTAGCCAAGGGTCAGCAGCACGTAGCCCTTGTGATGCACCGCCTCGTCGATGGCTTTCCAGCACGACGGTGGGGGTGCGCCAATCGGGCGCGGACGTTTGGGTGTTGGTGCTTCCGGGGCAACAAAGGGGCCAGGCTCGAATAAACAAAGGGGCCAGGCTCGAATTTTAATTCGAGCCTGGCCCCTTTGTTACGGGTTGTGGCGCACGCGGCTGATTGCAGTTTGCCAGCCGCTGGTCAATTCGGCCGCGCGTGTGCGCGACATCGCCGGTTCGAACACGCGATCGATCTGCCGGTTGGCAAGGATGTCGTCAGTGCCGGACCAGAAGCCGGTGGCAAGACCCGCGAGATACGCGGCACCCAGCGCCGTCGTTTCGAGGATGCGCGGGCGCACGACCGGCACGCCCAGCAAGTCGGCCTGGAACTGCATCAGCAGGTTGTTCGCTGCCGCGCCGCCATCCACACGCAATTCCGTCAGCGCGATGCCGGCATCCTTCTCCATGGCGGCCAACACGTCAGCACTCTGATACGCGATCGACTCGAGCGATGCGCGAGCGATGTGCCCGCGTGTCGTGCCGCGCGTCAGCCCGAACATGGCGCCGCGCGCATAGGGATCCCAATGCGGCGCGCCCAACCCTGCAAACGCCGGCACGACATAGACACCACCGTTATCGGGCACGCTGGCGGCCAAGGCCTCGATCTCGGACGCGTGCCGGATGATCTCGAGCCCGTCGCGCAGCCACTGCACCACCGCGCCGCCGATGAACACGCTGCCCTCCAGTGCGTAGGTCAGATGGCCATCGCGTTGCCACGCCACCGTCGTCAACAGGTTGTTGCGCGACGCGACGGGCTCGCGGCCCGTATTGAGCAGCAGGAAGCATCCGGTGCCGTAGGTGTTCTTGGCGAGACCGGGCTCCACGCAGCCCTGGCCGAATAACGCCGCCTGCTGGTCGCCCGCAATGCCGGCGATGGGCACCGCGATGCCATCGATGGACGCCTCGGCACAAATGCCGGTGGACGCGACGACCTGCGGCAGCACTTCCGGCGGAATGTCGAGCAGCCGCATCAATTCCGGATCCCACGCACCCGTCTTGATATTGAAGAGCAGCGTACGGCTGGCATTGGACGCATCGGTGCAGTGGACGCGGCCGTCCGTCAGCTTCCAGATCAGCCATGTATCGATCGTACCGAAGGCCAGTTCACCGCGTTGCGCCCGCGCTCGGGCGCCCGGCACATTGTCCAGAAGCCATTTCAATTTCGTCCCGGAGAAGTATGCGTCGAGCACGAGCCCCGTGCGCTGCGCGAACAGTGGGGCATGACCGGCCGCGCGCAAGGCATCGCACAGCGGCGCCGTGCGCCGGTCCTGCCAGACGATCGCGTTGGCAATGGGTTGGCCCGTCGCTCGCTCCCACACCACGGTGGTTTCGCGCTGGTTGGTAATGCCGATTGCGGCGACGTCGCGCGCGCCGATGCCGGCCGCTGCCAGTGCTTCGTGCAGCACGCCGGATTGCGTCGCCCAGATAGCCGTCGCGTCGTGTTCCACCCATCCCGGCTGCGGAAAGATCTGCGGGAACTCCTGCTGCGCCGACGCCCGGATCGTCCCGGCATGGTCGAACACGATCGCACGCGAACTGGTCGTGCCCTGGTCCAATGCCAGCACCAATGCCATGGTGTTGCCTCCGGTTGCCGCGTGGGTGCGCCGCAGCGTAAAATCGCGTGGTTTGCATCATTTTAGCCCGGGCCCGCGACACATCCGCGGAAGGCCCGCCGTCCACCTCCCCGCGCTGTCGCATCGCTCATGCCTCTGTCCCCGTCCACTGTGCCGCGCGAGCGGCTGCACCAGCGCACCGTCACCTACGAAGGTTTCCGGCGCGATGACGGCCTGCTCGACATCGAGGCCCGGATGATCGACGTCAAGGACCACCACTACCAATTGCTGACCGGCATGCGTGAAGCCGGCGTCCCCGTACACGACATGCGCGTGCGCGTCACGATCGACCAGAATTTTTCCATCTGCGCAATCGAAGCCGTCACCGACAGCATGCCGTATCCCGGCGTGTGCAACGTAATCGGCCCCGACTATACGAAGCTCGTCGGCGCCAACCTGTTGGCTGGCTTTCGCAAGCACCTGCACGCGACGATGGGCGGCATCGCCGGTTGCACCCACCTGACCGAAATGCTGGCCTACCTTCCCACCGCCGCCGTGCAGACGGTGGCCAGTCTGATCCGCGAGGACGACGGCGTGACCAAACCGCATCAGCTCGATCATTGTCATGCGCTGGCAACGACTGCCGAGAATGTGCGGCAGCATTACCCGAAGTGGTTTCGCGGCCCTGTAGGCGAGGCTTCAGCTTCGCGGAAAGGGTGAGCGAGGCTGAAGCCTCGCCTACAAGAGCGGAAAGGGTGAGCGAGGCTGAAGCCTCGCCTACAAGAGCGGAAGGGTGAGCGAGGCTGAAGCCTCGCCTACAAGCCCGCCTACAAGCCCGCCTACAAGCTCCGCCTACAAGCCCCACCTACAAGTCTCGCCTGCAAGTGCACCCCCACCAAGGACCCTCACGTGAAGATCCACGAATACCAAGGCAAGGAAATATTCCGGAAGTACGGCATGACGGTGCCGCGCAGCATCCCCGCCTTCAGCGTCGACGAGGCGATGAAGGCCGCCCGATCGCTGGGCGGTCCGGTGTGGGTGGTCAAGGCCCAGATCCACGCCGGTGGCCGTGGCAAGGGCGGCGGCGTCAAGGTCGCCAAGTCGCTCGATGAAGTGCAGCAACGTGCCGGCGAGATTCTGGGCATGCAGTTGGTCACGCACCAGACCGGCGCCAGCGGCCAAAAGGTGCGCCGCCTGCTGATCGAAGAGGGTGCCGACATCAAGCAGGAACTCTACGTTGCGATGATCGTCGACCGCGGCACGCAGCGCGTCGCGTTGATGGGCAGCTCCGAAGGCGGCATGGATATCGAACATGTGGCCGCCACGACACCCGAGAAAATCCATCGCGTGTTCATCGACCCGGCGCACGGTTTGACCGACGCCGAAGCCGACACGATGTCGCGCAAGATCGGTGTGCCTGAAGGTAGCATCGCCCAGGCGCGGGTCATGTTGCAGGGCCTCTACAAGGCCTTCGTCGAAACCGATGCGTCATTGGCGGAGATCAATCCGCTGGTCGTCACCGGCAACGGCTCCGTCATCGCGCTCGATGCCAAGCTCAACTTCGACAGCAACGCGCTGTTCCGCCACCCCGAGATCGTCGAGATGCGCGACCTCGATGAAGAAGACCCCGCCGAGATCGCGGCGTCCAAGTTCGATCTCTCGTACATCTCGCTCGATGGCAACATCGGCTGCCTCGTCAACGGCGCGGGGCTGGCCATGGCCACGATGGACACCATCAAGCTCTACGGCGGCGAACCCGCCAACTTCCTCGACGTGGGCGGTGGCGCGACGGCGGAAAAGGTGACCGAAGCCTTCAAGATCATGCTGACCAATCCGCACCTGAAGGCGATCCTCGTCAACATCTTCGGCGGCATCATGAAGTGCGACACCATCGCCGAAGGCGTCGTGGCCGCGTCCAAGGCCGTCTCGCTGAAGGTGCCGCTGGTCGTGCGCATGAAAGGCACCAACGAGGAACTGGGCCGCAAGATCCTGGCCGAATCCGGCTTGCCGATCATCTCCGCCAACAACATGGCCGAGGCCGCCGAAAAGGTCGTTGCTGCGGCCAAAGGACAATAACCATGTCGATCCTCGTCAACAAGAACAGCAAGGTGATCACGCAGGGGATCACCGGCAAGACCGGCCAGTTCCATACCCGCATGTGCCGCGACTACGCCAATGGCCGCGCGTGCTTCGTCGCCGGCGTCAACCCGAAGAAAGCCGGGGAAGACTTCGAAGGCATCCCCATCTACGCCACCGTGAAGGAGGCGAAAGAAGCCACCGGCGCCACCGTGTCGGTGATCTACGTGCCGCCGCCGTTTGCCGCGGCCGCCATCGACGAAGCCGTCGACGCCGGGCTCGACCTTGTCATCTGCATCACCGAAGGCATCCCCGTCCGCGACATGATCGCGACCCGGCACCGGATGCAGGGCAAGCGCACGCTACTGCTTGGCCCCAACTGTCCGGGCGTGATCACGCCGGACGAAATCAAGATCGGCATCATGCCCGGCCACATCCACATGAAGGGCCGCATCGGCGTCGTATCGCGCTCGGGCACCTTGACGTACGAGGCGGTGGGCCAGTTGTCCGAACTTGGCATCGGCCAATCCACGGCCGTGGGCATCGGCGGCGATCCGGTCAATGGGCTCAAACACATCGACATCCTGAAGATGTTCAACGATGACCCCGACACCGACGGCGTCGTGATGATCGGCGAGATTGGCGGCGGCGACGAGGAAATCGCCGCACTTTGGGCCCGTGACCACATGAAGAAGCCCATCGTCGGGTTCATCGCCGGGGTGACGGCGCCCGAAGGCAAGCGGATGGGCCACGCCGGCGCCATCATTTCCGGCGGCAAGGGCACGGCGCAGGAAAAGCTGGAAGTGATGGAAGGCGCGGGCATCACCGTGACGCGCAATCCGGCGGAGATGGGCAAGCTGATGAAGGCCGCGCTCAAGGCTTGAGTCCGGTCCGGGCCGGACGGAGCCTGTCAAGGAAGCGTGACCGACAAGCTCCGCGTATCAGCGGAAACGAGATAATTTATATGCTTCTATAAATAGAGTCATATTTTTACTTATGTTGTTGTTAATTATCAATAATTAATATAATATTGTTATATGAATTCATTAATTAACTAGCGGTCCGGTTATGCGGCCCCGCAATGTCGTCGCCCGCGACCAGCTGTTGCCGGCGTTGCGCCGAATGGAGCATCCGAGTGCCACGGCGCTTGCCGCGGCGCTCCAGGTCGCCGTACCCACGGTCCACAAGTTCATCGCCGAGTTGCCGCGCGGCCAGGTCGTGACTGCCGGGCTTTCACGCCGTACGCGTTATGCGGCCGCCCGACCCTTGCGGGGCAGCGAGTCGCCCATTCCTTTGTACGCCGTCAATACGCAAGGCGATGCGACACAGGTCTCGACACTGTCCCTGGTCTACCCGCAGGGCACGCTGTTGCCGATGGACACGATGGCGTGGCCGGTGCCCGCGGAATCCCGCGACGGCTGGTGGGGCGGGTTGCCCTATCCACTCTACGACATGCGGCCGCAGGGGTACCTCGGGCGCAATTTTGCGCGACGCGAGCACGCCGCGCTGCAGGTGCCGCCGAACCCCGACGATTGGACCGACGACGACGTCGTCTACGCGCTGAGCCGCGCCGGTTCGGATACGACTGGCAACCTGATTCTCGGCGAAGAGGCCTATCTGCAGTGGCTGCGCAACAAGCTGACACCAGCAACACCGCTGACCGGGAACGACCTTGGTGAACAGTACGCAGCGCTTGCCGTCAGCGCGCTGGCTTCAGGCAATGCCGGGTCCAGCGCGGCCGGTGAGTTCCCCAAGTTCACCGCGTGGCGCCTGGACGGTCAGGCCACGCCCCATGTGCTGGTCAAGTTTTCCGGGGCGGGAACCTCGGACGCCGAGCGCCGCTGGGCGGACCTCCTCATCTGCGAACATCTGTCGCTTGAATGCGCAACGCAGCTTCGCGGGGTTGAGAGCGCGCGCACCCGGATCGTGCAACACGCGGGTCGCGTGTTTCTTGAAGCCGAACGCTTCGACCGCGAAGGGCTCCACGGCCGGCGACCGACCTGCACACTCGATGCACTGAACGCTTCCTTCGTCGGGAGCGCGTCATCCGATTGGTCCATCATGGCGACACGGCTGCATCAGGACGGGATCATTGATGTCAATGCCGTCGAGGCCATGACCTTGCTATGGTGGTTCGGGCGCTTGATCGGCAACACCGATATGCACCTCGGGAACCTGAGCTTCCACATGGCGCAAGTTGCCCGGCTGGCCCCGGCCTACGACATGCTGCCGATGATGTATGCCCCTCTGCCTGGGGGTGAGGTGCCGCATCCCGAATTCACCCCCCTGCTGCCGCTGCCGTTGCAGCGTGAAGGTTGGAGCGAGGCGTGTACCGTGGCAATTGAGTTCTGGGGGCACGCGGGCAAGGACGCCCGCATTTCCAAGGCCTTTCAGGAGATCTGCGTCCTCAACGCGCAGCGGTTGAAGAGCGTTGCGGCGCAGGTGTGACTTCCAACAACGCATTTCTGCGCAGGCACGCGGAATGCTTGATGGAGCCTCCCGCGGGCGGTCGCTTGCCGCTAAACTCGACTCTTTGCGTCCTCCATGCTGCTTGCCATGCCGGAAACCGTCGCTCTCGATATCGCCAGCCTGTCTCATCCAGGCATGGTGCGGTCCCATAACGAGGACTCCATCTTCGTCGACGGCGAGGCCGGCATCGCGGTGCTGGCCGACGGGATGGGCGGCTACAGCGCAGGCGAGGTCGCCAGCGGCATTGCCGTCAACGTCGTGTCCAACGGCATGGTGCCGGAGCTCAGATCCGGCCGCGAACTCTCCAAGATCGACATCCAGAGCGGGCTGACCCACGGCGCCCTGCTGCTGCAACAACAGATCGCCTCCGCCAACAAAGGCATCTACGAGGCCGCGCAGGCGCGCCCGGAATGCGCCGGCATGGGCACCACGATCGTGGCCGCCGTGTTCTGCGGCAATCGCATTTCCATCGGCCACATCGGCGATTCGCGCTGCTATCGCCTGCGTGGTGAAAAATTCGAGCAGCTGACGCGCGACCACTCGCTGCTGCAGGAACAGATCGACAGTGGCGTCCTCACCCCCGAGCAGGCGCGCTATTCGCTCAACAAGAATCTCGTTACTCGCGCGCTGGGCATCGAGGCCATCGTGCCCACCGAGATCTCCGAGTACCGGATCGAGGCCAACGACATCTACCTGCTGTGCTCCGATGGCCTCACCGACATGGTGGAGCCCGAGGTCATCCACACCGTCATCGACGAGAAGCGCAGCGACCTGGCCGAAGCCGTCGCCGACCTGATCGACCTCGCCAACCAGAATGGCGGCCGCGACAACATTTCCGTGATCGTCGTGCGCGTGCCGCCCGAATTTCTGCCCGTTTCGGGCTGGGCCCAGCGCTGGCTGGCGCGGAAAAAAGGCTGACGCGCGATGGGCAAGCTTGTCCTCTTCCTGGCCGACGGCACGCTGCTGCATGTGCCGCTCGACAAGGAGCGCATCACCATCGGCCGCCGCGCCGACAACGATGTGTGTCTCCCGTATCCGGCGGTCTCCGGCGAGCATGCCGCCGTGGTCACGATCCTCGCCGACTCCTTCCTCGAGGACCAGGGCAGCACCAACGGCACGTTGGTCAACGGCAAGGCCGTCGGCAAGCACTTCCTGCATGATCGCGACCAGATCGACATCGGCCGCCAGCGTCTCGTCTATCTCGCCGACAACGACGAACGCGTGGACCCGCTGCCCCCCGACATGGTGCGCAACCAGTTGCGCGGATTGAGCGATCGCGTTGAACCTGCGCGCGCGATATCGCAGATCCCGATGCCCACGATCAACATCGGTCGCGCCATGACGGCAGCACCCAGCGCACTGACGGAGGAGTTTGATCGGGCGATTGCTGATCCGCGCGCTGATGCGGCGCCACAGCAAGTCGTGCCACGTCCCTCACCTGCAATGGCCATGGCGGGCGCGGCTGGAGAGGGCGCGGGTGCACCCCACGAAGTCGTGGCCGGCCGCACCGCTGCGCGCGTGGCCCCCGTCGCTCCCGCCCCCGTAGCCACCACCCCCCGAGGGGTGTTCATGGCCGAGGCGCCCATGCGTCCTGCACCACCCCGTGCCATTCCGGAGGTGATGTCGCGCACGATGCAGTTGAACAAGCCGAACCTCGCGCCCGTCGCGGGTCCTGAGGGCGCGCCCGCGCCCAGGGTACCGTCGGTGCGGGTGTTGTCCGGTCCCAGCGCCGGCCGCACCGTACCCTTTCCCAACGACCAGCTGTCCGTCGGTCGCGTCGGCATCCAGGTCGCCATCGTGCGCAAGGTGCCCGAGGGCTACCGGTTGGTGCCGGTGGAAGGCACCGAGATGCCGCGTATCAACGGCGCCCCGGTGGCCGCCGATGGTTCGCCGTTGCATCCGGGCGACACCTTCGAGGTGGCCGGGGTGCGGCTGGAGCTGTCGGTCATCCCGTAACGAGCCTCGCCTCGATAGGCCTGCAGGCGCGGCTTCAGCCGCGCAGGTTCAGCGCCCCGATGGCCGCGTGAAGCGGAACCCGAACCCGAACCTGAAGTGCGCTCCAAGACGGCGCAGGGTGACGCAGCGCGTCACCCACCTTCCGCGTAACGTCGACTACCCATGACAAAGGCATGGCCAGCAAATGCCGGCGGGTGGAAACCGATCGACCGTTTGTCCGATTGTCTGAACAAATATTAATGGATTCAATTGGTTAGAAGCGCTCTGAGGCGGGGCGTCCAAATGCAACCCCGCTGGCACATCGCTTGCACATTAGCTACCAGCATCGCTGGGTGCGCGGGTTACGAAACCGGTCACAGTCTTTCACCTTCCTAGGAGCATCACCATGAAACAGATTCAAAAAGGCTTCACGCTCATCGAACTGATGATCGTTGTTGCCATCGTCGGCATCTTGGCCGCCATCGCACTGCCGGCGTATCAGGATTACGTCATCCGATCGAAGATGTCCGAGCCGGTGGCAGCACTTGCTGCTTGCAAGACGTCGGTTCAAGAGTACGCCTCCACGCGCGACAATTGGCCCACGGACGCTGACAATGCAGGTTGCTCCACGCTGGTCACGCAATTTCTTGCTTCGATGACTGTCGCCACCAACGGTGTTCTCACCGCCGGCACAACAAACACCGGTGCAGGTAACTGCGACCTGGTTTTGACCGCAATCCAGACGTCGCCTTCGGAAATCACCGGCTGGTCCGGCACGACTTCCTGCACCAAGAAGTGGGTTCCTTCGAACTTCCGTGGCTAATTGACGCCATCAGTATCTGATTTCGCCGAACCAAACTTGCGGCTGGTCGGGGCACTATGCTCCGCCCAGCCGTAGTCATTTGAGTGCCAACCATTGAGTGCTGTCGCCAGTCATCGTGCATCACGCGTCGATGCTAAGCTCGCGTCCACCGTGATCCATCGCATTTCACCTCTCGCTGGAGTTCAACCGGCGCCCCTAAAGTGCTGAACGCCTTCGACACCGCCGAACTGGAGAAATTTGCCACGGAGCTGGCGAGCGATCTCGGCCGGCGTTTTCCACCGTCGTCCGAAGCACGGACGGATCGAGGTGCGGTCAACCAGCGGCAGGTCATCCTCGATAGCCTCGCGCTGCGCGCGTTGCGCTACCACCAGGAACACAAGCTCGGCATCTACAAGAAAGCCAAGTTCGGCAACGTGTTCAAGTGGAAGCTGCGCGACCTGGGTTATACCGACGAATTCTGTGATGTCGTGACCACCCAGATCGTGACGCGACTGGCCAGCGCCAAGTAGACCATCACCCGCGCGGCTTAGCGCAGTATGCTTGCCACATCGTGCGGTAGGCGTTTTCCAGATTGCGGGTGAGGCCCGTCGCGTCGACCAGCGGCGATTGGCGCATCCTGTCCCGCAATTCACCGCGAAGGTCGGCGAGCCGGGCCGGGTGGTGACCAAGTTCGATGGCAAGGTCTCGATAGCTTGCAATCGAATGGGTCACCAGGTGATCACACCCCACGACCCGCAGCATTCCCGCCGACGCCCGAGCCAGTTCTGATTCTCCCTCCAATGTCACGATGGGAACGCCCATCCAGATGGTGTGCAGACTGGTGGTGCCGCCGCCGTACGGAAAGGGATCGAGCGCAAGATCGATATGGTGATAAAGCCGCAGGAAATCCTGCATACCCAGCATGGGAAACACCTGGATCTGCTCGGCCTTCGCCCCGCGGGCCACGAATGCCTCGATCACCTGCAGTCGCTGCTCCTCGAACTGCGCGCCGCGCGCGATCACGACCAGCCGGAACGTGTCGGATGCCGCGAGAATTTCCGCCCACAGCGTTCGCACGTCGTCTGATATCTTGGACCAGTGGTTCATCGAGCCGAAGGTGAATACGCCCGTTTGCAACGCCGGCATGGCGTTGACCGGTGGACTATCGGGGGAGGGCGTGAAGCACGCCATGGCCGGCAGGCGAAACAGGGTTTCCGTGTAAAACGATTCGGATTCTCCGACTGGATCCATGTAACCGTCAGTGATGCGATAGTCGATGGTGGAGAGCCCCGTGGTGTTCATGTAGCCCAACCAACTGACCTGCACCGGCGCAGGTTTGCGGGCAAACACCGGCAGGCGATTCCAGCCGGTGTGGCCCGACAAATCGACCAGCACATCGATCCTGGTATTGCGGATGGTAGCGGCCAACGCATCGTCGCTCAGGTCTGCTACGCGCCGCCATGTCTTCACCGAATGTTTCAGTCGGGCAGTGACATGGTCCTCGGCGACGGGTGAGACGTCGAACACGAAGATCTCGCAAACATTCTGGTCATGACTTTGCAGGACGCCTTCGAGGAAGTACGCCACCGCGTGATTGCGCAGGTCCGCCGAAACGTAACCCACGCGCAATTTACGCGCGGGATCACGGTCATTGTCGTGCGGTAACCGGGCCGACGCGTGCATGGCTTCAAGCTTCATTCCGTAGCGACGATGTTCCTCGAACAACTGCGCACGATCGAGCAGCTTGAATCGAGTCAGGGCGAACAGTCGATCGCTCTGCATCAACGTGTTGTCGGGCGTACGGGCGAGTGCGCGGTCAAAAGCTTCCACGCTTTCCTTGCCC
>Ga0105048_10005022_pt1 | contig 21451 bp, 23 predicted proteins | sample MAT05_FD_78382 | JGI IMG/M metagenome (GOLD analysis project Ga0105048, IMG submission 78382) | Freshwater microbial communities from Lake Fryxell liftoff mats and glacier meltwater in Antarctica - MAT-05 | ecosystem: Environmental > Aquatic > Freshwater > Ice > Liftoff microbial mat | place...
CAGCCTGACCGCTTCCTGCTTGAACTCCAGCGTGTAGCGCGCCCGCACTGTCTTCGTCATTTCCGTTCTCCTTGCTTGCATTGAAACACTCAGCAAGGGGTACGTTTTTCGGGGACAAGGTCATTGGAGAAGGTGAGGTACGATAAATTCTATCAAGATTGCAACACCACACTAGCTGGTGTTGCTCGCAGGCCGTTTCTTCATGTGTCGCAAGTCGAATACCCGGCGTTGCTCGAGCAACCGGCGGGACAGTATCTTGAGCTCGCCCCTCTGGAGTTTTTGCGAGCCCGTCAGGGGCAGAGCCACCACGAACGCCAGGTAGCCGGGCAATTTGAAGTAGCTCAGCTGTTCGAAGGCCTCGTGGAAGATCCGCTCGGCGGTCTCGAGTGTCGGCGCGTAGCCGTCGGCCAGCTCAATGCTGGCCATCACCTCTTCACCCCGCAGTTCGTCGTCAACCGGCCCGACCCCGACCGCACGCACTCCGTCGATCTGGTTGAGAACGCTCTCCACCTCTAGCGAAGCGATGTTCTCGCCGCTGCGCCGCACGATGCTCTTGCTGCGATCGACGAAATGCAGCGAGCCGTCTTCGCCTTCGCGCACCATGTCGCCGGTACGAAACCAGCCATCGGCCCAAGCTTCTTCGGTGAGCTCCGGCTGGTTGGCATAACCGGAGAAGAAGCCGTTGCGAGGGTCGGGGCCGGCTGAGCGAACCTGAAGCTCCCCGATCTCGCCGCGGCTCACAAGGCGGTCGTCGGCGTCGACCAGCCTGCAAGCCATGAAGGGCTGCGGGCGGCCGAAGCAGCGAGTCCCGACGTGGCGCGGCTCCACGCTTGCCACGACCGAGGCGCCGCCGCCGACCTCCGTCATCGACCACGACTCGACGAGTGGAAAGCCGAAGCGCTCCTCGAACGCCTGGTGATGCGAAGGGTGCACGCCGGCGCCGAAACCGAAGTGCAACGCGTGCCGTCGCTCGTCTTCGCTGGATGGCAGCTGGAGCAGGATCGCCGGCATTACGCCGAGATAGTGGACGATGGTGGCCCGGCTCTCGGCGACCACCTGCCACCACGCGCGCGGGTGAAAGCGGTCGAGCTGGACGATGCAGCCTCCCGACAGGATCATGGCCATCGCCGAGCAGGCCAGCGCGTTCATGTGCGTCAGCGGCAGCGGCGTGATTAGGCGCTCGCGGCCCGGCTCGACGCGGCACACGCCGCCGACGCTCGTGTACCACTCGCCGATGACGACGAAGTAGCGGTTCGACAGGATGCAGCCCTTCGGCTTGCCGGTGCTGCCGGAGGTGTAGACCAGCGCGCATTCGTCTGCGCCGGCGTTGGGCGCGGCCTCGCGGCAATGCGGCGGAAGGCTGCCGACGGCGTGCACCGGCAACTCCGGCGCGGCGGCCTGCACCGAACCCCACCGTTCCGGCAACGCCACCGCCATCACCGCTCCGCTGTCGCCGAGCACGTGCGCCATGTCGGCGCTGCTGCCTTCGACGTTGAGCGGCACGATGGAAACGCCGAGCGCGTTGAGCGCGAGCCAGTGGACGAAGAACTCGGCGCGGTTGTCGAGCAGCATCGCTACGCGATGGCCGGCGCGCAGCCCGCTGGCCCCGTACTGCGCCGTCAGGGCCGTGGCTTGGCCTGCGGCTTCGCCGTAGCTCAGCGTGATTGCCTGTCCGCTGTAAGAGACAGCGGCTTGCGCCGGCACGTGGACGAAATCGGCATCGGGGTACTTGCCGACGGACTGCCGGAAAGCCTGGTGGACCGTGCGCTCAACGGTCGACATGGAAGTTCTTTACAGTGGAACGTCGGTGCCGACGCTGGCGCCGCCGCAGACGAACAAGTTCTGGCCGGTGACCCAGCCGTTGCGCGGGTCGGCGAAGTACAGCACCGCACGCGCTACGTCTTCCGGATCACCCAGGCGGCGCATCGGCAACGCAGCGGCCAGCAGGCGCGCCTTCTCGCTTTCTGCCGGGATGTCGGCCAGTAGCATAGGTGTCAGCGTCGGCCCCGGTGAAACGCAGTTGACGGTGATGCCTTGCGGCCCCAACTCGAGCGCCCAGGTGCGGGTCATCGCCACCAGCGCGGCCTTGGTCGCCGCGTAGACCGTGCGGCCGGCCATGCCCACCAGCGCACGCGACGACAGGTTGACGATGCGGCCGATGCCGCGCTCGCGCATGCCGGGTGCGACGGCCTGGGCGAGGACGACGGCCGCACGCAGGTGCAGGTCGATGAGCAACGTGAACTCGTCGTCGCCGACGTCGTCGAGCAAGGTGTTGCGCACGACACCGGCGTTGTTGACCAGGATGTCGAACGGCACGCCGCGCACCTGCTCTGCCAGCAGCGTGCGCAACGCGCCGATGTCGCTCAGATCGACCGCCACCTGGCGCAGCTTCGGATGCTGCAGGTCGCCTGACGAAAGAGCCAGCGACACCACCTCTGCACCCTGTTCCAGCAGCGCAGCGCAGACGGCCCGTCCGATGCCGGTGCTGCCGCCGCTCACCAGTACGCGCCGGCCTTCGAAGGGTTGTGGGATAGCCATCAAGGAAACAGCTGGATCGATGGCAAAGCCGCTTCGCAATTGAGGAGGTCGACGCGCTTGAGGCTTATCCGCAGCTGGCCTTCGTCGTCTACCATCAAGGTGTGCCAGCTCACGGCACCAAGCATTAGCTGCTCCTCGCCACGCGCCTCGAAATATGTGAACGGCGTGCGCACGAGGTAGGCGTTGGCTGCCGAATCGAAGCGCTCGATCCCCGGCTGCTGCAGAACGTGCATGCTGCGGCTAACCGGTTGCTGCGAGAACGCGCGCGCATGGCTCAGTCGGTCGATACGCAGGCGCAGCAGCAGCTTGTCTTCGTGCATCAGCGAGTTGTGCGTCACCGCATCGAGCTGGCCGTGTTGGAGAGGAATCCAGTAGCGGGCATCGTCGGTGAACAGCGCATACCACTCGTCGTAGCGCTTCTCGTCGAGCAGTCGGGCCTCGTTAAGCACGAAGGCGACGAGATCGTCCCGCGTTATAGCCGTCCGGGTGGTCACAGGGGTCGGATCCATAAGACGCTTTCTCCCATCATCGATTCCCAAGCGCGGAACTGGTTGCGCATCGGTATTTCGCTGGTGCCGTTGGCGGTCTGGTCGCGCTCCAGAAGTTCGTCGCCGCTGAAATTGCGGTGCAGGCTGACCCACGGATTGGCGTCGGCGGCGAGGCCTTCCTGGATCGCCCGGTAGCAATGCAAGTCGTCGTGGCCGACCACTGACATCGGCGAGTTGATGAGCCGGCTGTACATCATCGTGCGCTGCAGCAGCTCATCCGGAGCGCCCTTCAGCCGGAACGTCCACGACTCCACGACCGTCTTGTCGACCGCGATCGGCCTGATCACGCGGATGGCTTGGATCGCTCCCTTGACCGTGAGGCTTGGGTAGTAGACGGTGTTGTGGCGAGACGTGCCCAGAATCCGCTGCGTCCGCTCCGCGCCGTAAGCGGCGACCAGCTTTTCTTCGTAGCCGGCGACTTGCGAATAGCGGGAGTGCAAGGTGACATCGCCGGTGCCGGTGTAGCTGTGGCCGCCGGCGAAAACGCGCACGCCGGTGGCGTCGGAGAACTGATAGTTTTCGGTGAAGGGCAGCATCACCTCGATGGCCATCGGCTTCGGTTTGTCGGCGGGTTCGTCTTTCCACAGCGTCTTGGCGGTGCCGGCCGAAGACTCGTGCACCACCATCGGGTGCATGGTGTCGTTGAGGTTCTCAAGGAAGATCTTCCAATTGCAGTTGTGCTCGTAACGCAAGCAGCCGCCGGACACCTCGAGCTCGCCGTCGGGCGAGCGATCGGCCATGTTGTCGATCGAGCTCAGCGAGTCGCCGAAGAATTCCTCAAAGCCGGGGCCGGTCTCGGCCATCCTCGCGAACACGAAGCCGCGGTGCGAGGCGACGTTCTTCACCCGGCACATGCCGCCCGATGCCGTCGCCTGCGACATCCGCGTGCCTTCGTAGCCGCTGCGCAGCGGCACGCCCGCCAGGGTGCCGTCGATCTTGTATAGCCAGGCGTGATAGGGGCAGCGAAAGTGCTTGCCCGTGCTGCCCTGCGGCGCGGTGACGAGCTTGGTGCCCTTGTGCGCGCAGCGGTTGAGCAGCACGCGAACGCTGCCGTCGGCCTGGCGCACCAACAACACCGGTTGGCCGGCGATGTCCGCGGCCCGGAAGTCGCCCGGTTCGGGCACCTGGCTTTCGTGACCGACGTAGACCCAGGCCCGGCGCCACAGGCGCTCCATCTCGAGCTGGAAGACTTCGGGGTCCGTGTAAACGTCGCGGTGGACCTGGTCGGGCTCGGTCAGCGCGGCGAGTGCAGCGGCATCGTGACGGTAGCGATCGGCCCGGTTCATGCGGGCTCTCCTTCGCCGGTTCGCGGCCAGCCGATCGGGGCGCCGCCGAGCAGCCCCATGGGGAACGGCCAGTCCGAACCGAACAGCACGTGGTCGGCTCCGAACACGTCCTGCGCCATGCGCAAGGCGCTCGGGTGATGGGCAATGCAATCGGCATAGAGCCGGCGCGCCGCCAGCAAGGGCCGCTCGACGTCCGAATCGATTCCTGGCCGCCGCGTCTCGAAGCCCTGCTCGAGGCGGCCAACGAGGCCGGTGAACGCACCACCGGCATGCGCCAGGCAGATGTGCAGGCGTGGGAACCGTTGCGGCACGCCAGCCATCACCAGATGGGCGGCGGCCACGCCGGTTTCCAGCGGGTTGCCGAGCAGGTTCTCGAGGTAGTGGGTCGCCAGCCGACCATCCGCGCACGAACCCGGGTGGAGAAAGACGAAGGAACTCCGGTCATCTAGGGCCTGCCACAGCGACGTGAGTGCCGAATCTGAGTAGACGATGCGGGGCGCGCCGCCGGCCGCCAGGGCGACGCCGGCGGCGCCGCTTTCGGCATAGCGCTGGTGCAGCCGCAGCGCCAGGGCTGGATGTTCCAGCGGCAGGTGCAGCAGCGCCTGCAGGCGATCGCCGTGGGCCGCGGCGATGGCCAGCAAGCCGTCGTTCAGGTAGGCGCACCAGGCTTCGGCCGACGCTTCCTCGAGATGCTGCCGGTAAAGCGGGGGCGGCACCGAAACCAACGCGCGCTCGACCTCGTGATCGTCCATCCAGCGCAGCAATCGCTCGGGGAAGTAGAGGTCGGCGATGCTGATGGCATGTCCGTCGAGCGTCAGCCGCGGCGGCTGGGTCTGCCACTGCGTTCCTGGCAACGCCGCCAGCCGCTCGGGCACGACGGGCGCCAGATGGGCGTGGACATCGAGCGCGATGCGCATCATCGAACTTTCAGCGGGGCTCGAGGTTGGCGTTCATCTCGCCGCCCCAGAATTCCGGCGACCATTTCGGGCCCCAAACGTACGGCAGCTCGTTCCAGTCGCGCGTGACCCAGGCTTCGCTGATCTTGTCCATGTCGCTGTAGTACTCGACCCAGCTGCCCCATGGGTCGCGTATGTAGAGGAACAGGTTGGACGCCAGGGCATGCCGGCCGAGGCCGAACTGCTCGACGTAGCCGGCCTCGCGCATCTGCCAAGCACCAAAGCCGATCTGGTCGAACGAGTCGACGTAGAAGCTGGAGTGCTGAAAGCCGCGGTGCGTGCTGTTGATCAGCCCGAAGCAATGGTGGTCGCGAACGCCCTCGCCGCCGGCCATGAACGACACCTTGCCGACCGCACGGTCGCTGGTGCGAAGGCCGAGCGCTTCCGAGAGGTAGGCCTCGACCTTCGCGAAATCGGGCGTGAACAGCAACAGGTGGCCGAGCTTTCTGAGCCGCGGCGCGCGTTCCAGTTCCTTCCAGTGATGGCGGTCGACGCGGTCGATCTTCGCCGCCAGCGGCTTTATGGCGGGACCTTCGTCGGCCGGTGTCCGCGGCGTTAGGTTGAACCAGGTGCCCCAGGGGTCCTGGAACCAGAGGCCGGGCCGAAGGGCGGCGAAGGCCGGTGTGCTGGCCGGCGTGCCCATCGTCTTCAGCCGCTCCTCGAAGGCCGGCAGATCGGCCGCGTCGACGAAGAACGAGAGGTGATGGAGGCGCTTCGCCGCGCCGGGCGCGCCCTGCAGCAACAGCACGCTAGGCGCGGCCACGTCGGCACAGCCCAGGGCCAGCGCCTCGCCATGCGCCTTGGGCTCCAGGCCGAAGGCTTCATAGAACCTGCGAGCGACTTCGGTATCGGGCACCTCGAAGCCGTAGCCGGCCAGCGAGTTCACGCGAGCGTGGGACATCAGTGGTCTCCTTTGTGGTACGAAGAGAGATCGGTCGCGGTGACGAGATTGTCGAGCTCGCCGAGGCCGGTTCCGCGGACGATCAACCGGTCGCCGTCGGCGAGGTAGACCGGCGGCACACGGGCGTTGCCGATGCCGCTCGGCGTGCCGGTCAGCAGCACGTCGCCCGCTTCGAGCGTCATGCCAAATGACAGTTCACTGATCAGCTCGGGAATCGGAAACGCCATGTCGTCGACGGTGGCATGCTGCATCAAGGTGCCGTTAAGCTCGCATTCGAACGCCAGGCCCTTCAGCACGACATCGTCGCGGTGAACGATCCAGGGGCCCAGGGGCATGGTGTTGTCGATGCTCTTGCCCTTGAGCCACTGGCCGCCGTGGCGACGTTGCAGGTCGCGCTGCGACACGTCGTTGGCCAAACAAAAGCCCCAGATGTGCTCCATCGCCCGGTCCTGCGGGATGCTGCGCCCGCCCTGGCCGACGATCACCACGATCTCGGCTTCGTAGTCCCACTTGGCCGAGACCATCGGATCAAAGGCGACGGGGTCGCACGGCGCGATGGCGGTGCGCGGCCCCTTCGTGAAGAACGTCGGCGCGACCGGCTTGGGCATGTCCTGGCCTTCGCGCTTGCCTTCGCTCTCGTAGAAGTGGTCCCAGTAGTTCCAGCCAGTGCAGAGCACGTCGCGGCGAAACCGCCGCAGCGGTGACAAGACGTTCACGTCGACCAGCGCCACCGTCTCGCCCAAGCCGGCGCACAGCGAGCGCAACTCGGCCACGAAGGCCGGGCCGCGGGAGACGATGTCCAGCGCGTCGCCGAGCTCTGAGGGCAGCAGCCGCACGCGCCCGTCGTCGAGCAAGCAGGCGGCGCGTTCGGCGCCGCTCACCTTCACGGTTCCCAGTCGGAGCGCCATTGTCAAACCTCGATGACGGCGATCGCGTTGATCTCGATCAGGTACTCGGCCTTGACCATCTTGGAGACCTCCACCATCGTCGAAGCCGGCGCCGGCGCCGGGAAGTACTCACGGCGCACCTTGTGGATGGTCTCGAAGTGCTCGATGTTGCGAACGTACACGTCGACGCGGCAGATGTCGGTCAGCTTGCCGCCGGCGTCTTCGACGGCCGCCTTCAGGTTCTCGCAGACCTGGCGCGTCTGCGCTTCGACATCGCCCACGCCGGCGATCGTGCCGTCGGCCTTGCGGGCGGTCATGCCGGAAATGAACACCATGCGGCCACTGGCCCCCACGATGCTGATGGCGCCGGAGAAGTGACCGTTTGGAGTCGCTAGGGAAGGCGGGGAATGTTGCTTCTTGGTACTCATGAAAGTCTTTCGTGAAAATAGTTCAGTGCGCGCACGTGTGAACGTAAACGGCTCAGGCGACCGACAGACCGGGCACGCCGAGTCGTTCGGACAAAGTGGCGAATTGCGTCTTCAGCTCGGTCGATAGCGTCAGGGCGGATTCGTTCTGGGCCCGGCGCTCTCGCTCTAGGTCGCCCGGTGCATAGACCGTCGACACGCCTTCCGCGCGGGCCGAGTTGCGGATCACTTCGGCGAAGTCTTCTGTGCGAGGCGTCATGCCGGGGCCGGCATCGATGGCTATGAAACAGTGTGAGCAGTCGTAGTGCGAGTCGGCCGCGCCGTACAGTGCCTTCACCTCGGCGACAATCGCACCGCCGGAGATGCCGCCGCACAACAGGTCGATCATCACGGCGAGGCCGAAGCCCTTGGGGCCGGCGCTCGGCAATAGCATGCCAGCGATGGCGTCGGCGGCCGACGTGGTGGGCCTGCCGGCCTTGTCGGTGGCCCAGCCCTCGGGGATCGGCCGGCCCTCGCGTTCGGCGTTGCGGATCTTACCCATCGCTGAGTGGCTGGTCGCCATGTCGATGACCACCGGCCGGCCAGCGTAGGCCGGAAACGCGAACGACAGCGGGTTGTTGCCGACCACGCGCTCGGCACCGCCCGGCGCCGGCATCAGCGGGCGTGTGTTGCACATTGCCGCGCCGACAAGCCCAGCCGCCGTGATGCGCGCGCTCCAGAAGGCCGCGGCGCCGAAGTGGAAGGCGTGGCGCACTGCCACAACGGCCACGCCGTGGCTGCGCGCACGTGCAACCGCCAGATCCACCGCGCGTGCCGACGAGACTTGGCCGAGCGCGTGATCGGCATCCAGTACCAGCAGCGCCGGTCGGTCTTCGACGACGGCGATGTGTGGCGTCGCCTTCACGCTGCCGGTCAGCAGGCGTTCGGCATACATCGGCAGCAGCATGCAGCCATGCGAGGCCACGCCCTGCAGATCGGCCTCGACCAGCGCCTCGGCGGTGAGCCGGGCGTCTGCTTTGGGAACGCGGCAGGCCTCGAGGACCTGCGCGGACCAGTCGACGAGTCGACCGGAGGACACCGGCTCGGTTCGGTATGAAGTCAGGGCAGGCTCCTTTAGGAAGCGGGGATCAATCGGCGCTCGACGACCGTGCCCGAGATCGTGCTGGAGCCGTCGGCGATGAGGTGCATCAGCGTCGGCACGACCGCGCTCGGCAAAGACACGCCGAGCGAACGTTCGTAGCCCGCCAGTTCTTCGCTGCTGGCTGACTTTAAGAACACCGGCGTGGCGACGAGGCCGGGCGACAGCGCGTTGATGCGCACGCCGTATTCGCGCAGCTCGAGCGCCGCGCACTTCACTAGACCGACGATGCCGGCCTTGCTTGCGGCATAGGCCGCCGCGCCAGGCCAGCCGTTCGACGCCAAGCCCGAGGTGAAGGCCACGATCGAGCCGCAGCGCTGCCGCTTCATGACTGGCATCAGCGCGCGCACCACATAGAACACGCCCGACAGGTTGACGTCGAGGTGGCGCTGCCATTCGGCATCGGCGGTCACCTCGATCGGCGAGCGCCGCTGGATGGCGGAAGTGAGCACCGCGGCATCGATGCGTCCGTCGGCGGCGACCATGCGATCGACGAGCGCCCGGCAGGCCGCCGCGTCGGCGATGTCGAGCACCTCGGTGCGCAGGCCGGCTTCGGTAGGCAGCGTCTGCAGGCCGGCGGCCTCGACGTCGGCGGCCCACACGCGGGCACCGGCGCGGGCACAGGCGAGCGCCGTCTCGCGTCCGATGCCGGAGGCGGCACCCACCACGAGCACGCTGCAGCCTGAGAAATCGTAGGTCACCTTCATGGGCGTTCCGCTCGCGGCGGCTGGCGGCCGGTGATGGCGGCGTAGAGCTGCACCGCGTCGGCATCGGCCATCGGCACGATCGCGGCGACGTGCTCGTCGGGCCGCACCAGCACCAGCGTGTTCGGGGCGACGCCTAGGCGCTTCATGAAGGCATCGCCCGGGTCCAGCACTGCGCGGTCGCGCAGGCCGCTGTCGTGCGGTGCGTCCCAGCGCGACAGGACGCGATGCGCCAGTGCCGGCGAGTCGGTAGCCGGCAGCGCCGCGCGCCGCCGGGCGTCGGCGAAGTAGAGGGCGACGAAGCGGTCCTGGCAGAGGTCGTGCGCGCGCAGCAGCCGGCCGTCGCTGCCATGCAGTGGGTGGTCCGGCAGGCGATCGCCCTGTTCAATCGCAGGTCGGGTGCTGCGCTTGAAGATGGACCCGCCCCCGCCGCCCGCGACATCGAGCTGAACCCCGAGCAGGCCGCGCGTGTAGGCGTTGGCCCAGTTGTTGTCGGTCATCGCGATGGCCTTCTCGTTGCGGCCCGCCATGTACAGGCGCGCTGCTTCGGCCACTTGGCCCGAGCCGTTGATCGCCATCGGCCGCTGCTCGCGCTCGTAGCCGTCGATCAGGCTTTCGTCGGCCCAGCCGCGCAGCACCCAGTTCAAACGCCAAGGAAGATTCGAGACGTCCAGCGCGCCCGTGGTGATCCCGAGACCCCACATAGGCGTGATCAGGTGAGCCGCGTCGCCCATCAGCAGCACGCGGCCGGCGCGCCAGCGGCTGGCGACGCGATGGTGCACGCTGTACGTGACCTTGTTGACGATCTCGACTTTTCCCACCTGGCCGATGAAGGACAGCGACTTCTCGAGGAGATCTGCGTCACTGGGCTCTTCCTGGCCCGGCTTGAGCGGATAAAGGAAGCGCCAGCACTGCGGGTGGCGAACCAAGATCATCCACTGCTCAGGATCGGAGAAGTAGGCCAAGTACGGGTAATCGCGCGGATTGTCGATGTCGAGATCGAGCTTGAGGTCGACCAGCGCGTATTTCTCGTCGAGCGAGTAACCCTCGGCATCGATGCCGAGCGCCGCGCGCACCATGCTGCGACCGCCGTCGCAGGCCAGCATCCAGCAGCATTCGGTGGTCTTCGGGCCTTCCGGCGTCTCGAGCTTCAGGATGACGTGGTCACCGCGATCCTCGAAGCCGACCAGCTTGTGACTGAGGTTGAGAGCCGCGACCGGGCGCCCGCGCAGCGCCTTGGCCAGCACCGGCTCGAGGTCGTGCTGAGGAATGTTGATGACGAACGGGAAACGCGTCTCGTCGCCCAGCGCGTGCATCCGTACCGGGAACTGTGATTGGTGAGTGCGCCGGTCGACCTCGCCGATCTCGTCGACACGCAGCGACGCGGCCAGCACGCCGTCGACCGCGCCGTAACGGCGCATGACCTCTAGCGTGCGGGTCAGGATGGTGCCCGCCTTGATCTCGAGGGAGAGGCTGCCGTCTTCCTCGTAGACCTGCACAGGGATGCCGTAGTGCGCGAGAGCAAGCGCCGTAAGCAAGCCAACAGGGCCGGAGCCAATGACGGCCACCGGGCGACCGCTGGAATGCGGTAAAGAGGCAAACGATGAATTCATGTTCGGACGCCGATTTCCCTCATCGTAACCGCAATGCCTTGAGATCAAGAAACTTTAAAGGAGAAATCTTCAAGCAAGTAGACTCTTCCCGATGAAGATCCCACGCACCGTAGCTTGCACGCCCCAACCCCGCGTCGGCGACTACGTCGATCGATTCACGCAGGAGTGGGAGAGCCGCCGGCCCGATCTCGACATCGCACGTCTTTCGCCGTTGATGCGTGTGCTGAGGCTGTCGAGCCTGCTCGAGAAGGATCTCGCTCCGATCGCCCGCCTGCAGTCGATCACCGGCGCGCAGTTCCAGGTGCTGGCGGCTCTGCGGCGGCATGACCCCGAGCCGCAGTCGATGTCTGAGCTGACGCGCATCGCGATCCTGACGTCCGGCTCGATGACCTCTCTTGTTGACCGGCTTGAGGAACGCGCATTCGTGCGCCGCCAGCCCCACCCGGCGGATCGCCGCGGCGTCTTGCTGGCGCTAACCGATGCCGGTCGGGCCGTGGTCGATGCCACGCTGAAGACGCGGGTCGAGCGACTGCATGCGTTGGCCAACGTGCTGTCTCCGAGCGAACTTCAGCGCGTGTCGCTGGCTTTGCGCAAGCTCCTGCTGGCGATCGAGGCGCCGCAAGAGGGAGGTGGCTGACGGGTGCTGGAGCGACGGCACGCTAGCCACCGGCATCGATACGAAAAATTGACAGCTCTGTGATATGTCACATAATATGTCTAGAGGCTAGCTGCCGGCCGGCAGCCAAACATCGGGTGCGGGAGTGAACAAGGGTGAGCAAGTACCGTGACGACGCTACAGCCTTGACGAATCTCGTTCGTCCCGACCAGGTTCACGCCGACCTGTACACCGACCCGGAAATCTTCGAGCTCGAGCAGGAACGGTTGTTCGCGCGAACATGGCAGTACGTCGGTCACGCCAGCCAGGTGCCGAAGATCGGCGATTTCTACACCACCGACGTCGCCGGCCAACCGCTGGTGATGATCCGTCAGGCCGACGACTCGGTCTGTGTGCTGGTGAACCGCTGCGCCCACAAGGGCATGACCCTGCTCTCGGCACGTTGCGGAAACACCGGCAAGGTGGTGCGCTGTCCCTATCACGCCTGGACATATCGCCTCGACGGTGCGCTGATCTCGATGCCGCTGCGGGCGGAGTACGAGTACACCGGCTTCGCTCGATGCGAAGCGAGCAAGGGGCTGACTCGACTCGCCAGTGCCGATCACAAGGGCTTCGTGTTCGCGCGGACCGCCGCCAACGGTCCTTCATTCGAAACCTATGCCGGCGACATGCTGCAGGTGCTGGACAACTTGGTCGACCGTGCGCCCGGCGGCGAAGTGGAGGTGTCGGGGGGGTGCATCCGTTCCGTCATTCGGTGCAACTGGAAAATGTACCTCGAGAATGTCAACGACGCGGTTCATGCGATCGCAACGCACGAGTCGGTCGTCGCCACTGCATCCGACCTGTGGGACGCCCAGGGCGACCACAACGACATGCCGATCGCCGTTGAGCAGCTCCTGCCGTTCGGTATCAAGTTGGATCTCGTTCGTGGCATGGGAGTGCGTGTGTTGCCTAACGGCCACAGCATCCTCGGCACGAAAGCAAGCTTGCATTCCGGCTACGCAGCCTTAGGGGGCTACGAGGAGGCGCTGGCCGTATTGCACGGCGCCGACAAGGCGCATCGGATCCTGTCGTTCGCGCCCCAGAATGCGATCGTGTTCCCTAGCCTCGCGCTGAAGTGCTCGCCGCAACTGCTGCGGGTCGTGCGGCCGGTGGCCGTCGACTGCACGATCGTTGAAGCCTGGGCGCTCAGTCTGAAAAACGCGCCGGAAGAACTGCTGAAGCGGACACTGCACTACAACCGGCTCGTCTACTCGCCCATGTCGCCAGTGGCGCACGACGACATTCATGTCTTTGAGAGCATGCAGCGTTCGCTGCGCGGGCGGCCAAACCGCTGGGTCAGCTTGCACCGTCTTCACGAGCCGACCGAATATGCCGACGCGGATACCGACCATAGCGCCACCAGCGAAATCCTGATGCGCAACCAGTTCCGCGCCTGGTTGCGCGGGATGGCCGAAACCGAAGCCGAGCCGGCTTTTGTCTAAGTCACCGAAGCCCCTTGCCACCAACCACTTCGAGGAGTTCCGAAATGTCCCCAACCCGTCGCAAACTGCTGCAGGCCGCACCGCTCTTTCTTTTGCCCATGGCCTGGCGGGATGCCGCCGCGCAGGACTATCCGAAGAAGCCCATCCTCCTCATTGTGCCCTTTCCCCCCGGTGGCATTGCCGATCCGATCGCACGGCTTGTGGGGCAGAAGCTGGGTGAAACACTCGGTCAGGCAATCGTGATCGACAACAAGCCCGGCGCCAGCGGCCAGATCGCGGCCGCCGCGGTCAGACAGGCCGTGCCGGACGGGTATACGCTGTTCATGGGGCACATGGGCACACAGGCGCTAAATCCACACCTGTTCACCAAACTCAGCTACGCGCCTTCCGATTTCATGCCGATCACGCCCTTAGTGCAGACGCCACACTGGCTCATTGTGCACAAAGACAGCCCGAACAAATCGGTGGCCGATCTCGTCGCCCAAGCCAAAGCCAAACCCGGCGGCCTGACCTTCGCTTCGCAGGGAATCGGCACCGGCGGCCAGTTGCTCGGCGAGATGTTCAAGGCGCAAACGGGAATTGCAGGCACGCACGTGCCGTATCGCGGGTCCGCGCCCGCCTTGCAGGACATGCTGGCCAATCGCGTCGACTTCTTCTTCGACTCCGTCAGCACCAGCTTGCCGCACGTGCGGGACGGCAAGCTGCGCGCGCTGGCCGTGGCGTCGGCGAAGCGGCTGCCACAAGCGCCGGAGGTCCCCACTCTGGCCGAACTCGGCTACCCGGGCATTGAGCTGTCGTTCTGGTTCGGCATGTTCGCGCCAGCCGGCACGCCGGTGCCGATCGTCGCCAGGCTGAACACGGAGCTCGTGAAGATCATGCAGTCACCGGCGCTACGCGACGCCACTGTGCCGATCGGCCTCGAGATCGCATACAGCACGCCGGCTGAGCTAACGGCCCGGATCCAGTCGGACTCCCTGCGGTGGGGCAAAGTCATCAAGGACGCGAACATCAGTGCCGACTGAGACGGCCCTTCCAACGGCTCTGGCGCACGCCCCGGGCGCCGCTCTGTCATCGGCATGCTGAGCGCCGATTTCAGCGGGGTGGCGCTCGTCGCGCCCGCATCGGTCGGCTACACGCGTTACAGCACCGACGGTGCCGGTGCTTTTTTCGCCCGCTGCCTGCTCGCCATGGTCCGGCAGGCGGGTCTCGACAAGCAGGAGGTCGACGGCCTGTCCGCATCCAGCTTCACACTGGCACCGGACCCGGTCGCGGCTCTATCGATCTCGCTCGGCCTGTCGCCACGCTGGCTCGAGGCGGTGCCCTTCGGTGGCGCCAGTGCCGTGATGGCGTTACGGCGCGCGGCGCGCGCCGTGCAGGCCGGCGACGCCACAGTCGTGGCCTGCATCGGCGCCGATGGCAATCCACGCGGCGGCTTCGAAGACCTCGCGAGCAGCTTCTCAGTCGCCTCGATCGACGCCGTCGCTCCCTACGGCAACGCAGGCCCGTCGATGCCCTTCGCCCATGTGACAAGGCAGTACATAGACGCCACCGGCGCGACCCGCGCCGACTTCGGGCGCCTGTGCGTGGCCCAACGCTTCAACGCCAGTCACTGTGCGCACGCGTTGCTGCGACAGCCGATGACGCTCGACGAATACCTCGCCGCGCCGGCCATCTGCGATCCTCTGCACAAGCTTGATCTCGTCATGCCGTGCGCCGGAGCGGATGGGTTCCTGGTGCTCCGCGAAGACCACGCGAAATCCTTGAAGCTGCCTTACGCGCGTGTGCTGAGCGTCGTTGAACGACACAACGCCTATCCGAATGAAGTTCCGGTGCTGCGGGGTGGCTGGGAACTGGAGCGCGAGCGCCTCTACAGCCAGGCCGGGAGGGAGCCGCAAGACGTCGATGTCGTCGCGGTCTACGACGACTGCCCGGCGATCGCCTTCATGCAACTCGAAGGGATTGGGTTCTGCGCACGCGGCGAGGCCCGGCACCTCGTGCGGGAGCGCGATCTGCGCTTTTGCGGCGATTTCCCCGTCAACACTAGCGGTGGCCAGCTCGGCTGCGGTCAGGCCGGCGCGGCCGGTGGCTTCCTCGGGCTGGTGGAAGTGTTGCGCCAGGTCACCCAGCAAGCCGAAGGGCGACAGGTAAGAGACGCCCGCCTCGGCGCGGCGACCGGCTACGGCATGGTCGTCTACGACCGCTGTCTCGGCACCGGCGCGGCCTTGTTGGAGGGCATGTGGTGACCCGGTATTCGGAGAGCATGCGGGACTTAATGGAGGCATCGCAGGCCACCGGCTTCGCGATGTTCCATTGCTGCTCGTGCGGGCATCGCTTCTACCCGCCGCAGTCGTTCTGCCCTGCCTGTCTGGCGCCCGACGTCGAAGCCAGGTCGAGCAACGGCGACGCGACGGTCCTGTCGACGACGCTGATCCACCGAAGCCTGGACCGGTCGGTCCCGGGGCACCGGCCGACTTACGTGGCCTGCGTCGAGACGGCGGAGGGCCCCAGCATCTTCGCGATGGCGGATCTCGCGTTCGCCGTTGGCAGCCGGGTTCGGATTCGGCTGCGTGACGGACTCTTTCACGCGAGCGAACGCACCTTGTGAATCTCGATCCCGCCACCATCCATGGCGTTCCCCGCCCGACGCTGCCACCGATCGACGAGCGCACGGTGCCGCACATGCTACTGCGACAGGCCCGGCAACGGCTAGACGCGCCGCTGTTGCCGATGGGCGAAGTGCACTGGACGCGCGCCGACGCCGCCCGTGCGACGGCGAGATCCGGCGCTGCGCTACGCGAGGCGGGCGTCGCGCGATCCGACCTGGTCGCGTCGATGTGCCCGAATCGCATCGAGGCGCTGGAAGTGTTCCTCGGCTACTGCTGGATCGGCGCGGTGAGCGTGCCGATCAACAACCCTTCCAAGCGCGTGCAGATCCAGTACTACCTGGAGAATTTCCAGGCCCGCCTGCTGGTCATCGACGCGCAATTCATCAGCGTGCTGGCGCAGATCCACTTCGGCAGAACGGCGGTGCGAGGCATCTGGGTCGTGCCCGACCCGCACGGCAAAAGGCCGGGCGATCTGTCGCCCGCCACCATCGCGCTGGAGCCCTACCCGCACGATGCCGGCCAAGTGCAGCAGGAAGACGTGCGGCCCTCGGATACCTTGGCGGTTCTGTACACCTCCGGCACCACCGGCCCTGCCACGGGCGTCGTCCGCACGCACGGCCACTACGTCCTGTCTGGGGCCTACAGTGCGCAGATGCTGTGCATAGTCGAGTCCGACGTGCTGAGCACCACGCTTCCGCTGTTCCACATCAACGCGCTGAACACCTTCGCCCAGGCCAGCATCGTCGGCTGCCGCGCCGTGTTCCATGAGAAGTTCTCGGCCAGCGGCTTCTGGGCCAGCGCCCGCGAGCACGCCGGCACCGTTGTCTATCTGCTTGGCGCAATGGTGACCATGCTGCTCGCGCAACCGGCGACCGCGGCTCAGCGCGCGCACCTGGTGCGCGTAGGACTCGGTGGCGGCGTGCCGGTTTCGGCTGCCCACTCATTCCTCACGCGGACCGGCGTCGACCTCGTCGACGGCTACGCGTTGACCGAAGTCATGGTGATCATCTCCAACCCGCCCGGTCTGCGAGGTCTCGGCTCGCTGAGGTGGCTGCGGCCGGGCTTCCAGGCACGCGTCGCCAACGAGCTCGAGGGCGAAGTCGAGCCCGGAACGGCGGGCGAGTTGTTGCGTCGCGCGGACGAACCGTTCGCGTTCTCAAACGGTTGTTTTGGGCTGCCCGCAGCGATGGCTGCGGCCTGGCGCAACCTCTGGTTCCACACGGGCGACCGGGTGGTGCACGAAGCCGACAGCAGCTTTCGCTTTATCGACCGTATGAAGGACGCTATCCGCCGCCGGGGCGAGAACATCTCATCCTACGAAGTCGAGCAGGCCCTGCTTAGCCATCCCGGCGTCAGCCAGGTGGCGGCGTTTGCCGCGCCTTCGGAGATTGCCGAAGACGAGGCGATGGTCGCCGTCGTCGCTCAACCGGGAAGCCGCCTGAACTTCGAGGATCTCGCCGCGCACTGCGCGCGCGAGTTGCCTTACTTCGCGGTGCCCCGTTACGTCGATCTGGTCGACGATCTGCCGCGCACCGAAAACGGAAAGGTCCAGAAGTTCAAGCTGCGCGGCGCCGGCGTCACACCTGGGACGTGGAAGCGCCCCGGTGAGGCGAGGCGCAATGCAGCCGCCGAGCCATGAGCGCAGCACGACCGCACGGGAACCCGCGCTATGCCGGGACGCCCTGGTTAAGCTGGTTCTGTGTCTGGCAGGTCGACAGCGTGCTCGCAGTGAGCAAGCGTGATCTCGAGGTTCTCCGCGAGCTGATCGAGTCGTGTCCCGGACTTCACGCCGCTCACACGCTGCTGCCGGCCGACGCGCACGACCCGTACTATCCGGCGCCGCCCGGGTCGCCTTCGTTGATCGTGCAACTCGAGTTCGCGGACCTGGCGGCGCTGGAAGAAAACTTGCAGCCGAATAGGCACCTGGCGCCGCTGGCTGATGTCGACTTCCTGAAGAGCCTGGCAGCCGCCTGGCCGACACAGCAGGCCATGCTCTCGCGCCGCTATCCCGTCGCAGACCCGCAGATCCGAAAACCGGCCGCGCCGTACCTTAGCTACTGGGTCGAATACGCGGGCCCGGCCGACGACCCGAACGCCTGGCACAGCCACTACAACCGGCACCATCCCCAACTGCTCGCCGGCTTTCCCGGCATCCGCGCCATCGAGGTCTACACGCCGGCGATCGTCGTGTGCGGCCTGCCGCTGCCCGAGCGGCCGTGCCTGCAGCGAAACAAGACCGTGTTCGACGATGTCGCGGCCTTCAATGCGGCGATGAAGAGCCCCGTGCGCGAAGCCCTGCGCGAAGACTTTCAGCAGTTGCCCGCGTTTCGCGGCGCCGCCCTCCACTTTCCTTTCTCGACCCGGTCGACGCGCCCCGCCCAGCCCGCACCCGCATGAGCACACCCGCCCATTTGCGACTGACGGTCCAGTCCGTCGAAGAACTCGCTCCAGATATCCGGAAGCTGGTGCTGATCGCCGCCGATGGCCAGGCTCTGCCGGAGTTCGCCGCCGGAGCCCATTTGCGCTTTCAGGTGCGCCTTCATAAAGGCGAGCCGGACTGGCGGCAGTACTCGCTGATCGACTTCGCACCGTCGCCCGGGCCGGTGCCGATCCCATATACGTACACGATCGCCGTGCGACTGGAGCACGAAGGCCGCGGCGGCTCGGGATTCATGCATGGACTGCGCGCCGGCGACACGGTGACTGCCGAGGTGCCGCACAACGACTTCCCGCTCGGGGACCACGATGGTGGCACGGTCCTGGTGGCCGGCGGCATCGGCGTCACTCCGCTCATCTCGATGGCGACCGAGCGCCAACGCCAGGGCCGCCCCGTGCGCATGGTCTACGCCGGCCGCGCCCCCGACCAGATGGCATTCGTTCCCGAGCTGCGCGCCTTGCTCGGTGACGACCTCGCGCTGCACATCGACCAGGAGGCAGGCGCTCCGCTGAATGCGAGCACGCTGGTCGATGGCTGCCACCCCGCCGACGTGCTCTACGTGTGCGGCCCGCAACCGCTGCTCGATGCCGTGCTTGCGGCCGCCGCCAGCCGTGGCTGGCCGCCGGAGCGGGTGCGCTTCGAAATCTTCACCGCTAAAGCTCCACAGTTGGGGGACCAAGCGTTCGAGCTGGTACTACAACGCAGCGGACAGTCGCTCCGCGTACCGGCGGATCGGACCATCCTAGACTGTCTGGAGGAGCACGGACACGACGTGCTCTCCGACTGCAGGCGTGGCGAGTGCGGCGTTTGTACCGTCGACGTCATCGAAGGCGAACCCGACCACCGGGACCAGGTGCTCACCGGCGCCGAGAAGGCCGGAGGCAAGGTGATCCAGATCTGCGTGTCGCGGGTGAAGGGCCAGCGGCTGGTGCTCGACCTCTAGCCGCGCTTCAGATCGCGTCGCGCGCGTCGGAGTACCACTCGGGCACTTGCGGGTAGTGCGGGCCGTCGTAAACCTCGACGACGACGGTGTCTTCGTGGGCGAGCGTGGGCCCGTGGACCTTGCCTTTCGGGTTGCAGTAGAACGACCCGGGCAGGAGCGTGATGCCGGTTGACGTGTACTCGTACTTGCCGCTCAGGCAGAACATGAACTGGTTCGAGGCGTGGCTGTGCGGCTTCGGGATGCTGGCGCCCTTTGCGAACTTGATCAGGGCGATGGATGCGCCCGAAGATTCGTCGCGCCACAACATCTTCTCGAACACGCCCTTCAACGACTTTTCGCGCCATTCCAGGGTGTCTGTTGCGATCAAAATCTCGACCAGATCCGGCGCGCCCGGCAGGAGCGGCATCGAGGGCGTGGTGTAAGCCGCAGTCGTCGTCGTCGTATTCGTCTCTGTCATTTCATGTCTCCAACGGAATTGGGGAAAAGTGGCCATCCTTCAATGGCCGGCCGGTGCGGTGGGAAGCCAGGACGAAAGAGCCCATTCGATTAGGACCACCACAAAGTAGACGGCCATGCCCAGCACCGAAAGCGCGAACAGGGCGCCGAAGGCCAGCGGTGTGTTGATCTGGGAGGTCGCGCTCGGGAGCACGAATCCCAAACCTTCGCCCGAGCCCACGAACTCGCCGATCATGACGCCGATGAGCGAGAGGGTCACGTCAACCTTCGCGCCCGTTAGTACGAAGGGCAAGGCGGCCAGGAACTGGACCATCTTGAAGACCTGTCAGCGAGAGGCGCGCAAGCTCCAGAATTTCCTTGGGTGTCGATTGCAGGCCGGCCGCGGTATCCACGACCACCGGAAAGAATGCCACGAGCCAGGCCATGGCTAGCTTCGACGCCATGCCCGTGCCGAGCCAGACGAGCAGGATCGGTGCGAGTGCCACCTTTGGCACTGACTGCAGGCCGACCGCCAACGGACAAAAAGTCAGGTTGACCCAGCGCACGGTTGTAAGCAGCAGCGCCAGCGGAACGCCCAGCAAGATCGCAAGCGCGAAGCCATACAAAGTCGCCTTAAGCGAGACCCAGCTTCCCGAAACCAGCGTGTTGCCGTACTCCACCATGGCCGCAACGACCTTCATCGGTGTCTGCAGCACCGACGGGTGGATCGACAAAGCCACGCACAGCCCCTGCCAGAAAGCCAGCAGCACTAGCACGCCGACACATGGGTAGGCCATCCGGCCAAAAGCGAACGGTGCCGGGCGGCTCATGACACAGCGACCCCTGACCGGCCCGCTGCGGCGATCGACGGATCGCGCGTGATAACACCAAGCGCTTCACCAGCGGCGCGTTCCGCGGCCAGAAACGACGCTTCGAAACGCATGCTGGGCTGCCGCTGCCGCTGCCGCTGCCGCTGCCGCCCCAGCCCAGGCCGTATCTCGGTCACCAATCTGGCCGGCCTGCAGGTGAACACGAGTACTTTGCCGGCCAAATAAACCGCATCCGCGATCGAGTGCGTAACGAACAGCGCTGCGGCGCCGGTCTCTTGGCGCACGTCGAGCAGGAGGTCGTTCATTTCCAGTCGGGTCAGCTCGTCTAGGGCCCCGAACGGCTCGTCCATTAGCAGCAGCTTGGGTTGGTGGATCAGGGCGCGACAGAGGGAAACCCGTTGCTGCATGCCGCCCGACAGTCTCGATGGAAGCGCCTGCTCGAAGCCCTTCAGCCCGACCAGCTTCAGCAGCTCGCAAGCACCCACGACGGCCTGGCGATCACGCCTGTGCAGCACGTCCATCGGAAGGAGGATGTTGTCCAGCACGCTGCGCCACGGCATCAGGGCCGGAGACTGAAAAACGAAGTCATAGTCGGCGTAAGGGCCCTGGACGTCTCGCCCGCCGATCGTCAGTTCACCCGATGTGCGCGCCACCAGCCCGGCGACGATCCGCAGCGAGGTCGTCCTGCCGCAGCCGCTGGGTCCCAGCAATGCGACGAACTCGCCTTCATCGTAAGAAAACGTGGCGTCGTCCAACGCGATCAGATCATCTCTCGCGGACGGGCCCAACTCGCCGGCGGGAAACACCTTGCGGACGGATCTCAGACGCGCGAAAGACAATGAATTCACTCCTAGCGTAGTGTTGCATTCTGTTTGGAACTTAAGCGACTGTTAGCTCGAATGACCTTCTGTAGTATGTCGCGCGCGCTCTTGGTCCAGACGAACGGCTTGGGTTTGAGGTTGTGATGCGCGATGTACTCGTCAATGGCGGTCACCAGTTCGGGCACGCTGGTGAATACGCCGTTGCGCAGTCGGTCGGTCGTGATGTCCCGGAAGAACCGCTCGACCATGTTCAGCCACGAGGCGCATGTTGGCGTGAAGTGCA
>Ga0105048_10005023_pt1 | contig 21451 bp, 13 predicted proteins | sample MAT05_FD_78382 | JGI IMG/M metagenome (GOLD analysis project Ga0105048, IMG submission 78382) | Freshwater microbial communities from Lake Fryxell liftoff mats and glacier meltwater in Antarctica - MAT-05 | ecosystem: Environmental > Aquatic > Freshwater > Ice > Liftoff microbial mat | place...
CGTGACCGGCTGGTTCCGTTCCACGACTGGATGGTTCCGTTCCACGACTGGATGGTTCAGTTGCGTGACCGGCTGGTTCCGTTCCACGACTGGCTGGTTCAGTTGCGTGACTGGCTGGTTCCGTTCCACGACTGGCTGGTTCCGTTCCACGACTGGCTGGTTCCGTTCCACGACTGGCTGGTTCAGTTGCGTGACTGGCTGGTTCCGTTCCACGACTGGATGGTTCAGTTGCACGACCGGCTGGTTCGGTTGCGTGAACCAAACGCTCCGGAAAGCTGAAAAACCAACGCGATGGAGAAGAGGGGCCGCCAATTTGAGGGAGTGAATCGCCCCAAGGCCCGGCAGCGGCTGCCCGGAATCCGGTGGAACGGATGAGTGCTCACTGCTTCCCAGCGGGTTTCTTCGCGTCGTATTCGGCCCAGAATTTTTCCACGGGCATCATGGGGCTGGGCGGGTCGCCGGGGCGGCTGTAGGCGGGGCGTTTCGGGTAGGGCGGGTATGTTACCCGCCGTTCCGGGTATCCTACCCGGAACATCGGGCGTCGTGGTGCGCGATTTTGCAAAACGGACGCGCGTCCTACGTCCGGTGCGCCGGGTAGGATACCCGGCGCGGCGGGTGGGACACCCGCCCTACCCGAACGCATCGCTTCACTGTTTCGAGATCGAGGTGGCGATTGCTTATTTGGAGTGCGGCGGGAAGCGTAAGCGCCACACCGCTTTGGAATGCGCCGGAGGCGCGCGGCGGGTCTTCTGCACGGTCGCCCTGGAAAGCCCCGCCCGTCGCTCCGCTCCTGCCAAACCGGCGTGGCGCTGTCGCTTCCCGCCGCACTCCACATGGCTACTTCCCGGCGGCTTTCTTCGCGTCGTATTCCTTCCAGAATTCGGCGGCGGTTTGGGGTGGCGCGGGCGTCCTCGCCTGCCGGTCCGCGCGTCCCGCGTGGACCATCGCTCGACGGGAGACGCCGTGTTCGCGAAGGGCGCGTTGCGACGTTCGCCGGGTGTTCCGCGGGACGCGGAACACGGCAGGCTGGACGCCCGCGCTACCCGGACGTATCGTTTCGAGATCGAGGCGTCGCATGGTGACGCCTCCGGGTAGGGCGGGTATGTTACCCGCCGTTCCGGGTATCCTACCCGGAACATCGGGCGTCGTTGTGCGCGATTTTGCAAAAGGGACGCGCGTCTTTTGAAAAGGGACGCGTCTTTTGCAAAGGGACGCGTCTCTTGCAAAACGGACGCGCGTCTTTTGAAAAGGGACGTGCCTTTTGCAAAGGGATGTCCGTCCTACGCTCGATGCGCCGGGTAGGATACCCGGCGCGGCGGGTGGGACACCCGCCCTACCCGTTACTTCTTCGCGTCGTATTCCTTCCAGAATTCGGCGGCGGTTTGGGCGGGGTGACCGCCTTCGGCAAAGCGCGGGGAGATGTATTTCAAACGGGGGAGGCTTCGGAGCAGTTCCACGTTCTTCGCTTCTTTCGGAAGGAGGATTTCTTCGAGCGTGGGGAATTCCGCGAGCAGGCTCACGTCGGCACCGGTGGATTCAGTCATCCTGATGAGCCGCAGCGGCTGGCCGCTAAGCGCGGCGAGACCGGTGAAATTTTGCGGGCAGTCAAGCTCCGTGAGTTGGAGTTTTGCCAGCGGCGTGAGGTCGCGGACTTTGCTATCTGTGCCCGTTCTAAAACTGAGCCTTTTCAGCGTAGCGACGTTCGCCAGCGGGGTGAGATCGGTGATCTTCGTGTAGGTGATAAGCAATCTTTCCATGGGACCGCCGGCCAACGGCGAAAGATCGGTGATGCCGGAACCGACCAGTCTCACCTCCGTGAGCGGGGCACCTCGCAGCGGGGAAAGATCTGTGACATCCTTGTTGCCGTATAGGTCGATGAATTCGAGCGGCATTCCGGCGAGCGGGCGCAGATCGGACACCGTCGTTTGTGCGAGAAAAAGTCGGCGCAACTTCATGCCTTTGAGCGCGGACAGATCGGTGATCGGGCAACCGCCGAGATGGAGTATCTCCAGAGGCATGCCGTGGAGCGGCGAAAGATCGGTGATCGGGCAGGCGTTGAGATTGAGAATCTCCAGGGGCATGCCGTGGAGCGGCGAGAGGTCGGTCACCTTCGCGATCGAGAGATTGAGGTCTTTCAGCGGAAGCCCGGGAATGCCGCGGAGGTCGGTGAGGTTGGTTCCACTGAGTTGCAGCACGGAAATCGGCTGCCCCTTGAGGATGGAAAGAACGCCCAGCGCGAAGCCGTCCAGCCGAACTGTGAATGTGCCGTCGGGCAGGACGGAAACTCTTTCATGTATCCGTGGCGTCTGTTTCTGATACTCGCGCAGGCGCGCGATGAGCGCAGCCATTGCGAGGCTGACATCCGGATCGATGAGCGCGGCGAGCGGGGCGGCTTCGACGGTCCGCTTCTGCTCACGCAAGGCGACCAGAAGCTGGTGCTGCTGCGGCTGGCCCAGCGCCGCGCCGCCGCTCTCCGCGAGCAGCTTTTCGCAGAGGGCGAGGTTGGCCTTCGCCGCGGCATCCGCCGGGCGCAAGGCGAGGACGCGGCGATACTCCGCCCCGGCCTGCGCGAGTTGCTGGCCGGATTCGAGGAGGTGGGCGCGGAAGAGGTGGTAGTCGGCGTCGCCGTCCACGAGTTCGATGGCGTAGCCGATTTTCTCCAGCGCCGCGTCGATGTCCCCCTCGTCGAGCAGGGCCTTCGCCTGCGCGGCAAAGGTGGGCGCGGTCTTCACGAGGCTGGCGAGGGTGTTCTCCGCGCGCACGAGCGCACGCTCGGTCCGGCGGCCCTCGGCGACGACCTTCGCCGTGAAGCCCACGCTGAGCGCGAACACCGCCGCCACGCCGATGGCCGCGGCCTTGTTGCGCTTCACGAGGAGGGTGAAGCGCTTCCACCCTCCGGCCTTCTCCGCACCGGTGGCGAAGCCGTTCTGGTAAGCCGCGATGTCGCGCTGCAAGTCGGCGACGGTGGCGTAGCGCGCGGACTTGTCGAGGGACATGGCCTTGCGCACGACGGCGGCGAGGGAGTCGGGGATGGGGCGCTTATGGAGTGCGGCGGGAAGCGACAGCGCCACGCCGCTTTGGAATGCACCGGAGGCGCGCGGCGGGTCTTCAGCACGGTCGCCCTGCAATGCCCCGCCGCGTCGCTCCGCTCCTGCCAAAGCGGCGTGGCGCTTACGCTTCCCGCCGCACTCCAAAGGTTCTGTCTCGCCGCGGCCGACTTTGGCGACGATGTCCCATGCGTCCTTGCCGGTGACGGAGATGCGCAGCGTGAGGATCTGGTAGAGGATCGCGCCGAGGGAGTAGATGTCGCTGCGGGCGTCGAGCGTCCCGACCTCCCCGCGCGCCTGCTCCGGCGACATGAAGTGCGGCGTGCCCATGACGGTGCCGGCGAGGGTCTGGCCAGACGGGGAGACTTGGGGACTGGGAGACTCGGAGAGGGCGAGTCCGGGCGTCGGATCGTCTCCTCCTTTGCCAGCGCCCTCCGGCGCTGCCCTTCGGGCTGCCTGCGGCAGGCTATGTCGCTCCGCTCCATTCCCCGTCTCCCCGTCCAGTCTCTTCGCCAGCCCCCAATCCATGACAAGCGCCTCGCCGTAGTCGCCGAGCATGATGTTCTCCGGCTTCAGGTCGCGGTGGATGACGCCCTTGCTGTGCGCGAAAGCGAGCGCGTCGCAGACCTTCTGGAAGATGGTGAGCAGCGTGGGCAGCGGATACTTCTTCATCGTGCCCTCGGTGCCCGCGGCCATGAGGTCGAGCACCTTCTTCAAGGTGATGCCGCGCACCGTCTTCATGGTGTAGTAGGGCTGGCCGTTCTCATCCACGCTCAGCTCGTGGACGGGGACGATATTCGGGTGATCGAGTTGCGCGGTGACTTGCGCCTCGGCGATGAACCGTGCGAGCGCGTCGGCATCATTCGTGTCGAGCATCACCTTCATCGCCACCGTGCGTTTGGTCGCGGCCTCGCGCGCATCGAGGATCGCGCCCATGCCGCCCTGTGCGACGATCTTGCCGAGGTCGTATTTTTTCTCCCGCAGGACTTCCTCCGGCAGCACGCGCCTCACGGGCGCCGCGCTGGGCGCGAGCGACATGTCGGAGACTTCCACCTTCAGCCGCCGCAACTCGATGGTCGCGGTGCCGACCTGGATCTTCTGGTTCGGCCAGAGCCGCGTGCGCTCGGCGATGGGCTGGCCGTTGACGTGGGTGCCATTCGAGGAGCCGAGATCCTCGATGAGCGCGTGGTCGTAGTTGAGGATGAGCTTCGCATGGCTGCGCGAGACGGGGTCGGCCTCGACGCGGATGGGGCAGTCGGCATTGCGCCCGATGACGTATTAGCCCGGCGGGAGGACGAAGCGCCCCGACTCCATGCCGGCGACGGTGATGAGGATTTCGATCTGAGGGGCGGGCATGCGAGGTGACAGGTTTCCTTGGCGGAAGCGTTAGCCGACCGATGGGAGATCTTCAACGCCGGTGATTGGCGCGAGCGGGGCCAGGACTGACGCATCAAGAAAACATCGGTGGAGCCAGCCGGCACTCGTTCAACGCCCAAAGACGGAGCCCAAAGACGGAACCCGATATGCGAAGCGATGCTTGAAATTGGACGTTGGGCGTTGGGCGTTGAGCCCGCCGCAGGCACCTCCCATCACACGCTAATGCCACGGGGTTCTTCGAGTCGGTCAGGCTTTCTCAGAATGACTTTGTTGAAAGGTTTCGATGCGTCAGTCCTGCGGGCGGGGTGGCGTACGGTTGACGGCGCGAAGGGTGCGACTTAGCGTGCGCGTCCTTTTTATGAGCAAGAAGCCAGTCACGATCTACGATACGACCCTCCGCGACGGCACGCAGGGGACCGGGATTTCGTTCTCGGTGCTGGACAAGATTCGCATCGCGGAACGGCTGGATGAATTCGGCATCGACTACATCGAGGGCGGCTGGCCGGGATCGAACCCGAAGGACGCCGCGTTTTTCACCGAGGCGGCGAAGCGCAAGTGGAAGCATGCGAAGATCACCGCCTTTGGCATGACGCGCCGCGGGAAGCTGAAGGTGGAGGATGACCCGCAGGTGCAGATGCTGCTCGATGCGCAGACGCCGGCGGTGTGCGTGGTCGGGAAGACTTGGCCATTGCATGTCACCGAGGTCTTCCAGGTCACGCTGGAGGAAAACCTCGCGATGATCCGCGATACGGTGGCGTATTTGAAAAAGAACGGGCGCGAGGTGCTCTATGACGCGGAGCATTTCTTCGACGCATTCCGCGAGGATCCCGATTATGCAATCGCGACCATCAAGGCCGCCAGCGAAGCCGGGGCGGATCTGGTGGTGCTCTGCGAGACGAATGGCGGCAATCTGCCCGAGAACATCGAGGAAGTGACGCGCAAGGCCATCGCTGCCCTTGGCAAGCCGGTGGGAATCCACACGCACAACGACAGCGGAGTCGGCGTGGCGAATGCGCTCGCGGCGGTGCGCGCCGGCGCGGTGCAGGTGCAGGGGACGATCAACGGCTACGGCGAGCGTGTGGGGAACTGCAACCTCGTGTCCGTGATGCCGAATTTGCAGCTCAAGATGGGCATCCCCGTCGCGGCGGACCTCACGCAGTTGCGCGAGCTGGCGCTCTTCGTTGCGGAACTGGCGAACGTGGCGCCCGACATCCGCGCGCCTTTCGTGGGTGACGCGGCGTTTACCCACAAGGGCGGGCTGCACGTCCATGCCGTGCAGAAACTCGCGCGCACGTACGAGCACATCGATCCGGCGCTGGTGGGGAATTCCCGCGTGATCACGATCTCCGACATGTCGGGCCAGAGCAACGTGCTCATGAAGGCCGAGGCGCTCGGGTTCAAATTCGCCAAGGGCGCGCCGGAAGTGCAGAGCATCCTGGGCCGTGTGAAGCAGCTCGAGAGCGAAGGCTACGAGTTCGAGGCCGCGGAGGCGTCGTTTGAACTGCTCGTGCGCAAGGCCATCGGCAGGCACGTCCCGCTTTTCGATCTCCTCGAATACCACTGCAGCTTCCGCCACACCGGCGACGATCGCTGGAACAAATGCGAGGCCACCGTGAAGCTGAAGATCGACGGCACCGAAAGCTATCAGGTGGCCGAGGGCGACGGCCCGGTGAATGCGATCGATGCCGCGTTGCGCAAGGCGCTGCGCCCTTTCCATCCCGGCATCGATGCGATCGAGCTCGAAGACTACAAGGTGCGCATCATCAATGGCCACGGTGGCACCGCCGCCGGGACGCGCGTCCAAATCAGGAGCACCGATGGCCACGAATCGTGGGGCACCGTCGGCGCGAGCGACAACATCATCCAGGCAAGCTGGCTGGCGCTGGTGGACAGCTTCGAATACAAGCTCGGGCGGAAGTAGCGCGCGGGACGATTTGGAAATGGTGGCTTGACCAGACCGGGCTGAGTTCCACTAATACGCCGCTTTATGCCGGCAGCCTGCTGTCCGGTGCGCCCAATCCATCATGAAGTCCCGAATCATTCTCCACGGTCTCCTTGCATTCGCCGCATTGCTCATTTCCCAGCTCCCGGTGCGGGCGCAGGAAGCCCCGGTGATGCCCTTGGTGAGGTCCATCGAGATTCAGTTCGTCGGGCCGCAGACGGTTTCACAGGAAAAGATTCTCGCCAATATGCGCACCCGGGTGGGCCGTCCTTATTCGCCGCGTGTGACGGAGGAGGACATCCGGAATCTGTATGCGACCGGGAACGTGACGAACGTCAAGATGTTCGGCGAAGAGCAGAGGGATGGGGTGAAGGTCATCGTCGTGGTGGCGACCAAGAGCACGCTCTCGGCGGTGGACTTCGTCGGCAACACGAAGGTGAAGACTTCCAAACTGAGGGATGAGATCTCCGTCAAGGCCGGCCAGCCGTTGAGTGAGTCCGCGCTGGAGGCGGACCGGCAGAAGATTGTCGAGTATTATCAGGGCAAGCGCTACGGCGACGTGGACGTGCGCTACCGGATGGAAGCGGACGAGAAAAAGGGGACGGTGCGTGCGATTTTCGAGGTGAATGAAGGCGGGAAGGCCTCGATCGACGGGGTTGCTTTCCAAGGGAACACCTCGGTGAAACGGTCTGAGTTGATGAAAGTCGTCAAGACGAAGCCGAAGGGCGTGATGAATGTCTTCTCCTCGACTGCTGGCAAGCTGAACAGCGACCAGATGCAGGAAGACGTCCGCGCCATCCGTGAACTCTATCAGGGCAAGGGATACATCGAGGCAGCCGTCAAGAGTCCCACCATTGTCCGGCACGGATCCAAGGTCGATGTGACCTTTCCGATCGTCGAGGGATCGCAGTTTCGGGTGGGAAAGGTGAGCGTCGCCGGCGTCAGGGTGTTCGGAAATGATGAAGTCATCAAGGTGATGAAACTGAAAACCGGGGCGATTTATTCTCCCCAAGCTCTCGCAGCGGATCGAAAGAGCATCGGCGACCTTTACGGTGCGAGAGGGTATATCGAGGCCAACGTCATGCCGGCGCCGATTCCTGGCAAGGGCGGGGTGGTGGACGTGAGCTTCCGTATCGATGAAGGAGTCCAGTACTACGTGGACAAGGTCAATATCTCAGGGAATACGCGCACGAAGGACAAGGTCATCCGTCGTGAACTTGCGCTGGCACCAGGGGATCAGTTCAACACCGTTCGCATGGATGCCAGCAAGCAGCGGCTGGAAAATCTCCGATATTTCTCAAAGACCGAGGTTCGTCCGGCGGAACCGCTGGTATCGGTGCCGGGTCGGCGCGACTTGAATGTGGACGTGGCCGAGACGCAGACGGGGTCGTTCAACTTCGGCGCGGGTTTCAGTTCCATCGACAACCTGCTCGGGTTTGTGGAGTTGACGCAGGGCAATTTCGATCTGATGGGCTGGCCGCGGCTGACCGGTGGTGGACAGAAATTCCGCGTTCGGGCCCAGTATGGAACCCAGCGAAAGGACTTTGTCATCAGCCTGACCGAACCGTACTTCATGGACCAGAGGCTCTCGCTCGGGGCGGAAGCTTACTACCGTGACGCGAGCTTCACGAGCAACGTTTACAACGAGAAGCGTTACGGTGGGGCCATATTCCTCCGGAAGCCGTTGAACGAGTTCACTGCTGCACGTTTCGAATACCGGCTCGAAGAGACTGAAATCTATAACTTCGATGAGACCACGTCACAGACGATCCGGGCCGAGGCGGGGAATTTCTTGAAAAGTCAGGTGAGTGCCGGCCTTACCTACGATTCCCGCGATCGGGTGTATCTGCCGCGGAAAGGGATGCGCATCGACGGGCAGGTATATCTCGCCGGAGGATTCCTCGGCGGGAACAATGAAATCTACGGACTCGACGTGGAGGCGGCGAAATACATCGCCCTGCCCGGAGATACGATTCTGACGCTTGAGGGGCAGATCGCGGGAGTGGCCCCTTGGTCCGGTGCGAATAACGTCCCGATTTTCGATCGTCTCTATCTGGGTGGCCCGAACAACCTGCGCGGCTTCCGTTTCCGTGACGTGGGGCCCAAGGACGTGAATGGCGAACCCATCGGCGGCCAGTCCCTTGCACGCTTCACGGCGGAATACACTTTCCCGATCATCGAGAAAGTCCGCGGCGCGGTTTTCTACGATATCGGCATGGTCAACGCGGGCGAATGGGACTTCGGCACCAGTAACGTCAACAGCGATTACGGCATCGGTCTTCTGCTCGAGATTCCCGCGATCGGACCGATTCGAATCGATTACGGCATCCCGATCAAATCGGACCGTTTCAACGACTCGAGCGGCAGATTCCAGTTTAATATCGGCTATAAGTTTTGAACGCATCCGCTTCTCGCGGGTCAATAGTCCCCTTCCTATGAAAAAGCACATCATCATCCCATTGTTGTCCCTCGTCCTTTCACTCGGGTTCACCGGCACCGCGTCGGCCGAACTGAAGATCGGTTCGGTGGACATGAAGAAGATCTTCGAATCCTACTGGCGCACCAAGGAGGCGGAGACGAAAATGAGCGAGACGCGGGCCACGCTGAAGCGCGACCTCGACGAGCGAAACGAAAAGCGCAAGCTGCTTCAGGATTCGATCGAGAAACTGAACGACGAGGTCCGGAAGCCCGAATTGAGCAAGGAGAAGAACGCGGCCAAGATGAAGGAACGCGAGGAGAAGATCGCCGAGTGGCAGAACATGATGCGCGAACTGCAGCAGTATCAGGGTGAGAAAGAGAAGCAGCTTCAGGATCAGACGCTTCGCATTCGCAACGGCTTGGTGGAGGAAATCAAAAAGATCGTCGATGAAAAGATCAAGGCCGCCGGTTTCGACCTCGTGTTCGATATCTCGGGCAACAGCATCAACAACGTGCCGGTGGTGATGTACGCCAAGGAGAGCTACGATTTCACCAAGGAAGTCGTTGATAAACTCAACGCTGATCGCCCCAAGTCCGCTGCCACCGACAAGCCTGCGGATCCCAAGGACAAGAAGTAGTTCGCGCCGTGGAGATCACCCTTTCGGAGTTGGCGGCCCTCGTCGGCGGCCAGCTTGCCTCAGGGGCGGATGGTTCCGCGAAAATCTCCGGTGCCGCGGCGCTGGCGGACGCGGTGCCGGGCGAGGTGACCTTCTTCGGGAACCCGAAGTACCTGTCGCATCTCCGTGCATCGAAGGCCACGGTTGCCCTCGTTCCGTCCGACTTTGCCGAGCCCGTGCCGCCGGTGCTCATCCGCTGCGAAAATCCCACGCTCGCCTTCTCGAAGGCGGCTGAGCGCTTCGCCCCTCCTCCGTTTCGCTTCGCCCTGGGGATCCACCCGACTGCGCTGATCGGGACCGGGGTGCAGCTTGGCGCAGACATCAGCATCCAGGCGTATGCCGTCATTGAGGACGGGGCATCCATCGGCCCGCGCACGTTCATCGGTGCGCATTCATACGTCGGGCACGACGTTCGGATCGGTGCCGATTGCACCCTCCATCCCCGCGTGACGGTCGGGTTTCGATGCCGGATAGGCAGCCGCGTGATTTTGCACAGCGGGGTCGTCTTGGGGAGCGATGGATTCGGATTTGAAACCCAGAATGGCCGACACGTGAAAGTCCTGCAGACAGGGATTGTCCAAGTGGACGACGATGTCGAAATCGATGCCAATTCCGCCGTGGATCGGGCGCGATTTGGCCGGACGTGGATAGGGGAGGGGACGAAGATCGATAATCTGGTGCAAGTCGGTCATAATGCGGTGATTGGGAAGCACTGCATCCTTTGTGGGCTCACCGGGATTGCCGGGAGCACGAAACTCGGGGACAATGTGACTTTGGCGGGTCAAGTTGGCACAGTCGGCCACGTTGAGATCGCCGATGGCGTGATCGTTGGGGCGCAATCCGGAGTGAGCAAGTCACTCCCAGAAAAGCAGATATACATGGGAAGCCCGGCCGTGCCTGCGCGGGAATGGAAAGAACAGGTCGCTCAGATCCACTCGCTGCACAAGCTGCGGGCTCGTGTCGCACAGCTCGAGCGGCTCCTGGACGAGGCCAGAAAATCTGCTCCCCGCCAAACGTAGCACTTGTGAACCGGGGGCGGGTGCCTACCGTCTGGCCGCCAATCAACCCGGTCATGAGCAAGTCACGAAAACAGCCCAAGTCCGCAACACGAACCCGCAAAGTCGCGGCATCCGGATCGCGCAAGCGGCACCTCGCGATCGTCCGGGTGCCTGTGCAGCGGCAGTTCGAGTTTGAGGCGGCGGGGCGATACTTCGATCTCCGCCAGATTTTCAACAGGATCAACGCGCGCTATTTTTGTAACCGCCTGCGCGACTATCGGATCACATGGGGTCGGAGCCGCCGGGAGCGACCGAAGAGCTACATTGTATTTGGCAGTATCCAGGAAGAAGACCGCGTGATCCGCATTCATCCGCTGCTCGATCGTCAGTTCGTGCCGCCGTGGTATGTCGAGTACGTGGTCTTCCACGAGATGCTGCATGCTTTCGTCCCGGATCGTTACGATCGAGCGGGGCGACGCATCGTGCATCACGAGGGATTCTTGCGCAGGGAGCGTCGCTACCGGCACTACCGGCGGTCGATCGAGTGGGAGCAGGAGAATCTCGGCCGCTTTCTGCGCTAGGCGCAGTTCGCCCGCAGCACACGCAGGATATTTTCGCCGAGGATTTTCCGGATCACCTCGTCGCTGTGGCCGCGCTGGACCAGGCCGACGGTGAACAGCGGCCAGTTCGTCCAAGAAAGACCGCTCTCGGATTCCGCCCGTCCGCCGCCCAGGCTCCCGCGCGGCCAGAGCGCTTCCCAGCGGGCTTGCGCCAGCGAGACCGCCGCGCGGCTTTCCTGTTTCGGGATTTTTGCGCGCTCGGCGGCGTCGTTGCGCGAGATGTAGGCGATGTCCGTGCCGATGGCGACGTGGTCCGCGCCGAAGGTCTTCACCACGTAGTCGATGTGGTCGAGCATCGCGCTGAGGTCGCCTTTTCCGCCGAGGAAATTCGAGATGCAGCAGATCCCCACGAGCCCGGCGGTGTCGCAAATGGCGCGGATGACCTCATCGGGCTTCGCGCGAATGTGGCGGTTCAGCGCGGCGGCGACGGTGTGACTGGCGACCATCGGTTTCTTCGATGCCTTTGCGGCCTCAAGACTCGTGCGCCAGCCGCTGTGCGCGACATCCACGATGACACCGACGCGGTTCATCTCCTCGATGGCGGCGCGGCCGAAATCGCTGAGCCCGCCGTCGGTCGCTTCGCCGCAACCGTCGCCGAGCGGGTTCCGGCGGTTGTAGGTGAGATGCATCATGCGGATGCCGAGCTGGTGAAACAGCCGGACGTGGCGCAGTTCGTCGCGCACGCTGTTCCACTGCTGCACGAGCGGCGTGCCATTGCCGGTGAAGCAGAGGCACAGCCGGCCGGATTTTTTCGCCGCGACCACATCGTCCGGCGACACAGCTTTGAACATCTCCTCGCGCATCGCATCCGTCGCAGATGTAAAATGGGCCAGCCGTTTGAGCAGCCGCATGGGGTCGTTGCCCTCCTCGCCGGCATTTTGAAAAATGCACGTGACCCCGGCTGCGCGAAAGGCATCGAGGAACTCCTTCCGCTCTGCTGCGTTGGTCGCGCAGCGCGCCATCATCATCTCCTCGCGCAGATCGCTCAATTCCACCTCCGCGGCGCCGGACCTCATCGCCGCCACAAACGCGTCGCCATCGATCGCACAACGCGGGGCGAAGCCGTAGCTTTCAAAGACCAGCGATTCCGCATGCAGCCGCAAGCCGTGCTCCAGTTCCCGGGGCGTCGGCTTCAGGATCCCGAGCCCGACTTCGCGCGCCTTGGTGATCTTTTCGTTGTCGGTCGCGAACGGCAGCTTCTCATCCGCCGCGCGGACAGAGATGCCGAATCCAGCAGCCGCGCCGAGCAGCGGCAGACCGGCGAGGGATTTCACGAATGAACGACGGGAAGCGGGGTGCGACATGAGGCGAGCGTTTGGACGCGTGCCGTAGTCGTCAAGTCCGGAGTCGGTGGGGATGCCGCGTGATCTGTGTCCGAGTCACCTGCGATCCGCAGGCGGCGGCGCATCCCGCGCCGGCGCGGGCGTGATTCAACGTGAGTCCAAAGGCTGGTCGCGGGCCAAAGCAGAGCGGCGCGTGAGTGCCGCAAGGCTTTGGAGTGCGCGCGGCTCGACGCCGCTTTGGCTTTGCGCAGGAGCGATGGGCGAAATCGAGCAATGCGCCGCGCGTACGCAAGGCGCTGTGTTCCTTTGCGGGGCGACTGTGACTTTGAACGTCGGACCCGGGGCGGAGAGAAAAGCGGCGTCAAGCCGCGCGCAGTCCAAAGGCTGGCGCCACGCTCGGCACCGTCATTTTGCTCATCCACTGGACTCACTTTCAATCACACCCCGCCGTCGCAGTTCGCGCTGTTTGTCTTTGTCATTCTGTTTTTCCTAACCTAGCTGTCTCCGTGAACTTGGCAGCATGAGCACCCCAAACCGCAACCAGCAGAAAAACCCCTCGGATACCGAATCGGGCGATACGCCGCCTCCGGCCGTGGTGCCTTCGCCGGCCAAGGCCAGCATCCCGTGGGACGAGGACGATGCCCCTTACGAGCTGACACCGCGCGAAGCTCGCATCGCCAAGGAGCGCGCACGCTGGATGTGCCTGGCGCTGGCAATACTCGTCCTCCTGCCGTACGCGCAGGTTGCGTGGTTCGAATTCCTGCTCTGCGACGATAACGATTACATCACGAACAGCCCGCCCGTGATGGCCGGGATCACTTGGGAGGGCGTGAAGTGGGCATTCAATGCCCCGCATGCCTCCAACTGGCATCCGCTCACCTGGCTCTCGCACATGCTGGACTGCCAGCTCTTCGGCACTAAGCCAGAGGACGCTGGCTGGCATCATCTCGTGGGCGCCCTTTTCCACGTCGCAAATGCCGTCCTCCTTTTCCTGGCAGTGAGAATGATGACCGGCTCGCTGTGGCGCAGTGCCGCCGTGGCGGTGCTGTTCTCGTTGCATCCCCTGCGGGTCGAGTCCGTGGCGTGGGTGGCGGAAAGAAAGGACGTGCTCTCGGGATTTTTTTGGATGCTGACGTTGCTGACTTACGCCTGGTACGCACGACGGCCGAGCGTCCGGCGGTATCTCACCGTGTTCTTCTCGCTCGGGGTGGGACTGCTGGCGAAATCCATGGCGGTGACCATGCCATTCCTCCTCCTGCTGCTGGATGTCTGGCCGCTGCGTCGCGGGAAGGTGCCCGGCGTGAGCGGGGCGGGGCTGCGCAAAGCGGTGCCGTGTCCTCCGCGGACTTGGGGCCGCCTCATCCTCGAAAAAGTCCCGCTGCTGGCGCTGGCCTTCGTCATCAGCAAATTGGCGATTCATGCGCAGGGCGGCTACGGCTCCATCACCGACACCGACTCCCTCACCATGAAGATGCGGTTTGCCAATGCGGTGGTCGCCTATGGCATCTACCTGCGGGACATGGTGTGGCCTGTGAACATCGGGCTTTTCTATCCGCACCCGGCCACGGTGTCGCAGAATCTTGATGCGGATCTCTATTGGCCGGCGGCGGTGGCGGGAGCGGTCCTCCTTGCGCTGACTGCGGCGACGCTTTGGTACGGGAGGCGGAGGCCCTGGCTGGCTCTCGGCTGGCTGTGGTATCTCGGAACGCTCGTGCCCGTCATCGGCATCGTCCAGATCGGCGCCCAGGCGCGGGCAGACCGCTACACTTACCTGACGATGATCGGCATCGCGATCGCCATCGTGTGGAGCTTCGGAGAACTGGTGGCGCGCAAGCCGCACACCCGCACCGCCGTGCTCTGGACGGCGGCGGTGATCGGCGGCGCGATGTTCGTCCTGACGTGGATTCAGGTGGGCTATTGGCGCACGGACTTCACGCTCTTCGAACATTCGGTGAAGGCGATCCCGAAAAACTACTTTGCCTACAATCAACTCGGCGCCGCGTACCGCGAAAAGAAGGACAGGCAGAAGGCGGAAGAGAATTTCGCGAAGTCGCTGGAATTCAACGCGGACTATGATTTCGGCAACAACAATCTCGGCGTGGCGCTCATGGAACGCGGGGCCTACGAAGACGCCCGCAAGGCATTCGAGCGCGCCGCGAGGGTGAACCAGCAATTCGTGCCGCCGCGGCGGAATCTCGCGCTCCTCTTTGCAGCCCACGGCCACTTCCAGGAAGCGGCCGCCTATTGCGAGCAGGCGCTGAACTTGCAGCCCTTCGTGGCGTCCGCCCGCGCGCAGCTCGCCGGCATCTACGAGCAGCTGCAACGCTTCGACGACGCGGAGAAGCAATACCAGTTCTCGCTCCAACTCGATCCCTTCGACGCCCGGACCACCCGCTTCTTCGGCGTCTTTTATGCGAACCGTGGCCGGCTTACCAATGCCGCCCAGCAACTCGAACGGGCGGTCCAATTGAACCCCGCGGACGCCGATGCGTGGAACGCGCTCGGAGTCGTGTACGCGAAGGGGGGTGGGAAGGCCAAGGGCATCGAATGCATCCAGAAGGCGCTGAGCATTGTTCCGAACCACGCCGAAGCCCTGAACAATCTCAACTCCCTCCGCTCGCAGCCGTAGCGGCCCGTGCAGCGCGCGGCAGTGCGGAAGTTCCACTGGAAAAGGAAAGTCGCCTCTTTGAGCAATCCGCATTTCTGAACCGTGCGTCCCAGCCCGACCGTCGATCGTCCGTCTCCGTCGTCCAGGACGCCCGTGCTCCTGATGTGCCTCGCGCTAATCGGGCTCGTCGCCATTCCCTACGCACAGGTTGCAGGGCACGAGTTCGTGGTATGCGACGACGACGACTACGTCACCGCGAACCGGCACGTGCAGGCCGGCCTCACGTGGGACGGCGTCCGGTGGGCATTCGCCACGTTCCATGCATCGAACTGGCACCCGCTCACGTGGCTCTCGCACATGTTGGATTGCCAGCTCTTCGGTCTGAATCCCGGGCCGCACCATCTTGTGAATGTCGGATTCCACGCGGCGAACGCGGTCCTGCTGTTCCTGGCGCTGCGCATGATGACTGGCGCGCTGTGGCGCAGCGCGGCAGTGGCGGCGCTGTTTGCATTGCATCCCCTGCGGGTGGAATCGGTGGCGTGGGTTGCCGAGCGCAAGGACGTGCTCTCCGCATTTTTCTGGATGCTCACGCTGATCAGTTACGCGTGGTACGCGCGCCGTCCGGGCGTCGGGCGATATGGCTTGGTGGTCGCCTCGCTGGCGGTCGGGCTGCTGTGCAAGCAGATGCTGGTCACGCTGCCTTTTGTCCTCCTGCTGCTCGACGTGTGGCCGCTCGGCAGGGGACGCCTTGCAGCGATCGTCGTGGAGCCGAACGGGAACCCGCCGCTGGCATGGCGTCGGCTGTTGCTGGAAAAAGTGCCCCTGCTGGCGGTGGCAATCTTGATGAGCGTGATCGCGATCCTCAGCCAGCAGAGTTCGGGAGCGTTGAAGCGCGTGGAGGAGATGAGCATCACGCCGCGACTGGCGAATGCGTTCGTCTCGTATGTCACCTACCTCTGGCAGATGGTCTGGCCGTGGAACCTGTCGCCGTTCTATCCGCATGAGGCTTCGGTATCCGCGGATCTCCAGGTCGATCTTTACCTGCCTGCGGCGATCTCCGCGACGGTGCTGATCGGATTGACGCTGGCCCTGCGCCGCATGGCACGTCAGCGGCCGTGGTTGGGTGTTGGTTGGCTGTGGTATCTGGGCACGCTCGTGCCCGTGATCGGGCTCGTCCAGATCGGTGCCCAAGCGCACGCCGACCGCTACACCTATCTGCCGCTGATCGGGATCGGGATCGCGATCGTGTGGAGTGTGGGCGATTGGGTGGCGCGCAGGCCGGGCATCCGCACAGCCGTCATCGGCGCGGCGGTGTTGCTCGGCACTGGCTGCATCGCGCTCACCTGGGCGCAGGTGGCGCTCTGGCGCACGGACGTCATCCTGTTCGAGCACGCCGTCCGCGTGACGCAGAAGAATTACTTTGCCTACAACCAACTCGGCACGGCCCACCACAAGCGCCACGATGGTGCCCGTGCTGCCGAGAGTTTCGCGGAGGCGGTGCGAATCGGCCCCGATTACGATTTCGGAAACAACAACCTCGGCGTCTATCTGATGGCGCGGGGCGAATTCGAGCAGGCGCGCGAGTGTTTCGGGCGGGCGCTGCGGGCGAGTCCCGGCTATGCCGCCGCTTACAAGAACATGGCGCTCCTTTACCTCAGGCAAAGGCGATACGCCGAGGCGCTGCCATACGCGGAGCGCTCGGTCCAATTGGTCCCTGATGACGCATCTTCCCGGGCGCAACTCGCGGTGATTTTTGCCGGCCTCGGGCGCGATGCAGACGCTGAGCGAGAATACAGGGAGTCACTCGCCGTTGATCCGCTCGACGCGGCGAACTCCCGCAACTTCGGCGACTTCTGCGCAGCGCGCGGACGCCTGGCCGAGGCGGTATCGTGGCTCGAACAAGCCCTGCGGGCCGATCCCAACAACGCCGACGCCTGGAACAGCCTGGGCGTCGTGCGCGCGCAGCAAGGCGACAAGGCGCGGGGAATCGAGCACCTCGAACAAGCCCTCCGCATCAGCCCGACGCATGAGAACGCCGGGAGAAACCTCGAAATCCTCCGTGCCGGGCGTGATCGAAAGTGAGTCCAGTGAATGAGCAAGATGGTGGTGCCGGGCGTGGCGCCAGCCTTCGGACTGCGCGCGGCTTGACGCCGCCTTTCCCTCGCCTCAGGTCCGACGCGCAAACTCACAGTTGCCCCGCAAAGGAACGCAGCGCCTTGCGTGCGCGCGGCGCATGCCGCGATTTCGCCCATCGCTCCTCCGCAAAGCCAAAGCGGGGCCAGCGGCCGCAGTCCAAAGCCTCGCGGCACTCACGCGTCGCTCACCTTTGGCCGGCGACCAGCGTTTGAACTCACACTTAATCACGCCCCTCCGTGCCCCATAGCCCGGCGCGGTCTCGACATCGGGACCGGTGACAGGCTGCTATCGCTAACAATATGAAACGCCGCACATTCCTCTCGCATTCCGCCGCCGCACTCGCCTCCGTGGCGGCGGCTCCGGGCCTCATCGCCTCATCCGATCACGTGCCGACCATCCTGCTCCGTTCCTCGTGGCAGACGGTGAACATCGGTGACATCGCGCACACGCCGGGGGTGCTCGCGCTGCTGGAGAAACACCTGCCCGAGGCCAGGGTGCGCCTGTGGCCGAGCAAGGTGGACAATGGCGTCGAGGAAATGTTGCGCACGCGTTTTCCGAAGCTGCGGATCGTGAAGGCTCCGGAAGATCTGAAGGCCGCGTTCGCCGAGTGCGATCTTTTGCTGCACGGCTCGGGGCCGTCGCTGGTCGCCGAGAAGGATGTCGTCCGCTGGGCGAAGGAGACCGGCAAACCCTACGGCGTGTATGGCATCACGCTGCCCACCACGGGATCCTCAGCCACCAAGGCCACGCCCGATGCCGTCGTCGCCGAGACCATCGGGATTCTCAGCGGGGCGAGGTTCGCATTTTTCCGCGACTCCGTGTCACTCGCACTCGCGAAGAAAAGAGGCTGCACCTCTCCCGTCATGGAGTTCTGCCCCGACGGAGCATTCGCCACGGACCTCCGGGAGGACGGAAAAGCGACCGCATTTCTGCAGCAGCACGGATTGGAGGATGGCAAATTCCTCTGCTGCATTCCGCGCCTGCGCTACACGCCGTATTGGACCATCCCGGAGAAAAAGTCGGCGTTCGATGCGACCAGGCATGCGCGCAATGAGGCGATGAAGGAGCACGATCACGCGCAGCTCCGGCAGGCCATCGTCGAAGTCATCCGGCAGACCGGCTTGAAAGTGCTCGTCTGCCCGGAGGACCGGACCCAGATGGCCGTGGGCAAGGAACTCCTGTTCGACCCGCTCCCGGCGGATGTGAAAGGCAGGGCCGTCTGGCGGCCCGATTACTGGCTCACGGGCGAGGCGCTCAGCGTCTATGTGCGCAGCGCCGGCCTTTTCGGAAATGAAATGCACTCACCGATCATGTGCATCGGCAACGGCATTCCCGCCATCGTGTGCCGCTGGGCCGAGCAGACGAGCAAGGGCGCCATGTGGCGCGACATCGGCCTTGGCGACTGGCTCTTCGACCTGGACGCGGAAGATGAAGTGAAACGCGTCGTCCCCGCCGTGCTTGCGATGGCGAAGGATCCCGCCGCTGCAAAGGCGAAGGCGGCCAAGGCGCGTGAATTCGTCCGGCAGCGTCAGCGCGAGACCATGGCAGTGGTGAAGAAAACCCTCGGCGCGTAAGTTGCGTGCGCCGGATGATTCCGTCGCTCTCGCGTCCTCCTGCGTTTGAACCACCTTCCAATCGCGCGGCGAAAAAATCCCATGAGTTTGAGAGTTGGCATTCTGTGAGAAATGGGTGACGGTCCGCGTCCTCAATGCCAACAGAAACAGCTCCACCGCCCACTGCACCCCGGATCGATGTCGGGACCTGGAAGAAAATCGTCGCCGAATACCAGCAGCCTTCCACGGGACGGGCGGTCTGGCAGATTGTGAACACCTTCGGGCCGTACGCGGGCCTCTGGTACCTGATGTATCTGAGCATGGCGGTTTCATGGTGGCTCGTCATTCCGCTGGCGGTGCTGGCAGCAGGCTTCGTCGTGCGGAGCTTCATCATCTTTCACGACTGCGGGCATGGTTCATTTTTCAAATCCAGCCGGGCCAATGACGTGATGGGCTTCATCTCGGGTGTGATCACCTTCACCCCTTATTACCACTGGCGCTGGGAACATTCGATCCACCACCAGAGTTCGGGCGATCTGGACAGGCGCGGCACTGGCGATGTCTGGACGATGACGGTGCAGGAATATCTGGAGGCTTCACGGTGGAAGAAGTTCGCATACCGCCTCGCCCGGAACCCGATCATCCTGTTCCTCATTGCGCCGCTTTTCCTGTTCCTCGTCCGGCAGCGCTTTTCCTCGCCGAAGGCGAATCCGCGCGAGCGGCGCTCGGTGCATCAGATGAATCTGGCCATCTTTGCGATGGCCGCCCTGCTGAGCTGGGCCTTTGGATGGAAGGCCTATCTGTTGATCCAGTTGATGGTGACTGCGGTGGCCGGCGGCGTGGGCGTGTGGATGTTCTATGTGCAGCACCAGTTCGAGGACGTTTACTGGGAGCGCAGCGAGGAATGGGACTACACCGCGGCGGCGCTGCAAGGCAGTTCATTCTACAAGCTGCCGAAGATCCTCCAGTGGTTCTCGGGCAACATCGGGTTCCATCACATCCATCATCTGAGTTCGCGGATTCCGAACTACAACCTCGAGCGGTGTCACCGTTCGCACCCCATGTTCCACGAGGTGAAGCCCGTCACTCTGTTTACCAGTTTGAAATCATTTTCACTCCGGCTCTGGGACGAGGAGAAAAAGAAGATGGTAGGCTACAGCCATCTCCGCACGGTGCGCCGGCAGCAGAACGAATCCGCGCAATCCTGAGCGCGTTTCCGCTGCTCGTCCCGGCGAACGCCGCATTGAGAGCGGCTCGTGGCACTTCTCGCATCGGGCTTTCAGCGAGACCGCTCGACACCGGGACACCGGCCCGTTACACGACGGCCATGTGCGCGACGCGACGTTTTGCCAGGCGCGATCATGCGACTGGCGGTGTTTCTCCCACGATCGGTCTGGATTGCAATGGCGGCGGTGGCGATGCCGTGCGCGCTGAAGCGCCGCACTGCTTTGCGTCGTGCCTGCGGGCTCGGGATGACTTTGCTCGCCCTGTTCGCCGCATCGGCGCTGGCGAAGGAGCCGGCATACCAGGAACTCCGCCACTCCGTCACCGGACACGTCACGGCGCTGGTCAATCCTGCGGCGGCGCGCAATCACGGGGCGCCTTTGGACGGCTCGGGCGGGGTGGACCGCCCGCCCAGCGCGGTGCTGCATGCGGGCACGGGGGCGCGGGCGATGGATGACACGGTGCGCGAGGCGGGACGGCGCTTCGGGCTGGGCGAGCCGGAGCGGGAACTGGTCTCGCAGGGCGCGACGCTCGATGGTCTGCGCATGGTTAACGAGAAATGGGAGCAGCGCTGGCAGGGCGTGCCGGTCTATGGCGCGGGCCTCATCGTCCACAGGAATGCGCAGGGGCGAAGTCACCAGCATCAGCGGGCGCATCCTGCCGGGCACAGCCGGGGGCTTTGGCCCGTCGAACGGTGCCCCAAAAGCAGTCCCGGGCTTCAGCCCGTCGAACGCAACGAATGCAGCAGCGGCGCGCGAACCGGACGGGACGGTTCGACGGGCGGAAGCCCGGGACGACTCTGTCACGCCGCGGATTTCCGCCGCGGAGGCCATCGCCAGCGCCCGGAGCTTGCTGGAGGGCGCGCCGCGGCAAAGTAGTCCGGCGCTGCAGCGCGCAAAGGCGGCGGGAGGGATCTCGCCCGCCATGGTTCTTCGGCGTCTGGGCGGGCTGAAGCCCGGGACTGCTTTGGCCGTCGTCGGCGAGCCGGCGCTGCTGATCTACAATGCGGGCTTTCTGGCCAGTCGCGCGGCGACGGCCTCGCGCCTGGTCTGGCAGGTGACGCTCGCCGCGGGCGAGGATTTCCGCCCCACCTTTTTTCTCAGCGCCAGCGATGGCTCGCTGGTGGCCTGGGACGACGGCGTGCGGGAAATCGACCGCGCGATCTATGACTGCTCCGATTTTGTTGGTGACCTGACTTGTTATCTGAACCTCGATGGTTCCAACCATATTTACGGAAGATCGGAAGGGCTGCCGCCGCGCGGCCCCAATCCGTTCAATGCACCCTTTGCCGGCTCGACCGATGTGGATAAGCTCTACGATCTCGCGGGAGAGATTCACAACTATTACGCCGTGAAGTTTGGCAGAAATGGCGGCAATGGCCAAGGCGGGACGGGCAATGGAGTGGGCGTGCCCATTAGTCAGACCCGCTTCGTGGCGCATGCGAACCGGGTGTGCCGTCGACTGGATGTAGAGACGCTTTTCCGAAGGTGTTTACCAATGGTATTCTCCCTTGAAACCTCTTCATCGCGTTATTCCTCCAGTGTGACAATACATCGGATCGGCGGCAC
>Ga0105048_10005026_pt1 | contig 21447 bp, 20 predicted proteins | sample MAT05_FD_78382 | JGI IMG/M metagenome (GOLD analysis project Ga0105048, IMG submission 78382) | Freshwater microbial communities from Lake Fryxell liftoff mats and glacier meltwater in Antarctica - MAT-05 | ecosystem: Environmental > Aquatic > Freshwater > Ice > Liftoff microbial mat | place...
CGCGGCTATCTCTCCACCTGCCGCAAGCAAGGCCGCAACCTCTGGGAGGCCTGTCGGCGCCTCGCCATCGGTCAGCCCTTCATGCCCAACGTCGCCACGAGCGGACCGTGATTCACGATTTCCAGCGTCCGGGGACCTGAACAGTTACGATTTGTTTTTCGAGGCCCCACCAACGAATTTGATCCTTAATGTAGTTAAGGCACAGCAGTCGATTTCTTTCCCGATTGTTCCCGACAAGTCAGCGGGCGAGTCGTCAATCATTCTCGAAGCGACAGCGACTTCAGGTCTGCCGGTTGTTTTTGAAGTCCTCAACGGCCCGGCTGTTCTCGATGGAGATGCTTTAGATCTGGTGGGTGCTGGCACTGTGACAGTCAGTGCGTGGCAAGCCGGAGACACAAACTATCTTGCGGCAGCGCCGGTGCGACGCACCTTCAAGGTGAGTAAGATTCCACAGACAATTAGCTTCGGCGGTTTAAGCTGGCAGATCCTCGGTGACGCCCCGTTCCCACTCGTGGCCACGACGAGCAGCGGCTTGCCCGTGAGTTTCCGAATACTGTCCGGCCCTGCACTGTTGAGCGGTAACATTGTCACGGTGACGGGCTCGGGGACGGTGGTCGTGCGAGCGACGCAGTTGGGGAACGCCGTGCATGCGTCGGCGGCGGATGTGGACCAGTCATTCATGGTGGCGCTTGGCCTCAACCTGATCACGGATGCGGGTCTAGACGCCGACGGGACGTTCTGCTTCACGTTTATGGGCGAGTTCGGCCGGCAGTATGTGATCGAACTTTCGACGGATCTGTCGAACTGGGCACCCGTCGCTACCAACACAGTGGACGCCCTCGGCAATCTGCAATTCAAGGACGCCGCAGCGATGAACCGCCCGCCATCGTTCTTCCGAGTGGTATCGCAATAGCCGGACGAGAATGGGGGAGGGATCAGCCCAGCGTCGCGCTTGGGCCCTCTGGCCCGGCTTTCGCGGCGCCATCGCGAAGGCTTCTCACCGACTTGAACCTCAGCCCGTCAGGCCTCGGCGGGGGCAAATTATTTGGCGATTATTTGGAAACGCGCCCCAGTGCACCACAACGCGCCAGAGCGCGCCCAGAAGCCAGAAGTTTTCAGGAATCGTGCCAGAAAAAGAAGAATGCCGCTGAAGGCCAGCGGCTTAAGTCGTTGCGGTGCAACGGAAATTGGTTGCGGGGCTAGGATTTGAACCTAGGACCCTCAGGTTATGAGTGTGAAGGTCCAGGGGACAAATCATGTCGCACAAGAGGGGGCGACGCGGTCGTGGCCTGGGGCGCCTCTCGCCTTTGAGGTTACGGCGCGTTTCCGGATCGAAAGGCGGGTGTGCGCAGACTTGATGAAACCGGTATACTGGGAGAATCTCGCGACATAGCGGCCGTCAAGGTCGACATCGAAGGCCGGATTCGGTTGAGGGTCCTCAAACCGGGGGACTACTACGAGCCTGCGTTTGTTTCCCCCGACGTGATCACGTTGCGGCGAGTGGCGGGCCCAGAACCGAGGCCACCGGCGAACGCGGAAACGGTGAAGCAGGCCATCTTGGGAAGCACCCTCGACCTTGGAGCCAGCTACGATGAGATTCGAATGCTCACCCGCGAGCCGTGATCCTCGTCGACACCAGCGTTATCTTGGACGCGCGGGACCTGGATTCCCCGTGGCATCAGTGGGCGATCGAGCAGATTGCCGCCGCCGTTTCCAGTGAAGGTGCGGCCGTCAATCCGGTGATCTTGGCTGAAGCCTCGGTGAAGGCGATCGACCGGGCGGCAGTTGTATCCTCGCTTCAATCGGGGAGCCTTCAGTTGCTGGATCTGCCTCCCTCTGTCGCGGCGCCGACCGCCGCAGCATACGCCCAATACCTTGGTCGCCTGAAATCCGAAGGCAAGACGGGACAGCGGACTCCGCTTCCTGACTTTTTCATCGGCGCCCACGCCATGGTTGAGGGCATGACATTGGCGACCCGCGACCCGAACCGGATCGCCACGTACTTCCCGAGCGTTCGCCTGTGCAGTCCGTAGCGGTCTAAACCGCGAGGTGCCAGGGCTGCTACCCGGGTGATGTTCGTTCTCAGCTTCCCTTGCGAAGAGGTATGCCTTCGAGGGGCCTGAGGACCCCGGTTTCGGAACTTGTCCGGGTCGGGAGTTCCCGCCGGTCTCGGGCAGCTTCCAATTCGGGCCTCGCCACAACTTGAACCTGCCGGTCTTCGGGCCTCGATTTACGGCACAAAAGTTCCACAACGTTGCACAGTATCGCACTGCATTTCAAAGTGTTGCACGGTTTGGGGTCGAATCGAGGAAGCGTGCCAGGGAAACGACTTAAGCCGCTGGCAGCCAGTGGCTTAAGTCGTTGCTGTGCAACAGGAATTGGTTACGGGGATAGGATTTGAACGAGGATCCCGCGGTCGCGGGATTATGAGCCTGACGCTCCAAAGTTCATTTTGGCACCAAGGATCCCCCTGGGTGCGACCCGACAAGGTCTCGCTGGATGTCCGCCGTCGCGTCTTCCCCTCCCGCCGGCAAGACGCAGGTTTCCACCGTTCGCGATCGCAGCTGAGGCATCGGCGTCGGCGCACGAGGTTGCGGGCTATTTCCGAAATGACGGCCAGTTGCACTCGATGACCCCACCCCCCCTCCTCCATGCGGCTCACGATGGAGGGACCGAGGCTGGCCGCGAGTTCCTCCGTGCCCAGGTTGCAGGTGAGGATGGTGTCGTTCACATCGTTGTACCGCTGACATGGTTGCCATCGGGGGCGTAGTCCAGGGTCCACCACCAGAGGTACTGCAGGTGCCTGATTACTTGGGGCCTGCAAACCCCTACGCGAGCGGACAGCCGGACCATCTTCGGATGCCGGCCGAGTGATTGGTGTGATTCGATCCAGGCCATGACGATTCGCAGGTTTTGTTCCCAGGTTCTGGGGGAGGTACACCGGGTCTGCCGGAAACCGCTCTGACGCGCCAAGCACTCCGCTCGGTCCATCCCCCGGTCGGAACCCTCTGCGACAGCCGCCGAGGATCACCTTCCGCCCGAACAGGCCCCCATCCCGGAGTCCCAACCCAGACCTTTACCGAGCCCCTCCGTTCCGCCCCACGGCCCTCGGGTCGCCCGGGTCCGAATGATTTCACCGTCAACACCACCAACACCACCAACCTATCAAACACATCGTCATCGTGCTTAATGGCAAGGGAGGCGTCGGCAAGAGCTCCTTCGCCGTTCGTTTCGTCCAGTATCTCAAGGACAAGGGAATCCGCCATGTCGACACCGATAACGACAACGAGAACTCCACAACCTTCGCGTCATGTCGCCGGAACGCCGAAGGAAAGCTTTTGCGCCATGAGCTTGCGGTGCTCATCGGCGAGGTGTCCGTAGGTTTTGCCGATAAGGACTCCGCCATCCTTGTGGCCAACCCAGCGGGCGATGGTCATGAAATCGATCCCGCTCATGACGGAATAGCTGATGAAATGATGCCGGAGATCATGGAACCCGAGATTCGGCATCCCGGCGGCCTTCCGGACCAGGCGCAGGGACTTTCGAAAGGTCCGGGCGGGTTGATCGGTTTCGCCACGTTGTGGCGAGGGGAACAATCACTGCGAATCCGGAGCTCGCCGGTTCCGCATCTCCCGGAGATGCTTCTCCGCATACCGGTTCAGATCGACGATCCGGACCTCACGATTCTTGGCTCCGCCCATGGCGCCAATGGTCATTTGACGGATCTCCAAGTCCACGTTGGACCATCGGACGCGTAGGGCCTCCCTTTCTCGACATCCGCTAAACTGAAGGAAGCGGATGTAGTCCACGAACTCGACCGCATTCTTGGTCGCCCCTCATCCAAAGACCGCGGATGGGGTTTTACCGCCCATCTAAGACTTTGACGAACCGGCGAGCTTTCGGTACCAAGCTGTCCCGTGATTGCATGGCGTTTCAGAGCGTTTCGTTCAGCCGAAGTGTAACCAAGGCAAAGAGGCTCGGATTTGCCATGCTTAAATCATTGGTAATCAGGGTGCGCGCGTGGCGGAATTGGCAGACGCGCCAGACTTAGGATCTGGTTCCGAAAGGAGTGGAGGTTCGAGTCCTCTCGTGCGCACCAACTTAGCGAAGTCCTTCGACCGACCCGGCGCCGCCGGGTCGCCGGGTCGCCGGATCCAAGGCGATCTGCACGACCTCCGCATGCCCGGTGATTCCGTGGCAGATCGCTTCATACGTCGGATTCGGTATTTGACCGCCGGCATAGCCGGATACGACGGAAAGCACGCCGTCGAGACGTTGAAACACGGCTTCCAGACACCAAAAGCATCCTCCCCCAAAGGTGATCCGCTCGGAGGATTCTGATTTTGGATGGGATGCGGGGACGACTTTTTTGGCGGCGGTCGGTTACCCAGCAGTTTCGGCGGCACTCCCGCTTAAGCCCACCATGAGCAGTGTGAAGGGCAACAGGCTGGCAAGACGATTCACGGGCAGGACGATACCTCGGGAACCGTCCCAGGCAACCTTCCTGGCTGGAGGCCTATCGGCCGCAGCACTGCTTGAACTTTTTGCCGCTGCGGCAGGGGCAAGGGTCATTGCGCCCTACTTTGGGGCCGGTCCGGATGGGTTTCGCGGCCGCGGCCTTGGAAAACTCCTCGGTGACTTCGTCGACGACCGCCGACGCGTTGGGATCGCGGTCGGGGGCAGCGGAAGCGGCGGCGGCGTTGGCGCCGGAGGCGAAGGCGTTGACCTCGGCGTGAGTGGTTTTCTGGGGAAGCTTCCGCAGGAAGTTCTGAAACGCCATCAGGCTGGAGGCGGAGAGGAAGATGTTGCGGCAGATCTCGCTCTTCACGTTGACCATGAGGTCTTCGAAGAGCTTGTAGGATTCCGCCTTGTACTCGACGAGTGGGTCTTTCTGACCGTAGGCACGGAGGGAGATGGACACCCGGAGGCTGTCCATGTTGTAGAGATGCTCCTGCCACTGGCGGTCGATGGCGCTGAGCATCGTGTACCGCTCCACGGTCTTGAGGGCGTCCGGATTTTCGACGCTGATCTTGAGTTCGTACGCGCGGCGGACGGCGTCACAGACAAACGTGGCGACCGCAAACTGGTGGGCCGAGAGGCCGTCGAACAGGGACTTGGGCTGGGGCGCTTCCGTGCCGGTCTTGGCCGCCTTGACGATCTCTTCCTCGGGCAGACCCAGCGGGAACGTCAGGTTGGTCCAATCGGAAAGGCCCCGGACATTCCAGGCGTCGAAGTCGTTCCCGTCATCCGTGAAGGTCCGGACTTTTTCGACGACCACCTCCTCCATGATGTCCATGAGGCGGTCACGGACATCGTCGGTCTGGATGATGTCGTTGCGGAAGCTGTAGATGACTTCGCGATGGCGATTCATCACGTCGTCGAACTCGAGCGTCCGTTTCCGGAGTTGGAAATTGTGCTGTTCGACGCGTTTCTGGGCCTGGCCAATGGACTTGTTGAGCAGCGGATGCTCCAGCTCTTGGCCCTCCTCGAGACCCATCTTCTCCATGTACCGGATGATCCGGTCGGAGCCGAAAAGGCGCATCAGGTCGTCCTCAAGGGCGAGGAAGAAGTGGGAACTGCCTGGGTCACCCTGGCGGGCGCAACGACCGCGGAGCTGCCGGTCGATGCGACGGGACTCATGGCGTTCGGTGCCGATGACGTGGAGGCCTCCGATTTCAGCCACGCCTTCGCCCAATTTGATGTCGGTACCACGGCCGGCCATGTTGGTGGCGATGGTGACGGCGCCGCGATGGCCGGCGCGCCCGACGATTTCGGCCTCCTGCTGATGGTACTTGGCGTTGAGGACGGCGTGCGGAATGCCGGCCTTCTTGAGCAAGCGGGAGAGATGCTCGCTTGCTTCGACAGAGATCGTACCGACGAGGATGGGGCGGCCCTGATTGTGCACATTGACGATCTCGCGGACGACGGCGTCCCATTTTTCACGACGGGTCTTGTAGACGGTGTCGTGGGCGTCCTTGCGTTGGGACGGCTTGTTGGTGGGGATGACCAGGACGCCGAGGTGATAGATGTCCAGAAACTCCTGGGCCTCGGTTTCGGCGGTGCCGGTCATGCCGGCGAGTTTGGTATAAAGGCGGAAGTAGTTCTGGATCGTGATCGTCGCGTAAGTCTGAGTTTCGCGCTCGATCTCGACGCATTCCTTAGCCTCCACGGCCTGGTGCAGTCCGTCGCTCCACCGTCGGCCGGGCAAGGCGCGACCGGTGTGTTCGTCGACGATGATGACCTTGTTGTCCTGGACGACGTAGTTGACGTCCCGCTCAAACAGGCAGAAGGCCTTCAGCAGCTGGGAGATGACGTGAATCTTCTGAGCTCTGGCCTCGAAATCGACCTGGGCCTTCTGTTTTGCATCGAGACGCTGACGGGCATCTAGGCCGGTGGCGGAATCGATCTCGTGGAATTGCGTTCCGATGTCCGGGAGCATGAAAGCGTCCGGATCGCCAGGGTGCAGGAACTGCCGGCCCTTCTCGGTGAGGTCGGCGTCGTGCCCCTTTTCGTCGATGGCGAAGAACAGCTCCTCCTTCTCGGCATAGAGCAGCTTTTTGGACTGATCGGCGTGGAGGGAGAGCTCCGCCTTGTTCATCAGGCGGATGTTCTCGGCGGTCTCCAGGGCGCGGAGCAACTCGGGAAGGCGCGGTTGGCCCTGTTTCGCCCGGTAGAGAAGAATGCCAATTTGCCGCTCGAGCTCGTCCTTGTTGGTCGGATTGGAGCCGTCCGAAGGGTGGAGCTTCTTCATCAAGTCCTCAGCCTCAGAGACGAAGCGAAGGCAGAGATTTTTCTGGGCCGTCTCGACGCGCTCGATGGCGGGCCGGAAATCCTCGTAGATCTTGTTGTCGGTGTGGACGACCGCCGGACCGGAGATGATGAGCGGGGTGCGGGCCTCGTCGACGAGGATGGAATCGACTTCGTCGACAATGGCGAAGTAGTGGCTGCGCTGAACCTGCTCGGCGGCGGTAACGGCCATGCCGTTGTCGCGGAGGTAGTCGAAGCCGAACTCGGAGTTCGTGCCGTAGGTGATGTCGCAGGCGTATTGGGCGCGGCGGACCTCGGGCGGCTGGTCGTGCTGAATGCAGCCAATGGTCAGGCCGAGGTACCTGTAGAGGCCGCCCATCCACTCGCTATCGCGGGCGGCGAGGTAGTCGTTAACGGTAACGACATGGACGCCGCGGCTGGTCAGGGCGTTAAGATAGACCGGAAGCGTGGCGACCAAGGTCTTACCTTCGCCGGTGGCCATTTCGGCGATACGCCCGCTGTGAAGCGCGTACCCGCCGATGAGCTGAACGTCAAACGGGACCATGTCCCAGACGACAGGGTGGCCGCGGACCATGACCTCATGCTTGGAGGCGGACATCCGGCGGCAGGCCTGTTTAACGACCGCAAACGCCTCCGGTAGGATTTCGTTGAGTCGAGCGGCAAGGGCCTCCTTGTCGTCAATGGCAGCGAGTTCCAGTTTCCAGGCGGCAGTTTTTTCGCGCAGCAGGTCGTCGGGAGCAGACTGGAGCTGTTGTTCGAATTCGTTGACGCGTACCACCACGGGGCGCAGCTTTCTGACCTCGCGCTCGTTTTTGGTGCCAATTAGCTTCCGAACGAAGTAGCCCAGCATGGTTCTTAGCCCTTCCGAAAAGGGTCGGCCACGCTACGCGGCACTGGGGGATGCGTCAAAGGCTTTCCCCGATTGACCACGAGGGTCGAAGACGTTGGAACAAACAGAAATTGGCTTTGCTGGCCCGCGCGTGCCCTTAACCTTTCTCCCCGATGTTGCTGGAGTTCACCAAGATGACCGGTGCGGGGAACGATTTCATCGTCGCCGACAATCGATCCGGGGCCACCCACCTGACGCGCGAACAGGTGGCGCACCTGTGTCACCGCCAATTCGGAATTGGCGCCGACGGATTGATGCTTTGGGTGCCTTGCGCCACGGGGGCAGCGGACTGGGCGTGGCAGTTTTGGAACTCCGATGGATCGGATGCCGAGATGTGCGGCAATGGCGCCCGCTGCTTCGTGCGCTACATCCAGCGTGCTTTGGGCGGGAAGTCTCAACCCCTGACCTTCGAGACGGCGGCGGGCGTGATTCAGGCCGAGTTCGAGGGGGAACGGGTGACGGTGGGGCTCACAGCTCCGCGCGGGCTGCGTTTGCGAGAGTCGGTGCTGACTGCAGGAGGTTGGATGGAAGTTAGTTCCCTCAACACAGGAGTTCCGCATGCCGTTGTCTTTGTTGAAGATGCAGACCAGGCGATGGTGCAGGAACGCGGTCGGGAACTGCGCTTCCACCCCCACTTTGGCCCCCGTGGAACGAATGTGAATTTTGTGCAATTGAAGGGCCCCGGGCATATTCGGGTGCGCACTTACGAGCGCGGTGTCGAAGGTGAAACCTTGGCGTGCGGAACCGGGGTCAGTGCGAGCGCCATGATCACGGCGCGCCTCCATGGGTTCCCTTCACCCGTTCGGGTGCAGGTTCAGGGCGGCGATGAATTGCGGGTGGAGTTCGTCGAACAGGCCGGAGAATTCACCGATGTGAGACTCAACGGTCCGGCCACCTTTGTCTTCGAAGGGCGGATCGAAGTCTGATGCCGGTTCGTTCTTCCGGAAAAATCCATTTCCCGAAAGCCTCGGATGCCGCATGCTCTGCCTTCCATGTTGACCGGGACCTACACGGCGATCGTGACGCCGTTCCGAGACGGGAAGATTGATGAGACGGCCCTCCAACGTCTGGTGCGACTCCAGGTGAAGGGTGGCGTGGACGGCATCGTGCCTGTCGGAACGACCGGTGAATCGCCGACCCTCGATTACGACGAACACATCCGGGTGGTTGAAGTGGCCGTGAAAGCGGCGGACGGCCGAATCACCGTGATCGCCGGCACGGGCGCGAATTCGACCAAGGAAGCGATTCAGCTTACGCGGGAAGCGGCCAGGGTGGGTGCGGATGCCTCGCTGCAAGTGGCGCCGTATTACAACAAGCCGACGCCAGAGGGCATGTACCAGCACTTCCGCGAAGTGGCCGCGGCGACGAAGTTGCCGCTGATCCTCTACAGCATTCCGGGACGATGCGGCATCGAGATCGGCATTGAGACGGTCCGTCGTCTGGCGACTGACTGCAAAACCGTGGTTGGCATCAAGGAAGCAGGCGGAAACGCCGACCGCGTCAGTCAGTTGCGGGCGGCCTGCGGTCCTAAGTTCTCAATCCTGAGCGGCGACGATGCGCTCACCCTGCCCTTCATGAGCGTGGGAGCGAACGGCGTGATCAGCGTGGTCTCGAATGTGGCACCGAAAGCGGTGTCGCGAATGGTGGCTGCCTTCGCGGCGGGCGATCTTCGGGGTGCTCTAAAAGCCCACGAGCGCTTGTATCCCCTCTTCAAGGATCTCTTCCTCGAGACGAATCCAATTCCGGTGAAGACCACGCTGGCCATGATGGGACTGATGGCGGAGGAGTTCCGACTCCCCCTTTGCCCGATGACCGCCAAGAATCGGGAAACGCTCGCTGGAACACTGCGAAGCTTCGGGCTTCTCCGCTGATGCACCCCACTCGAATCTCCGATTGCCCCCTACCCCGGCGAATGTCATGACGCGAGTTCTCATCAATGGTTCCAAAGGTCGAATGGGTCAGTCCCTGCTGACCTGCGCGGCGCGCATGCCCGACATCCAGGTGATCGCGGGGGTTGATGTGGGTGACGAACTGATTGCCGCGATCAAGGACTGCGAGGTCGTGATCGATTTCAGTTTCCACTCCGTCACCCCCAAGGTGGCGCGGCTTTGTGCCGAGAAGCACAAAGCCCTCGTGGTGGGAACCACGGGCCATTCCGAGACGGACAAGGCGATAATCCGGGAAGCCTCCGGCGCCATCCCGATGGTCTGGGCCAGCAATTTCTCGACGGGAGTGAACACACTGTTCTGGCTGACCCGGAAGGCCGCGGAGATCCTGGGGCCAGCTTTCGATCTCGAAGTGATCGAAATGCATCACCGGCTGAAGAAGGACGCGCCCAGCGGCACGGCGACGACGTTGCTCGAGATTCTTGGCGAGACCCGCAAGGTGCAGCTGGACCAGGCGCTGCGGCATGGTCGACATGGCATCACCGGGGAACGCACAGCTTCCGAGATCGGCGTCCATGCGATCCGGGGAGGCGACGTGGTGGGCGATCACACGGTGATCTTTGCGACCAATGGGGAGCGGGTGGAACTGGCGCACAAGGCCAGCAGTCGGGACACCTTCGCCAACGGAGCTCTGCGGGCCGCTCAATGGATTGTCGGTAAGAAGCCTGGCATCTACGACATGCAGGACGTGCTCGGGTTGAAGTGAACTTCAGGCGTCGCGTAGTGATGCGACCAAATTCCATGGCTATTCGGGTCAAGATTTGCGGCATCATGTGTCTCGAGGACGCACTCACGGCGGTTGAGTCGGGTGCCGACGCGCTGGGATTCATGTTTTACCCGCCGAGTCCCCGGTGCATCCGACCGGATGCAGTCCGGCGCATCGTGGAACAACTTCCCCCCTTCGTGGCTCGGGTCGGGGTTTTCGTGAATGCGGATGAAGAGCAGATCCGGATGACTATTCGCGAGGCGGGCATCGATACGATTCAACTGCACGGGAAGGAGCCGGTTGAGCTTTGCCGGAGTTTATCGCCTCTGCCGGTGATGAAGGCGTTTCGAATGGAAGGTCCTGGAGCCCTCGATGCGCTCACCCCATACACCGGTTACGCTTGGCTGCTGGATAGTTATGTAGCCGGGGTCTTCGGAGGAACGGGCCAGACGTTCAACTGGGATCTGGCCTGTGAGGCTGTGCGACGCGGCGGGAACGTGGTGCTGGCGGGAGGGTTGACACCGGACAACGTCGCCCGGGCGATCGCTGCGGTGTCGCCGTACGGCGTGGATGTCTCCAGTGGCGTGGAACTGTCGCCTGGAAAGAAAGACCCGGACAAGGTCCGGGCATTTGTGGCGGCAGCGAAATCGCGCTAAGCCCGTGCCGAAACCGAAGCGGACTTTTTAACGGAGTCGACGGTGGCCCCGTTGGGGGAGCCGACCGCGAACCTCTCGTGCACGTGGCTGGGCCAGCCCTCGGTGAAGAACCGAAACAGCCAGCCGCCATGTTCGCGAAGGCGGTGGTAACCCGCCTGCAACTCAAGAATCAGAGTGATCCGCCGGTTCGGGCAGTTCAATTCACCGGTGTCGTGGGTGGCAACCGGTTGGAAACCCAGGACCCGGGTGTGGAAGTTGTAGGGGCTGTGGGCTTCGCCTTCGAAAATGTCGGTCACGTAGTGGGTGTAACCTCGTTCGACAGTTTCCCGACTCGCTTCGCGCATGAGTGCCCCGACGACCATCATGTGACGACGATACTCGGGCAGGACGGCGAACCGGCCAATCTCGGCGATGCGATTGTGGCGGATGAACGTGTCCAGATCGATTCCACCGATGTTTTTGAACCCGTACTCTTTGTAGAGGTCCAGGGGCAGGTCATACAGGACGCGGAGCGTGCCGATTGGACGATCGCCGTCGAGCACCACAAACCAAGACACACTGTTCTTCCCGAGCTCATCGTCAGGGAAAAGCTTTTCGTCGCGGGTGATCCAGTTCTTTTCCTGTTTGTAAGTGGCGCGCATGACCTCAATGGCCAGCACGCGGTCAGCGTCCCCCGTCACCCGGATCACGCGCAAACGATCACTCAAAGCCATGGTGTTTCCTCCTGGTGGAACCGGAATCCCACGATTTGCCGCTGAGTCGGGCCATCTCCTGCATGATTCGTGCATGCCACGTCCGCACGTCATCGCGAGACGGAGCGACGGCATGTTGCGGTGGATAAAGCGGCTGGCCAATAAAGATTTCCATCGGAGATCGATCCCGGATGGGTTGGTTCATGGCCTGACGTGGAAAGCGAATACCCACCGGCAGAACTGGGGCACCGGTTTCCAACGACAGTCGAGCCGCGCCGTCAAAGCCGCGAAGGAGCCGTTCTGGATGCCGGTTGGTCGTGCCTTCCGGAAAAACACCGACCGGAATTCCGCTGCGAAGCACTTCAGCAGCGCGTTCGAAGGCGGGTCCGTTCCGCGCGAACCACGGCCGGAACACATTGAGGAAGGCCGGGCGCGCCGGTTTCCGGACCAGCAGGATGCTTTCTCCGGCCCGAAGGACCGTGGCGATGCCGGGGATCAACGCGAAATTCCAGTCGGCAAGGAAGCGGACGAGTTTCCCTCGGCGTTGAAAGGCGAAAAGAATGGGGAGAAGGAGGGCTTCCAGGCGGGTGCTATGGTTCATCACCACGATGAACGGGTCCTGATCGGGTCGAAGACGTTCCAAACCATGAACATTCAGGATATCGCGACGCAGGAAACAATAGATCAGCCGAAGCAAAAATCGGCTGAGGCGGCGAGACAGAAGCGGCAGAGGACGGCTCCAGATCTCCGCCAGGCTTGGCGGATGCCACGACTCCGAAAGAAGTTCAGGCCGAGGAAGATCGGACGGATCCCAGGACCGGTTGGATTCCGAGTGAGGCGTCGTTCCAGAAGGCAGATCGGGAACGGCGTTCGCACCCGGGCGCGGAGTCAAAATGGCAGTCGGGGCGGTCAACAAAACTGCTCGGAGCAGAGCAGAACGGCAGGAGCCATAGCAAGGCAGGAGTTCCGAGCCCAAAATCTTTAAGAAGTCACCTAAAGAGTGCCCAGACGCATTGACACCCCGGATGCGGCCCCCTAGGCTGCGGCCCCATTTTGACCTGAGCGGCTGCCGTCACCACCGTCAAAAAGCGGTGACGCCAACCAAGGTCCGGAAAGGAAGTGACGCAGCGTGACCGAGATCAAATTGAAGAAGGGCGAGCCCGTTGAGAAGGCTCTCCGACGCCTCAAGAAGAAGGTGGATCGCGAGGGAATCCTCCGCGAAGTTCGCAACCATCGCCATTACGAGAAGCCCAGCGAACGACGACGCCGGAAGCTGAAGGTTGCGCGTTTTAACGCAATGCTCAGCGCCCGATACGCCGACCTCTAAATGCTGGCCGTCAGGGTCGTGGCCGGAGGTGCTCCGTAGACCTCCGGCCACGACCGCTTTTTAATGGGCAGTCCAGGTTTCGGTGGGGGACCGTTTGAACCTCACTTACAACAGGCGCGAAGCCACCCTTCGCCTTGACGGTTTTTGATTCAAGTCCTTCGCATCGTACAACTTCCATGTATTCGCTTTCCTCGTGCTGGAACTCGGGTCGCCATACCTGTGGGCGGCAGATGCTGGCTGAAATCCGGAGCCTCGGCTTCGAATACGCTGAATTGAGCCACGGCATCCGGTTGGGCCTCCTGCCCGGGATTATTGAGGCGGTCGAGGCCGGCGAGATTAAGATCTCTTCCCTGCACAACTTCTGCCCCCTGCCGATGGGCGTGATGCATGCGGCGCCCAACCTCTTCAAGTTCACCGCTCTCGACCGTCGGGAACGCGACAACGCCTGGAAGCACACCCTCAAGACCCTCGACACGGCCGCGCGCCTCAAGGCGATCGTGGTCGTCCTGCACATGGGCGCCGTCGAGATGAAGGACTACACCGATCGACTTCTGGACATGATCGGTGAAGACAAAAAAGAGACGCCCAAGTATCAGAAGCTCCTTCAGGAAGCGCTGGATAAGCGCGAAGCGCGCAAGGAACCCCACATGGAGGCCGCCTACGCCTTCCTTCATGCCCTGGCGAGCGAGGCCTCCCAACGTGGACTGAAGCTCGGCATTGAGAATCGGGAGGCACTCGAAGAGATTCCGTTCGAAAGCGATTTCCATCTGTTCTTCCGCGAATTCCAGGAACCGAGTGTCGGCTATTGGCACGACACCGGACACGGCCAGATCAAGGACAACCTCGGGGTCATTCACCACGCGATGCATGTCGGCGGACTGGCAGACCGGTTGTGGGGCTTTCACATCCATGACGTGGCCTATCCCGGCCGGGACCATTTGGTGCCCGGTACCGGGATGATCGATTACGCGGTACTGAAGCCGTTCGTGAAGCCAGAGCACGTCAAAGTCCTGGAACTTAGCCCGGGCGCACCTGTGGAACTTATCCCGCAAGGGTTCGAGCACATCAAGAGCCTCTGGGGCCCGGAGTGAAGCGCCAGCTGCGTCACGCGTGGTCGATTGCGTGGCGGGCCGGGATAACCGCCCTGCTGATGGCGTGGGCATTCCACGCCATTTTTCATGACCAATGCCGCATCCTGCTAGATGCCCAAGGCATCGAGCTCGATGCCATGCCGCGGTTGGACCGCTGGTTCGCCGTCTGGCGCCTCGGCCCGGCGGAACTCGGCCGAACCCTGATCGGTGTTCAATCCAAGTGGCTGGTTGCCTCCATCGGGTTGTGGGGCCTCACCATCGTCGTCGGCGCCTGGCGCTGGCTGCTCATCCTTCGCTCCCAAGGCCTCGACCCCGGGTTCCGGCGGACCCTCGAAATCTCCCTGGTCGCCCACTTTTTCAATTCATTCCTGCTGGGTTCGGCCGGTGGCGACGTCCTGAAATCCTACTACGCCGCCCGGGTCACCCATCATCGGAAGACCGAGGCCGTGACCACCGTCCTGCTCGATCGCGTCCTGGGACTGTTCACCATGCTCGGATTCGCGGTGGTCCTGATTCTGCCCAATCTCAGCCTGATCTTGTCCCATCGAAAAACCCAATGGCTGGCCGTCGTCATCCTCGGGATGTTCGGCGCCGCTGGCATGGTCCTCTGGCTTTCGCTGCGCGGCGGCGTCTCCGGCGTTTTCCCGAAAGCCCGGCAACTGCTCGCCCGCATGCCCAAAGGCGAACTGCTCGAGCGCGGCATCGAAGCAGGGCGAACCCTGGGGCGACGTCCCAGTTTGGTGTTCAAGACCGTGCTCGGTTCGGTGCTCTTGACCTGTATCTGCGTGTTGCAGTTGCTCACGCTGGTGTGGGGCTACGGCCTCGAGGTTCCCCTCGCTCCCATGCTCTTTGTCGTCCCTTCGGTGATCTGCATCTCGGCCTTGCCCTTGACTCCCAACGGTTTGGGGGTTCGCGACAATCTGTATATGTACCTGCTGAGCCTGCCCCAGATCGGCATCAGCGCCGGAACTGCCGTGGCCATCTCCCTCGTCGCCTACGCCTGCAGCTTGGTATGGAGCGCCTTGGGCGGAATCTTGTACCTGCTCATACGCCGCGAATCCGATCTCGTCGAGGCCATGGCCGAGGAACGCGCTGACGCCGCAGCCCGCGAAGAATCTTCGTAGGAAATTCTCATCCGAATGCGGTTGAGCTGATGAGTTGAGAGGAATCCCTTTCCGGGTTGACCCGCCCCAGGGCGAACCGGGAGCTTGCCACCGTGGAAGATGCAACGCTCCCGGCACCCTTGGCCGATAAATGCCTCGTCGTCATCGGCGGCACGACCGGCCTGGGATTGTCCGCCGCCCGTGCGTTTCTGAAGGCAGGCGCCCACGGGGTGGTCGTCACCGGTCGCAATCCCGACAATGCCGCCACCGCACTCCAAGCCCTCGGACCCAACGCCCGCGCCCTGACCGGCGACGCGACCCAAAGCCCGCACGCCAGTGATGCGATCACGCTCTGCCTGGAGTCTTTTGGCGTCTTCGACGGCCTCTATCACGTCGCCGGCGGCAGCGGTCGCAGGATGGGCGACGGACCGTTGCACGAAGTCACCGATGAGGGGATCCGCGGCACGCTTCAGTTGAACCTCGATTCGCTCATCCTTTCGAACCGCGCCGCCGTTCAGCGGTTCCTCGAGCGCAAAACTCCAGGCGTGATTCTCAACCTGGGTTCCGTCCTCGGTTGGTCGCCATCCCCCAAGCACTTCTCAACCCACGTCTACGCGGCAGCGAAGTCCGGAATTCTCGGGTTCACCCGCTCGATCGCAGCGTATTACGCCACCCAGAGCATTCGGGCGAACGTCCTTGCCCCGGCGTTGGTGGAAACACCCATGGCCCGGCGCGCTGCGGGCAATCCCGACATCCTCCGCTTTATCCACACCAAGCAACCGCTCGACGGTGGCCGAATCGGGCGCCCCGACGACTGCGACGGGGCCGCGATCTTCCTGTTGTCCGACGCTGCTCGCTTCGTCACCGGCCAGGTGCTGGCGGTGGACGGCGGATGGACTGTCAGCGAAGGACAGTATTGGACCCCATGAAAGCCATCGAGCCCTACGTCGTGGGCCTGGACCTGGGCGGATCCAGCGTCAAGGCCGCAGTCCTCACTCCCGACGGCACCCCGCTCGGTGAAGCGAACCGTACGTTCGAGGTCGACCGCCCGCTGCACTTCGCGGAAACGGTTCGCGATCTCGCCCGGGAACTCATAACGGCCCAAGGCACCGGTCCGGTCGCGGTGGGAATGTCGGCTCCGGGACTGCCAGCTAAGGACGGACGTTCCATTGCCTATCTACCCAACCGATTGCCGGGCATCGAAGGACTGGAGTGGGCGCGCTTTTTGGATGTTGGCTGCGACGTTCCCCTGCTCAACGACGCCCAAGCCGCCTTGCTAGGTGAGGCATGGCTGGGGGCGGCCCGCGGTCGAACCAACGTCCTCCTGTTCACCCTCGGCACCGGCGTCGGTGGGGCAGCGATGGTCGATGGCCGACTCCTGCGAGGGCACGTCGGCAAGGCCGGCCACCTCGGCCACGTATCGCTCGACCCAAATGGACCTCCGGATATTTGTGGAACGCCCGGAAGCCTCGAACTCGCCATCGGCAACGCCACCATTTCCGAGCGTAGCCAAGGGCGCTTCCCAACCACCCACGCGCTCATTCAAGCGCACGAGAACGGCGACCCAGACGCCTCGCGCCTCTGGCTCGCCTCCGTGCGTGCCCTTGCCGCTGCAATCGCATCCCTGACCAACGTGCTCGATCCGGAAATCGTTGTGGTGGGTGGCGGTATCGCCGCGGCGGGTGATGCCTTGTTTGATCCGTTGCGCGCCCAGGTCGCCGCCATGGAATGGCGCGTCTGCGGTCACGCCGTGCAGATTGTCCCGGCGCTGCTCGGCGACAAGGCGGGAGCGGTCGGTGCGGCGTTTCATGCCTTGTCGGCGGCGCCGCGGGATTCAACGTCCGGGAAAACCAACGGGCCGCAGGCGGTTGCGCACGCGCCGTGAATTGGGAGGCGCTTCGCCTGCAACCGCGCTTTTCATGAACCGTCGCCGAATTGAGCCACGGGGTTTTCAACGACCCCCTCACCTCAACCCTTTCCCGACGGGAGGGAGTCGCGTATCACCCGCAGCTTCGCGCAGCCGTATGGAATCAGAGTCAACTCTTCCACCGCCTCTGAGGACGCCTTCCTCCCTCGATCCCGACCCACTCCAGACCTACGACAAAATGCCCGACACCGGCTTGGCGCCGTCTTCGACGAGGCGGACGGGGCGTCCATGAATCACCACTTCCATGTGGGCGGCATTCAGACCCATTTGATGCAGAATGGTGGCTTGAAGGTCGGCGATGTAGACCTTGTTCTCGATCGCGCGATACCCGACCTCGTCGGTCGCGCCGTAAATTGTGCCACCGCGGACCCCCGCTCCTGCCAGCCATGAGGAGAACCCTTTGGGATTGTGATCGCGGCCGGTAGTGTTTTGGGACCAGGGCGTGCGGCCAAATTCGCTGGTCCAGACCACCAGAGTGCTGTCGAGCAACCCGCGCTGCTTCAGATCCTGCAAAAGACCGGCGACGGGAAGGTCGGTCTGACGGCATAGCGGCGCGTGGCTTTCGATGTCGTCATGGGCGTCCCAGGCGCCGTTGCCTCCACCTGCGTGGCAAACCTGGATGAACCGGACACCCCGTTCCACCAAGCGCCGAGCGAGCAGCAATTGGCGCCCCAGCGGCTCCGTTTCCTTTCGACCAATGCCGTAAAGAGCCTGAACCGACTGCGATTCCTTAGAGAAATCGACCGCTTCCGGAGCCGACATCTGCATGCGCGCCGCCAATTCATAGGCCCGGGTCCGCGCGGCAATGGCACTCGAAATCTCGTACTGCGCGCGAAACTCGCGATTCATGTCCTCCAGCGCCGCCATGTCGCGGTCGCGATCCGCCGCCCGAGTGCCCTTCGGCGGATGCAAGTTACGGACCGGCGTGTCGCCATCTTGGAACGGCGTCGCCGACACGGAAGCGCCCAGATAGCCGCCACTCAACTGAACCGACGACGTCGGCCGACCCAGGTTGACGAAGGCGGGCAGGTTCTGGTTCGCACTTCCCAACGCATGGTTCACCCAGCTCCCCAGGCACGGATGTTCCACGATCCGATCCCGGTGACCGGTGGCCATCTCGACCACCGCCGGAAAATGATTCGATTCGTGGCACCACATGGATCGCACCAGAGCGATGTCGTCCACCATGCCGCCGATGTGCGGGAACCAATCCGAAACTGGAATGCCCGACTCTCCCCGCCGCGTGAACGTGCGATGGCACGGGATCACCGGCCGCTTCATCTCGGCGAGGTTGTCGCCAAACCCGATCGCGTCGATGAGCGTGCCCGCCCACTTGTTGTCCTTCGGATCGAAGGTGTCGATGTGACTGACCCCGCCGCACATGAACAGGAAGATGACAGCCTTCGCCCGCGCACGTAGGTGGGGTGCGGGTTCGACGAGCGACAAGGCGTCCGCGGCGTGTAGCCGGCCTTCCCCGGCCCAGAGTGCTCCGAGGGCGGTTCCCAGAAAACCGGCGCTCGTCTGGAACATAAACTGGCGGCGCGACACCCGGCCGCACGGATAGACGCGAGGATCGTAGGCGGGCGTATAGAAATCGGGTGACATGGCAAATGGCGATCCTGAGCCGCGGTTCAGATTTCCCGAGCGACCGTCATCAGGTCGCGAAGTGGCTCACCGCAGGTAGAGAAATTCATCCAGGTTGAACAGCATCCACGCGAACCCCTTGAGATGCGCAGGATCGTCGCGGAGATAGTTCAAGGCAATTGAGCGCTCGCGCGGAGTCGGATCGCGACCCAGCGATTTGGTGAAACCCAAGCCGATCGCCTTCGAAAAGTCGCCCGCCGCCTGTGCGGCCAGCCATTCACCCAGCCCGGCCGCCGTCTTGTCCGTAAACTCGCTGTTCATGAGAAAGAGCGCCTGGGGCGCCGTAACGGTTTGCGTCCGACGAGTGCACGCCGCCCGGCCATCCTCGGCGTCGAATGTTTGAAGGAAATCAGGCATCACCTCGGCGTAGGTCTTGTAGCCCCGGGACATGTAGGCGGCCCTCCGAAAAGAATCGGCCCCTGGCTTCATTCCATCGAAGGACTTTCCGCCCAATCGCGCATCGAGTTGACCCGCCACCGCCAGCAGGGCGTCGCGAACCGGCTCGGCCTCCAGTCGACGCAACGGAAACCGCCAGAGGCTCAGGTTCTCCGGATCCTTTTGCATGTTCGCGGCGAGAACGTCCGAAGCTCCCCCCGCGGAGGCGCGTCGATAGGCGCCCGACAACACGATCTGCCGGTGCAGCCATTTCATGCTGAAGCCGTGGCTCACAAATTCCGAAGCCAGCCAATCGAGCAGTTCCGGATGAACCGGCTGTCCCCCGAGCGCTCCGAAATCACTGACCGAGGCGTGCAGCCCCGCCCCGAAATGCCACGCCCAGATCCGGTTTACCGCCACCCGGGCAAAGAGCGGATTCTCCGGGGCCGTCAACCAGTCCCCGAAGGTCTCGCGTCGGCCCTGGCGAAACTCGAGGTCCTTCGAGGCGAACGGGAATCCTGGCTTGACGGGTTGGCTGGTCTTCGGGCGTTTCGGATCACCGGTCACCAGCACGTAGTGGGTGGCGGAGGCTCGCTTCGAGTCTTCCACCACCGTCCAAAACACCGGCAGTGGCTCCGGCGCCTTCAGGTCGGCAATCTGCTTCAGGTAAACGTCGTACTGTGCCACCTCCTCCGCCTTCATCACCTCTTTGATCTTCGGCGGATCGATGCGGAGGATCGGATAGTAGTCGTCGTAAACCGCCTGTTCGGCGGCGTTACGTTCCTTCTCGCGCTTGCGGATCGCGGCCTGGGCGTCCAAGGGAAGCGCCGACAACCGTTCCTCATACAGGCGGTCGTGATGCGGCCGGATGAAGTCACGCATCGCGCTCACCAAGCGGTCGAGGCGGGTCTCATAATCATTCACCTTCCGGCCCTGCTCGAAAACCTGTTCGGGCGTCGCCAGTTCGACGGGCCGCACTTCGAGCGGGTCGAAGAGTGACTTGAACGCATAATACTGCACCTGCGAGATCGGGTCGTAGAAGTGGTCGTGGCACCGGGCGCAACTGGTGGTCATGCCCAGGAAAGCCGTGGAGATTGTCTCGACCGCCGCAAAGGCAAGTTCGTGGTCCGCGTTCGCCTGCGACATCGCCCCTCGCGCCAGGAAGCCCAGCGCGAACACATCCTCCGGTCGGGGATCCACGGGGGTCAGGTGGCCGGCTGCCGAGATGATCCGACGTTGGGCGGCCCGGTTCCCCGTGATCTGAGCCCGGGCGAATTGGTCGTAGGGCAGGTCCTGATTGAGCGCCGAGACTACCCAATCCCGCCAGAAGTGGATGCCTGGCGCCGCCGGCATGTTCTCGTCGTGATCGGTGTAGCGCAGGACGTCGAGCCATTGCCGGCCGTATCGGACACCATGCTGTTCGCTCGCCAGCAACCGATCCACCACGGTCTCATGCGCCGATTCCGAGTTGTCTGCCAGGAAGGCTTCCTGTTCCTCCAGCGTGGGCGGCAGACCGACCAGGTCGAAGGTCACCCGTCTCAACCAGGTGCGTTTTTCCGCCGATTCCAAGGGCTGCACCTGGGACGTGTGCTGCGCTCGCGCCAGGAAGGCGTCGATCGGATGCGCGGGCGCCGACGAGACCTGCGGGTTGTCGGGAACAGCGGGCCGCGTCACCTGTCGAAGCGACCACGGATCCTTCACGGGGTGACCCTCAGCGCCTTTCGAAAGCGGCGCTTCGAGCGAGACAATGAAGCCTGAAAGCAGAAGCCTGACAGTCACGCCAGCGGCGGGAGGCCGCAAGCCAGGTAATCTTGGAATGGCTGGATTCCTCATGGGAGCGTGCGGACACCACCACAACCGGAGCAGGTCGGCAATCTTCATGAACGCGATGTGGGATTGAAGGCACATCGCGTCACCACCAGCGGAACGTGGGGTCGGGCGCAGGGGCCAACTGCCACTTCTCGTAGCCCGCCGGGAAAAGGTAGTTCTCCACGTGCCCGTCGCCGAAGAGCATGTTGAAGGTCCGCTTTCCCTTGTAGTTGTGCCACACGCTCTTCATGTCGCGTGGATCGCGGGTTCCGTGCCACGGCCAGTCACCCTGGATGATCTTGTTGGACGCGTTGCGGGCGATCTCGCTGGTCTTCATCGGAGTGGCTTCCGGGGTCCCGCGGGGCGCCTTGCTGTCGCCAGTCACATGCTTCACCCGGAACCAGTCGACCGCCCACATGTTCATGTAGCTGTTGCCCCAACCTTCATAGGCCGTCTTGGCCTGGGGCCAGTACGAGTCGCCCTTGTCGGCCGGACAACGGAACGCAGTGACATC
>Ga0105048_10005027_pt1 | contig 21446 bp, 19 predicted proteins | sample MAT05_FD_78382 | JGI IMG/M metagenome (GOLD analysis project Ga0105048, IMG submission 78382) | Freshwater microbial communities from Lake Fryxell liftoff mats and glacier meltwater in Antarctica - MAT-05 | ecosystem: Environmental > Aquatic > Freshwater > Ice > Liftoff microbial mat | place...
AGGTCGATGAAACCGCGCCGAGTTTTTCGATATTGAGCCGGGCATTGGCGGCTCGCAGCGGATCGACGGTCCAGACGATCTGCTTGAATCCACGTTGAAGTGCTAACGCAGCCTGCAGTTTTTTCAGTTCAGTACCGAGACCGAAAGAGCGTTGGTCGGCGCGCACCGCCATCAGATCGGAGAGCACCCGGGGCTGGTGATTGACATAACCACCCCACCAGAGACTCATCGCGAGCAGTTCGTGTCCAGTGGAGTCGACACCAAAGACGCCGATCACATCGCCGCCTGTTTCATTGACCACCACCATCTCGTTCGCGGAGGTCATGTCGAGTTCGGTGCATCCCATCACCTCGCGTTGAAGCGGTTCGGTCGGGAGGAGTTCGTCGAGTATGCGGAGAATGCGGAAGGAGAAGTGCAGACCATTGATCGATTTCGTCCAGGCGAGCACTTCGCCGGATGAGGTGACTGCGCCGGGAACAGATGTGAACCCGAGCGTTTCCGCCGTGATCTCGGGAAGCGCGGCCGAGCCGATGTATTCAGTTGTTGGAATACCATTCAACGCCACGCTTTGCCGCTCCCGGAAAACTCGCTTTGACAGTGTGCCGGGTGGGATTGTCGTGTGGTGACACTGTCGCGTCAACGCCGTGGGAGTAAGATCATGTTCAAGAGATGGAACTGGGTGGCAAGGTTGCCGTCACCCGACATCTCGCGGGTGGGAATCCGGTTGAACCAATCGAGCGTTCACACTCTCATGTAGAGTCACCTGTGAAAGGTCATAAGATGCAGAACACAATAGCTATTCAGAAGCCGAGCTCATTGACGTTGGATCTCCTTGAATGGGTTGCGCGAACGCCCCGGACGTACCACGAAACGATGGAGGTCTGGCGGTCGAGTTGCCCACGGCTAGCGATCTGGGAAGATGCGTTAGCCGACGGTCTGGTGGCCGTTGAGAACGACAATAGTTCTGGAGTGAATCAGACGTTGGTCGTTGTTTCGGCGCCTGGACGAAGCGAACTTGCGGGAAATCGCTGAACTTTGCGGGCGGAACGGTAAACCCCACTTCGACTATTTCGAAACCGCCAGCGCCATTTGATCCATGCTGCTCCACATCACATTGAAGTCAGCCCATGGGATGAGCCGCTTTCGGGTCGAGGAATCAGGATCAGAGATCAGCACCCCTTCGTCCGAGTAGCCGTAGGCGACGACAACATGCGATCTCGGCGCCATTGTGACCGGTTCGCCATCGATCATCATCGTGAAACTCGTGGTGTACCCAAGATCTATCCAGACGACGACAGGGTGTCCGGCGCGCAAGTGCGACTTGAGCGTGCTGGTCCCTCCGTAGAAGATCTCGCCGGTGAATCCGAACTCCGGCAGTGCATCTGCCAGCGGCTCCGGGTAGACACCGTAGTCATCGGTGCCGAAGATGTATCCACCATCGATGTTCCCGCGGAAGCCGTAGTGGGGATTGTTGTCGAGTCCGACCACCGGGATGAATTCGTCTTCGGGAATCTCGTTGCCGAGCGCCGATGTTGCGATCTGCAATGAAGCGTATTCGCAACTGAGACTGTGCTGTTGTTGATGGGTGGGCACCCAGAATGACGCGGAATCGCCACCGAACGCGAGGTAGCTGCCCAGCGCCCAGCCACGGCGTCCGTTATATGTCACCTGCGCCCACTCGCCGGAAATAGAGACGATCTGCACGGTTTCGCCATGCAGCATCTGGGTCAGAATCCGGCCGCTCGTACTCGCCTCCGCCCGGAGATTGAGGATGTCGGTCTCTATTGTGGCTGACCGGGCAGTGATGGTGACACTGGATTGGGAACGTACCCCGCCTGATCCGACCGCCCTCACCAAATGCGAACCGGGTTGGGTGGCAAATTTTGTTTTGAGGGAGAGCGACCCGCCTCCGGTTGAATTCGTCGTGGTAGACCAGACTGATACGACGGTTGAGCCATCGAGGTCGTAGAGCCGGATTTTTAACGTTGAGTTCGCTGGAAACCCCGTGAGTCGGGTAAAGAGCGAACTGCCCGCTGCCGCCGAGGTAGGAGAAAGAACGATCTCAGGTACCACTGTGAAGGAGGTGACGGCAAACGTGCCACCACCATTCGCCTTGATTTCGTGCGCTCCGCCAGCGACCGTCGGAACGACAAATGAACCTCGTGCCCTGCCGTTCGATGCGGTCACGATCGTGGTTTTTCGGGAGCCTTCGAAGTAGATTGCAATGCGTTTGCCGCCCGGGAAGTTGTCGACTTGAACGCGAATGGTCTGCCCGACCTGTCCGCTGCCGACCGAAAGACTCACTCTGGGTGGCGCCGGGGTCCCGGTTTCCACTGCCATGACGACCGGCGTTCTGGTCGCGGTCGTCGCTGGCGAAGGACTCGGCTCCTTTGAGGGTGTCACGTCGTTTTCGATTGGAGTTGGCAAGGCGGTGACGGTTGAGACCGTTGCAGTCGCTTCCTGTGTCGGCGCTGCTGTGAGTTCGACGTTCGGAGTAGCAGTGGCCGGTTCAGCTACAGTTACCGATGGTGTTGCATCGGCGGTTTCGATCGTCGCAACGATCTCGTCGCTTTCGTCGGCGAGCGCTCCCTGACCCGGTTCAAGCGGCAGAAAACCGAGCGCCAATGCAACTATGAGTGCAGTCAGGATGTGTCTGCAGAAGATCATCAATTCACCTGAAGCGAGCGTGAGGGCGTCAGTGTTGGATTCCAAGGTAATGGACAGACGCCGATCGGACAAATGCAGGCGGCCCCGGTGGTTTGGTGGAACCAACCGGGGCCGAGGATGCAAGCGGAAATCGCGGGGTTATGTCGTGGCGGGCGCCTCCGCGGCTGCCGGCAGTTCAACATGGAGTTCTGGCAGCCAGTGGAGCGAGGTCGGCAGATACCAGTTCCATTTGCCAAGCAGGCGCATGCTTGCTGGAACCAGGATGCAGCGAACGATGGTGGCATCGAGCAGAACTGCAATCGCCAGACCGAATCCGAACTGCTGCAGGGCGGGGAGTTCACCCATCGCAAATCCGCCGAAGACCGCGACCATGATGAGTGCAGCGCCGGTGATGAGGCGGCCGGTCGAGCGAAGACCGTATTCGACGGCTTCGGCGTTGTCGCCCGTTTCCAGGAATCGCTCTCGAATCCGGCTCAGCAGGAAGACGTGGTAGTCCATCGAGAGTCCGAACAGCACTGCGAAGAGGAAGAGCGGAAGACCCATCTGGATGACATCGACCTGCTGAAATCCGAGGAGGTCAGCACCAACCCCCTTCTGGAAAACCAGAACCATCAGACCATACGTCGCTCCGACTGAAAGCAGGTTCATCAAGATCGCCTTGATCGGAATCACGATGGAACGGAACGCCACGGTCAAGAGAATGAAACTGAGACCGAGCACGAAGATAAAGACGATGGGTGTGTAGGTCTCCGTGATGTCGCTCAGATCAACGAGTTCAGCGGTTCGTCCGCCGACCAGCACATCGGTTTGGACGTCGTTGAAGGCTGTTGGAATGTAAATGGCTCGTAGTCGTTTGACGGAACCCATCGCTTCCGTGCCGACCGGATCACCGGCCAACCAGGTTCGGACGATCGTGAGATTCGATTCAGGAAGAACCTCCACGGTCGAGGAGACGAATGCGGGATCGGCGGCGATCGAATTCTGAAGCACTGCGACGGCATCCGTGGTCGACTGGAGATCGGTCGGTCCATCGATCACGATCATGGCCGGCAGATCCTGCCCGTAGCCGAATTCCCGTTCCAGCACCAGAAACGCTTCTTTGGACATCATCGAATCTGGGAGCGCGCTGACGCCAACTTCGCCCTGCCGGATGTCGCCGTAGGAACTGGCAGCGATCAGCAGAATGCCAGCACCGACCAGCAGACTGAGCACCGGTCGTCCCATGACGAGTTTGGTCGTGCGATGCCAGAATCCGCTGCCGGATTCACCGGGTTGCACGATTCCAACTTTCCGGATGAAGGGAATTTTAAGGGCGTTGATCTTGTCACCCATGAGGTAGAGCAGAGCAGGGAGCAAGGTCATTGAGGCAATCATCGCGATTCCGACGACCAGGAGTGCACCGATGCCGATCGCCTGATTCGCGGAGTCCGGAGTCAGTAGCAATCCAATCAGGGTCAGGGCGACAGTCATACCACTGATTAGAACTGTCCGACCGGCAGTTGCTCCGGTGATTTCGAGTGCTTCTGTTTTGTCCCGACCTTTCGCCCGTTCTTCCCGGTAACGACAAACGATGAAGAGGGAGTAGTCGATTCCAACCGCGAGACCCATCATCGTGATCATGTTCGTGACGAAGAAGGGAAGATCGACCACCTGACCGACCAACGCAGTGGCGCCGAGGGCGATCGCTATCGCGATGATAGCCAGGATGATCGGAAGGAAGGCCGCTGCCACCGCTCCCAGGATCAGGGCGAGTATGACGAGCGCCGCGGAGATCCCGATGCCTTCGCCGGTCGCCAGATCCTTTTCTGCGACTTTCGTAACCTCGGCATCGAGCGTGGCGGCACCGGTGACCAGCACCTCGAACGATGGGCTTTCCAGAGATGTTTCAACGATTTCATGCAGCTGATCAATCTCGCCCCAGGCGTCCGCGGGAATTGTCAGCGGAATGAGTGTCGTCTTCCGGTCTGCCGAGACAAGAGACTCATCGCCGGAGAGGTAAAAGGTCGTTCCACTGGTGATGAGCTCATCACCAAGAGCGTTGATCTGTCCAAAGAGTTGTTCGACATAGGATTGATATGCGGGATCGTCGACCGTGAACATGGAAGAGCGGACGATGACGATTTCACTGGTGGAATCAGGGTCGCCGGTACGTTCATGAATGAGCGTCTCGGCTCGTGTCGATTCCGGGTTGTTCGTGAGTTTGGTTTCGAGCGAAAGCGCATCACCCAGCATGGTGCCTGCGATCAGAATCGATGTAACCAGCACGGCCAACCAGATTCCAACGGTTCGCCAGGGATGGCGAGCACTGACGCGGGCGAGTCCGGCAGGTGACAATGTCATTTTCAATGTACTTCTCCTCGAACAGTTAATGGGCAAACTCGCGTAGTTGTTTGATTCGAATTCAAGAAAGAGCTACGGAATGTGGTCTGTAATCTCCGATCGGCTGCGTCTAATTGCGTTCAGGCTCCTTCCCGGTTGACCGACAGCAGCGACAGGCCCAGGTCACGGATTCGGGCGATGACCCCGTACAGCGCTGCCTGGTCACGGATGGGTCCGATCAGAGAAGTCGTCCCGTCGTCCTGCCGGTGGATGGCGAAATCGCCCAACCATCCGGACAACCGGTCGTCCAGATGACCTCGTACGCACACCCGATACATCTCATTCATGGTGTTTCCCCTCTCATCGAACATCGCTTCGATCGAGCTTCAGTCTAGGGATTGACCGGCGATGCAGGATCAGCCGAAGAGTGCAGCTGGGGGTGCAATCAGGGGATGCAGATGTGGACCAGAACGGGTTGAGCCGTGAAATGCCAGATGGCCGTGGTTAGTCAGTCCGAAATCGAACATTTCGATTTACAAATTGAGCAAGACCGGCAATACACGGCGCAACTCGACATTGCACACTTAACGATGGGGAACATAAGGTCTTCTCGAAGGGCGACGGCACATGAAAATTTACGACCTGCAGACGGAAGTGGTCTCCGGTCACCAATCTCATGCCTGCTGGTCTCTCACAGCGGTCATCCTGAGGAACGAAGGATCTCTGCGGAGCACGTCGGCGCTCAGCGACGAACGCGCAGGCGGAACCCATTGATAGTTGGGCCTGGACGAACTCCTCAAACTGACGATCGAGGCGCACTGCCGCCAAGGTGAATCAGCCTATTGGGGTGGTCGCTTAGTTGAGGTTCATTGAACCCAGTCGGACCATCGCCTCCCCGCGGTGTTGGACGCCCATCTTGCCGTAGGCATTCGCGATGTGGCGCTTGACCGTGGCAAGACTGATGAAGAGTTGGTCGGCGATTTCCTGGTTTCTCAGCCCTGCAGCAATAAGGCGGAGGACTTCGGTTTCGCGTTCAGTGAATGGTTCCGGAAGATCCGTCGGCGGCGACGAACCCTGGTTTACACGTTTCGCACCTCCGGCCTTGCTTACCAACGACGTGATGTAGGCGATGGATGTCAGTTTCCCCGGGGCATCACTCTTTTCGATTGATGCCACCAGCTCTTCGAGCATCCTCTGCAACGGAGCGCCTGCCGAGGTAAAGGTCCGGACAAATCGCCCTGGTTCGGCGAGATGGATGGCCCGGGTGAGCGATTGGAGCGCGGCTGCACCCGATCCAATCTGCTGACTTATTAGCGCGTGAAACAGCAATGCCTGGATTTCGCGCGTCACCAGTCCGCCGAATTGTGCAACGGTACATGCACGCGAAATCACATCAAGCGAGGTGTTCAGATCCCCGCGCAACCATAGATAGCGAGCGAACGCGATCATCTCGTCGACGTTTTCAGTCTCGACGGCTGTTTCTGCTTTGAGGTCACGTTCACGGATGAGTGCAGAGGCCCGTTCCAGCTCTCCCAATTCGCAGGCGATTGTGATCTCAGTCGCGGAGAGGAAAGCCGAGTATCGGAATCTCCGGGATCCTCGCGCGAATTCCCTGGCCTTCTGAAGATGGTCGAATGCTCCGGTCGCGTCACCCATCGCAGCACAGACGCTCGCGGCGGCACATCGACTGAGAAGGATGTGACTCCGCATGGGTGTCAATTGCGCCAGTTCCAATGCACCGGTGATATGCGCGTTCGCTTCAGCGATTTCATCGTGCTCCAGAGAGATTGTCGACAGTCCGACGAGCGCCTGGCACAACTCACGATTGGCGATAACGGAAGCGCGGCGAGCGGAAGAGATCGCTTCCTCGAACGATCGTTTCGCCTCTTCCAGGCGAGCTTTCGTTACGTGGGACTCACCAAGGCAGGTGAGAATGCAGGAGATCGACAACGGATCGTTTGCCTGTTCGGCCTCCGCCAATCCGAGTCGATAGTGCTCGCCTGCGGTATCCCACTGACCCTGGTTCATCTCCATCGAGGCGATCATTTGATGCGACATGGCGCGGGCTTGATGCCTGGTTGACGGGAGGAGATCCAGCACTCGACGGGCGATCCCGAGTGTCTCCGCCGGAGGCAAATTTCGGGTCAATTGAATTTTCAGCAGAAGCAACTCGCCCTTGAGCGCATTGCGGTCATCGGATCCATCGGCACTTTGATCAAGTTTGCAGTCAGTTTCAGAGGCGCTGGACTGGTCCATCAGTTCGATTGCCTGTTCAGCCCAGGCGGTCAATCGACGCGCTAGTTCCAGGTTTGGTTCTGTTTGCGACGCGACTGCCGCATAGATAAGAGCCAGCCTGGGATTTCGCCGAACCAACTCCTCTGGCAACGCCTTGCACCACCGCGAGACCGAGGATAGGAGCCCCTGGCGATTGTTGATCTCCTCGTAATTGATGACCAATAGGCGCGCGACCATTTCGAAATCGCCACCCGCGACTGCGTGTTCAATTGCTTCAGTCGCCATGCCGTTTGCCTCGAACCAGTGGGCCGCGCGGATCCGGAGAAGCGGAAGGCTCTCCGCATACTCGTCCAACAGCCTGGCGCGGAGAACATCGGCGAACAGGTGGTGATACCGGAACCAGATGCGTTTGTCATCAAGTGGAACAACAAAGAGATTCGTCCGATTCAACGAATCGAGCACGGTTTTGCCGTCATCGCGACCGGTAAGTGCGTTGCACAGCGAACCGCACAACCTGTCCAGTACGGAGGTTTCCAGCAGGAACTGCCGAATGTGATCTGGTTGCTGATGGAGCACCTCCTCCATCAAGTAATCGACTATGTAATGATCGTCGCCGGCGAATGCATTGATGAACGCGGAGACGTCGGGTCGACCCTGCAGCGACAGGGCCGCCAGCTGCAGACCCGCGATCCACCCTTCGGTCCGCACTTCGAGTGCTGCGACATCCGACTCTGAGAGTCGCAGAAAGGCCATTTCGCTGAAGAACGCAGTCGCTTCTTCCGGTGTGAACCGCAGATCGGCGGCTCTGAGTTCGATTACGTCTCCCCGGCTGCGGAGACGTGCCAGCGGAAAGGGTGGATCACTCCGGCTTGCCACGATCACGTGCATGTTCGGCGGCAAATGATCCAGGAGATACGCGACCCCATCGTGAATTGGCGTCATTTCGATAACATGGAAGTCGTCGAGCACAAGCGTGAACTGCCGCTGGGAATTGCCAATGCCGTTGATGAGCACGGTGAGAATCGACTCGATCGGAGGTGCCTCCTGCGCATGCAGCAGGCCGGATGCCCGGTCGCCAATGCCCAGTTCGAGTCCTGACAGAGAACGAATCACATATGACCAGAAGAGAATGGGATCGTTGTCACGGGAGTCGAGAGAAACCCAGCCGACCGACGGTTCCGAATCCTGATGGTGAGCCAGCCACTCCGCGAGCAGGGTCGTTTTACCAAAACCGGCTGCCGCGGAGATCAGGGTGAGTTTGCGGTCGCGCCCCAGGTTCAAGCGCTCGATCAGTCGCGGTCTGGAGACCTGGTTTCGACGCCATTGCGGAATGTAGCTCTTGGTTTGTAGCAGCGGATTCCCAGTGAGAGTGCCAACGGTTGTACTTACCATAAGTCAATTGTACGCGAACAACTGACGATGGGATCAAGAGCCGAACCGATGACTGTGGCCGGACTCGATCCCTGGGACGGGTGAATCCGCTTCACCGATCAGCGCCGTAATCTGAGCAACATGGAGATTCCCGAGGAATCTCACGACGAAAAAGGAGAAACCCTATGGTGAACGCATCCAGTCCAGGCGGATGGCACCATGCCGCCGGTTACGAAGCGTATATGGGGCGTTGGAGCCGTCCGATGGCAGCCGATTATCTGACCTGGCTAGCAGCACCATCTGGAGCGCGATGGCTGGATGTTGGTTGTGGAACAGGGGCGGTCTCCGGCGCGGTGCTCGAACTCGCCGATCCAGCCTCCACGGTGGGTATTGATCTTTCGGCTGGGTTTATACGAACCGCGAGCGAGACCGTTACGGATCATCGAGCGTCGTTCAAGGTCGGAGACGCCTGCTCACTGCCATTTGAAGCGGCGAGTTTTGACGTTGTCGTCGCGGGACTTGTTCTCAACCACATACCCGAATCGGAGGGCGCCGTCATCGAAATGGCGCGCGTCGCTATGGCCGGCGGACTCTTTGGCGCCTACGTGTGGGATTACAGTGGCGAGATGCAACTCGTTCGGTACTTCTGGGAGGCAGTCGCAACGTCCGACCGCGAGGCTGCCCGCCACGATCCCCGCGCCGGTTATCTGATTTGCCAACCCGATCCGCTCGCGTCGCTCTTTCGCGCGTTCGGCCTCGACGAGGTTCAAGTGAGTTCAATCGATTTGCCGATGAGATTTCGCGACTTCGATGACTTCTGGCGACCGCACACAATGGCTGGTCCGGCCGCTCCCCAACGCTATGTCGCTGCACTGTCTGACGATCGACGCAATGCGCTGAGAGAGAAACTTCGCGAATTGTTGCCGATAGGGGGAAACGGCGAAATCCATCTCATCGGGCGCGCCTGGGCAGTTCGAGGTACTAAAGGCGACTGGCGATAGGTGACCGCTTACACAATTGATGCGAAAAGAACTGTGGGAGCCCCGTTCCCAATGATCAACCCGCAGGTCAAGCGTCTATTGCCGGTCACCATAATTCTACAGCGACACTTGCGATATCAAGTCCAGAATATGCTCGAATCAGTTCCTCGCGTTTACGACCGCAGGCACAATGGTGAGCGATAGGACGGACTGAACAGAGCCATTTGGGCGTGTTTGAGCCAACTGTCGCTGTAGTAATAAGTAGGTTCAGGAGCCCGTGGCGCCGAGCCGGAATCGAAATTTGCCTGCAGTTAGCGATTATTCATGTTGACCTGGCGGTCCGGTCCTTGTCTTCCATTTCCCATGCGTGATCGAGGGTGTGAAACGCGGTGTGACGAATCAAATATCGAAGCGGCCAGGTTCTTGCCATTTTGCCGTGAGCATGTAAATCTCGAATCGCGTCAGAATACGCCGTTCGGTGCACGCTCAGTCCCTCGCCGGTCAGCATCGCACCAACAGGAGTGTTGACTCCGATTTTGGGTGCCCATTCCCGCTCGACGCCAAACGTATGACGGACAATAAGCTCCCGATCGCGCCCTCCACCTCGTGGACCGCGCTGCATTTCTTCCGAAACCCGTGACCTTGTGTTGTCGAAGAACGTCCAACAAGCTTGCATGAGTGTGAGCTCCCGCTCAAGTTCGTCTCCTGACATGACCTGCCGGTCACTACTGGAAAAGGCAAAAGAGATACCCCAGAAATCGGTCGAGCCAGTTCCCGGGTAGCGTTCGACCACTTCTACCGTGGAACTCTTCGCGAACTCGTCACCTCGGCCCGCAGTGGTTGCCACAATCGAATAGCGGGGGATGTAAGAGACCAACGTTTCAATCGCGGCTTCTTCGGTTTTTGCCCCGCGAGCGAGACCGGGCCAATCCGGTGCAATCGCCACTGTCCGCTTGTCCTTCGGGCCGGTTTCGATCATGACTCGAAGTTTGCCGGTCATGCGATCTCCTCAATGGGGCGTTTTTTCGTATCAGCTGATTTCGCCTGCGGTTCACCGTTCGATCCCGGAGCGGCGGCAAATCCGGATTTGCGCTCAGATCAGGTCATGTTCATAGATATACGCGACGAGTTCTTTCTGGTTACGGACACCAAGTTTGCTGAAGATGTTCTCGACATGTGTTCTGACGGTGCTTTCACTGATGAAGAGTGCCTGTCCAATCTGTTTGCCGGTTCGACCGGGGTAGAGTCGGAGCACTTCGCGTTCACGCGGCGAAAGTGGAATTGCAAGGGAATCGATTCCTGCGGACGGAGCGGGCGGCGCAGTCGTGATCGGTTCGATTGCGAATTGGACGGCTTCTGCCGGTGTCATTGCTTCACCCGCCGCAAGCGCGCGATTGAATTTCTGCTCCCCGAGTGCGCTCCTGGCAGTTTCCAGATTGCGTTCATATCGTTCACGGAAGGGAACCTTGAGCGGAGCACCCATCGTGCGATGCATCCGCATGATTGCGCCCGAGATTTTGACCGATTGTTCGAATGCTCCCTGTTCGGCCGCCATGCGAGCCGATGCTGGCATGATGGTGGCTACTCCCCAAAGATCGTCCAGGAGCAGAAGTGTCGTCAGGCTGGCCTGCAGTTCAGTCGCGGCCATTTCGAAGTCGCCCCGATCGGTGGCGACGTTTCCAGCGACACCCTGGCAAATTGCAACTCCCCAGGTGTCGCCGATGGCCCGGAAGCCGGCGATGCCTTCTGCCAGCACGCGCTCCGCTCCCGCATGGTCTCGGACGCGCATTGCCATCACGCCCTGTTCCATTTGGGACATTGCGATTCCCCAGGGATCGCCCAGTTCCCGGAAGAGGTGCATGCTTTCGGCGGAGAGTGCAGCCATCCGGGTTTGATCGTCAGCATTGAAGGCGACCAGCCAGCGAAAGAGGAGTGAGGTTGCGAGACCGCGGGTGTCATCGAGCGCTTCCCATGCCGCGACCGCGCGCTCGTGATAGTTCTCGGCATCCGCATAGGCGCCCTGCGTTTCGGCGAGCGCGCCTATGCCAGTCAGCGCCCGGGCGTACCATGCTCCGCACTGGTCGGCGTCTGGAAGGGCAATCGCCGCTTCTAGTCTATTTCGGCCCTCACTCAGATGGGAACGCCACCACCAGAACTGCCAGAGTGACCCGGAGACTCTGACTGCGCGAGGCGTATCGCCAATTTCTGTCAGCCAGGTAAGAGCAGCCCGCAGATTGTCGTGATCAACTTCCATGCGTTCGAGCCATGAACTGCGTTCTGCGCCGCGGAGCCGCGTCAATGCCGCTTCGGCGAATTCCGTGAAAAAGTCAGCATGGCGATCCCGCATCGATTGTGTCGATCCGTGCTGATCGAGTTGCTCGAGACCGAATTCACGCAATGTCTCCAATAACTGAAACCGGGGTTCGCCTTCCACACCCTGCTGGAGCAGAAGACCGTTGTTAACGAGTTGTTCGAGACCGTCCAGTAATTCCTGTTGAGGGAGGAGAGCCTCGGCCTCGAGCAGGGTGAAACCGCCGGAAAAGACGCAGAGACTTCGGAAGAGCAATTGTTCATCGGGAGTCAGCAGGTCATAACTCCACGCGATCGCATCCCGCATGGTTCGTTGGCGGTCAGGTAGATCGCGAGCGCCTCCGGTCAGGAGCGGCAACCGGCGGTCAAGTCGGCTCAACAGGGCGGAGGGCGGCAGAACCTTGCTGCGGGCCGCGGCGAGTTCGATCGCGAGCGGCAAACCATCGAGCCTCCGGCAAATTTCGGCAATTGTCTGCCGAGTTCCCTCGGTCATCGCCAGATCAGGTTGGACTTCACGGGCTCGTTGCAGGAAGAGTTCTGCGGCTGCGTTTCGATCATTGAGTGACGCTTCCTCGTGGTGAGGCTGTGCGGGCAACAGCGAGGGCACCGCGTATTCGTGTTCACCGCGCAGTTGCAACCGACCCCGACTCGTGATCAGTACCTTGAGATTCGGACACGAGGCGAGGAGCCAGGAGATATCCGGAGCCGCAGTTCGCAGTTGTTCCATATTGTCGAGGACGAGCAAGCGGTGGCTCTCCCCGATCGCGGCGACCAAACCCTCCCGCGCGGAAAAACCGGCTCCCTCCCGAACTCCCAGTTCCTGGACGATGGTTGGAATAAGCAGTCTGGGATCGCGAATCGCGGCGAGCGAAACGAAGATGACCCCATTCGGAAAAGCATTGGCGATGGCCCCGGCAACGGCGATCGCCAACCGCGTTTTGCCGATACCACCGGGTCCGGTCAACGTGACGAGCCGAACGTCGTCCCTTCGGGTCATCGCGCAGATTGTGTCGACATCCCGAGATCGCCCGATGATCGAGGTGACCTGACCCGGTAATCCGCGTATGTGACCATCGGAGATCATGGTCTTGCCATTTCTCTAAAAGATGCCTGCTCGAAGAGCGAGCTCTCTGTGAATTCGGTTGGAATCCTCACTTTTGGGGATGCCTCCCGCCACAACATCCTCCGCGTGAATCCTAATTATCGCGGATGTGGTGACCGCGTGACGGGAGCAGGATGTGGTCAGTGAATTCACGTTCGTTCGAAACATCTGGAGGGGAATGGCAATGAGTGAATTGAACGCCCGCGCCGAGGTACCGAGACCCTCGACACAACCAGCGGCAAGAGATGGTGGTAGCGCTTTCGACTGGTTGAAGCCGGGAAATCGCGACACGGAGTCGGATCTTTCGCACGGTCAGGTTGTGATCGTCACCGCTCGCTGGATTCTGGTTGCGGCCGGGTTAGTGCTGGCGCTTTGGAATCCAGAAGCGATCGGAGCGCTGCGAATCCAGGTGCTGGTTTTGCTCTTGATTGCGGTTGGCAACTTTTTCCTTCACGCGCAACTGTTACGCCGCATGTTCGCGGTCGATGCGGTCGCGTATGCAGCGAGTGCTGCGGATTTGGCGGTCATCACCTTGCTTGTCGCCAGCCAGAGTGGATTCGAGTCCAATCTCTTTGTCTTCTACTTCCCGGCGGTGCTCGCGTACTCGGTCGCATTCCGGCGCGAATTGACCGCTGCCTACACCGCTGCAACCGTGGCGGCCTACGCACTCATCAGCTTTGCCTCCTTTGGTCTCGATCTCCGCAGTGATGACGTTCAAACGTTGGCACTCCGTATCGTAATGATTTCGGCATTCGCAATCTGCGGATCGCTCTACCAGAAGATCGAATCCGATCGCCGCGCCGGCGCGGCGATTCCCGAGGAGTCGGCCGCAGTGTCCGCTCTGCCGATCCAAACCGCCGCCTAGCGACATGACCTCAGATCGTCAGATTCGCACGCTATAAAAAAGGAGATGGAAATGAAACGCCCCACGACTTCGAACCGCGAAACGGCAGAGGACATCTACTTCGGACAGGTCGTCATCATCTGGGCTCGCTGGTTCGTCATTCTTGCAGCCGCCATTCTCGCACTCTGGTCTTCGGACGATACCGGGGATTTGGCGGTCCGCGCGGTCATGGTTATCGGACTGATGGGGGTTAACTTCTTCCTGCACGGCCGTTCGTTGATGGAGAAACCGGCGAACGAGTCCCTCCTGATGCTGACGGGCGCAATCGACCTGGCAGTGATCGGGATGATCGTGGCGCTGTGGGGCGATGGTGGCATCCAGAGTCAACTCTACGTGCTCTATTACCCCATCCTCTTTGCCTTCTCGCTCGTCTTCTCGCCTCGGCTGACCGCAATTTACAGTGGCATCTCCATCATTTCGTATGTCGCGATCTGCTTCTTCGCCGATCCGAGTTTCATCGGACATGCCGACGAAGCGAAATTTATCGCCGAGCGCGTGATCACAATGGCCGCCACCGCCGCCCTGGGGACCTACTACTGGCGAATCCAGCGTGAACGCCGGAGAGCGAGCAGCACGGCACAGGGTCAGCTCGAATACGGCACACGGTAAACGATAGAACGCGGGGATTGACCATGGCTGCCCAAACGAACAGATTCGGTCGATTTCTCAAATCATCAGTGAGTGCCCTTCTCCAACCTGCGGAAGATCCTCGCAAAAGTGACATCACTCCCGAACACGGACAGCAGAAATTGCTCGCGCAGGTTCGCAACGCATCAGCTCGACTGGCAGTGATTCGGGAACGACTTCAGAAGCAACGGGCAACTGTTGCGGAGAGTAACGAAGCGCTCGACGGCGAAGCTCGCCACGCGCTTCGCTCGGGGCAGGAGGAACTTGCGCGGCTCGCACTGCAACGACAGCGAATCGGGATGACCGAACTTACTCATCTTGATCGGCAAATCGCCGGGTTGCGACGCGAAGAGGATCGTCTCGCGGCCATCGAACAGCGCGTATTCACTCAGATCGAAGCAGTTCGAGCCAGGGAACAGATGGCCGCGGCTCGGCATTCGGCGGCGAAAGCCCAGGTGGCGGTTGGTGAAGCACTGAGCGGATTCGGCTCGATTGCCGGCGATACCGGAGTGATCGAACAGATCGAGCGTGATGCGGAAGCGCTGGAAGCTCGCGCCGATGCGATCGAGGAATTGACATCGGCCGGCATTCTCGGAGAGGCAAATGGGTTCTTTGCGCGGCCGGAGATGGCCGAAAGCGGTCGGAGAACTGATGACGAAATCGAACGGCGATTAGATCAACTGAAGACCGAACTCAAATCGACATGACGATTCACGCAAGCGAGCAGCACAGGAGAAGATCATGAGCATTGTGTCCAGAACCAGACTCATCTTTCAGGCGAAGACAAATGCAACACTCGATTCGATGGAAGACCCGCTGGAGATGTTGACCTACGCAGAGCAACAGCAGCGTGAACTTCTGAACAAGGTCGGACAGGGGTTGATCGAGGTGGCGACCTCTCGTCACCGCCTCGAACGACGGGCTCAAGAGCTTAAAAACCGGGTACCGCAGCTCGAAGAGCAGGCGGGACGGGCACTTGACGCAGGGCGAGATGATCTTGCCCGCGTCTCTCTCCAGCGAAAGCAAACGGCGCTGGCCGAATTACGGGATCTCGAGGCGCAGATAGTCGAGGTCAGCGCGGAAGAGCGATCCATGATGACCGCTCATCAACAGCTGACGCAGCGCGTCGAAGAATTTCGACATCGGCGGTTTACGACGACCGCGCGTTTTGAATCGGCCAAGGCGAGAGTCGTTGCCGGGGAGATGTTGACCGGCGTTTCCAGCGAATTGGCTGAGCTGAGCATGGCCGTTGGACGTGCCGAAGAAAAGGCGTCCAGGCTGCAATCGCGAGCCAACGCGATCGATAGTCTGATCGCAACCGGCACATTCTCATCGCCACTCGGGAATGTCGATCTGGTTGAAATCGAGCTGCGTGAGATCGACACCAAACGCAAGATCGATGACGAGTTGGCAGCAATGAGAGTCAGGCACTCGACCCAGTCGCCCGAGCCATCCGCGGGAGCCGACCAAATCTAGCGTATAGCGATGGGTTCTCAGAAGCAGCGAGAGAGACGGTGTCAGTTTGACGCCGTCCTTTTCCAGTCGGCGGCGTTTCCAACCCGATCGAAACAGCCCTCGGGGTTGATAGTCAGGAGAGCGCATTGGGTATTCATTGTCAGACAATAGAACTGACTTGTATCAGACATTCGTCCTCTGCGCTCTCTTGTATAGAACCTCCTTGCGGTGCCGGTGCCGTCAGGAAGTCGCCTGTCCAGTCGAGTTTCACCACTGATGAGGGGTTGAACAATGAAACAACTCAAAACCGTTGTCGCGGGCGCTTTTCTCGCAATCGCACTGACACTCTCGGGAGCAATTGCGGGAACGACACAGGTCGGCGCGGCACAGTTAAAGAGTCCTTGCGTGTCGATTGATCGAGTGCTTGCGAAGTTGACACCGCAATCACGGCTCTATCAACCACTTACCACTCTCTCGAAACAGTGCCACCTGGCTTTTCCCACTCCGAAGTGACAGTCGAAACGCGGGATCGGCCCCACCTTAGGTGGGGCCGATCCCGCGTGTAACTCGTTGGCTCGGAACTTACTTTCGGGCGTAATCCTCGCGAACCGGGGTGAAGATGTCGAGGACGACGCAAGGTTGTTCCAGTGTGCGTGCGCTGTGCGGCAGGTTGGGTGGAATGGTGTAGGCATCGCCCGGGTTGAGGAGTCGGGTTTCGTTACCCAGCGTCAGTTCGAGTTGTCCTTCGAGCATGATGCCAAGTTGTTCATGCGGATGCTGATGCCTGGGCACGACCTTGTGCGGTTCGATCGAGACCCAGTTCGCCATCAGTTTGCCGCCGATCACAGACTGCATCACCATTCCATCAAATGGGACAAATCCCTCAATCTCGCCCCTGGTAGTCCAGGTAGGGGAAAACGGAGTCTCGTCACTTGCCGGTTCAACCGATCCGCGCACAAGATAGGTTCTGGATTCTTCGCTCATTGATTTGACTCCATCACTTTCGAGAATCATGCGTAGAACTCTGGTGACTTGTGCACTGTCGCCCACTGTTCTCGGTCATGCCCAAAGATCAGTAGCGCATTTTCCCGCTTCGCGATCGCAACCAGCCGGTCTGCACTTGCTTTCGCCGTGCCCGGATCGTGATAGCCACCCCAGATTTCGGATTCCAGGGTTTCACGGGTGTAGATCGCATCGATCGCCAGCAGGACAGCTCCGGTTTCTGGCAGCTGGACCAGCACCGACATATGACCCGGTGTATGACCGCTCGATTCGAGCAGCGTCACGCCGGGTGCAATTTCCAGATTGCCGTCGATCATCTCATACTGAAGATGTGAGTGATTCCACATGTCGCCCATGACCGCATCGGGATTGTTGACCGCGAATTCGTACGCGCTTCGCTGGACCATCACGCGCGATGCGCCAAAATCGCTGTTGTTCCCGGCGTGATCGAAGTGAAAGTGCGTCGCCACCAGAATGTCGATATCGTCGAGACCCAAACTCAGTTCGGCAAGTCGGTTGATGATGTCATCCTCGGATCGCATGATCGGTGTCAGGTATCGGGCGAATTCAGTTCCGCGGAACGACGATTCAGGATCGGCGATGTGCTTACGATGCATCCCGGAATCGACCAGAATGTGCCGCCCATCATCCGTTTCGATCAAATAGGCAACGATCGGAATGACGATCCGCTCGCCATCGCCACTTCCGGGTGTCAGAACAGCACCCTTATCAACGTCACAGGCTCCGAGTGGAATGATGTAGAGCTTCACGTCGTTCCTCTCCCCATTTCAGGATTGTTCGACCGGTGCGGTGATCGTCAATGGCACGTTGTATTCAAATGTCGATACATTGAAGGTACTCGCGACGTGCGTTTCGATCGAACACGGGAGGTCATCATCACCGATTGCAATCCGTATGGTGACTTTCTCACCAATCACGGTTGTGTCAGCAGTTTCGAAAACGTCACAGGCCAGCCCATTGACCACGATCGTGCCCGCGGGGCGAGCAATTCGTTCACGTTCTTCACCGGACAGCCCACTGTAGGGCGCGGTCACTGGTTGCAACAATGCGCCGTACATCTCCGAAAATGGTGAAGCGGGATCGAGCAGGTCAGGTCCGATTGGCCGCCAGACCGCTGGATCAGCCATCGGCATGAGACCGGGGATGGATGCACCACGTGCGTAGATGGCGCGGTCGACCACGATCAGTTCGAGGGTGACTTGCCCCGCTTGTGTCTGCGTGCGATGACGGCGTGAAGGCAGCAGGAATTCGTCGACGACGATCACCGCGGGCAGGTCGGCCAGTGGTGTTGCGCCGGAAACCGGAGTTGCGAGGGCGACTGACTGATTGACGGACGTCACCCGGTAGGAGATGACGCCCGTCCAGGCAACCCCCATTTGATCGGCGATATCGCCGACTGTCCGCTGACCAGGGACGGGCGAAGCGGGCGGGTCGCCAGAAAGAGCGACCGGTGAATTGTCAACAGTCGGCTCTTCGGCCGGTGCGGCGGTTGGGGTCGAGAGATCGATCAATGGCGTTTGTTGCGGAGTCGGACTCGGAATCCTGGTGGCCTCGTTGCCACATCCAGCGGCTGTCACGAGCAGCACAATCAGGACCGAAACGTTCCGAATTCGTTGATACATTGGACTCTCATTCACGTGATGATGGATGACAGTTAACGAATGGATGGACCGTCGAACGAGTGGTCAAGTCGACAAATCTACCAGAGAGACGAATTTGAAGTTGCGTCTCTGGAACTTCGAAACGGTCAGAAATCGGTCTCACAAGTCGAGTGGTCGCGCGTTCTATTCACGTAACCGTCAGGGCAATGGTGCCGGCCCGCCCTGATAGTTCGCTTTCGCAGATGGCCATCCGCGAGAGGAAGTGATCCTGAGTTCGGAATCTGAAAACGAGGTGCACGATGAAAATCGCATTTGGTCGGCGGCAGTTGGTTGTGTCAGTCGAGAGTACGTGTTGCGACGCGCAATCGGATCCTTTCCCGATGGCGATCAACGCGACCGACGCCGAGCTTGCTCGTCTGAATGTAATGAGACACGTTGCAATTGATCGCGCACGTTGGGATACCAACGCGATCCTGTACGGAGCGGTTCGGCTCCGTTCGACATAAGCTGGTCGATTCGATAGATAGTGCGCAATAGGCGCAGCGAAATAGGAGCTGGATGTGGTGACGTTTGCCCTGGTACTTGTCGGGTTAGTGCTCTTTGATTTGCTCGCGTTGCGTTTCGGCGCAGATTCCTCACGGGATGTCGGTCCATCTACCTGGTGGTAGCCCCACCTACCACGTCGCTTCCTCCCTGACCCATCCCTCAACGAACAACGGTCGCCTCAAGCCTGGGCGGCCGTTGTCGTTTAAGTGCTCCTGAAGGATGTTTTGCGTTTACTCTTCTGTCGCCGGAGTGGCTTCATCCCCGATTCCCAATGCCAGCCGGAGCTGGATGAGAAACGCCTCTTCCTTGTCGCTGACGGTTACCGCCCCAAAGCCGAGAATACCGCCGCTCTTGGTTGCCTCGGTAACAGCTGCCGCCGCCTCGTACACCCATTGCCTATATTGAGCAACTTCCACATCGTTCGGGTGACCGGTCAGCAGGACGGAAGCATTCTGGCAATACGCAAGCGCTTCGACGATGACCGATTGCCGTGCTTGATCATCATCGAGCGCGATTTCGGACTCACTGGCGGGATCTTCTGCCACTTCGGCGAGGATGCCCATGATGAGGGAGTTCTCGGCGTATTGAGCTGTAGCCGAAGAGACGAGGCTGCGCGCGCCGATCACCATCTCCTTGCCCGCCGCTCCAACCGGTCCTTTGACATCAGCAGCAACCGCGGCAAGGATGACTTTAAAGGGCAACTCCTTCAAGAGCGACCACTCTGAAGTCGAAAAGCTGGTTTCAGATGGCATGATCCGGCAGACTCCTCTTCGGCGATCGGACTTCGTAACGCGTGCCTAAGGTACAAGCAACAAGGCTCGAGCCACAAGGTGCAAGGTCCAAGCTGCAAAGTCCCAGGTCCCAAGTACCTGGCGGGTTACGTTTTGGTGGAAGCCAGAAGCTCGTCACTCGTTTGCGAGCGCGACATCCAACGCGCCATAAAGCGCAGCGAGCGCGGCAAAGGCAGACGAACCGGGGCGGAGGTCGGTGCGCGGGGTGCGAGCCAGTGATCTGGCCAGGGCAAGGGTTTCCGACAAGAGTCGATCTTCATCGTAAGGATCGAGTTCACGGTCATCGGCCAACCGCTTGAGTGCGGCGCGCTCTCTGCTGCTACCAGTGGCTGCGCTGGCGACTGCCGAGAGCAGGAGACCGAGTTCATCCTCAGGCGTATTGATCATGCGGCGGGGAGTGCGAAACCGCGCCAACGCGGCAGCGGCGGCGTTGGAGTCATCGGGGATCTTGTGCGCTTTCAGCTCCCGGGCGAGGCGCATCGCCTCTTCGGCGGGCAGGTCATCGGCGACGATCACATCCCGGAGCGCTTCGCGGTGAGTCTCCGAAAGTCCCTGCAGCGCGCGGCTCTGTTTCTCACTGAGCCGGCCGGCGCGGATATCTGCCTGGATATGCTCCGGCAGTTTCTCGGTGCCGAGCAACTGGAAGAGGCGACTCCGACGAATTCCCACCGCTTCGGCAACCTGTTCCCACGGGACATCGCCAAGTTGCGACTTGAGCAAACGGAGCGCCGCCGCGCGGTCTAGCGCGTTGAGATCATCGCGGACGATATTCTCCATAAGCTGTTGAATGAGGCGACGTTCCTCCGGGACCTCGCGCACCAGCGCAGGAATCGATTGCAGTCCGGCCGCTTTGCTTGCTCGCCATCGACGCTCGCCGTGAACAATCACATAGACATCGCGATCGGTTTCGTACCGCACGACGATCGGTTGCAGCACCCCTTCGATCAAAATGCTGGAGGTGAGCTCGGCCAATTTGGCTTCGTCAAAGGTATGACGCGGCTGATCAGGATCGGGTTCGATTCGGCTGAGCTGGATCTCTTTAGCAGAGGTGAGGTCGGTCACTCCAACCGCCTGCGGACGATGGTCGGTAAAGAGATCGTTGACGGTGAACTTCCGTCTCCGCGCAGGCGACGAATCCGCCATGGGGATTGGCGCACTAGACATGAGCAGCCTCCGAGTTTGAGACGTCCGACGTGGTCATGCGGGGAGACGGGTGAGTCGGGTGCGGATGGTGTTCTTCGAGCCAGGCCCCGACATCCCGGTACGCGGCGGCGACTGTCGAGCGTGGCATGTAGTGGAGCACACTTGTGCGTTCGGCGGCGGACTCCGCGCTCTTCACCGAAAGCGGGATCGATGGTAACAGCGCCATGGAGGGGAACTCCTCGGTCAGCGTCGCGATCATATCGGCCGCCAATCGCGACGAGTGGTGCACCTTGGTCGGAAGGAAGCCGAGGACCTTCAGCTCCGGGTTTAGCCGGCGCACTTTCGCGATCGTTTCGAAGAGCCGCCGCAAGA
>Ga0105048_10005030_pt1 | contig 21443 bp, 15 predicted proteins | sample MAT05_FD_78382 | JGI IMG/M metagenome (GOLD analysis project Ga0105048, IMG submission 78382) | Freshwater microbial communities from Lake Fryxell liftoff mats and glacier meltwater in Antarctica - MAT-05 | ecosystem: Environmental > Aquatic > Freshwater > Ice > Liftoff microbial mat | place...
CACCGATACGTACGGCAAGTTCGTCGCCGAGCCGTTCGAACGCGGTCTTGGTATGACCATTGGCAACAGCCTGCGGCGCGTGCTGCTGTCGAGCCTTGAAGGCTCGGCCGTTACCCATGTGCGCATCAAGGGTGTTCAGCACGAGATCACCACGATCCCGGGCGTGGTCGAAGACGTGACCGACATCATCCTGAACATTAAGAGCCTGGTCGTCAAGAACGTCAGCGAAGTCACGAAGACGATCAATATCGTCCGTCACGAGAAGGGCGTCGTCAAGGCGGCCGATATCCAGCACGACGACTCGATCCAGATCATCAACCCCGAGCACATCATCGCCACCCTGACGGATGATGTCCCGTTCGAAGTTGAGATGACGATCGAGAACGGCCGCGGCTATCGTTCAGCCGATGAAGCCATGGCCCGCGAGCGTGCGATCGGTGATATCCCGGTCGACGCCAGCTTCTCGCCCGTTGTACGCGTCAAGCACGAGATCGAAGAGACCCGCGTCGGCCAGCGCACCAACTACGACCGCTTGGTTCTCGAAGTCTGGACCAACGGCACGGTGACCCCGCAGATGGCGGTGGTTGAAGCGGCCAAGATCCTGCGCAAGCACTTGAACCCGTTCGTGCAGTACACCGAGCCGGGCTCGGAAATGCCGATCGACGACAAGCTCGAGATCGGCAGCTCGCCGCGTGACTCGGTCGATACGGAACTTGAACGCAAGCTGAACATGAGCCTGGCGGAACTTGAACTGTCCGTGCGGGCGACCAACTGTCTGGAATCCGAAGGTATCACATCGGTTCGCGATCTGGTGATCCGCTCGGAAGACGAGCTGCTGGAAGTGCGCAACTTCGGTGAGACGACTCTCCGCGAAGTGAAGAGCAAGCTGACCGAGCGGGGCCTGACCCTGGGAATGAAGCTCCCGGCCGGCATCCGCCGCTAACGAACGAACAGGATACGCCGGCCCGCGCGGGTCGGCGATCAGTGGGAACGGACTACTGCCATGCGACATCAACTGAAGGGCCGTCAACTCGGCCGCAACGCCAGCCATCGGCTCGCCATGTTTCGCAACATGTCGCGATCGCTGATCGAGCACGGCCGGATCATTACGACTGAGCAGAAGGCGAAGGAACTCCGTCCCTTCATCGAAAAGCTCATCACCCTCGCCAAGCGCGGCTTGGCGACCGGTGACCCGATCAAGGCACTGCATGCCCGCCGGCTGGTGATGGCCCGGCTTGGCCCCGTCGCCAAGGTCGAGCTGCTCGATAAAGCGGGCGACCCGACCGACGATACGGTCATCACCAAGATCTTCAACGACCTGGCCCCGCGCTATCGCGATCGGGCCGGCGGCTACACCCGCATCATCAAGCGGCAGGAACGCCGGCTGGGCGATGCAGGCGTTACAGCTTTCATCGAATTGCTGAAGGAAGGCGAAGTCAAGATCCGCGCCAACGTGAAGTCGCCCGTGGCACCCGCCCCGGCGCCGGCCCCGATCGTTGCCCCGCAACCGGTTGAAACACCGGCTTCGTAGTCGTTGCCATCACGCCACATTCGTGCAGCCGCGGGGCATAGCGGAGCGTTCAATCGAACGCTCCGCTATGCCTCGCGGCTTCACTTCATTTCTTCTCGCGGAAGCAATACAACTGCTTGTCGGTCCGCACCAGCAGATTGCCGTCCGCTGCGGCAAATGCTGCAAACGTGCGTTCGCCCAGGTCGTTCTCTTGCAGCACCTTGAATTCCCGGCCCGCGGCCAGCACGGTCCCCTTGCCGTCTTCGCTCGTCAGGAAGATCTTGCCGTCGGCGAATGTCGGCGAGGCGGAGTAGTTGCCCTTCACCCGTTCGGACCAAAGCACTTCGCCACTCTTCGTGTCCATGCAGGTGGCCAATCCCCCATCGGATACCATGTACAGCTCGTTGCCGTCGTACAACATCGACGGCGTATGCGGCACGGCCCGCTTCAGCGTCCAGGCAACGTTTGACGCGGTGATGTCGCCTTTCCCATCGGGCTTGATCGCGTGCAGCGAAGGAGTGTTGTAGCCCGTGGCCACGTAGACCAGGCCATCACCGAAGACCGGCTTGGGGATCAGCGAGTAGCCATCGTACTTCACGCGCCAGACTTCGGTGCCCGTGGCCGGGTCATACGCGCCGACCAAGCCGCTGCCGGGCGAGATGATCAGTCGATCTTTCCCCCGTGTGATCAAAAGCGGGGTGGCGAATGAAAACCCGCGCGGATAGCCGCCCTTGCGGTCGGTCTTCCAGGCGATGTTGCCTGTTTTCTTGTCGAGCGCGGCGATGAACTGCACGTCGCCGCCATCGCAGTTGAAGACGAGTTTGTCGTCAACCAGAATCGGCGAGCCGCCGTTGCCATGCACCGGCTTGTATTTGAGTTTGTCGTTCTTCCACAGGATCTGCTTGCCGTCGAGCGACAGGGCGGCAGTGCCCATGTGCCCGAAATGAACGTACAGCCTCTCGCCATCAATGATCGGCGAGGAACTGGCATGACTGTTCTTGTTGTGGATCTTCGGTGCGGTGGCCGACTCTTCCCTGAACACTTCCTTCGACCATTCGATCTTGCCGGTCTTCGCATCGAGGCAGAGCGCCCGCAGGGAGTAGCCGCCTTTTTCTTCCACGGCGGTCGTCAGGTAGACCTTCCCCTTCCAGATGATCGGCGACGACCAACCAAGGCCCGGGATCGGCGTCTTCCAGGCGACGTTGGTGTCCGGCCCCCACTTGGTCGGCAGCTTCGGGCCGTCGTAGTGCCCATCCCCCGCCGGACCGCGGAACTGCGGCCAGTCGGCAGCGAGGGTGAGGGAAGAGAGAAGAAGCGCGCAGCAGAAGGCCAGTCGATTCATGATGAGACTCGGGTGCGGCGGGAATGAGAAACAGTTTAACGTGCATCCCGACGGGATGCAAACGAGTTACCGCGCCGTCCATCCCCCATCCACGGCCAGTGCGGCCCCGGTCGTGTAGCCGCCCGCGGCGCTGGCGAGGTAGATGGCCGAGCCTTGGATTTCGTGCAGTTCGCCCCAGCGGGCGAGTGCCGTGGCACCGAGGATGAACTGCTGGAACTTCGGGTCGTCTTTCACCGCCAGGTTCATGTCGGTCAGGAACGGGCCGGGGCAGATGGCGTTCACGGTGATCGCAAACGGGGCCAGTTCCACCGCGAGTGCCCGGGTCATCTGCACTACCGCGCCTTTGCTCGAACAGTACGGTGTGCGGTCGCCCATGCCGACCAGGCCCAGGGCGCTCGCGAGATTGATGATGCGCCCGCTGCCTTGCTTCTTCATGTGCGGCACCACCGCGCGCGAGGCCAGCCAGACGCCTTCAACATTGATCTGCTGCACCTGCCGGAAGTTCTCGAGCGTCAGCGTCTCGATCGGTCCGCGGAAGTTGATGCCGGCATTGTTGAGCAGGATGTCAACCTTGCCCAGTTGCTTGATCGTCGCCGCGACGGCGGCATCGATCTCGGCTTCGTTCGAGACATCCGCCTGCAGGCCGATCGCGCGATGGCCGAACTCGGCGGTCAGTTGCTTCGCGGCAGCGGCCGCTTCGCTTTCGTGCCGGCTGACCAGTGCGACGTCGGCCCCAGCGGACGCCAAACCCGCGGCCATTGCCAGGCCCAGGCCCTTGGACCCGCCGGTCACCAGGGCGGTCTTGCCGGTCAGATCGAACAGTTTGATTCCGGGAAGCATGAGAAGTACAAGGAGCTTACGCTCCCCGCTCGCCTTTAGTTCTTGGGTTTCTTGCCATCCAGCACCGCGATCGGGAAGTCGGCCGAGGGCGTGTGCTGTTCCTTCATGATCGCTTCCAGGCGGGCGACGACCTCGGGGTGTTTCGCGGCCAGGTCGTTCTTCTCGCCGATGTCGTCCTTCAAGTTGTACAACTCGGTGATGATCTTGCCCTTGCCCAGGCCCTGCCGCACGGCCTTCCAGTCGCCGGCACGCACGGCCTGTTGGCCGCCATAACCCGGGAACTCCCAATAGTGGAAGTCGTGCTGCTTCTGATCGCCCTTGCCCAACAGTGTCGGCAACAGGCTGATGCCGTCGAGACCTTTCGGCGTGTCGATGCCGGCCACATCGCAGAGTGTCGGGAGGACATCGTAGAAGCCGCCGACCTGGTCGGTCGTTGATCCCGGCTTGATCTTGCCCGGCCAGCGCGCGATGAACGGCGTGCGGATACCGCCTTCGTACAGGCTGCCCTTCATGCCGCGATACGGCCCCAGCGATTCGAAGAACACCGAATCGGTCCCGGCCAGACCATGAATCGGGCCATTGTCGCTTGAGAAGAAAACGATTGTGTTGTCGTCGATCTTCAAGTCTTTCAGCAGCTGCGCCACCCGGCCGACGCTGCGGTCCATGCGTGTGACCATCGCGGCGTAGGCGGCCCGCGGCGTGGCATGCGGCCTGTACGCCTTGCCGCTGTACGGCGTCTCGGGAAACTTCCCCTTGTACTCGGCCAGGGAGTCGTCGGGCACCTGCAGCGCGAGGTGCGAAATGGTAAACGGCATGTACAGGAAAAAGGGCTTCTCTTTGTTCTCCTTGATGAACGCGAGGGCTTCCTGTTCCATCAAATCATGCGAATATGTTTTGCCGGTGTCGCCGCCATCGTTGCCTTCCAGTGTGATCTTCTTGTCGTTCTTCCACAGCCAGGTCGGGTAGTGGTTATGGGCATGTGATTGGCAGTTGTAGCCGAAGAACATGTCGAACCCCTGCTTCAATGGGCTGCCGGTCGATTCCATGTTCCCCAGACCCCACTTGCCCGTCGCGCCGGTGGCGTAGCCTTTGGCCTTCAGCAGTTTCGCGATCGTTTGCGTGTCCGCCGCGATCGGCCATTGCCCTTCGGGCTTCTGTGCGATGTTGTTGCGCACCTGGGCATGGCCCGCGTGCAGACCGGTCATCAGCACGCATCGCGACGGCGCACAGACGGCATTGCCGGTGTAGAACTGCGTGAAGCGCATCCCGCCGGCGGCCAGTTCGTCAATGCTCGGTGTTTTGATCTTCTTCTGCCCGTAGCAGCCGAGTTCGAATGAACCCAGATCGTCCGCAAGGATGAAGATGATGTTCGGCGGTGCCGCGAACGCAGGCATCGCCGGAAGTCCAAAGGCAAAGAAGACCGACATGTAGCGGATCATGATGCGTTCCTCCGATAGGGGAGGGTGATTATGTCGCGCGTGCCGGTGAAATGCAATCATCAGCCGCGGATCACTTCACATCGCCCCCCTTGATCGAAGTCGTCGCGGCGTACCCTTCTTTCCAGTCGGTGGTGATCTCGACCTGCCCGACGAAGTTTTTGTCGTTCAGGGTTTCCTTCCAGTCTTTCGCCAGTCGGCCGTCGCCATCAACGTATACCTTCACCAGATACTTGCCGCGCGGCAGGGCCGGTGCGCGCGCGAACTGCTTCGCACGCTCGGAATCGGCATCGGCCAGCAGCGTCAGGTTGTGCTGCCACTGGGCTCCCTTGCCGAAGACTTTGCGGTCGGTCGTCGCGATCGGTTCCTTCTCCCACGTGTTGGCCTTTGCGTCCCACGCATGGATGCGGACTTGCAGCAGCTTGTCGCCCCACTCGGCCGGGGTGCCGGTCAGCTTGATCCAGCGATCGCTGCCGAAGCTGGCACGTCCCGATGCTTTCGGCAGCGCCGCCGCGGTGCGGTAGCCGTCCTTCTTCACGGCCGCGTAGTCTTCGAGGAACGTGCGCATCGCCTTGTAGCCGTCGTCGCCGACTTCGAACTTCACGCCGCCGCCGTGCTTCTCGATGTTGAGCGGCTTCAGAAGCAGCAGGCTTTTCCCGGGGTTGTCGACGTCGATCAGCTTACTGCTCATCAGGAAATCGAGCGTGGCGTCGGCCCCGTCCTTACGGAACCAGGCAACGTCGTTGCCCCACTTTTCGACCAGCTTCAGGTTCTGCGGGGTGCCTTCGCTGTGGCAGTTCATGCAGCGGAACCGCAGCGCCCAGACGTTGTTCGCGAACGACTCGCGCAGCCGGTCGATGCGGGCATGGCGGATGACTTCGACAGGCCGGGCCGGCTTTGCCTGCTTGACCGCATCCAGTTTCGGGGCATCGCGCAGGGTTTTGTCGGCCGTGCAGGCTTCCAGCCAGGCGACGAACGCGGCCCGTTCCTTTTCCCTGTTCTTCTGCGATATCGATGTCGCCTTGCCGTCATCGCCGCGGCCGATCAGGTTCAGGATGCGCGACTTCGCGATGTCATCGAGGTCGATCATTCCCTGATCACGCAGCGACAGAAACGTATCGCGGTGCGACGGCAGGATGTACTCCTTCAGGTCGACTCCCGACAGATGGCATTGGACGCAACTGGAAGGGTTTGGCGACCTGAAGATCGGCAGGATGCGCGATTCGAACACTTCCTGCGGCGTTGCGGCCCGACTGCACTGCAGGTTGACAATGAATACCACGCAGAGTGTCAGCATTGTTCGCATGGGGTATCGAAGGGTCAGGGTGCAATGGCGGCGAAGTCGTACAGCATGACATCCACGCCACCGGCGGAAGTACCGCGATCCGCGGAAGCGGTATAGGAGATGCGCGCCGACCAACGGCCATCACTGGAACGCACGACTCCGAAGGGAGGGGCATCGTCGAACTGGTTGACGGCACGAGAGCCCGAACGGTTGTCGATCAGGATGCAGCGGTCATTTTTTTCCGGGATGAAGCTGGGGGCGAGCGTGAACTGCAATTGCGTTCCGGACAGGTCGATCGGGTGGCCGCCGGTGCAGAGCATGGCGGGGCGATGCGGATTGGTGAGGCGGAAGCGCAGCGTGGCCGGCTTGTCGTTCACCTTGGGGGTCCTGACCAAAGTCCGTTCAAGCGTCACACGGCCGGCAACAACGAGCGTCTGCCCGTCGTCGCCACCGGGTTGCAGCACGCCGCCGCGGACGGTGAGGTCGCCCGGCAGATGACCCCCGCCGACGAGCATGCCCCCCGGCCCGATCACGATGGGCCCGACGCCGGCAGGTGTGCCATTGGCGGATTGCAGAACGACGGTCCCGCCGACGATCTCCAGCCCGGCGAAATTGTTGTCACGCTCGCTGAGAACGACCTGCCCGAGACCGTTGACGACGAGCCGTTCGCCCGAGATCCGTCCCGCCCAGATGAGCCGGCCTTTCGAATTGCCGGCTGACAGTTGTGCCAGGTGTGTCACCTGCAGCGGGCGAAAGATGGTGACCGGTCCCTGCGCGGTCATCGCCAGCGCGGCATCGTTCAGGATCACCGGGCTGCCGGGCATACCCAGCGCGGTATCATCGCTGAACGTGACGCGGAACGGGCGATCCTTCACCACCCCGGTCGTCCCCTGGACGACCAGCTGCGGGCAGGCGTTGACCGGGCTTTCGAGCCGAAGAATCGCGCCCGACGTCCCGCTGAGAACCAATCCATCACTGCCGAAGCGGGTGAGCCTTGCATGAATCGCATACTCCCGGCCGGGGGCCGGCTTGCTGTAGTCCTGTTCCCCGGCCAGCGTGATGAAGCCGGTCTGGCCGTTGAAGTCGAGCGTCAACGGCGTCTTGCCCGCGCCGAGAGTTGCCGTGCGCGTGATCGCGGGCGAGGAGAACAACATCGCGCCGCTCATCACCCGCAGCGTGCTGCCGTCAGCATCGGCACGGATGTCGACCGGCCAGGCGATGACGGCGTTCACGCTCGTCAGCCCCGGCGGCAGTGCGGCCGTCTCACGCAGGTTGACGATGCTCTCTGTGGTGGCCCCCGCGAAATCGCGTGTGATCAGCACGTCCGGCTCGGCCACGCGCAGGCCGTGCAGGCCGAAGTCGGCATCGGCCTGCATGAATGTGTTGGGAACTTTGGCGTTGTCGGTTTGCGTCAGCGCGAACGGCACCACGGTGCCGGTGTACTGGGCCGCCAGCGCTTCGACCAGTTCCGAATCGACCGGGCGGTTCTTTCCCAGGTCGGGTCCGGTGAAGATCAGCAGGTCGGTCGGCCGGGCACGGATGGTCCCGTTGCGCACCGCCGGCCGGGGCGACTTCGCATCGAGCCGCAGACTGATGATGCCGCTGTTCTCGATTGCCCCCGGAGCCGGAGGGGCGACAGGTGCCTTCACCGGCGGTTGGATTTGCGCCATCTTCTTCGGGTCGAACTCTTCCACATCGTCATAGTTCTTGATGATGATCGTGGTGCGAGATTCCCATGGCCGAAGGATCGCCAGCACGACCGCGACCACAGCGAGCGATGAAACGAAGCCGATGAAGATCCCGCGCGTCCGGGTGTCGCGCGAATCATCGCTGTCGTGCGGAATATTGTCCATCCGGCGGACGGCGCTCTCGGCCACACGCTCCGTGATGATCGACGGTGCGTGCGGGCGCGACTTCTGCCGCGACGACGTCCGCAGCGACGAGAAGGCCTGGTTCGTCAGCGTGCTGCCACTGCTGGTGCGCGCGATGATGCCCGACCGGGCCGGGACTTCAGTCGGCGGCCCGATCGGTTCTGCTGTCCACGGTTCGAGTGCGTCGACTACCTCACCGGGCGTCTGAAACCGATCGTCGGGCTTCTTCGCCATCATCCGTTGAACGATTGCGGTCAGGTCACGATCAATGCCCGGAACGATTTGCTCGATCGGCACCGGATCGCGCACCTGGTGCATCAGCAGTTTCTGCGTGACGTTGCCCTGGTGGAACGGCGGGTTGCCGGCCAGCAGGAAGTAAAAGGTGCAGCCAAGGCTGTAGATGTCGGCCCTGATGTCGACGTCATGGCTGTTCAGGCCCTGTTCGGGCGACATGAAGTCGGCGGTGCCGATTACCGCGCCGTTGTCGAATTTCCTCGTCAGGTCGTCGCGGCGCGAGTCGAAGAACCGCGCGAGACCCATGTCGAGAACCTTGAGCGTTCCTTCGCGATCCACCAGCAGGTTCGACGGCTTGATATCGCGATGCACCAGATTCCGTTCTGAAGCATGCTGCAGCGCGTCGGCCGCCTGGGAGATGTAGTGGGCGGCGCGAATCGGGTCGAGCGGGCCGTGTGCCGCGACCAGCTTCTCAAGGTTGATGCCGTCGATGAACTCCATCACCAGATAGTGGATCCCGTTATCGGAATCGACATCGTACGCCTGCACGATGTTCGGGTGCTTCAGGGCGGCCACGGCCTGCGCTTCACGGTGAAAGCGCTCGAGGTTGCCGGGCTCCTTCGCCTGGGCGTTGGGAAGCACCTTCAGCGCCACCGGGCGCTTCATGCGGATATGCTCGCAGAGATAGACCAGCCCCATGCCGCCCGCGCCGAGCCGATCGAGCAGCCGGTACTTGCTGGTGATGCGCAGGCTCTTCGATTTGCCCTGGATCAGCAGGTTCGCCTGAAAACGGCTCAGCAGGCGCTTCTCGACGAGTGCATCAGCGAGAGCGATCGCCTCGGCGGTGCCGAGTTGCTCAGGTGTGAGTGTGGCGATGCAGGCCGCGAGTGCGGTTGCGTCCACAAGCTGATTCTCGCGGATGATCCGCAACAGCGTGTCGGCCGACATCACACTCGTCGCATTTGGCACACTTCGCTCCGAGGGGCGATGACGGCAACCCTCGTGGAGCACGCGTCTCGCGTTCTCGATCATTCGAGAACGCGAGACGCGTGCTCCACGAGGGAAACAGCGATCTATTCCGGGCGATGTTGCGGCCTCGTCACACGCATCCGCAGCAGGAACCATGCGTTGCGGATGTAACGCCCCATCAGGCGGCGCGGTTCCTGGGCCATGCGGAAGAACCACTCCATGCCAATCCGTTGTACCCAGTGCGGGGCGCGGTACACTTTCCCGGCCACGAAGTCGATCGACGCGCCTAACTGCACGTTGAACGGCACTTCCAGTGTCGCATAGTGGCGGGCCACCCACAACTCCCCCTTGGGCTGGCCGAAGGAAACGATCAGGATATCCGCCTTCGCCGCACGGATCCGTTCCTGCTGTTCCTTCTGCTCGTCGGGCGACAGGTCGCGGAACGGCGGCGACTCGATGCCGACAATCTGCAGACCCGGGTGTTTCTCGCACATCCGCCGGGCCGCCTCGTCGGCCACGCCCGGTGCCCCACCGAGCAGGTAGATGCGATGCCCGCGCTGGGCCGCCCGTTCGAACAGCTTCCAGATCAGGTCCGACCCGGTCACCCGGCACGGCAACGGCGTCCCCATCCGCCGCGACTGCTTCACCAGCGGCATGCCGTCCGCTACCATGAACGCCGCATTGGCGTTGACCTCGCGCAGTTCGGGCCGGCGTTCGGTCAACATGGCGTAGTTCAAGTTGGGCGTGACGATGTAGCTCGGCTGCCGGCGTTCGATCAGTTTGTCGATCAAATCAAGCGATTGTTCGAGCGTCACCGGCAACAGCGGCAGCCCCCAAACCCAGACCGGTTCCAGTTCGCTTATTGATCGATCGAGCATGCTCATCATCCAACCTGCACTCTGCTTTGGAATCCCTCAGCATCGCGACAACTGACTTTCAGGCTGCGAAGGGCCTTCGGCACCAACAAGACGGAAAAGACATAGCCACGGATGAAACACCGATCGAACACGGATGAGAACAGATGCCTGGACGCTCGTGCGGTTTCAGACACGGGATGGGTCTTTATCCGTGTTACATCAGTGTTTCGCCCGCGGCCATGCTTTTCTGATCTTCAGCAGCCTGCGATTGTGTGTTTCGACTACCAAGTGATTGTACTTCGCGGGTGGTGTTCTGGGTAAAACGATCCGGTCAGTAAAGACGGTTGCTCCTCATTTTCCGGTTGTACCGTCAATTCGGTTTGCACGGACGCATAACAGTCTTCTATAGTTTGATCGTGCAGAAACTTTCGGGTTTCGCTTGAATTTTCCGCCGTCATCGGATGGGCCGCATGGTTTGGGGCGATGCTTTACTTCTGGGCTTGGCGTGCCTTACCTCATTGCCGGTGCTGGTTCTGGCGGTCGAGGTGTTTGCGGCAATCCTGCCGAGGCGCCGCCGGCCGGCGGCGGGGGCGAGGCCACGCTGTACTATCCTGGTACCCGCGCATAATGAGGCGGCCGGGATCGTGCCGACCATTGAACTCCTGAAGCCGCAGCTTCAGGACGGCGATCGCATCATCGTCATCGCGGACAACTGTGCCGACGCCACCGCGGCCAACGCCCGCGCTGCCGGGGCGGAAGCGATTGAACGGCACGACCTTGATCGACGTGGCAAAGGCTTCGCGCTCGACTTCGGGTTGAAGCACCTGGAAGCGGACCCGCCCGAGATCGTCGTCCTGATTGATGCCGACACGCGCACGGCCCCGGAAGCTCTCGACAGACTAGTGCGCGATGCCGCCCGACGGCAGACGCCTGTTCAAGGTGTGTTCACCGATGCTCCGCGACTGCGCGACCCGCGCGGGCAATGGTCGGCCTTCGCGTTGAAGTTCAAGAACGAAGTGCGTCCGCTGGGTCTTCATCAGCTGGGGCTGTCGTGCCTGCTGTACGGCAGCGGCATGGCGTTTCCGTACGCGGTGCTGAAGCAGGCCCATCTGGCCAGCGGCAACATCGTTGAAGACATGAAGCTGGGGATCGACCTGTCGCTGGCAGGCTACACGCCACGCTTCTGCCCCGACGCCCGCTTTGAGTCAGATGATGCCCCGACACTGGAAGCGTCCGCGACACGCCGGACACGTTGGGAGCATGGACATGTGTTCACTATTTTTGGCCAGACACCAAGACTCTTGTGGTGTGGTCTTAAGCAATGTCGGCCGCGCTTGTGGGCATTGGCACTTGAGTTAGCTGTGCCGCCCTTGTCGTTACTCGTGATCGGGCAAGTGATGCTGCTGGGCATCTGCCTAATCTGGTGGCAGCTTGGCGGGTCATTTTGGCCATCGGCTGTGATTGCCGGGGCGGGATGCCTCGCGGCTGCGACAATCCTGACCGCGTGGGCTCGCTTCGGCCGACAACTGTTGTCACTGAAAATTCTGTGTATGCTGCCTGTTTATGTCTTGTGGAAGATACCGATTTATCTCAAACTAGTGGTTAGACCGGAACGAAGTTGGGTTCGCACTGAAAGAAAACCTTCTTCATAAGCTGTCGGTACACGAGTTGCCTACGCGCGCCGCATTTCTCCGGTCCTTGATGCCGGATGTAGTACGGCTCGACTCTCCCCCATGTAACGACTGTCTTAGCGGTTTCCAGGAGTCCGAGTTCCCGTATGCAAACGCTTGTCAGTCCACCACCGATTGTCGCTCCGCGAATGGCACCAACCGGTGTCCGCATGATGCCGGTGTACGTGCATTCCGCGGTCATCCCCTCCGCGTCGTACATGGCGTCGAAGCGCGGTATTGATGTCGTTGCATCCACGATGGCGCTGATCCTGCTGTCGCCGTTGTTCCTGATGCTGGCGCTGTTCATCAAGCTGACGGACGGCGGGCCGGTCTTTTTCCGGCAGAAGCGTGTCGGCCTGAACAGCATCGCCTTCGACTTCGTGAAGTTCCGTTCAATGTGCGTGAATGCCGAGGCCCTGAAGGCCGAGCTGATGCGACAGAACAAGCATTCGAACTCGATCACCTTCAAGATGTGCCGGGACCCGCGCGTGACTTGGATCGGCCGGATATTGCGCAAGACCAGCCTTGATGAACTGCCGCAGTTGTGGAACGTGCTGAAGGGCGAGATGTCGCTGGTCGGGCCGCGCCCGGCCGTTGTGCCCGAAGTACTGAAGTACAACGCCAAGGAACGCCGACGGCTGAATGCCGTGCCGGGGTTGACCTGTATCTGGCAGGTGAGCGGCCGGGCCGACCTGGACTTCCAGCAGCAGGTGCAGCTCGACCTGACCTATATTCGCGAGCGCAACTTGTGGATGGACATCAAGCTGATGGCCCTGACGGTGCCCGCGGTGCTGTCGGGGAAGGGTGCCTACTGATGCTGCGGGTTTCCTTCGCATGTCTGTTTGTCATCGTCACGACGTCACAAGCGGCGGACCCGTCGCCCCTTGATGGCACTTGGAATGTGACACGTGCCGAGCGCACCGGCAAAGGGCTTTTGGCCGACGAGCTGAAAACGATGCAGGTCGTCTTCAAGGACGGCAAGATGGCGATCAAGGTGGATGGCGGATCGCAGGAGGCCGGGTTTAAACTCGACCCGAAGGCGAACCCCGCCACGATCGACATGATGCCCGAACCCGACGACGACAAGAAGATTTCCCGCGGCATCTACAAGCTCGATGGTGACACGCTGACGATCTGCTGGGGATCCGTGGGCAACGACCGCCCGAAGGACTTCACGCCCCCCGCCAACGGATCGCTGCGGTTGATGGTGCTCTCGAAGGCCAAATAGAAGACATGGCGACGCAGCAAGCGACTTCTTGCATTTCCCCGCGCTTCGCGCGATAATCCCTTCGCGATTCTCAACTCAACATTGGAGCGACACCATGCGCCTTTCACAATGCATGCGCGCGATGATCGTCGGCACGCTGCTGTTCAGCCCGGCGGTCGGCTGCTAGAAGAGAACCGGCGACGAACCCGGCGGCCCCGGCTCGATCCCCGATGCTGTGGCGACCGATTCGTTCATGGTCGTCAGCGTCAATGCGAAGGACCTGCTGAATCTCGAGTTCGTCAAGGAGATGAAGACTCGCAAGTTCCCGGTTGACGGCAAAGAGATGGGCTGGACCGAACTCGAACAGATGGCCCAGGGGCAGTTTGGCGTGAAGCCATCCGACATCGACATGGTCACGCTTTGCATGCCGGACGTTCCGGACCGCGGCCCGCCCGGGATGGTCGTCATCGTGACCTCAAACGCGGAATTCAACAAAGACGCGATTAGCAAGCAACTTGGTAAGGGGCCGCCATCGAAGCGGTCCGGTTTCATTTCTCTCGAACCGGGCATGTTCCTGCACTTTCCCGACCCGAAGATCGCGGTGATGATCAGCGAACAGTACATCGATCGCTACTTGAACGGGTACGCGAAAGACCGCAGTCAATGGCCGATGAATGAAGCGATTCAAAAGGCGTCGCGCGGCCATCTGGCGATGATGGCGATGAATGTCTCCAAAGTGCCCGAGCGCATGAAAAACGACGCCCCGGTGGAAGGTGTGCGCATTCTGAATGCGGACTCCGCACTGCTGGTCCTCGACGTCCGCGGCGATGAAATCGTTATTGGTGCCCGCGGTACCTACGGCAGCACCGGCGCGGCCGCGGATGCGGCAGCGGACATGAAATCCCTCAAAGAGCAGGCTCTGCGGATGATCGATCAGGCATTGCAGGCCCCCGACATGAAGAACAATCCGCCGGTGATCGCCAAGGCGGCCCAGGAGTTCCGCAACGCCTTCGCCGCATCAAACATCGAAGCATCGGGCAAGGACGTCACCGCCGCCGTGACGTACAAGATGACGTTCTCTGTCGGCGAGATGCTCACGCAGGCGACGATGAAAGTTCGCGATGCGGCCACCCGAACGAGCAACATGAACAACTTGAAACAGATCGGCCTGGCGATGCACAGCTACAACGACTCAATGGGCTTGCTGCCGATCCACGGTGTCGGCAAGAACGGCAACCCACGGCTGATGCAGACGGAGAAACCCCTGCTGAGTTGGCGTGTCGCCATTTTGGCGTACATCGACGAGGATGCCCTGTACCGTCAATTCAAGCTCGATGAACCGTGGGACAGCGAGAACAACAAGAAGCTCATTGACAAGATGCCGAAGATATTCGCGGCGCGCAGCGGCGATACGCTGCCGCCGGGACAAACGCGCCTGCAGATGCTGGTCGGCCCTTCGTTGATGCGGCCTTTCATGACCATTCAGGGGATCGCCGACGGGTCATCGAATACTCTCGCGGTCGTCGAGTCCGCCAACCCCGTCATCTGGACCAAGCCGGAAGACATCATGGTCGCGGGTGACAAGATGCCCGCCAACGTGAAGGCGAAGTTCTACAAGTCGCCTACCGGTTTCCTGGCCGTGATGTTCGACGGCTCGGTCCGCCAGATCCGACCGGAGGACTACACCGAAGCCGAACTGTGGGGGCTGATGACCCCCGGGGGCGGCGAAGTGGTGCGGATCAAGTAGTCAGCTCCCGTGAAGCCGCGACGCGCAGCGGAGCGCTCCGGGGTGCGTCGCGGCTTCACGGGGTTCCCGCAAACTCCACCCTGTCTCGCCAGTTTCTCATCAATCTTCGCCATTCCGCGTCGAACAACAGGAAAAACCGGTGCGCGCCGCTGGTTCTGCTTGGGTGCGATTGTCGGGCGCTGCTATACTTTGCAGTCTGTCAACGTGAGTGCCTTGTGAAAGAAGATCCCCGATGGCGTGGGTGAATTGGTCCCGTCGAACACTTGCCGAGCGACAAGAAACCGGTGACGTGGGCATCGAGCTCAACGCGGCACGCGTGCGCGCCGCGCTGGGGCGCTCGGCTTACAACCGTGCCGTGCCGCTCGAAGGCGATCATCTCGATCTGCCGCTGGCGATCAACCTTGATGGGCGTTCCCCTGAAGTCGGTCGGGCGGGCACTTCGCTGATCCGCCGGTTGCCGCATGCCTGCTGTAGCGGCTACCTGCCGATGCTGGGCCAGTCGCAGGAATGGAAATGGGGCCGGCACCGCCTGCGTTCGGGCGAGGCGCTTGCCCTCGCGCTGGGCCGCCTCCGCGATGCGGTTGGCAGTACCGGTCGGCTGTTTCTGGGCCTGCCTTCCTATCTCACGGTCAATCAGGTGACACTGCTGCGTACGATTGCCGCGAAGCATTCGATCGAGCTGGCAGGGACCGCGTCCACGGCTCTCGCGATCGCCGCGGACCGTGCCGGGGCCGTCATGTCGCATCGCGGTCATGATGCCGAGGTGCGGGCGGAAGGGACCGTGCCGTTGAAGCGTCCCGGGCAGTTGCCGACCGATGCGCTGATCATTGATGCCGACGATGAAGCGATGACCGGCAACCTGATCCGCATCGGGCCGAAACAGGTGACGCTTCTGGCCTGCTCGGTCTGGTCGCATGTTGGCGTCAAGCACTGGAAGAACCGGCTGATCGATCAATTGTCGGACCGTTGCGTCCGCGTCTGTCGGCGTGACCCGCGCGACTCGGCCGAGGCGGAACAGTCGCTGTACGACCAGATCGACGCCTGTTTCGACCCGTTACGCGGCGGGCAACATGCAACGCTGAACGTGCGCGCCGCCCACTGGTACCAGGACATCCATGTGCAGGCGGAAGATCTCGATGCCGCGTGCCTGCCCCTGATTCGCGACAGCGTGGAAGGCATCCTCGACCTGCAGAACACCGCGGCCGCCACGGAACCGCCGCGGGCTGTCTGGCTTACGCACGAAGCGGGCCGACTGCCGGGGTTGGCGAAGGCGATCTATCAGCATCTGTCCGAACGCACATCGGTTGGCGTCCTTCGGCCCGAAGCCCCGGCCATCGCGATCGCCAACCTGGCCGAGCGCTGGCCCGCGGCCGAGCATCTCGATACATCGATCATGCTGCCGACCCGTCCGGTCCAGGCTGCGCTGCCGGCCGGTAAAGTCCATTCGTCCCGCAACTGAACGGCGAGGGGAATATGCGCCAACGCCATCGGCCGCCCAACCTCGTGAGCATGTGGATGCTCGACGTCTTCTGCTGCGCACTGGGCTGCGTCATTCTGCTGTTGCTGCTGAAGATGCGGGAATCAAGCATCATTGCCGAAGAGTCGGCCCAGGTGAGCAGCCTTCTCGACGATACCCGCCTTACATTGGCCGACGTGCAGGAAGGCAGCCGCGTGCTGACCGCGGACGTGGCCGACCGCGATGCCACGCTGCTGCTGCTGACGCAGGATCGTGATGAGCAGGCGAAGAACCTGGCCCTGACGCGCACCGAGCGTGACGCGCTGGCCCGCAAGCTGGCCCTTGCTGAAGACACGGTGAAGACGACGGAAGCCGAGCTGGCCTTGGTGCGCAAGAACCTCGACGAAACGGCCCGGAAGCTTGCCCTCACGCAGGAGAAATCAACCACCACGCAGGCCGACCTGGCGACGCGCAGCAGCGAAGTGGCGGCGCTTTCGAAGAAGCTGACCGACCTGCAGAAGGCCGACGATGACCTGCAGCGCCTCATTCGTGAGAAAGAGAAGACGCGTGCGGAACTGGCCCGGCAATCGTTGGACCTCAGCGATCGGTTGAGCGCGGCCGAGAAGCGGGCCGGCAATGCCGACAAGCGGGTAACGGAGATGCAAAAGCAGATCGCGGATGCCAGTGTGACGATCGTCGACCTGCAGGGGACCAAGGCCAAGCTGGCCGACAAGATCGACAAGCTGACGATCGAATCGGATCAGCGCTTCGCCGGCATCGCGATGACCGGGAAGAATGTCGTGTTCCTCGTCGATATGTCGGGCAGCATGGACCGGATCGACGAGAACACGATCGACCCCGCCAAGTGGCCGACGGTGCGCGACACGCTGCTGCGGCTGATGCGCTCGCTGCCCGACCTGTCGCAGTACCAGGTGATTCTGTTTTCGAGCCGGGTATCGTATATGCTCGGCAGCGATGGCCAATGGCTGACCTACGAGCGCGACAAGTCGATCGAACAGGTCCGCCGGGCGATGACGGCCATCAAACCTGTCGGCGACACCAACCTGTACAACGCGCTCGAAGAGACGTTTAAGTTCCGTGCAAAGGGGCTCGATACCGTCTACCTGGTTTCGGACGGGTTGCCGACATCGGGCCCGGGGTTGACGCCTGCTGAAGAGAAGTCGCTGCAGAACGAGCAGGAACGCGGCGTCGTGTTGGCGAAGCACCTGCGTCGAACACTGCGCACCACATGGAACCCACCGAGTGACGGCCGGCCGCGCGTACGCATCAATGCGGTCGGCTTCTTCTACGAAAGCCCGGATGTGGGGGCCTTCCTCTGGGCGCTCGCCCGTGAGAACGACGGCAGCTTCGTCGGCATGTCGCGTCCGTGACAGAGCCGCGCACGAAGTAAGGATTCGCGCCAGAATAAGTTACCGGATTTTATCGGCGCCGATGAAGAGAAGCACGAGACGACGAAAACACGAGAAAATGCGGCATTGCCATCGTACTTTTTCGTGTTCTCATTCTTTCGTGCTTTCGTGATCCTCTTCTCCAAACCCGGCAATTTATTCTGGCGCGACTCCTAAGCGATCGACAATCACCGCACACGTTCGATGATCGCCAGGTCGCAGAGGCCCCAGGGCGAATCGCCGGCCAGTTTCTCCGCAAGGTTCGCGCCGCGCAAGTCGCGCTTCAATGTGGACGTCTCGGTGATCCGCAGTGACTTCGGCAGCACTTCCTTCAGCGTGTTCAACGAATGCCGATGCGTGAACAGCACGACGGTGCGATCGCGAGTCAGCATGTCTTCCACCAGCACCTGCGAATGCTTGGTGCGAACGTTTCTCAAGTCATCCCGACCCATGTAAAACGCGACCGAATCAACATTACGCGGGAAGCAGATCACCGTCGCTTCGGGCTGGGCACAGTAGTGTGCGATCAGATCGCGGTCGGCCACCGGCGACCGCTGCTGCGCGTACCAGGGGATTGCGATGTAGTTGGCGAATACCAGAACGGCCGCGGTGACGGCGACGCCCGACCGTGTGATGAGCGATCGCTGCCAGCGCGTGTGGGCGACGAAGTGTCCCAGCGCCAGGGCGATGCACGGAAACGCCGGCAGGATGTAGGTCGGCAGCTTGCTTCCGGAAACTGAGAAGAAGGCCAGGCACCAGAGGCCCGCCAGCAGCCAGAAGCCGAGGGCGGGGGGCCGGGTGGCGATCGTCGCTTCATTCGCGCTGATCAGGTAGCGGACAAACGCGTACAGCAGGAATGTCCCCGGCAGTAACCCGCCGAGGAAGATCGGCAGGTAGTACCAGATCGGCTGCAGATGATCGAACGGCTGCACGAAACGCAGCACGTTGTGCTCCCAGAAGAAGTAACGCAGGAACACCGGCTCATGCCGAAAGATGGCGATGTACCACGGCAGATTGACGCACAACGCGATCAGCATGAACAGGGCAAGCGCTCTCCAGCCGATGCGCGTCGTCGCTGAGTTCAACCAGCGGTAGCCGACCAGCGGCGGGGCCAGCAGCAGCACGGCGATCGGCCCTTTCGTCAGGATACCGAGCCCGCATGCCACTGCGGCAATCACCCACCAGGACCATTTCAACCGCTCGCCGCGGATCGCTTCGAAGCCGGCGAACAGGCTTAGCGTGATGAAGAACGTGAGCACCCCATCCATGATCAGCAGTCGGCCCATGCCAATGAATCCGGGCGCCACCGTCAGCAGCAGCGCCCCCCAGAACGCGGAACGCTCGCCGAGGCTGCGTCGGCCGATCAGGTAGACGATGAGGATCGCCCCGTGGACTGCGATGGCCGAGGGCAGCCGGCCGGCGGCTTCGCTGACGCCGAACGCCATGTAGGCAAGTTTCGTCAGCCAATAGAGCAGCGGCGGCTTGTCGAGGTACGGCTTCCCCTGCAGCGTGGGCACTACCCATTCGCCGCGATCGAACATCTCGCGCGCGATCTGCGCGTAACGGCCTTCATCGGGCTCAAGAAGATGAAACGACCGCGTGGGATAGAGCAGGATTGCGGGGAAGAGAATCAACAGCACCAGCGGCAACACGCGCACCCGCGCATCGGTGTCCGCCGATCCGGGAAACAGCACGCGGGACCAGAGGTGCGGCACCCAGGCGACAATCCCGCGCGGTTCTCCCGACATCGTGTTAATTCCCCATGTCATGACGTGAACAGCGCTCCGCTGCGCGTCGCGGCTTCACATGCGTTTCAACGCACGCGCGTGTAGAAACCGGCACCGATCACCGGCGGCGGCGGCCCGTACGGGTCGACCACGTACACCGGTTGCGGACGGTGGTGATAGATCACCTGCGGCTGCTGATGCACCACGCGGGCAACCGGCTGGCGGTTCTGCATCTCGACGATCACGCGCGGGCTGACATTGTTGGCGGACAGGGCGCGTACGTCTTCCGTGGACAGCTGGAACGTCGAGCCGGTGCTGCGGATCTGGTTGATGATGACGTCTTCGTTCATCCCTTCCTTGCTCAACTGGATCACGTCGAAAACGCCCAGCCGGGCGGAATTGGACTGGATCATGGCCGGTCGCGATTCGGCCACGGCAAGCCGACGCTCCGTCCGTTTCTTCTCTTCACTATCGACATCGTTGCCGACGATGCCACCGATGACGGTACCCGCCAGGCCGCCGATCAGCGCGCCTTTGCCCGCGTTGCCCGAGGCACTGCCGGCCAGCGCGCCGAGGCCCGCCCCCGCGCCGCCGCCGATCAGGCCGCCCTTCGCGGTGCCGGACATGCTCTCGCAGCCGCCCGACAGCAATGCCCCGGCCAGTATCGCCGGGACCAACGCGTATGTTTGTCGCTTCATCATGCGTCTTTCCTCCCGCTTCCCCATACAGGGCCGGAGGATGCCATGAGTGAACGTGCCGGTCAAGAGGAGTTGGCAAGCAGGTGGTAAGCGGGGTAAGTTTAACGCGTATTGTCCAAAACTTGACATCCCTGCGCCCGCCCGTAGATCGATCAGAAGCACCACTCGACGTACCACTCAGGAGCACACCCCATGACGGGCCTCGACACAGTCGAGATGCTGGCGTTCAGCCTCAAGCTGATCGGTAAGAAGACCCGCAAGAACGTCCTGCTGTCGGCCGGCAAGCTGTCCGACAAGGACAAGATGTTTCCCGTCATCGAGCGGCTCTCGAAGCTGAATGTCTCGATCTTCGCAACACCGGGAACCTACCGGTATCTCGCTCAGAAGGGCGTCACCAGCCAGGAACTGCACAAGATCGCGGACAAGCGCGAGCCGAACATCAAGTCGTTCCTGAAGGAGGACAGGCTCGATCTCGTCATCAACATCCTGACCGGCAACAACGACTACGATGAATCATCGGACAGCAACCTGATCCGCACGATGGCGATCGAGAACGGCATCCCGCTGATCACCGATCTCGACGTCGCCATCATGACGATCGAACAGTTGATCAAGCGCGATCAGGAAGGCTTCTACAAGTACAAGATCGCCGACCAGAAACGCCCGTGGGACATGCGGGCCGAGTTCCTGCAGATGGTCGCCAACCTGGGCGGATTCGCCAGCTACCACGCCCACTACGACAAGGCGTACCTGATCTCGATGGACAACCTGCGCCTGGGCCAGGTCGACATGCAGAAGAAGTGGTCGCTGTACAAGCATCTGAAGGAAAACTACACCCACGAAGACCTCGTCGAACGCATCAGCCGCGGCGTTCGGGCGATGATCGATCAGGGGGCCACCTTCTGCCGCACGCTCGTCGATGCCGACAGCACCGTACGCACGCTGCCGGTCGAAGCGGCACTGGAAGTCAAGAAGAAGTTCAAGAACGAGATCCGCTTCGAGATCGGTGTGCAACCGCTGCAGGGCGTGCTCGATGACGAATCGCGCAAGTACTTCATCAAGGCCTGCGAGATGGCCGACCTGGTCGGCGGGCTGCCGTCGAAGGATCGGCCTCTGCCCGAGAAGCATATCGACATCATCATGTCGATCGCGCGCGACCTGAACAAGAAGCTCGACGTGCATGTC
>Ga0105048_10005032_pt1 | contig 21440 bp, 15 predicted proteins | sample MAT05_FD_78382 | JGI IMG/M metagenome (GOLD analysis project Ga0105048, IMG submission 78382) | Freshwater microbial communities from Lake Fryxell liftoff mats and glacier meltwater in Antarctica - MAT-05 | ecosystem: Environmental > Aquatic > Freshwater > Ice > Liftoff microbial mat | place...
AAATCTATGCCTAAGGAAAGCGCCATCTTTCGCGCGCGCGGACTTACTGGAACCTCGTCCTTTGGCGAACGTGTTTGGGCCATGGCGGCGGGCGCCGGCGTCGCATTCGACGGAATCGGCTCAACCACGGCAGTTGCGACTGGCGCAGCCGACACCACAGGTTGGCCGTCTTCTACAGTGGCGATAACAGTTCCGACTTTGACCACAACGTCAGGTTCAATCAATACACTGTCGAGCATGCCCGAAATAAAGGACTCCACTTCCATCTCGACTTTGTCGGTTTCGACCAGAAACAGAATGTCGCCTCGTTCTACTCTGTCACCAGGCTTTTTCATCCAAGCCGAGACGGCTCCTTCGGTCATGGTGAGCCCCAACTGGGGCATAACGATCTCTTGTTGCATTGATGATCCTATGCTCCGAAAGCCCGGCGGATTTCCGAGACGATGCGCTCGACGCTAGGAATCATCTGATCCTCCAGCACGGGACTGAACGGATTGGGTGCGGCGAGGGAACAGATCCGCAGCGGAGGAGAATCCAGATCGTCGAAGCAATCTTCACAGGCGATCGCGAAGACTTCAGCGGCGAAGCCGCAACTCGCAGGAGCCTCATCGACCACGGCAACTCGTCCCGTCTTGGAAATCGACGCCGAGAGTGCTTTCCGATCCAGAGGAACGATCGTCCTCGGATCGATCACCTCGACGGACAATCCCTCCTGCTGAAGTATTTCGGCGGCATCGACCGCTTGCTGAACCATCTTCCCCACGGCGATGAGAGTCACATCTGTTCCTTCGCGCCGAATCCTGGCCTGTCCGAAGGGGATTGTGTACTCGCCGGTGGGAATCTCTCCTTTGGTGTTGTAGAGCGCCTTATGCTCGATAAACAGTACGGGGCCGTCGTCGCGAATGGCAGTTTTCAGCAATCCCTTGACGTCGTAGGGAGTGGACGGCACCACGACTTTTAGTCCCGGTGTTTGAGCGAACCATGCATAGAAGGCGTGGGAGTGATGCGAACCCGCACTGCGAACGGCACCCATAGCGCCTCGGATCACGACCGGCACCTTGATCTTGCCGTCGGAGGAGTAGTGCACATTGGCGGCCTGCTGAATGACTTGCGTCATCGCTTCCAGAATGAAATCCAGGAAGACTTCATCGACAATCGCCCGGCTTCCCGCCATGGCGGCGCCAATCGCGATTCCCGTGGCGCCAAGTTCACAGATGCCGGTATCCCGCAGGCGATGATCGCCGAACTCTTTCCAGAGCCCGCGCGTCTGGGCAAAATTCCCCCCGCGCGGTCCTATGCCCTGGCCGATGTAAAAAACCGACTCATCGCGAGACATCTCTTCGCGCAGAGCCTCGACGCCGGCTTCCACATAAGTGGTCTTTTTGGAGTCAGTCGTTATCACTGGCCGTCCTCCGTGCAAAAGACGTGGTCCATCACGGTCGACGGATCGGGAGCAGGACTCGTCCTGGAGAACTCCACCGCATCTTCCAACCACGCCTGTACTTCATGGGCGATCTTTTCAAAGTCGTCAACATTCGCCCAGGCGGCGCTGAGCGCGCGCTCTCTCAACACCGTCAGCGGACATTTTTTCTTCCAGCTCTCCACTTCTTCACGAGTGCGGTAGTCCGTGCCCGGATCGCCCTCATGGTGTCCAACAACGCGGTAGGTCTTGCACTCCAGCAACGTAGGTCCCCCTCCAGAGCGCGCCCGTGCGATGGCCTCGTCAGCGGCTTCATAGACGGCCAGCACATCGTTTCCGTCGACAGTCATGGCCGGCATATCGTAGGCGGCTCCTCGACTGGCGACACTCACATTCTTTGTTGCCCGCCAGAATGCCGTTTCGGTGGCGTATAAGTTATTCTCGCAAACATAGACAACGGGAAGATTCCAAACCGCCCCAAAGTTGACGCTTTCGTGAAACGAACCGCTATTCACCGCGCCATCGCCGAAATAGCAAATTGTCACCTGACCGCTTTTCCTAAGTTGAGCACTAAGTCCGGCACCCGTGGCCAGCGGAAGACCACCACCGACAACTCCGTTTGTTCCCATGAATCCGTACTCTGGTGCGTACATGTGCATGCTGCCCCCGCGGCCTCCGGAGCAACCGGTCGCCTTACCCCAGAGCTCGGCCATCACCTCGCGTCCGGTGACGCCTTTCGCCAGCGCGTGACCATGTCCGCGGTGGGTGCTGAAGACAAGATCCTCGCGCGTTAGGTGGGCAGATACTCCAGCCGCGACAGCTTCCTCGCCTACATACAAGTGAACGAACCCGGGTAACTTTGCCGCGCGATATAGTTCCTGCACCTTCAACTCAAACTCTCGTAGTTCGAGCATCTCGCGATAGAGCCGCAGTACCAGCTTTACGTCGGGGGTGACACTAACTGTTATTTGCATTTTTCCTCCCGCCCTTGTGAGTTGTCTGGAATCGAAGTCCCATCGCAGCCTGGCGCGCGATGCCTCAGTTCAATCAGAAAGCCCACCAGTTTCATCGTGTCCAATAGCACCCATCGTGTACCTGGACGGATACCAGTACCGGCTTGCAGCACGCTCACTCCTTTTGGCGCCAGGTTGGCAACGGCCGCGTCCATGTCATCGACTTCGAACAGAACGTGGTGAATCCCGCCACCGTGCGCATCCAGGAACTGGCGATAGGCGTTCTGTTCACCTTCCAACGGTTCGATCAGCTCCAATTCCAGATTTCCGGCCTGAAGGAAGCCTTGCCGAATTCGGATCGATTCCTCGTTCCCGCGAAACCAGTACTTCGAATCAGGACGATTGGGCCATTCAATAAACTTGAAGGGACCAAGACCGAACAGTTCACTCAAGAGCTGAGTCGACTGATCCAGGTTCGGCACGACGATGCCGATCTGGACGGCTCCTTTCAACGCAACTTCGATGTCGGTCATCGCGCCAGATAGCCTCCATCGACATTCAGAATAGTGCCAGTAACCATGGAGGAAGCATCGGAAGCAAGAAATAGAACAGCTCCGAAAATTTCCTCAGGTTGGCCGACGCGGCCGAGTGGAATATTGCTAACCCAGGTTTCCATCAACCGCTCCGGATCGAACTGCGGATCGTTCAGTACCTGCACCAGACCCGGCGTCATAAATTGGCAAGGCGAGATGGCATTCACGCGGATGCCACGGCGAGCCCATTCCACAGCGAGTTGCTTCGTCAGGGTGTTTACTCCGCCCTTGCTGGCACAGTAGGCATTTGCTCCGCGGCCCATGCCAACCTCTCCCGCGATGGAAGAAAAGTTAATCATGACGCCGCGTCCGTTCTTCAGCATCACGTGAGACGCCGCCTGGCACGCCAGAAACGTACCGCGGAGGTTGATGTCGATTACGCGATCCCAGGTTTCAAGAGGCGTCAGTTCGGCGGGATCATGCTGTGAAACTCCGGCACAATTGATCAGAATATCCAGCGTGCCGAATTTCTCAAGTGCCTCTGCGACCATCTGCTTTACGCGGGCCGGATCGCTGACATCGACTGCGATGCCGATGGAACGGCGTCCCATGGCCTCCACCTCGGAAGCCACCTCCTTCGACTTTTCGAGACTGAGATCGGCAACGGCAACGTCACAGCCGTATTCGGCGAGCCCGAGGGAAGTGATCTTCCCAAACCCCACCGATCCGCCTGTGATGAGCGCGACTCGTCCGGTTAAGTCGAAAATTTTGTCAAATTGTGCATTACGCTTGGCGGCCATCGCTACCTGTTTGGTTAGTTCGTGTGACAGACAAGACTAGTATAGGCAAGTTTTGTGATATTGTCATCAAGATTGTTGACAACAACCTGACGAAGAAGAACCAGCCGCTGCGATCAAAGGTCCCAGGTTGGAAGGCGCGGGCCGCTGAGTCTCGCATTCACCCAGTGGGAGCGGCTTAGCACAAGCGAATTATAAACGACAGTCTTCAAATTGTCACCGACGTTGTCAACAATTTCGTAGATGAAAAGTAGAAAACATTGAGCACCATCTTTTCCGATCCGATCTCGCTGGTGTTGGCCGCCGCCGTGATGAACGCCGTCTATACGCTACCCATGAAATTGAACAAGCAGTGGAAATGGGAGCATTCCTGGCTGGTGTTTACTTTGCTCGGCGTTGCGGTCGTTCCGACCGTTCTGGCCGCTTTCACCATTCCACGTCTCCTGGAGACGTATGACGGTGTGCCTGGAAACATACTGCTCGGAATGGCCGCGTGCGGAGCATTGTGGGGAGTTTCGCTGGTCTTTTTTGGGCTTGCAGTGGAGGCTGTCGGCGTTGCGATCACCTTTGCGGTGGCATTGGGGACCTCGGCAGCATCCGGCGCGGTGATCCCGTTGATCAGCCGGCACTACGCTGAGATCTTCACCGCGCGAGGCTTCATGGTCCTCTCAGGAATTCTGGCGATCCTGATTGGTGTCGGCATTTGCGGAGCGGCCGGCCGGAATCGGGAGGCAGAACGAACCGCAGAGAACGGCAGGTCGGGCATTCCGCCATTTAGGAAAGGATTCGCCCTAGCCTTCTTATCCGGATTACTGGGGTCGATGTTGAATCTGGGGCTTACGCTCGGAGCGCCCATACAGCGAAATGCACAGAGCTTCGGGGCAAGTGAAGCGATGATGTCGAATGCCGTGTGGCTACCCTGCCTCTATGCCGGTGCGGTCCCGGGGCTCGCTTACTGTGCGTTCCTGATGAGAAAAAACAGGACTGCCGGTCAACTCCTATCGGCTTCGCGTTGGCACTACTGGCTGACCCCGGCGCTGATGGGCCTGTTCTGGTTTGGCAGCATCATGTGCTACAGCCTGGCGTCGGTCAAACTCGGAGAACTCGGTCCCGTTATTGCCTGGCCGTTATTTCTCTCCGCCGTGGTCATTGCCAGCACGATTGCTGGTGTGGTGACCGGCGAATGGAAGAACACCGGCAGGGGGCCCATGACCTGGATGTGGATCGGAGTACTCTGCCTCGTCGCAGCGATGGCGTTACTTGCTTCGGCTGGCCAATGAAGCTGCGGGCGTGGGCATCTTTACGGCAAATGTAATGGCGGAGGCGCCCAGGAAGGCAATGGCCATCAATTGGGCAGCGAGCGAGTACGAGTAGCCGCGAGTCAAGAGAATTCCAATCGCGTAGGGACCAATGAACCCTCCGAGATTCCCGACACAGTTGATCATCCCGATCGATGCGGCGACGGCGGATGCGTCCAGGGTCGACGACGGGATCACCCAAAAAGATGGTGTCCAACCCCAGAGCATCGAGCCGGTGAGATACAGCCAGAGAAGAACCACGAAAGGACTCTGTCCGGGTACGGTGGACAAGGCAAAGAAGATGCCGGCCAACGCCAACGGAATCGCGGTGTGGAACCGCCGCTCCTGCGTCCGGTCAGACGACCTTCCGCTGTACCAAACCACCGCCATGGCGGCGAGAAAGGCGGGAGTGACGAGCGCATTCGAAACAGAGGGATCAACGGCAAACAGCTTCTGAATAGTGGTCGGCAGCCAAAGAAGAAAACCGTAGCTAGCCATGACGACGGCGCACAATTGCACGGAGAGGATGATGATATTGCGCTGGCGAAACACTTGCCAGATAGTCGCCTTGCCCAACGAAGCCTTCCGCGCCTTCTCTCGATCCAACTGATCTATCAGCCACGCCCGTTCGTCGTCAGGCATCCAGTGCGCATCTTTTGGATGGTCGGTCACGTAACGGAGCGTGACGAATCCTGCGACGACGGCAGGGAGACCTTCCAGAATGAACATCCACCGCCAACCCTCCAGCCCAAGCCAATTCAGCTTGAGAATGAGGGCCGATAGAGGTGCGCCGACCGCAAACGAAACGGGCACTGCCATGATGAACGCACCCATGGCTCGAGCGCGTTCTTCCCAGGGGAACCAACGGCTCAAGTACACAATCAATCCAGGAAAGAAACCAGCTTCGGCAAATCCAAGAAGCAATCGAAGCACGTAAAATTCTTTCGCCGAATGGATGAAGCCCAGAAGTACGGTGACGATACCCCAACTCACCAGGATTCGGGCAATCCACAGGCGCGCGCTCCAGCGCTCCATAATCAACGCGCCCGGAATTTCCAGAACTAAGTAGCCGATAAAGAAGATTCCGGCACCAAGCCCGAACACTTGTTCAGAAAAGTTGAGATCCGCGGACATCGACAATTTTGCAAACGTGACATTCGCACGGTCGATGTACGCAATGATGTACAGCAGAAAGAAGAAGGGAAGAATCCGCCGGCGGATGCGAGCGATAGCTCTTGCGCCCACCGCCCCTTTGTCCATCGCTGCTTCGATCATTTCGGAAGAGCGGGAATTGGTGGGAGATTCGCGAAATCAATGGGCAAGCCTTTACCCCGCGGCTCCATCTCCGTTACCGAGTTTCCCCGCCACGAAACGGCGAGCTTCAGGTCAGGTCGCGAAGGCCAATTGCCCCAAGTCTGGCGGAAGTCGACCAGCGGATAGGATATGGTGAGAACTTCTCCAGCCTTGACGCCGCTGAACGTGACGTAAGCAAAGCCTGCGCCGCCCCACTCCGGCTTTTTCTCGACTCCCCCACGGGCTGTTCGGACGGCATCGCGAGGCGCCCACGCTGGGGGGCGGACATAATAAACACCGGCCTGATGGGCGGTAACGTCAATGCGCCCTTGATCCGGAAGGCTGGACACCACGCTCGCAACCGAGCCCGGGCGGTTGAGCGACATGTTGATATACACCGCGCCTCGTTTTGTCCTCGTTACGCCAGACCAGACAGTGTGCAAGGCGCGCATCCCTTCCGGCGCACAGCAGCCGAACATCGACATGCAGCCGTAGGGAGTAGCATAGGGTCCACATTGTTTTGCAGAAGCGATCCAGTTGATCCAGTCGTTGGGTGCTGGCCCACCAAGTACCGCGCCCTGCAGTTCCCGCATTCTGTTGAGACCCGCATCAATTTCCTGCTCGCTATTGCTCGAGTTGACTTTTCGATAGAGCGACTCGTATTCGGGTGTGACAAAGAACTGCTGAGGCCGCAAATAGTTGCGCAAGGCGCGCTCCACATGATCCCAGTACTCAGGAAATCCAGCCTGGGCAATCCAAAAGGCAACCGAGACCATGTCCGAAGTGGCACAAGTCTCCGACAGCTCGCGAACGGGAGAGTCCCAAAGCGCGGCTTGCATCCATCCGGTTCCAGGGCCGAATTCGCTGGCATAATCGTACACTCGCTTCGCCCATTCGGTATACCGCATGTCGTTTAAGACCGCGCCGAGGTGAGCAACGCCCCATACACCGTGCATCGTCGAATGCATATGACCGTGAAACTGCCCCGACGGCAGAATGCGGGAATTTGCCGGCGGAAGCAATTCCGCATCGGCTAACAGGCCTTCGGCCACCGCCCGGGCAAATGAGAGAGATTCGGGATCGTTGGTGGCTTCCCAGTAGCTCACCACGGGCTCCAGAATTGCCGTTGGCAATTGGGGCTTGACCCACTTCCCATCGAGCCACGCGCCAGAGCCAGCGGGGTAATAGGCACGGCCGGTGTCCCAGTCTGCCAACTTGCGCAAAGCCAGAAAAATCTTTCGCGCCGTATCACGATCTCCGGGACGGTGCGAGCGCTTGTATTCCTCGGACAGACTTCGCAGGATCTTGCAACTCGCCCAGGTGCTGGCGACGGCTTCTGGACCTACTTTTTTACCCGCATAAACCTCGCCCTCCATGTAATGTCCTGGGGGCACCCAAGCCAAACCGTCCTGCCGCAAATAGCCAAGGACTCGCGTATGCAATCCTTTTTCGACGACTCCCGGTTCTTTCAAACCGAGAATCTCGCGCATATTGGGATACTCCCAATCCATGCGCGCGTCTGTATCGCCAGGCACGATCGGGTCATGTCCGGTTGGAGCAACTGGAGAATGCAAGGGACGGATGAAGAAGACCGGCTCGTAATTGAGCGCCGGCCGAGGATTCAAGTTGAGATGGCGTAGCGACCACGCGCCCATCTCTCGCAGGCTGACGTCGGGAGATTGAAAACTCCGTGGAAGCGGCTGCACGCCGGACGCAGCATTCACGCGTACGTCGGAAATGGACCCCGGCACTCCGGACGGCTGGAAGTATTTGGGTTTGTCTGCCGGCGGAGCCGCCAGCATTTGACTACCGATGGCCAGGATCGCAATCAACGGGCGTCGGTTCATATTGTCTGACCAAACACTATCGCTGGTGGTGTTCGTTTGTCAACAGTTCCGTCAACACAATTTGCCAAGGTCAAGCCGCTTCGAAAAGCCTTCCATGCCTCGATCACGGTCCTGAAGGAATGCTGAACTCTCTCCACCAGCGAAGGAGTATGAGGATAAACACCCACGGAGCAGGCTCCTTGATAGGCGATATCGCTCAGGGCGCCGAACACTTCCTGCAAATTGAGATGCCCGGTTCCGAAGAGACCACGATTGGTCTCCGACAAATGAATATGCCGGATCGCCGACCCGCCTGCATGGATTGCCTCCCGTTGGGACCGTTCCTCAATATTGGCGTGGAACGTGTCAACCATCGCCGCCAAAGAGGGCTTCGCGATTTCAGCGAGTGTTGAGATCACCTCGTCCACGGTGTTGTGAAAGACGTCGCACTCATAACGATTCACCGGTTCGACGACCAGAGTGACATTGCTCGACGCTGCATGGTCGGCTATGTCTGCTAGGTGGTTCCGAATCCGATCCAAAGCGGCAGCCCGGTTGCTCTCATCCAGTCGTGTTCCTTGCAGAAGTCCGAACACGATCACCACGCCAAACGACGATGCCAGATCCACGTAGCGCTTCAATAAGTCCGCCGTCCGCCGTCGAAGCCCCGGATCCGGGCTCGCCAGGCAGAGTCCGGATTCCCGATAGGCAGAACCTGTCTGAAATCCAACCAAGCGGAGGCCCTCCCCATTCAGCAGCCGCGCAAACTCATCCGGCCTAAAATCGGCCGGGCTTTCCATCTGCAGCTCGAGAGCCCGAAATCCGGCGTCTCGGATAGCGCTCAGGTCTTCAAGGAAGTGGCTCTCGCTTCGGTATCGAGTTGGAGATTCCAGGATATAGCTGAGGTCTAATTGCGGCATATCGAAAGGCAATCATGTCATGTCCGCGCAAATATTGTCAACAGGGTTGTTGACAGTGTAAGATGCAAATTATTCGACAGACTCTTTCCGATGCCCAATCGCTCTCGAACCAAACTGCGGACCGCCCTCATTGGATGTGGCAAGGTTGCGGGCACCCACGCTTTGGCTTGGCAGAACCTGCCAATGTCTGAATTCGTCGGCGTATGCGATCGAAACCCCGATCGCGCGGCGCGTCTGGCTGGCCGATTTGGTGTCCGTCCTTTCGTCGATCTCGCCACAATGATCCAATCGGAGGCGGTCGACGTGCTGTCCGTTTGCACCCATCACACCGAGCGAGTGCCGCTGGTCGAGCTTGCCGCTCGCCTGGGAGTTCACGTCATCGTCGAAAAGCCCATCACGACAACGCTCGAAGACTGTGATCGATGTTTGACTACGGCAGAGGCAGCAGGCATACAAGTCGGCGTCGTCAGCCAGCGCCGGTACTATCCACCGGTCCAGCGAATGAAGGAGATTCTCGAAAGCGGCAGAATTGGGCGGCCGATTCTTGTTGAGGTGACGATGCTGGGTTGGAGATCGGAGGAATACTATCGATCCGACCACTGGCGGGGTACCTGGAAGGGAGAGGGTGGTGGCGTGCTGGTGAGCCAGGCTCCCCACTATCTGGATTTGATGTGCTGGCTGGCGGGTCCCGTCGCCGAGGTCTACGGAAACTGGGACACATTCAACCATTCCATCGAAGTCGACGACACGGCAGCCGCGTTCTTACGTTTCGAGAACGGAGCTTTGGGCACCTTGGTTCTATCGAACTCCCAAAAGCCTGGCCTGTATGGCCGGATTCACATTCACACCTCCTCAGGCGCAAGTATCGGCGCGGAAACCGATAGCGGCTCTCCTTTCATTTCCGGGGTCAGTACCCATGCAGACCCTCCGTTCAACGACCTGTGGACGGTGCCGGGCGAAGAACATTTTCTGGACGAATGGAAAACCGAGGAACGCCTTCGTGATTGTGACGTCATGACGCATTATCACGAACTGCAGCTTGGCGAATTCCTCTCGTCGGTTCTCGCTAACCAGTCTCCGTCCGCCGATGGCCTCGCCGGCCGCCGGGTGGTCGAATTATTCACCGCGATCTATCACTGCCGGAAGCTGAAAATGCCGGTCCAACTACCCATTCCAAGAACGCACTCTCTTCTCTCATGAAAATCACGTCGATCGAAACCATTTGCTTCTCCAAAGGAGTCAAAGTCCACGCGGGGCCGATTGGTTGGCTCTGGGTGAGAGTCCATACCGACGAGGGACTGGTCGGCCTGGGAGAAAGTTATCCGCATCCCGGCTCGGAACGGGCGGTGATTCTCGATCGTCTGGCTCCAGTGCTGCTTGGGCGTAATCCGCTGGAGATTGATCGTCTTTGGAACGACATGTTCCAGGCCGTGGCCTACAGCGGCTGGGCTGGCGCCGAGATGCGCGCGATCAGCGCCATTGACATCGCTCTCTGGGACATCGCCGGTAAGGCCGCGGGACTCCCGGTCTATCAGATGTTGGGCGGCGCTTCAAGAGATCAGATCCGCATCTACAACACCTGCTATGACCACGTCGATTTTCTGACGGAGCCGGAGAGGCTGGCGGAAGAACTGCTAGGCAGCGGGATCAAGGCGATGAAGATCTGGCCATTTGATCCCATCGCATCGGAGACGAAGGGGCAATTCATTACGCCGGACCTGATCCGCCGCGGGATGGATCCGCTAGTCCGTATCCGCAAAAAATTCGGCGACTCCATCGAGGTCGCAATGGAGTTTCATGGATTCTGGCACCTGCCTCCGGCGATTGAGATCGCTCGGGCACTGGAGCCCCACCGGCCAATGTGGCTAGAGGAAATGTTGCCGCATGACAACATGGCCGCATACCGGGAACTGTCCCTCACGACGCGCACTCCGCTCTGCATCAGTGAGCGGCTAATGACCCGGTGGGGCTTTCGCGAACTGATCGACAGCCATGCCGCCCGAATCATCATGCCCGACATTTGCTGGTGCGGGGGCATTTCCGAAGCGAAGAAGATTGCAACTCTGGCGGAGACACACTATCTACCGATTGCTCCCCACAATTGCGGTGGTCCGATCCTCCATTTTGCGTCGGCTCACCTGGCGGCCAACGTGACTAATTTGTTCATCATGGAGACCGTGCGACGCCACTATGGAAGTGAGTACGACGGCTTGCTGACGTTCATGTTGAAGCCGGTTGACGGAGCGCTTCCATTGCCGCCCGGCCCGGGCTTGGGAGTCGAATTGGACCCAGCTATTTTTCAACGCCCGGACGTGATTGTCGATCGCAGCCCGCCTTGCTAGGGCCGCTATCCGGACCTCTGCACAGGAGGCAGGAGTCATCTCCGTGCTTCCGTACTCATTTATTTTGTCATCATCATTGTTGACAATGTGAAAGCAACGCTATATACCTATCCATGACCGCACTCTGCTTCCAAGGAGATCCCGCTATGAGATTCATGAAGATTTTTGTCGGCCTTGTGCTCGGCGGCATTGCAGTGGTTCCTTTACTGCACGGGCAGGCTGTATCCGGTTCCATCACCGGGCTAGTGACTGATGGCTCCGGCGCGGCAGTCGTAGGGGCGACTGTCAGCATCCGCAATGTGGGAACGAGCGTCGCAACGCAGGCGTCCACCACAGACACCGGCTATTACGCAGCGCTTAATCTGATTCCGGGCACATACTCCGTAGTGGCCGAGGCGAAGGGGTTCAAACAGTTCCGCGTGGAGAAGGTTGCTGTGAATCTCAATTCAACGGTCCGGGTGGACTGCGCGCTTGTGATCGGCAGCATTTCGGACAGCGTTACGGTGTCCGCCGAGTCCGCGTTGCTAAAAACCGAGAAGGCCGACGTCAGTGGGCTGATTGCCGGGCGCACGCTGAACGAACTGCCTGTCCTCGGCCGAAACGTTAGCCAACTGATCGCCATCCTCCCCGGAGCCGTGCGCGGTGGGGCTGCTTTCGTCGGCGAAAATCCCAGTGGCGATACCAACGGCTTCGTGAATGGATTAGGCGGCGGCAACAACTATCACCAATTGGACGGGATCGATAACCAGGAAACCATCCAAGGGGTGGCGATGGTCAACCCCGCGATCGATTCTCTGCAGGAGATGAAGATTACGACCAACAGCTACGATGCGGAGTTTGGCCAAGTTGCGGGCGCGATCTTCCAGGCATCAACAAAGTCTGGAACCAATGCCTTCCACGGCTCCCTCTTCGAGTATCTGCAAAACGACAAACTCTTCGCCAGAAATCCATGGACTCAATCGCGAACCAAAGTTCCCCCGTGGCGGTGGAATCAGTTCGGCGGCAGCGTCGGCGGCCCGATCATAAAGGATAAGCTGTTCTTCTTCGGCGATTGGCAGGCTCTTCGATCAAGGAACAGCTCGACGTCCGTGATAGGCTTACCGACGGCGGATATGAAGAAAGGCAACTTCGGTGCTCTCTCCTCGATCTATCCGATTTACGACCCGCTCACCGGAGATGCAAACGGCCGGGGCCGGACGCCGTTTGCCGGTAATGCAATCCCGACGAATCGGCTGGATCCGGCCACGCAGAAACTGGCGGCGATGCTGCCTGATCCGAATACTGACGATCCAACTCTATTCACCCGGAACTTTACGAAGTCTGGATCTTTTATTTCCGATACCGATGCCGCGAACGGACGGATCGACTACAACATGAGTGACAAGACGCGGATTTTCGGGCGATACACCTACCTTCGATCCAAATACGAGGCGCCGCCGATTTTTGGAAGGGTCCTGGGCGGAGCGGGATTCGGACCCCAAGCACAGGTTGGAGGCACGCGAACTCAGAACCTTTCGGCTACTGTGACGCATGTGTTGAGGCCCAATCTGGTAGCGGAAGTTAGATTTGGGTTCTCTCGTTTTCGCAGCAACCTAGCCCAGACGGATGTAGGGCTGAGCACTGCCAAGGATATTGGAATTCCTGGCATCAATAGGGGCAACGACCCCTTGACCGACGGCTTGCCGGGGATGAATTTCGACGGCCCGATTCTAGGTTTGTCCGTCGGAAATCCGTTCTCCAACTTCTACCAGCTCGAACAAACCTTCCAGTTTTTAACCAACTGGTCCTACACGAAGGGTTCCCACACCGCGAAGTGGGGAGTAGACCTTCGACCTCGCGCCAGCCTCCAGAGAATCGATAGATCAGTTCGCGGGGTGTTCAATTTCACTCGATTCGGAACGGCCAGCGGAGATCTCGCGAGTACAACGGGGCTAGGCTTTGCAAGTTTCCTTCTCGGTCACGCCAACGCCTATGTCCGCGGTACTTACAGTCAGTTGCCCCAAGAGTACCAGGACCGGAACGGGGCTTTCTTCCAGGACCAGTGGCGCATTACACAAAAACTCTCGCTCAATCTTGGCATGAGGTGGGAATATTACTCGCCGACATATTCGTCTGGTGAAGGCCGCGAGGCGAACTTCGATTTCGCAACGGGTAATATGGTGCTGGCCAGCCTGGGAAATGTCAGCAAGTACGCAAATGTTAAACCTCGTTACAATAACTTCGCCCCTCGGTTCGGCTTAGCGTACACGATCAACCCCAAGATGGTTCTGCGCGCGGGCTATGGCCGCAGCTACGCGATCAACGCTGGCGGGGCTAATTTCGGCACGTATTGCTGCCAGTGGCCCATCGTGAGCAATCAGGCGTTCAACTCGACGACGAACTATACGCAGATCTTCCCGCTCTCTCAGGGACCGCCGGCCGTCCAGAACGTCGCCATTCCCAGGAACGGAGTCTTGCCGGTTCCGCCGGGCCAGATGGTGTTCGGCCGACCGTTCGATGACAAAACGACGTCGCAAGATTCGTACAATGTCACGCTGCAACGTCAGTTCCGCTCCAGTTGGGTAGCGGAGATCGGATGGGTAGGCGGCCTGGGCCGCCACTTGTTCCGCGCACACGAAGCAAATGCCGCAGTACCGGGTCCCGGCGCATTGATGCCTCGCAAACGATACGGCGCTCTATATGGTCTCAACCAGAGCATCAACAGGCGGACCCAGGAAGGTAATTCCCGATTCACTTCATTGCAAACGCGCATTGAGAAGCGATTTGCGAATGGATATCAATTACTGACATCGTTCACGTGGCAGAAAACCATCGTGGATACCTATCAGAATCCCTTTAATCGGTCAACGTATCCCACTCTGAGCGGCCCCAGCAAATGGTTGACGATCAGCCACGTCTGGGAACTGCCCTTCGGGCCAGGAAAAGCACTTGGGAAGAACGCCACGGGCGTGGCGCGTGCTCTGATTGCCGGTTGGCAGTTTAACGGGATAACGCAGATCCAGGATGGCGTTCCGATTAGTCCCACAATGATCGCCAATACGCTGAACGTCGACAACTACAGTCAGGTGCCCGACCGAATCGGGAGCGGAGCCATCGCCAATCCTTCGAATAAAGCATGGTTTGACGTGGGCGCGTTTGCCGTTCCCCCGGCTTATCGCTTCGGTACATCGGGACTCGGCGTGCTCACCGGTCCAGGTTGGTGGGTGGCCGATCTCGCGCTCGACAAGAACTTTCAGATCACGGAGCGAGTGCGGCTGTTGCTAAGATGGCAGGTCTTCAATTCGTTGAACCATAACAACCCAGGCAATCCGAATACTCAGATTGACGCTCCGGCAAGCGTAGCCGCCCAGATCACCAGCGTCCAGCAAAATATGCGCCGCCAGCAGATTGGGCTGCACCTCTACTTCTGATGCCGCCGAAGAGACGGGACCTCATCTTGGGCGGCGGTGTAATGACCGCCGCCCTCCAACAACTTCAAGCGGCGGCGGGTTCCCGCAAAGTGGAACTCGCCAACCGCTCCCTGTCGTTGACATTGCAACTTCGCGAGCAGGAGCAACCGCGGATCTCCGCGATCTCCAACCGGGAAAGTGGTTTCAATTGGTGTCTTAACGCTAAAGGATCCGCGACCCCATTCCTTGCCTCTTCGGGACAAGGCGCGGGTGAGTGGAAGGTGGCCTCTTGGAAGGCATCGCGAACTGAAGCGGGCATCGATTACGAAGCGCGCTCCGGAATTGCGGCCAGCCAACGCTATCGTTTGAGCTCCGATCTTCCTGTGTTTGAATGCACAGGCGAGTTTCGCAACTCGTCATCGCAAGCCACCGGCGATGTGACCGAATTCGGCTCTCTGCGAATTCCGCTGCGGACCGACCTTGGGCCGCTGCAGCTACATTGTGTCAGCCGCGACACGTATGCCGTGCAGCGGATTCCCTTTGAGGACGCGCTGACGATTGAGGGCGGCGGCTGGAATTCTCCGAAGTATTGCGGTCTGCTGATCCTGGAAGCGATCGAATCGCGAGAGTGTCTGTTCACGAGCGTCCAATGGGAACGTGGATGGCGCTACAAACTGGCGAGGTCCGGCAATTCGTTGTCAATTGAGCTCACACTGGCGGATCTGTCGCATGCCGTGGCACCCGCCGAAGTGTTGACTTCGCCGACAGTGTTTATCGGAGTTGTTTCCGGCGACGTAGAAAACGCGGTGCGGGTGGCGCTGCAGCATCTGAAGTCGCTGGCGCCAAGCACGCTGCCCAACTGGCCATGGGTTAGCTACGACATTTGGGGGACCGAGAGTTCTGGAGTCGAAGAGACAATTCTTGCCGAATTGGATACAGCTCATGATCTGGGCGTAGAACTGTTCTATATCGATGCCTCCTGGTACAAAGGTTCTTCGAAAAAAGGCACCGGCGATTGGGGCTGCGGCATAGGGAATTACCAAGAGGATCGGGATAAGTTTCCGAGTGGCTTAGCCAGCCTCTCGGAAAAGGTTCACGCCCGTGGAATGAAGTTTGGACTCTGGGTGGGGCCGAACATCGTCGATAGCCGGTTGGTGGGAACGACGATCCCCAAGGAATGGATTGCACAGCTCGATGGCAAAGATCGAATTCTGAACATCAAAGCATGGGAATCCTCCTGCCATCAGGTTTGTCTGGGATGTACGGGCTATCTTGAATTTCTGAAAAAGACGCTTGCCGGCCTTGTGCGCGATTTTCGCCTGGATTGGTTGAAATGGGACAATTCCGGGATTCCGAGCATTCCTGGCCGATGCGACCGTGCCGACCACGGACACCAGCGGGGCGATGGAAGTTACAAGGCGCTGATTGGTCAATATGAGGTATACCGCCACCTGCATCGTGAGTTTCCCAACCTCGTGCTGGAGCAGTGCGGGTATGGAAGCCGGCTGGACTACGGACTCATCGACACGATCCGCGCAAATTGGTTGAGTGATGCCAGCTTCCCCTCAAAGCATGTTCGTCAGAATGCCCTGGCCGGTAGCTATATATATCCGTCGTCCTATAACGGTGCCTGGATCGTCAAGGACCCGGAGATTGATAAGACGACAGACCCGGAGATACTTGATAGCATTTATCGAAGCCGAATGATGGGTCTATTCGGGTTCGGAACGCTCACCGGAACACGCCCGGAGCGGGTATCCCAATATCCGCGGCCCGTGCTCGACGCGGCAAGGCGGAATATTCCGGTCTACAAGAAATACCGGCATCTTCTCCAAGAGGATGTTTATCATCTATTTCCCGCGAATGGCTCTCCGGAGGGTTGGCAGGCTGTCCAGTTTGCCAAACGAGATGGTTCAGAATCCGTCGTTCTCTGCTTTCGAAGTGGCAGCCCGCAATCCTCTGTACGCCTGCCGGTGAAAGCCGTCAAGCCAGCCGGCAAATATAGAATCACAAATGCCAAAGGCCAGGATCTAGGGACACTTCCGGGAAGTCAGATCCTGCGCGAAGGAATCATCGTGAAGCTCTCCAAAGCCGAGATGTCCGATGTCCTGTTCCTCACAAATGCATAAGTAGGACGAAGCGGTTACGCCGACGCTTAACTGTCAGACGATAACAAAAGCTTAGCGGCTTGGTGAATCCGGGCGGGCGGCCCGCAAAACGCCCAAATCTGACTGACGTCTTCGCAATACGTGGATCCAGTTGCGCCTCCGATAGCCGGCACATGATACTCAAGCTCGCTGAACGCCCCCCAGCGGCTATTGACGTTGCAGGCTTGGACGGCGTAGCCAAAGTCGTCCGTCGCACGCCAAGGAACGTCGACATATTCCCCGGAAGGATTGACAAAGAAGTTACGGATAATCAGCGCCAGTTGCTCTCCCACTGGATACACATATCCGACCCTCCCAGTCATGGAAGCCGCTCGCAGACCGATCTTATGCTCGCCCTGCGCTCTCATTCGGTAACGAACCAGCCGGTCTGATACGAACAAGTCCTTTTCGCTAACCTCACCCATGTAGATCTTGGGTTCCGCCCGGCTGTAGGTCGCGATATGAAGGTCGCCGCCGTGAGGCATTTGGACGAGATTCCACAATCCGATCGCGATTTCGGATGTGCTTTCTTCGATGAACCGAAGCTCTGTATGTTGTGTGTAGCCGGCGTAGTGCAGCGTTGTGTCATCTCGCCAGTTCGGCTCATAGCGAAGAGGATTCAACGCCGGATTCACCCATTTTGCAATCTCCAGGTGTACTTCCTTCTTCGTTCGCGAAAGCATCACCTGCAGGTTGTTGACCATTCGCTGCCCGCGATGATCCTCGCACAAAGTATAGTTGCCGGGATCGAGCTGACGCGGTTGCCAATAGGTCGACATGTCGAGATCAGGAAACTTCGGGAAGAAGAAATCGACTTCCGGAGCAAGCCAAGTCCGATCACCGCCGGAGTTGTGCCAATCGTCACCATCAAAGAACTGACGAGCGGATTCCTCGGAGTTTAGTGCAGGATTAGTCCAATAGAAATTATCGTTTCCGGAAGCGCTAAATAGGCCCAGGACGCGGCCGCCATGGAGTAGCTGCAGGATCCGCGACCCATCAGGCGAGCGATAAAGAATTGTTTGCTTGCCACCCGTTTCCAAAATGGATTGAAGCTGGGAGAGACGTTCTTCATGCGCCATTGACGTACCCCAAGCCGCATCGGGCCGTCGACTCACTACGGAAGTCAGAAATCAGCGACATCAATGACGTTGTCCCTCCGTCCGAAACGATGGTCTGGCCGACTATATACGCGGCATCCTCGGAACACAGAAATGTCACCAGCTTGGCGATGTCCCGCGGAAACCCCGGCCGACCCAAGGGGACCGCGTTCTTCGCATCTTCGAGGGCGGACTGTTCCGTGTAGCCGGGAAAGATATTTTTGTGACCTTCCACCATCACCCACCCCGGAGCCACGGCATTGACTCGAATTCCTTTGTGGGCGAGCTCTACACCGGCCGTGCGAGTAAAAGCAATAACTGCGCCCTTGGTCGCTGAATAAATCGCATGTTCCGGCGCGGCCTGAAGGCCGTGGATCGAAGCAATATTCACAACGGCGCCGCCGCCATGATCAATCATATGGGCCGCCGCCCGTTGCGTCAAAAAGAACTGCGCGCGGACGTTCACGTGAAAAAGCGTCTCGTACTGTTCTTCAGTCACCTTGAGGAAAGGCTTATTAAACGTGATTCCCGCGTTGTTGACCAGGCAATCCAGGCCGCCCAGGAAATCGATCGATTGTTGGATCAGTTGCAGAACTTGGCCCATCTCTTCAAACCGCGCCTGGAAGGATGCCGCCCTTCGTCCCAAATTACGAATTTCCTCTACTGCCGATTCGCCGTTGGCTTCGTCGTGTGAATAGTGAAGAGCGACGTCCGCCCCTTGACGAGCGAACTCAACCGCAATTTCCCGGCCGATACCGGTGCCGGCTCCGGTGACGAGTACGCGTTTTCCCGAGAAGCGTTCGATCCCTCCGGCCATCTATGGCTTCCTCTCTAGATGAGCTTCCATCGCGTGTAACCTTCGCCTGCCATTCGCTCGATCTCACCATTCGATTCCATCAGGCTGAGATGTCCATGGAATGGATACATCAGTAGCCAACGATTGTTCTCCGGCCAGTCTCCCAGGCGAGGCCCGCACTGCTGGATGCATTCGGTAAGCGTCAGCCCACCTTTGTTGCGATGAAGGGCGGATCGAACCTGTTCTTCAGCCATCTTGACGAAACGGCGGCATTCGCGAAGAAACTCCTTCGCATCATCCAGGTGATAGACCGGCCAATGCCCTGTATAAATCCACTCCACATCTAGAGCTTCAATCATCTGAACCGTGGAAAGATATGCCAGTACAGAGAAGTATGCCGGCGGCAGGGAGGCAGCGCCCAAAGCCGACGGACAGTTCATTCCATGGAGTGCATCGCCGGCAAAGATCGCTCGATGAAGCGGATCATAAAGGGCGAGATGGCCATTACTGTGACCGGGAACATGCAGTACACGAATCGAACGATTGTCGGAAATTGCAAGAGACTCACCGCCTTGTAGCGTTACATCGATTCGTTGCGGCTCTCCAGCCATACTGCGCACCCAGGATGTAGCTTCTGGAATTAACCCCAAGCCGACCCCATGTTCGGGAATCCACTGGTTGTATCGCGCCGCGAAAAGCCGGTCCGGGTTCTCGATCACCTCGCGGTCCGGATCTCCACATGCAAGGAGAATCTGGCCAGCAATGTGCTTAAGCCTGCCGTTCCCTCCGTGATGGTCCGCATCAGCATGAGTGTTGACGGCCATCGTCAGCCGGTCTAAGGAGACCCCAGCTTTCTTCAAGTAGGGAACGATGATGGATTCGGGCGTGTCCGACGCCCCAGTGTCCAACAGAAGTACGTTATCGCCAACAAACAGGTATTGGAACAGGTTCCGATCGGCCACGCTGGACCGTATCTGGTGGATGTTCGGGAAGATCTCCATTGGGTGGTTGGTGAAAGATACGCGAACCGTGCCCGATTCGCCTGCTAATCGATATACAGAAACTCGTTCGAACTAATCAACGCTTGGCTAAGCGAATCGAACGCTCTTCCTTCAGCCTCTTTTGGACTAAGATTTGACAGCGTGTAAACGTCCTGTTGCTTCTTCAAATGCTCTTCACAGGTATGGATCTCCGCCGCCGTCGGTCTCCTGAACAGGGCAATCCAATAAAGAAATTCGATCTTCTTTGCCGGTGGCGCTCCCTCGCCCGCACTTTTCACCGCGCGCCGCGCGAGTTCTGTCGCGCTGTCTACCACAAACTCATCATTCATGAACGTCAGCGCCTGTAGAGGAGTGGATGACGGAACGCGGCGGGTACAATTGGCATCGATTATCGGAAAATCAAACAGGCCCAACATCGTTAGCGGATAAGTGCGCCGGGCCAGTAAGTACACGCTGCGGCGGTGTTGATTTGCACTGGATTCTTTTGACGACACGGTTTCTAAGCCATCGCCGCGCATCTGCAGCAGTACGGGTGGCCCACCGACCGTCAGGTCCAAGCTACCGGCGGCACTGAGAATCGAATCTCTCAAGGCTTCTGCCTCCAGCCTTCTCAGGTTCATGCGCCACAATAATCTATTCTCCGGATCGACCTTGATTGCCGCCTCTGCATCCGGAGTGTTTTGCCGGGAAGATTGGCGATAAACCGCCGACATCATGATCATCTTGTGGAGTCTCTTGGCGGTCCAGCCATTCTCCATAAAGTTCACAGCTAGCCAATCGAGCAGTTCTGGATTTGTGGGCGGCGTACCCATTTTTCCAAAGTTGTCTGGCGTCTCGACAAGGCCCTTGCCGAAGTGGTGCTGCCACATTCGATTCACGATCACTCGAGCAGCAAGCGGATTATCGCGGCTGGTCAGCCAGTTGCTGAATGCCAATCGGAGGCCGCTGGTCTTACCCACCGTTTCAGGCGGGCGGACCGCATCCGCCTTTCCGGCGACGCTGGCAACTGTCAGAAACCCAGGTACCACTCTCGGCCCAGGAGATTCCGCGCTTCCGCGCTGCAGCAGGCGGATTGTTGGTGGTTCGCCCACATCCCAGACGGCCTGCACGACGTCTAGTTTCCGCCGGTAGCTTGTCCATGTCTGAATCTGTCCGTCCAGGCGCTCCATGGTGCTAACGTCGGCCTCTTTCAAGCTCTTCCGTACCTCTGCATCGCCGACAGCTAGTGACTTACCGAATTTCCCGACGAGAAAGTTCTGTATGGTATCCCGCTTGTCGGCCACTGTTGCCAACGCAACGCGGATGTCCTCTCGTATAGCATCTGGAACAGTCTTTAACTTATCTTCCAGGATGCGCTGCTCATAAGGATTGCGGACCGTGGCCAATTGCTGCTTCAGGTCGGTCAGTGCGCGGCCCACTTCTTTGTTGTGCCGCTCAATCTCTTCCTGATCCGGCTTACTGACCGTGTACTGCGTACGATTCTTAGGCTGAATCCAGTTCGTCGGATTCAGTGCTGTGGTGAAGACAGCCAGCATGCGATAGTAATCGCGCTGCGGAATCGGGTCGAACTTGTGGGTATGGCATCGCGCACAGGCCATCGTCACTCCCATGGTGCTGCTCGAGACCTT
>Ga0105048_10005033_pt1 | contig 21439 bp, 20 predicted proteins | sample MAT05_FD_78382 | JGI IMG/M metagenome (GOLD analysis project Ga0105048, IMG submission 78382) | Freshwater microbial communities from Lake Fryxell liftoff mats and glacier meltwater in Antarctica - MAT-05 | ecosystem: Environmental > Aquatic > Freshwater > Ice > Liftoff microbial mat | place...
CGCCGCCAGGCGCCGCCGGGGGTGAAGATCACGGCGCGCGCCTTTGGCCGCGATCGGCGCTATCCGATCACCAACGGCTTCACGAGCCTGATCGCATGAGCGATCTGTTTGCCCCCGATGGCGGCTGGCGCGTGCGCATCCTCGATCTTTCGGCCGATAGCAGTGACAACGTGGTGGAGGAGATCAAGGGGTTTCCCACCCTGATGCAGGCCAATGCCTTTGCGCGGCGCTATGTGCGCGATTCCGTGGAGTTGTGCCGCGCGCCCGGGCTGGCGTCGCGCGAGGTGCTGGAGGCGTGGTTCGCCTTTGGCGAGAATGCCGAGGTGGTCGATGGCGGCGAGGCCGGCTGGCAGAGCGGGACCGAACTGTCGGATTTTGCCGACCGGCCGGCCAGCGACGAGGACCGCGACTGGCGGGCGCTCGATCCGCGCCTGGATGACGACGACGCCGAAGACGACGACGCGTGAGCCTGATCCTCGCGGCCATCCCTGCCGCCGGCGCGCTGCCGCTGGGGCGTGCCCGGCTGGTGCATGCCGCCTGGGCCGAGGCGCGGCGGATCGGGGCGCAGTTCGTGCTGGCGCTGGACGACACCGCACCGGCGCGACCGGGAGTGCCGCTGGATGATCTCGCCTGGCTGGGGCTCGACTGGGACGAGGCGTTTTTACGCAGCGACCATGCGGAGCGCTATGCGGCGGCGGCCGATCGGTTGGAGGCCGCGGGTCGGCTGTATCCCTGTTTCGAGAATGCCGACGAATTGCGGTCCAAGGCCGAGCGGCAACGGCGGCAAGGGCGGCTGGTGCGCTACGACCGCGCCATGCTGAAGCTGACGCCGGCGCAACGCGCGGCGGCCGAAGCCGGCGGCAAGCGGGCGCATTGGCGGTTCAAACTGTCGGACGGCGTGATCGCCTGGGACGACACCAGCGCCGGGCGCTGCACCGTCGCGCTGCCGAGCATGTCGGACCCGGTGCTGCGTGAGGCCGACGGGCGGATCGACCCGGCGCTGGCGCTGGCCGCCGACGACGTGGCGCTGGGGGCGAGCCATATCGCCTCCGGCGCCGAAATGCTGGCGCAGACCGCGGTGCACCTGGACCTGCTGGCGGCACTGGGGGCCGGGAGCCGGGTGCTGACCCACCTGGCAGCACCCGTGGAGGAAGGCGGGCGGCGGTTGCAGGGGCAGTCGCTACGGGCGCTGCGGCAGGATGGCATCGCACCGGGCGGGCTGCGGGGATGGTTCGCGACGCTGGCGCGGCAGGCCACGCCACGGGCCGCTATCGCCGACCTGCTGGCGGCGAACCGGCTGGCCTTGGCAATCACGCCGTTCGCCGACGTCGCGCATATGCTGCCGGGGGTGGACGAGGCGCGGTGGCTGGCGGTGCGAGGGGGGATCGATTTGATTACCGAGGCGCGGGGGGAGATGGGGTAGCGGGGGAGGGAAGGGAAGAGAAGACTTCTTTTTGTGAACAAAAAGAAGCAAAAAAACTTTACCCGATTAGCGGTATGTTCCGGTTATGGAACGATTTAGGCGCGGTTCGGAGTGCTTCGTCAGGTGGGCGAAAATTTGCGGTTTGGCCGGGTGGGATCGTTGGGCCAAGGGGCACGCAGGCGGCCCGGTGAATAGTTCAGCCAGGCGCGGCGTTCGCGCGCGGTGACGGGTTGGACCGCTGGCGGGGGCCGAGGTGGGCGCGGCGCGCGCGGACGCGGCGGCAGGCGCAGGATGTCGGGCAACTCGGTGGCGAACATGCGGAACAGCGGGCGCAAGATGCGGCCGGCCTGCGGCGCGGCGGCCAGGAGCTCCGCCATCTCCGGGCTGGCAACCAGGGTCTGGAACTGGCCGATGTGCTGGGCGGTGGGCTGGACCAGACGCACAAGCCAGCCGTTGCGCGATGGCAGGCGCGGCTTTGGCGCGCGGGGAACTGCTTCGGCCGCGATCGGTGCGGGACGCGCCGGGCGCGCGGGGCGCGGGCGTGGCGTGAGCTTGCCGGCTTTCCAACGGGCGATGAGGCGTTCGAGCCTCGGCGCGGCGCGGTGGAGGTAGTGGTAGATCAGGGCCAGGACGGGTTCGAGGTGGCGGTTCATGGCGAGATGGGCGCCGATCCTGATGCCGATGCCGCCAATGATCGCGCCGAGCCTGCCGGCCAGCGTGGTGGGCTCAGGTGGGGATGTGCTCCAGAAGGTCATGTTAGTTATATACGTTAGACTGTGCGCCGCTGCAAGGGGAAAATCTGCGGCCGCCAGGACAGTCGGGTGAAGGGAAAACCATTCTCAGGCCGTCCATGCGAGCCCTTCCGAAGCAATCCAGCGTCACGACGAGGCCTTTCGGGCGGGTCTGGATTGCGTCGCAAGGGCTCGCAATGACGGTTTCTGGGGGGAGATGGCCGCAAGACCCGAATGCCGTCCTTCAACCGATTGCCCTGGCGCGGCCGAACATCGCCTGCCGGGCGGTTCGGCGTGCTAGCCCGATGCGGGTGGATCCCGGCTCTTGCCGCTTGTGAGTGCAGGTTCCATCTTTGTGGGATCGATCCCTCCTGTGCCGGGCCCCTGGATGATTCATTACAACCTGCGTTGCGACGACGGACATGAGTTCGATAGCTGGTTCAACAGCTCGGCCAGCTTTGACAAGCAGGCAAAGCGGGGATTGCTGGAATGCCCGCATTGCGGGAGTGCGAAGGTGGAGCGGGCGTTGATGACGCCCGCGGTGCCGCGCAAGGGGCGGATCACCGCCGATCCCACCCCGCCGCAGCCCGCCGCGCCGGCGGTGGCCACCGAGCATGTGCCGGATCATATCCGGGCGATGCTGCAGAAACTGCGGGCCGAGGTGGAGAAGAACTGCGATTACGTTGGCGATGCGTTCGCCGAGGAGGCGCGGCGCATCCACAAGGGCGAGGTCGATCCGCACGGTATTTATGGCGAAACCACGCGGGAGGAGGCCGAGGCCCTGGCCGAGGAAGGCATCGATATTTCGCGGATTCCGTGGGTGCCGCGAGCGGACGGGTAGGGGGCGCTGTAATACCAACCCTTCTAATGATTGACTGATAGAGAAAGCCAAGGCCAGGGCTTTGCCCTGGACCCACCAAAGGCCGACGGCCTTTGGAAACCCATTTATTTTCGTATATTTAAGGTCCAGGGGCTTGGCCCGTCGCGCCAAGGCGCGCTCGGGACCTGGTGGGGTCAAGGGGCAACACCCCTTGCCTTGCTTGCCTGCACTTCCTTTGGGTTTCTTACCCCCCGGGCGCGCGTCGTTCCCTGCGGCACGCCCAGCGCCCTGGTCACCTCGGCGAGGTAGGCGGACTGGCGCGCGACGTCGGTGCGTTCGCCCAGCAGGGTATGGGCATGGGCTTGGGCGCGGGCGATTTCCTCGGCGTGACGGGTGGCGTCCAGCGACGCGGTAACCCCGGCGGCGTGGCGGCGGTGGTGGTTCAACGGGGCGGCGACCCATGCAACCTGGCCGTCGCTGCGCGCCAGCAGGTCGAGGTAGAGGTGCCAGTCGCCGGCCATGCGGTATTCGGCCAGCGCCGACGCGCAGCGCACCAATGCCGCGCGCAGAGCGGTGCGGCGAAACAGGATGGCGCTGGCGTTCACCAGCAGGTTGCGCTCGGCCAGGAAGCGGGCGGCGAAGTCGCGGGCGGCGAACAGTCCGTCCTGTGCCAGGGCTGAGACTCCGGCCCGGGCGTAGTATTCCTGGTGGCTGCCCCATAGTTCGGCGCCCTGGGCGTCGATGGCGCGGCTATCGCAGGCGACGGCGACGATGTCCTCGGCGGCGGCGATGCGGGCGGTCAGGGTGGCGAGCAGGGCGGGGTCGGCCGCGTCGTCGGACTCGGCGATCCAGACCCAGTCGCCGGTTGCGCGCTCGACCCCGCGGCGCCATTGGGCGAAGACGCAGCCGGAATTGCGGCGATTGGCGACAACTGTGATCTCTCGCCCCCAGGCGGCAGCGGTTTGGCGGGCTACGGCGCGGCTGTCGTCGGTCGAGGCGTCATCGAGCAGCAGCACTTCGGCCACCGGGTGGGATTGGGCGAAGACCGAGGACAAACGGGTGTCGAGATGGCGGGCGTGGTTGTAGTTGGGCACTACGACGCTGATGCGCGCCAGATCGGGCATCGCTTCGGCCAGCAGGCGCGTGGCATAGCGCGGGAAGTCGAAGGCCGCCTGGGCGGCGACGGCGGCGGCGGCGCGTGCGGGCAGGTCGGCTTGTGTGGCGAGCAGGCGGGCCAGGGCGGCGGCCATTTCCGGCGGGTCGCCCATTGGCACGGTGATGCCGCCGGCGTCTTCGAGCAGCGGCGGGATGCCGCCCGAGCCGGCGAAGGCCACCAGCCGCAGCCCGGCCGCCATCGCCTCCAGCGCGACGGTGGGGAAGGGGTCCTCGCGCGACGGCAGGCAGAAGGCGTCGGCGGCGCTGAACCAGTCGGCGGCGTCGTCGCGGAAGCCGGGACGCAGGAAGCGGCCGGTTGCCTCGGCCTGGGCGATGTCGGGGCCGAGATAGGCCAGCACGCTGGGGTCGATGGCGCCGATCCAGGCGAAGACGGCGTCGGTGCGCAGGCGCGAGAGGCTGCGCCAGACCTGGAGGAACAGGTCGAAGCCCTTGCGCAGATCGCCATAGCCGGCGCCGAGCACCAGAGGTTGCGCGTTGGCCAGGCCGAGTTCGGTGCGCAACCGGGTGCGGGCGGCGGGATCGAAGGCGACGCGGCGGTAGTTGCCCTGCGGCAGGACCCGCGCGGCATCGGCGGCGAACGGCGCGATGGTGGCGAATTCCGCCTGCACGACCGGCGCGGGGAAAATGATGCGGTGGGCTGCCTGCGCCCCGGCCCGGGCGGCGCCACGCGCGCCTTTTTCCGCCAGCAGGCGGGGCAATTCGTGGACCAGCAGGGTGGCGGGGATATCGGCCTCGGCCAGCAGCGGCACCAGGGCGCCGGAGACGGCGCTGTTGACCAGGGCTGCACGCATTCCGCGAGCGGCGCAGCCGGCGATATGGGCGGGCCATTGCGCCGGGTCCTCCAGCACCGTGGTTGGTGCGACGGCCGCGAAATCAGCACGCAATGCGCCGCCGCCGAGCAGCAGGATTTCGAGCCGCAAGCCGTGCGCGTGGCGCAGCTGGCGGGCAAGGTGCAACAGCAGCATCTGCGCCCCGGCGGGAAAGGCGTCGTGGCCGACCAGCAGCAGACCGGGCGAAGCGGCGGCATCGGCCATGCCGGCGACGGCGCGGGCGGTGGCGTTGAGCCAGGCGCCGCCGTAGTGCAGGTCGGGCTCCAGGTATGCGGCCTCGGCCCATTCGTTCCAGGCGTTGACACACACCAGCGCCGCGCCGGCGACCCGGGAAACCTGGGCGCGGGTCACCAGGGCGGCGAGCCAGGCCTGGTATTTCGCCGGGGCGGCGCCGTGCAGCACGAGGCCGGCACCCTGGCGGCGCGCGTCGTTGTCCCACGAGGGCACGGCGGTCTTGATCAGCGGGAAGCTGGGCGGCGCCTCGGCGAGCGAGGCGGCCACCACGTCGTCGTAGGCGAAAACCTGTGCCGAAGCGCGCGGGTCGTAATAGGTGAGTTCCGCGTTGCGCATTTTCAGGCCGGTGACCAGCTTGTGCGGCGGGAACTCGACGGCGGCGTCGAAGCCGAGTGGGCGCGGGTCCATGGCGTCGAAGCTTTGCGCCATCACCAGCACCGGGTCCTCGGCGTGGCGGGCGCGGAACAGGGCGCGCCAGCGGGCGACGGTGGCAGCGGTGTCGGGGATCAGCGCCGGGCGGTAGAGCTTCAACAGCGGCCGGCCTTGCAGGCGGATGTAGCGCGGGTCGCGGAAATGGCGGGCCAGGCAGTCGATCAGGGCAATGTCGTCGTCTTCGCGGTAGTCCTGGGCGATCAGCACATCCTGGTCGCCGCCGTCCCAGCGGCGGGTCCAGTTTTCGTTGGCCCACATCAGGCAGAATGGAAAGTCGACTTCGGGCTCGGCGAGCATTGCCTCGACCGGCTTTTCCAGCAGGCGGCGGCCGTTGAACCAGTAGAAATAGTGCACGAAGCCGGACAGGCCGGCGCCGCGCGCGAGTTCGATCTGGCGGCGCATGGTCGCGGTGCCGTCGAGGCTGTAGTGGCCGAGGTCGCGTGGCACGCGGGGCTGGTAGTGGCCCTCGAAGCGCGGCATGGCGCGGGCGGCCGAGGTCCATTCAGTGAAGCCGGTGCCCCACCAGGCATCGTTCTCGGGCACTGCGTGGAACTGCGGCAGGTAGAAGGCCAGCACCTGGGCGCGGCGCACGGCACCCGGCGGCAGCGGTTGCGGTTCCTCGAAATCCGGGCCAGGGCGGGTGTTGCGGCGCACGGCATCGAACACGCCGGTTTCGCTTTGCGGCGGGGTGGGGTGCACGCGCAACAGGCGGCGGATGCGGCGGTAGTGCAACAGCGGGTTTTCCGACAGGTCGCCATCGAGGTAGCGGCGGACGTAGTAGCGCGTGTCGAATTCGGCCGAGGGGTTGCGTTCCTCGCGAAAACCGGTGTGCAGGAAATGCTCGAACGGATCGACGCCGGCGACGGCAATGTCGGGATAGGTCTGCAGGTAGAAGACCGGATCGAATTCCGGCAAGGGGCTGGCTTCGCCGCGCAGGCGCCGGTCGAGGTAGTGGCGCAGCAGGGTCTGGCCGGGCGCGGCGGTGTGGCGGGTGCGGTACCAGGCGAGGTCGAAGAACGGCGCCGGCGCGCGGCACTCGGCCTCACCGCGGCGGATGTAGTGCAGGAGCGGGTTCAGGCCGCGCACGCCGACATCGGAATTCTGCCGCAGGTACCATTCGGTGGCGAAGTACGGGTTGGGCAGCCGCCCCTCGCGGGCGCCGTGGTCGAGGTAGTGGACGACCGGGTCGATGCCCGGGGGATCGGCGTAGGCACGGCCGTACCAGTCGGGGTCGACCAGGCCGCTTGCCAGGAGGTCGGCGAGGTCGCGGTCGCGCAGGGAGGGTGCCGCGAGCGACTGGGTGTCGGCCTCGGCGCGGGCAAGGTGCACCGTTTGGTCGTTCATGCGGCACCGGCTCGGCGGCGGTGTGCCGGGCGCATCCTGTGGCGTGTGAGCCGCCTCACGCCCTGTTTGCCCCGCCGATGTTGGCTGCACGATCACGCATGGCGGGAGAATACAGGTCGGCGCGGTGTCGGCAATAAGTAAAGATCGTTAACTATTTTTTGTCGATCTTGCAACGTCTGGCAAAACGGCCGCTGCAACGATTGCATGCGGCTCTGGTGCGGTGGGGCGGGACGGCAGTATGACCCCGCGCTGCACAGGATCGGAGTCGCCGCCATGGAAGCACGCCGTATGGAGTACCGCTCGCTCGGCCGCAGCGGATTGAAGGTGTCGCCGCTGTGCCTGGGGGCGATGATGTTCGGTGGCGCCACCGACGAGGCGACCTCGCGCCGCATCGTAGACCGGGCGCGCGAACAGGGCATCAACTTCATCGATACCGCTGATGCTTACAACGGCGGCGCGTCGGAGGAGGTGGTGGGCCGCGCCGTGGCGGCCGAACGCGACTGGTGGGTGGTCGCGACCAAGCTCGCCAACCCCACCGGCAGCGGCCCGAACGGCACCGGCACCTCGCGCGGGCATATCCAGCGCGCCACTGAGGCGAGCCTGCGGCGGCTAGGGCTGGCGACGATCGACATCATGTATCTGCACAAGGAGGATCATTCGACGCCGTTGGAGGAAACCGTGCGGGCGCTGGCTGATCTGATCCGGGTGGGCAAGTTGCGGCATTTTGGCGTGTCGAACCATCGCGCCTGGCGGCTGGCGGAGATTTGCCGGCTGTGCGACCAGGCCGGCATCGATCGGCCGGTGGCCAGCCAGCCGGTGTACAATGCGCTGAATCGGATGATCGAGGTGGAGCACCTGCCGGCGTGCGCGCATTTCGGCGTGGGGGTGTTTGCGTATTCGCCGCTGGCGCGGGGGGTGCTGACCGGCAAATACACGCCCGACGTGCCGCCGCAAGCAGGGACTCGGGCGGGGCGGCAGGATCGGCGGATGATGGAGACGGAGTGGCGGCCCGAAAGCCTGCACCTGGCACGCGCCATCGCCGAACATGCCGAGAAAAAGGGGACGACGGCGAGCCGCTTTGCGATGGCTTGGGTCTTGAACAACAAGCTCGTTGCCGGCGCCATTGCCGGGCCGCGCACCATGGAGCAGTGGGACGACTATGTGGCGGCGCTGGAACTGCGGCTGACCGCCGAGGACGAGGCGTTCATCGACCGGCTGGTGCCGCCCGGCCACCCATCCACTCCCGGCTACAACGACCCGGCGTATCCGATCGAGGGGCGTGTTGCCCGGGGATAGGCGGCGGCGGTGAAGGCGCTACAATCGCGATGATGACGGGAGGAGATGGCCATGTTCACGGTGACGCCGAACAAAGAGATACTGGGTGCGACGATCGGCAACTTCGACGCGCGCCAGCCGATGGATGACGAAACCTTTGGCGCCCTGCTCAACGCGCTGGGCCGCTATGGCGTGCTGCGCTTCCCAAACCAGGATTTGGACGCGCACAGCCTGAAGGGATTTTCCGAGCGTTTCGGCGACATCCAGTCGGGCATCGGGGAGAAGCGCAACTCCGGCGTGCCGGAAGTCGGTATTCTGTCCAACGTGCGGGCGAACGGCGAATACATCGGCCTGCCGGATGCCGGCCAGGACTGGCACACCGACATGTCGTACCGCGACGTGGTGGGCTTCGTGAACGTGCTGTATGGCGTGAAGGTGCCGGTGCGCGACGGGAAAATTCTCGGTGCGACCGAATTCTCCAACATGCATGCCGCCTATGACGGGCTGCCGGAGGACATCAAGACGCGGCTGGCCGACGCCACCGTAACCCACGACTTCGACAAGTTCTGGTCGATGATGGTCGCCCGCCCCGGCAGCACCCGCAAACCGATGACGGCCGAACAGCGCGCCAAGCGGCCGGCCGTTGTGCACCCGCTGTTCCTCACCCACCCGATCACCGGGCGGACGGTGCTGTACTGCAACCCCGGCTATGCCATGCGCATCAACGAACTGCCGGCCGATGAAAGCGAGCGGATGCTGGCTTTCCTGTTCGAACATCAGCTGCAGGACAAATACCGCTACATGCATCGCTGGCAGGTGCGCGACCTGCTGCTGTGGGACAATATCGGTTCGATCCACCAGGCCATCGCCGATTACCGCCCCGAGGAGGAGCGGTTGATGCTGCGCTGCCAGGTGATGGCGACCAAGGTGTTCCAGCCGGCGTTTCTTGAACCCGCGCGACGGTACCCTGCCCCCATGGCGGCAGAGTAGGGTCATGCGGTTTCTCCGCTATTCCGTCGGCGGCATCACCTCGCTGGGCATCCTGGAAGGCGATGTTATCGCCGAAATCTCCGGCGACATGTTCGGCGCCCAAGGAACAGGATGGCAGCGCACCGGACGGCACCACCCGCTTGCCGCCGTGCGCATCGAGGTGCCGGTGGTTCCGCCGACGTTCTATGCTGCGGGGCTGAACTACGTGGCCCATGTGAAGGAAGGGGCGGCCAAGCGCGGCGAGGAACCGAAGCTGCCGCCGGAAGCCGATATCGGCTATCGCGCCGTCAACGCGCTGACCGCGCATGACACCGATGTGGTGATTCCCGCCGATGCGCCGGAGCAGGTTCACTACGAGGGCGAGATCGTCGTGGTCATCGGCAGGACAGCGAAGAATGTCAGCGAGGCCGAGGCGCTGGACTGCGTGTTCGGTTACACCATCGGCAACGACGTGTCCGAGCGCACCTGGCAGCGTGGTGACCGCACCTTTTTCCGCGCCAAGAATACCGATACCTGGAAGCCGATGGGGCCATGGATCGAAACCGAGCTGGACCTCGCCGCCGCCATGACGGTGGTGCGGGTGAACGGCGCCGAGACCATCCGCTTTCCGACCAACGACATGCTCTACAGCATCGCCACGTTTATCAGCCGGACCTCGCGGTATTGCACGCTGGTGCCGGGGGATGTGATGTGGATGGGGACGGATGGGACCTCGCCGAACCTCAAGCACGGGGATGTGGTGGAAATTGACGTCACCGGCATCGGCACGCTACGGAATCGGTTTGTGCGGGCGGGGAGGTAGGGAAGGCCAGGGCGAAGCCCCATAGGCACGAAGATAAGGAAGGCGAGGGCTCTGCCGTCGCGGCGCGAAGCCGCGCCACGGGACCCGCAAAGGGTCAGAGACCCTTTGATCCCATTACCTTTAGTGGTCGTGCAAGGTGCCACCAGTCGAACCAGCGCATTGAATTGGGGCTGCTGGCGCAGCCAAGAAACTCCTGGCATCCCCAGATTATTAACCTATTGGAATTTTTAGTTCTTTTACAAAATTAAGGTCCAGGGGCTTGGCCCCTGGCGGGTCTGGGCAGAGCCCAGCCTCCCTTATCTTAGTGTCTATGGGGCAACGCCCTGGCCTTCCCGTGATTCAGACCGGCGTCACCGCATCGGCCAGCACGGTGACGCGCGTCGGCGTGACTTCGGCGAATCCGCCCGAGACCTGGAGGCTTTCGGTGACCCGCCCGCCCTCGTAGAGGCGGATTACGCCTTCGCGCAGCAACACGATCATGGGCGCGTGCTGCGGCAGCACGCCCATTTCGCCCTCGGCAGCGGGGATGACCACCATGTCCACCGGCCGCGACAACAGCAGCTTTTCCGGGCTGACGATTTCGAGATCGACGGGCATGGCGGGGTATTCCTCAGACGTTGGTCTTCATCGACTCGGCCTTCTTCACGGCCTCCTCGATGGTGCCGACCATGTAGAAGGCGGCTTCGGGCAGGTGGTCGTATTCGCCGGCGACGATCGCCTTGAAGCTGCGCACTGTGTCGGCGATGGGCACGAACACGCCGGGGAAGCCGGTGAAGATCTCGGCCACATGGAACGGCTGGGACAGGAAGCGCTGGATCTTGCGCGCGCGGGCGACGACCAGCTTGTCCTCCTCCGACAGCTCATCCATGCCCAGAATGGCGATGATGTCCTGCAGCGACTTGTAGGTTTGCAGCACGCGCTGCACCTCGCGGGCAACCAGGTAATGCTCTTCGCCGACAACCCGCGGGTCGAGCGCGCGCGAGGTTGAATCGAGCGGGTCCACCGCCGGATAGATGCCAAGCTCGGCGATCTGGCGCGACAGCGTGGTGGTGGCGTCCAGATGGGCGAAGGAGGTCGCGGGCGCCGGGTCGGTCAAATCGTCGGCCGGGACGTAGATCGCCTGCACCGAGGTGATCGAGCCCTTGTTGGTCGAGGTGATGCGCTCCTGCAACGCACCCATGTCGGTGGCCAGCGTCGGCTGATAGCCCACCGCCGAGGGGATGCGGCCCAGCAGCGCCGAGACTTCGGCGCCGGCCTGGGTGAAGCGGAAGATGTTGTCGATGAAGAACAGCACGTCCTGCCCTTCCTCGTCGCGGAAGTATTCGGCCAAGGTAAGGCCCGACAGCGCCACGCGGGCGCGCGCACCCGGCGGCTCGTTCATCTGGCCGTAGACCAGCGCCACCTTGGAGCCCTCGGTGGTGCCCTCGCCCAGCTTGATGACGCCGGCTTCAATCATTTCATGGTAGAGGTCATTGCCCTCGCGGGTGCGCTCGCCAACGCCGGCGAAGACCGACACGCCGCCATGGCCCTTGGCGATGTTGTTGATCAGTTCCTGGATCAGCACGGTCTTGCCCACTCCGGCGCCGCCGAACAGGCCGACCTTGCCGCCCTTGAGGTAGGGGGCCAGCAGGTCCACCACCTTGATGCCGGTGACCAGGATCTCGGCCGAGGAGGCCTGCTCCTCGAAGGTCGGCGCCTGGCGATGGATCGGCATGCGGCTGGTGGCATCGACCGGCCCGCGCTCGTCGATCGGTTCGCCGATCACATTCAGGATGCGGCCCAGCGTGCCTGGCCCGACCGGCATGGAGATCGGCGCGCCGGTGTCGACCACTTCCTGGCCGCGCACCATGCCGTCGGTGGTGTCCATGGCGATGCAGCGCACGGTGCGTTCGCCGAGTTCCTGGGCCACTTCCAGCACGGTGGTGCCTTCGCCCATCTTGGTGGTCAGCGCGCTCATGATGAAGGGCAGTTCACCGTCGAACTGCACGTCCACCACGGCGCCCAGAACCTGGGTGATGCGCCCGACATTGTTGCTGGCCATAAGGGACTCCTGCTTGCGGGTGGTCGAGGATCAGACGGCTTCGGCGCCGGAAATGATCTCGATCAATTCCTTGGTGATGTTCGCCTGGCGGGCGCGGTTGTAGTTTTGCGACAGCCGCTTGATCATGTCGCCGGCGTTGCGTGTGGCATTGTCCATCGCGGTCATGCGCGCGCCGTGTTCGCCGGCCGCACTTTCCAGCAGCGCCCGATAGACCTGGATGGCGAGGTTCTGCGGCAGCAGTTGCGCCAGCAGGGTTTCCTCGTCTGGCTCGTATTCATAGATGGCACCACCCGGCGCGACCGCCCCGGTGGAGGGCAGTGGCGTGGGGATCAGGCGCATCTCGGTCGGTACCTGGGCGATCACCGACTGGAACCGGTTGTAGACCACCGTGCAGACATCGAAGGCGCCGTCGTCGAGCATGGCGGTGATGCGGGCGGCCACGTCCTGGGCGTCGGCAAACGCGATGCTCTTGCGCCCGGCATAGGAGACGTCGCCGATGATGCGGCTGGCCATCTCGCGGCGCAGATAGTCGCGCCCCTTGCGGCCAACGGCAAAGATCTTGACCGTCTTGCCCTCGGACTCCAGCTTGCGGGCGAGGTTGCGCGTCATCCGGCCGATATTGGAGTTGAAGGCGCCGGCCAGACCGCGATCGGCGGTCACCGGCACCAACAGGTGCACCTTGTCCGCCCCGGTGCCCACCAGCATCTTCGGTGCCGTCGGCGAGCCGACCACCGAGGCCCCGAGCGAGGCCAGCATCCGCTCCATGCGCTGGGCATAGGGGCGGGCCGCCTCGGCCTGCGACTGGGCGCGGCGCAGCTTCGACGCCGCGACCATTTTCATGGCCGAGGTGATCTTCTGCGTCGACTTCACGCTGGCAATGCGAAGCCGAAGGTCCTTTAAGGTCGCCATGGTTGCGCGCTACCCAACAAACCGCTGAAAGATCAGGCGAAGGTCTTCATGAAGCCGTCGAGGAAGGCGATCAGCTTCTTCTCGACATCCGGCTTGATCTCGCGATCGGCGCGGATTGAGTCGACGATCCCCGGCTCACGCGCCTTGATGTCGGCCAGCAGTTGGGTCTCGAACCGGCCGATCTTGCCCACCTCGATGCGGTCGAGATAGCCGCGCACGCCGGCGAAGATCGCCACCACCTGCTCCTCGACCGGCACCGGCTTGAACTGCGGCTGCTTCAGCAGCTCGGTCAGCCGTGCGCCACGCGCCAGCAGCTGCTGGGTGGAAGCATCGAGGTCGGAGGCGAACTGCGCGAAGGCGGCCATTTCGCGATACTGCGCGAGTTCGAGCTTGATCCGCCCGGCAACCTGCTTCATCGCCTTGATCTGGGCGGCCGACCCCACGCGGGAAACCGACAGACCGACGTTCACGGCGGGGCGGATGCCCTTGTAGAACAATTCGGTCTCCAGGAAGATCTGACCGTCGGTGATCGAAATCACGTTGGTCGGGATATAGGCCGAGACGTCGCCGGCCTGGGTCTCGATCACCGGAAGGGCCGTCAGCGAGCCCGCGCCCTCGGTGTCGTTCATCTTCGCGGCACGCTCCAGCAGGCGCGAATGCAGATAGAACACGTCGCCCGGATAGGCCTCGCGGCCCGGCGGGCGGCGCAGCAGCAGCGACATCTGGCGATAGGCGACGGCCTGCTTGGACAGATCGTCGTAGAAGATCACCGCGTGCATGCCGTTGTCGCGGAAATACTCGCCCATAGTGCAGCCGGTGTACGGCGCCAGGAACTGCATCGGCGCCGGGTCGGACGCGGTGGCGGCAACCACGATGGAGTATTCCATCGCGCCGTTTTCTTCCAGTGTGCGCACCAGCTGGGCCACGGTGGAGCGCTTCTGGCCCACGGCGACATAGATGCAATAGAGCTTCTTGCTCTCGTCGGTGCCGGCATTGATCCCCTTCTGGTTGAGGATGGTGTCGATGATCACCGCGGTCTTGCCGGTCTGACGATCGCCAATGATCAGCTCGCGCTGGCCACGGCCAATCGGGATCAGCGCGTCGATCGCCTTGATGCCGGTCTGCATCGGCTCGTGCACCGACTTGCGCGGAATGATGCCCGGGGCCTTCACCTCGACCAGCATGCGCTTGCCCTCGATCGGGCCCTTGCCGTCGATCGGGTTGCCCAGGCCGTCGACCACGCGGCCCAACAGGCCCTTGCCAGTCGGCACATCGACGATGCGGCCGGTGCGGCTGACGGTGTCACCCTCGCGGATCGCCCGGTCATCGCCGAAGATCACCACGCCGACATTGTCGGTTTCCAGGTTCAGCGCCATGCCGGTTAGCCCGGCGCCCGGGAAGCTCACCAGTTCGCCGGCCATCACGTTCTGCAGGCCGAAGACGCGGGCAATGCCGTCGCCCACGCTCAGCACCTGGCCGGTCTCGGAAACGTCGGCCTCCGTATCGAAGGAAGCGATTTGCTTCTTGAGGATTTCCGAGATTTCAGCGGGACGGATGTCCATATCAGGCGGCTCCCTTCATGGCGTATTGCAGTCGCTGCAGCCGGGACTTGAGACTGCTATCGAACAGCCGGGCGCCGATGCGCACGACCAGGCCGCCCAACAGGGCGGGTTCGACTTTCTTGATGATATCGACGTTGCCGTAGCCCGCCTCGATCAGGCGGGCGCGCAACTGTTGTTCCTGCACGTCGGTCAGCTTGTGGGCGGTCTGCACCTCGGCCACGACCACGCCGCGCTTGGCAGCGACCAGAGCGGCGAAGGCGGAGACAATGGCACGCAGCGTGGCCATGCGACGGTTGGAGACAACCACTCCGATGAAATCTAGCACGATCTTGCCGAAGCCCTGCGCCTCCAGCGCGGCGCGCAGCGCCTTCTGCGCGAGATTCACGTCGATGAGCGGCGAGCGCAGCAGGCGTTTGAGGTCGCTGTTCTCGTCGATCAGACGGCCCAGCGCGTCCATCTGCTCCACCACCAGGTCGAGTTGGTTTTGGTCGGAGGCGTGGGCATAGAGCGCCGCCGCATAGCGATCAACCAGCCCGCCACCGGAGGAAATCGTGCTGCTGGCCGAGGAAGTTTGCGCCGACGCCAAGGGCCCGGTTCCATATTCTGGGTCGCGCCAGGATCACCCCGACGCCACCGGTGGAGAGGACGGGCCGGTGTGACCGGTCCCATGACACAAAGCAAATCGCAACGCCGACGAGGCCGCCGCCGTAGTGGTGATGACGGTGCGGGCTCTATCATGGGGTTTCGTGGGCTGCAACATACCGGGGTGCAAGATTCGGCCGCCGGCGGTCGTCAGCGGCACGATTTCTTCAGGCCGCCTGGGTCCTTCAGGCAGCCTGGCGCCGCACCGCGCCAGTGATCTCCTGGCGGGTGGTGACCCCCGTCACGCCGACGATCTGTCGCAGGTTGCCTTCCACCAGGTGCACCATTTCGGCCGGCATGCGCACCATGGCGATTTCGACCCGTACCTCATCGCCACGACGCTCGGCGGTGAAACTGTCGGGCAGCAGATCGCGGCGCGCGAAGGGCTGGATCAGGCGGGGGAGCAGGCCAGGCGTGGCTTCGGCCTGGACGGAAAAACGGACGGCGGCGTGCAGGCCGACAAGGGCCCAGGGTTGTACTGACATGGAATGCGACTCCGGAAGCGGTCTGGAAAGGCGGGCGCGTTAATCCCGGCTGCTCAGGCAGCCGGGCTCGTAATTCGCGCAATGCCGGTCCGGGTCATCATGGAGATACTTTAACAGGTCAGGAGGGTGGGCGCCAGACCAGTTCGGGTAGCCGGAGCAGCGGAATCCGGCCCAGCGCCAAGGTGCGGTTCTGCAGGCTCAGCGGCACCTCCACCACCGGCGCGCCGCCCTCGGGCGGTCGGCGGGCCATCAGCGATAGTACCGCGCCGGCGGCGGCCGCGCTGCGCGGGGTCAGCAGGCGCGATGATGTCAGTGCCCGCAGCGCCGCGGCATAGCCGCCGACCCGGGCGTTGGCCGCGCCCATCGGCTGCAACCGCGCGTCCAGCGCCAGGGTGGCGCCGCCCGACAGCGAAACCTCGCCCCAGGCCAGTTCCAGCCGCCGCACTTCCACCGCACCGCCGCCGTCGCGCCATGCCTCGGCGCGCTCCGCCAGGTCGGGGCTGCGCGGAACCGGCCCGGTCACCACGAGATCGAACAGCAGCCGATCGATGTTGGGGCCAAGCGGCCATTCCCGTACCGGCGGCAGCACCACCTGCTGGGCGGTGCCGACCACAGCGACCGCGGGCTCGCCCTGTTGCGCGGCCGAGCGCGATTCAACGGCAAGGTCGAGCCGACCCAGGCTGAAGCGCCCATCGGGCAGGTTCGCATGCAGATCGACGACCTCGATCGCCACCGCACGGGCCGGCACACCGGGTTCCAGCGGCAACTCGGCGCGCAGGCGGGTGGTGCTGATCGGGATTGGCGTTGCAGCGCCGAATTGCAGTTGCTGCGCCCCGGTGACGGCCACAACCAGCGTGCGCGGATGGGTCAATTCCAGCGCGACGGTCAGGCGCTCGGCATGCCATCGCATCGTATCGCCGGGCGTGAGCGACCCTTCGACGACCAACGCCGGCACCTCCACCGTGGCCGCCAATGGCCAGCCGCCGCGGCGCAGCTTCCCGGCGCCAGCGCGCCAGCCCGGCATGGGCGGGGCCGCGATGACGGCGGCAACGTTCTGCTCCATCTGGGCGGTGACCCACCACCACAGCGCGCCATGGGCCGTGGCCAAGACGAGCAGCACGACGGTGGCGATCGCCACGACCCGACGCAACGCGAGCGGCGTCATGGCGTCATGCCCGGGCCGAACATGGCCGTCCTGCCGCGCCGCTCATCCCCAGCCCGCCACGACCGCCAAGATGCCCTCTTCGACCGTCATTTTCATGAGATTTACCATCATTTTAGCTCGGTTCCCTCGGAGACGCGCTGAACCCGGACGTGGTTGAATCCACAGACTTGTCCACAGCATCGACCCCACCGGCATACAGCGCGGCCAACCGTTCCATCAGCACCGCGCGCGGCAGGCCGGCGGGCAGCGGGGGCTGGATGGCGATGTGGATCACCCCACGGCGTTTGCGAAAGGCACGCCGCCCCCAGCGCAGGCCAGAATCGGTCACCACCGGGATCACCGGCAGGCCAGTACGCGTGGCCAACGCGGCGATCCCGGGGTGCAACGGCAACGGCGCCCCGGGCGGGGCGCGCGTACCCTCGGGGAAGATCACGATCGGCCGGCCCTGCGCGACCGCCATATCGGCACCGCGCAGCAAGCTGCGGATCGCCGCGGCGCCGGCACTGCGGTCCACGGAGATCATGCCGAGCTTGCGGATCATGCCGCCGTAGAGCGGGATCCGGGTCAACTCCTGTTTCAGCACATAGGCTGGCGACGGAACCAACAGCAGCCACACCACGGTGTCGAAGGCTGACTGGTGTTGGGAGGCGATCAATGCCGGGCCCGAAACCGGCAGGTGCTCGCGCCCGCTGACCACAACGGTGATACCGCACAGCGGCTTCAGCCCAGCCAGAACGGTGCGCGCCCAGAAGCGGGCAATGCCGTGCGACCAGGCCGTCGGGCCCGACTGGACCACGGCGCTGAACGTCGCCAGCACCACAGTGGCGCCGTAGAACCACAGGTTGAACGCCGCCGAGCGCAGCCAGATCATCCGCCCCCCCTCGGTGCCGCCGGCTGTGGCGACGCCGCCTCATCTTCGCGCGCCAGCCAACCGGACAGGCCAACCATGGCGCCCAGCCACTTGGCATACTCCGCTGCCAGCAGGCGCAGCGGGACCTCGTCGTGCCCGTCGGGCAAATGCGGCACCAGCGGTACGGCGTGCAGAACGACCTCGGCCGGCAGGGTGCGGCGCAGTTCGATCAGCGCGCGCCGCATGTGATAGCCGGAGGTGACCACGATCAGCGAGCGGATATCGTGCGTGGCCACCCATTCCGCCGTCTCTCGCGCGTTGCCGCGGGTGGAGCGCGCGCCACGACCCAGCGCCACCTGGTCCGGCGCCACCTGGGTGGCCAGCCCGGGACGTAGCCCGGCCCTGGCCAGCAGGTCGGCCAGCTCGCCGCGCCCGGTGCCGGAGACCAGCAGGCGATCGGCATGCCGGTCGGCCAGCAGCCGCACCGCCAGCTCGATGCGCCCGGCGCCGCCGGTCAGCACCACGATACCGTCGGCCCGCGCCGGCACTGGTGCCGGTCGGCGCGCCTGTGCCGCGAACCAGACGAACCCCAGGGCCAGCCCCACTAGCGCGGCAGCAAGGGCAAGCAACACGGCCCACCGCAGGCCACTCACGGCAGATGCCGCAGCCATGCACGCACCGCACCCTGGGCGGCGACATAGCCGATCGCCCCCGCCAGCAGCGGCAGCGCTGGCAACGCCCACAGCAGCACCGGTGGCAGGCGCCACACCGTCGCCAACAGTTCGGCCAGGTCTGGCACCCCGGCCTCGGCGGGGACCGCGCTGACGAAGGGGGCCGCGAGCGCCGCCAGCACCACCACCACCGGCAGCGCCAGCACCAGGCCGGCGAGCCCACCGACCGCGGCGGCACGGCTGGCCCGGCGGGCGAAGCGGTCAGCGATGTAGAGATCCGTGGCCCCCAGGCCGTGCAGCGTCTCCACCACTTCACGCCGCGACGCCAGCGCGGCACGTGTCGCCACCACGATCATCGCCGCCGCCACCGCGGCCACCAAGCCAAGTGCCGCCAGCGCGCAGATGCGCAGGCTGCGCGCCAGCAGGGCGAGGCGACGCACCCAGGGGCCATGGCTTTCGGTCAGTGTGCCGGGGGCGGCTGCCTCCAGCCGGGCGGCGAGCGCGGCCAGGTCGGGCCCGTCATCGGCGACGGTGACGGCCACCACCGCCGGCAACGGCAGGGCGAGTTGCTCGGCGTTGCTGCCGAGCCAGGGGCGCAGCAGGTCGGACAGTTCGCCATCGCCCAGCGGTCGCACGGTGGCAACGCCTGGCGTGCCGCGCAGCAGCGTCACCACCCGGTCGCGCCGCGTCTCGCCGGTGGCGGCCGGGGCGGCGGGCGGTGCGGCGGGGCGCGGCACCTGCACCGTCAGCGTGGCGGCGGCACCCTGCTGCCAGTGCCGGCCGAGTTCGGCGGCCCCCTGGGCGCCGGCGATGGCCAGTGCAGCCAGGAACGCCATGGCGGCGACGATCAGCGGCAGCACGCGCCAGCCTGGCGCATGGCGCAGGCCCAGCCCGTCGAGCCGGCGCGGCGCGAGGCGGGACGGATCGCGCCTAGCCATCCCGCACCAGCCGCCCGCGCGCCAGTTCCAGCGCCGGGCCGGGATGGCGCTCCACCAGCGCGGTGTTGTGGGTGGCGACGATCACCGTGGTGCCCAACCGGTTCATCTCCTGCAGCAGCACCATCAGGCGCTCGGCCTGGGTGTCGTCGAGGTTGCCGGTGGGCTCGTCGGCCAGCAGCAGCAACGGGCGCACGATCACGGCACGGGCGATCGCCGCGCGCTGCTGCTCCCCGCCGGACAGCAGGCTGGGGCGCATGGCAGCCACCTTGGCGAGCCCGACCCAGCGCAGCATCTCGGTGACATCGGCGCGCAACTGCCCCTCTGGCCGGCCGGCCAGGCGTAGCGGCAGCGCCACGTTGTCGAACACCGACAGGTGGGACAGCAGGCGAAAATCCTGGAACACCATGCCGATGCGCCGGCGCAGTGCGGGAAGTTCGCGGCGCCGGGCCTCGCCGACATCCACCCCCATCAGGTGCAGCCGCCCGCGCGTCGGCCGGACGGCGACATGCAGCAGGCGCAGCAGCGACGACTTGCCCGCGCCCGAGGGGCCGAGCAGCCAGCGCCAGCCGCCACCGGGGACGCTGAACGACAGGCCCTGCAGCACCTCTGGCGCCTCGCCATCCGCGCCGCCGTCGCTGTCGCCGTAGCGCAGCCCAATGCCCTCCGCCCGAATCATGGCCCGCATCCCTCTATGCGCCTTGTGCCACCAATCGGCGTCGCGCCGGAAGCACCCGCGGCAGCATCGCGCCGGTTGCAATGCGGGGGGCGAGCCGCCAGCATTGGGCGTTGCTGGAAAGACCATATGCGGATCGTCTGCCCGTCCTGCCAGGCCGTCTACGAGGTGCCGGAAAAGCTGCTGACCGGCGCGCCGCGCAAGGTGCGCTGCGCGCGCTGCGGCAATCACTGGATTCCGGAACCGGCCGCCAGCCCCGCCGTGGTGGCGCCGCCGATCGTCGAGTCACAAGCCGAGTTGCACGCCGCCGCCCCGCCAGCGATGGCTGAACAGCAGCCTGCACCTGGCCCTGGACCTGGGCCAACGCTGCCGCAGGCGCCGCCCGCGCGGGCCGCGCCGCCCCCGGTGGTGCCGCGCGCCGTAGAAAAACTGGCGCCGGAACCGAGCGATATCCAGGCCGGGCACCGCACCGCGCGGCTGGCCGGCCTCGCCTGGGCGGCGAGCATGGCACTGCTGGCCGGAGCCGGCTGGGCCGCTGTAGTCCTTCGCGCCGATATCATGGCGGTGTGGGCGCCAAGCCGGCGGTTATACGTGTTGCTTGGGCTGGGCTAGCTAGGCCAGCTTCTCGAAGTCGATCGCCGACAGGTCGGTCATGCCCTTCGTGTCGCCGCCCTCGCGCACCGGGACGGTGATCTCCACGCCGAGGATGTTCTCGTCCAGCAGCGCCTCAAGCCCACTGCGCTCAAGGCAAAGAGCGTCACACCGATGGATTTTTACACCGGCGCAGCCGGACTGCCCGGACGCTTCATACCAACCACCAAAAACACTGCCTCATGATCAGGCAAGCATGTGGCTTCGCCCCAAACCCCACCAGGGGCCGAGCCCCTGGACCTCATGACATTGAAATGGATGGGTTTCCAAAGGCCCTCGGCCTTTGGCGGGTCCCTGCGGTGCGGCTTCGCGCCGCAATGGCAGAGCCCTGGCCTTGGCTTTCCCTATCGGTGAATCACTAGAAGGGTTTGTATCAGTGCGGGATTTTGTCCCCGGCACGAACAGGCGACGGTGCCGGCGCGGTCGAGCAGCATGCGATGGCGCATTCCTCTGTCGCCATTGACGATGCGGGGCTACACCGCAAACGCCATTGATCCAGCGCAAGGGCCCGCGGCAGAGTGGCCCCGCCAGACCGGAGTTGTCGATGAACGATGCCGAACGCCTCGCCGCCCTGCGGGCGCGCTATCCCAACGACAAGCGCGACGAGGTCCGCGACCCCGCGTTGAAGCGCGCTGCCGAGGCGGCGTTCAACAGCGCGGGCCGGCGGCCGCTGCCCTATGCCGGGGTTTCGACCTTTCTCGATGCGCCGTTCCGGCCGGAGGCGCCCGATATGGCGGATTTCGGCGGGCTGGATGTGGCGCTGATCGGGGTGCCGATGGATCTGGCGGTGACCAA
>Ga0105048_10005034_pt1 | contig 21432 bp, 19 predicted proteins | sample MAT05_FD_78382 | JGI IMG/M metagenome (GOLD analysis project Ga0105048, IMG submission 78382) | Freshwater microbial communities from Lake Fryxell liftoff mats and glacier meltwater in Antarctica - MAT-05 | ecosystem: Environmental > Aquatic > Freshwater > Ice > Liftoff microbial mat | place...
AACGTCGTCTTGATAGCTCTCGAACAATTCAACCGAAGGTTGATCATCGAACAAAATTTGTTCGAGCCCTCCGGGACAAGAAGCGCGCGGAAGCGCCCGATCTGGGTTTGCACTGGCTCGGAGAAATTCACTTCGCAGGCTCCTTGGTTTTTTGGTCTGTAGCGGGAGGGGTTGTCGGGGGTGAAGTCGGCGCGTCGAGCCCCGAGGGCTGGGCAGGCGCCGTGACGGGTACGGCGAGCTTTTCGGTCACGTCCAGGAACACGGAGCCTTCGAGCTCCATGTACGTGTGCTCGAAGCCGCAGACGTCGAGCACGAAGCGCGGCTCTGCCGAGGACATGCGCCGCTCGAGCGAAACGTCAGAATCCGACGAAGCGCGCGTAGACGGCGATACCGCCGGCGAAGGCGCCGACCACGAACGCTACGAACGCGATGGCGGCGAACACCCAGAAGGCGCCCGTCGTTGGCGACACCACCCGACCCGGTGGGTTCGACAAGGTCGCAGGCGCATTGTCCTCGTCGACAACGACCAAGCCACACGCGCCGAGATGCGCCTTGGCCTGGTCGAAGAATGCGTTGTACGACTCCGGCTCGACATCGAAAGGTCGGCCCTGGTAACGGGTCAGGTGCATGTTGGACAGGCAGCGGTAGGTCCGCAGAGTCGCTTTGCGCTGAGGGATGTCGACCCAGCCTGCTGTCAGCACTGGCCCCATACCGCCCTCGGGCGCGAGGCAGATCGGCTGGCGCGCGTGCCGGCCACCAGCTGTGCTCATGCCCTCGGGGGCAACCAGCTCTGGCTTGCGCGTCACGCCGCCGCGCACGCGCACCTGACCGAAGCTCTCGGCGAAGTAGCGGCTGAAGTCGTGCGCGCTCTGCGCGACTTGGGTGCGTCTCGCGTCGAAACCGGCCACGGTTCGGCACGATAGGCCGTTTGCGACGCCGCGGAAACTTTGGCGGCGTCGCGTGGATTGATCCGGCGCTCAGGGAGCGCGAGCCACGACGATGCGCGCGGCCGTGGACGTCTCCTTGATGCTGACGTCGTCCAGATCCGTTATCTCGGCCGGCGGCGCGAGAAAGTTACCACCCAAGGAGAATCGGAGCGGCACCAGGCTGGGCACCGCGATGCCAGCGTCGTCCGTGTCCACTTTGATCAAGATCAAGCCTGGCATCGCCTCGACGCCCGAAACGGCCTCAGCCACGGTGACTCCCGGCGGCAGGGGCACGCGCACGATGAAGGAGCGACGGGCGCCTGGCTCGCCGCGAACGGCCACCTCGAGACTGCCGGCGCCACCTGCGCGCAGCCCGCTCGGATAGCGCAGCGCCACTGTGACGGGCGCAGCCGTCGTCTGGGGCGCCGCCTCGAGGCGATACTTCTTGAGCGTGAGGCGCTCGAGACGCACGAGCACTGGCGTGTCGGTGTCGACGCGCACGCTCGCGGTGTTGGCAGCGAGCTCGGTTCTGCCGCCGCCGCTGTCGTCGATCTTCAGGCTGCGTTCACCGAGCGAGTCGCCCTCGGCGTCGAACATGGTGATCCGCAGCGACCCGGGGCGCGCCGAAGGCTTGGCCGCGACAATGGCCTGCAGCGCGGCCCGGCTGGCGCGCGTGGTGCCGTAGCCACCGTCCGACTCGCGTTGCACGGAGAGCCAGCCGAGCAGCAGATCGGCGGAGGCTGTGCGTATCCAGCCGGCGCCACGCGCTCGCAAGAGCGCGGCGTACACGATCACCTTCGCCTCTTTGCCGGCCTTGCCATCGAGCGTGATCGAGCCGCTCGCAGTGAGGTGCGCCTCGCGCTCGAGCACCCCGGCGAGACTTGCCGCCAGGGAGCGTCGATGGTCCCGCTCGGCGAACGCCAACACGATGCGTGCCATGGCAACCACGTCTTTGCTCGAGCTCGCGCGTGACATGGCCGCCTGCGCCTGTGCGTCCCAGCACGTGTCGACGGTGCCGCCGACAGGAGACGGCTCGTTTTCGATCAAGTCCCAGAGCGCCCGCTCGCTCACCGTGCCTTCAGGTGGGCACGGCTCACCAGCCTCTTCGCTGATCAGGCTGGCGATCGGCGAGGTGCGCAGCGCGCGCTTCTGCGCCGCGTAGCTCCTGTGGGCGTCATCGCCCACGACCGTTGCGAGGTAGCGCCCCGTGGCGCGCTGCCCCATGATCTTCGCGCGCTCTCGAATCGTGTCGCCGCTCGGGCCCATCGCTTCGCCGTAGCGCCGAACGCGATCGTAGAGCTCGATGGCTTCAGCGGCATCAGCGCTCGTCTTGGCCGTCTCGATCGGACGGGAGCTGAGCGCCGCCAGGAGCGCAGGCATTGCGCCCGACTCGACCACCAGTGACGGCGGGCCTTCGAAGCTCGTCCGCGCGTCGCTGCCGAAGGTCTGAATCATCGAGCTCGCGAGCACGAACCGTGATCGACCGAGCGAGAGGACGCGACCCGGCGGATCGATCGGTAGCTCGTGCTGGACGGAATCGGATTGTCCGCCGCCAGAGACGTCGGCGCGCAGCGCGAGCTTGCCGCGACCCGTGGCCACGACCGCGACCACGACGCGCAGCTTCTTTCCAGGTGCCACATCGATCTGCCGCTTCGCTGGCTCGCCCTTCTTCAGCGCGCCGCCTGAGATCGCCGCCAGCGTGAGCTCGCCGCGGATGGCTCGCTCGGTGCGATTGGTCACCGTCACCACCACATCCGTCTCGTCGCCTTGTGTGATGCGATCACCCGCGAACACGCGAACCGATAACGGCAGAGCGACCTTCACGTCGGTGGTCGCCACCGCCGTACCCGCGCTGTCCGGCATGCCCAGCACGATGATGCGATAGGTGGTCTCGTCTCCGCCGAGCGGCACGTCGATGCGAGCCACACCACTGGCGTCGGTGCGCACGGGCGCACGCCACACGTAGTGCGGCACTGGACGGGTCACGCTGGTCGCCCCCATGCGCACTGACGCCGGCTTGCTGCGGTGCGACCCACCCAAACGGCCGGAGCCCGAGCCGAACCCTGCCCCATCGCCGAGCTTCGTCCCCGTGTGCTTGTCCATCAGCTCTTTCCACGACGCGATGGAAGAGTCGGCGACGCGCATGTCGAGCCACGCATCGGCGATGCGCTCTTCGCCCATCGCGAGGGCATACGGCGACCCGGCTGTCACCACGCGCGCAAATGGGTCGTCGATGTCGTCGGCCGTGCCCAGCCGGCCGTCTGGGCCAGGCGAGACCAGATCGAAGCCCGGTATCGGCGAGAGAAAGGGCTTGGCCGCCTTGCCCTTGGAGGCCACGAAGGCGAACGATCGGCCCCACGGATCGTACAAAGTGTCCTCTTTGCCGTCGTCTTTCCAGCGGCGAAGCAGCGCGTTCGGGTCCTTCAGCGCGGGCTCGTCCGCATCCAGATTGTTGGCGTGCCGAAACGATCGCGCCTCTACCAACAGGCGAAACAGCTTGAGCCGTGCGACCCGGCGGGCAACGTGGTCGAAGTCGACCTGCGGGTCGACAGCGACCAGGTCGGCGAGGCTCATCGGCTCGCCACCCGGCGTGAGCGGAGTGATGTTCATCGCCTGCGTCACCACCGTGAACAGCTCGGGGTTGAAGCTTGCGCCCTTGGGGCTCATCCGCAGCACGTCCCGCACACGATCGGGAGACACGCTGGCCTCGAACACGCCACCCTCGAGGCTCTTCAAGAGCGCCGTGAATGACGCGGTCATCTCCGAGCTCTGCGTGCGACCCGGATCCAGATCTGGTGGCTTTGGACCGCGTGAGGCGCTCGCCAGGTGCTGCAGTACGCGCGTGCTGGCACCACCCGCGAGCACGGCGTCGCAACCAGCGGCGCCCACGTCCACGGAGCTGCAGAGCCGCCGTCTGGTGTCGAACTTCGTGAACGCGTCTTCGTAGTCGCCGGTGCTCGCGTCTACCACCATCGCCGCGACAGAGCCCACCAGCCGCCCGCCCTGCTCGTCGCTGAGCTTGGCTTCGACCGTCACGGTGCCCCCCGGCACGCTGCGCCCGCCGGTGATCGCGAGCGCCACCTTCGGCATCACGCGCGGCTTCTGCAGCAAGCTCATCACACCCAGGAGACTCGGCGCGCTGTCCCGCAGCACCACCGCCCGCACCGGCAACACGCCACCATTGCCCTCGGGCATGCTGATCTTGCCGCGGAAGCGAGTGACATCGGCGCTGGGGCTGTCGCGATCGACGAGCCACGCTGCGCTGCCGTCGAGGTTGACCGCGACAGGCCCGAGCCCCGCCTTGCCCGGGCTGGCGACGAGGACCTCGAGCTCGACCGTGTCGCCCGCGCGCGCGACGCGCGCCGCCGAGCGGACGATCACGCGACGCTCGCGTTCGACAGGGATACACTGCAATAGCGGTCCGCCTGCGCGCAGCTCCTTCGGCGCAGCTTCGTCGAGCGTTACTTTCACCGAGGTCGCGACATCGCCGGAGCACGGGCCCACTCCTCGGTGACTGCCGACGTTCGTCGGGACCTTCCATGAGACCGTGGCAAAGCCTTGATCGTCCGTGGTGGCGCGCGCGCTCAAGCCATCACCTTCGAGCTTGACCCCAGTTTTGACCGGCTCACCGAAGCCGTCCTTGACCTCGACAAAGAGTGACTGCTCGAGGCCGGGCACCAGCGACTGATCTTCGGCAGTCAGGCCGACCCGGCCTGTGCCGCGTGTCTCGATCGTCAGCGTGTCGCTGGTCGCGGTTCGCTCTCGCCCTTCGAGCGTGGCGCGCGCGACGAGGTGAATCGACTGCGAACGAACGATCGTCGGAGGCGCATCGTAGGGGACTTCGATCTCGCCCTTCTCGTTCGTCTCGAAGCGCTTGGCCGCACTCTCGAAGGCGCTCTTGCCGTTCGGCAGCTTTCCTTCCGGCACATTCTCGCCGTCACGCAAGAAGAGCGCGTGCACCGGCACGCGCGAGATCGGCTCACCTGCCGCGTCGGCGACGTTCACGCGAAATAGCGCGCGGGTGCCGAGACGCAGCTTGCTGGCCGGCGCGCGCGCGCTGATCGACGCCAGCGCTGGTGTGGCTTGCGAAGCCGAGAGGTTCTCTGTCGCCTGGCCCGCTACCAGGTCGACCGCAGAAGCGACCAGCTGCCAGCTGAAGCTCGACTGCTCGACTTTGGGGATCGGCAGCTCGCTCGTGGCAGAGCCGGACGCGTCCGTAGTCACGGTTCTGCTCACCACGTCGACGCCGCCCTCGCGCAGACTGAGCTGAACGCGCTTGCCAGCCACTGGCCGGTCGGTGCGCTGATCGATGAGGCGCACCCACGCTGTCGTGGAGCCGCCGGGGGACACCTCGGTCGACGGCACGCTCATGGTGAGCTGATACGGCGGCTCGCGTTCGATCTGGATCTCACGCGTGCGGCGGTGCTCACCGAAGCGCAGCGCCAGGTTGAGCACCGCTGGCCCAGGCGCCCCCTCTGGCATGCCGACTGTCAGGAGCGCGAGGCCGTTCGCGTCGGATTCGACGGTGATGGGCTTGTCGTCGACTTTGGCCCCCTCCCATTCTGCGTCGACGGTTACTTTGCCGAGCGGCTTGGCCGAGGTGGCGCTCACGAAGCCGAAGGTGCGAATGGGGATGACGACGCGGTCTCCCGACGGCGCTCGATCCGGGGCGTCGGCGAACAGGTCGAGACCCCGCGCGGCGGGGTCGACTGTCTGCGCGCGCGACGGCGTGACCGCCAGCACGCCGACCAACAGCGCCAGTACGAGAGAGAGCAACAGGCTCGGGCGCCGATTCATGTTTGGTCACGATAGACCACCACGAGGCGTCTTCGTTCCGGCAGCATGCAGAGGAGGACGCCGATGAGCCAAATCGAACGCGCCACCTCAGCCGACTACAGCCTGTTTCGAACGCTGTTCGAAGAGCTGCACACAGGCGACCCACCGACGCCAGTTGCCACCTTCGAGCGGGACATCGTGCCGAACATGTGGGTGGCGCGAGACGACTCGGGCGCGGCGCTCGGCTACGTGTTCGGGCAAGTGTTCGGCGGCGCCTGTTACGTGCGGCACATCGTGACCTCCCCGCTCGCGCGAAGAAAAGGCGTGGCGCGGGCGCTCTTGCAGATCATTGCCGAAGACGCCCGCAGCAAGGGCGCCAACAGCATCGAGCTCAACGTCAAGCTCGGCAACGACGCCGCCATCGCCCTCTATCGCGGCTTCGGCATGGTGCCGGTGTACGAGACGAGCGTGCTGCACCTCCGTTGGAAGGACGTCCCCAAGCTCCTGAACGGGCGCGAGCCGTCGCGCGTCACGCCGAGCCAAACGCAGGAGATCGAAGCGCGCTTTCGGTTGCCGCCAGGCCTTATCGCCGGCCACGCAGCATCGAGTGAGCATGTCGTATGTGCGACGCGAGACGCACGCGGCTCGGTCAGCGGTGTCGCCAGCTTCACGCCGACTTTCCCTGGCATTTTTCCGCTGCGCGCGACAAGCGTGGAAGACGGCTGGCGCCTCATTGCAGCGATGCGTCCGTTCGCGATCGAGATCAGCGACGCCGAGCGGCCGTGGCGACAAGACGGCGTACAAGTGGCCGTCGAAGACGCGCGCGAAGTCGCAGCGAGCTTGGAGCAACATGGTGCAAGCCCGGTGTTTCGTATCGTCCACATGCGCGGCCCGCTCTGACGCTGCGCCCGTCCGACCGGACAAATAATGTCTCATCTCGGCTCCGCTCGGCTAGGAAAGCAGGCCAGGCGGGTGATAAGACCCGGGCATGCGCGACGTCGATACGCTTCTTGCGGGTACCGAAGGGGTGCTGCCATTCCCAGTACCGCTCTACGATCGCGCGCCGACGAGCAGGAGCACGCGCGTGACCGAGCTGTCGACAGCAAGAGACAACATGCTCGAGCCGGCAGCTATCACGTCAGATCTGGTCGAGCGTTGCGACGCGGTCGAGCTCCTCCGTCGACTGCCCAGCGCCAGCGTCGATCTGATCGTGACCGACCCAGCGTACGAGTCGCTCGAGAAGCACCGCGCGATCGGCACCACCACGCGGCTCAAACACTCCAAGTCGTCCAGCAACGACTGGTTCAGTATTTTCCCGAACGCGCGGTTCCCCGAATTTTTCAAGGAAGCCTTCCGCGTGCTGAAGAAGAACACGCACCTCTATTTGTTCTGCGACCAGGAGACGATGTTCGTGGCCAAGCCCATGGGCGAGGCGGCGGGCTTCAAATTTTGGAAGCCGATCGTGTGGGACAAGCGCCAGATAGGCATGGGATATCACTATCGATCCCGCTACGAGCTGATCTTGTTTTTCGAGAAGGGCAAACGCAAGCTGCAGAGCCTCTCCATCGCCGACATCCTCGAAGAGCCACGCATCCGCGGCGGCTACCCGAGCGAAAAGCCTTCGCGCATTTCGCAGATCCTGATCACGCAGAGCACGGACAGCGGCGCGCTGGTGGTCGACCCCTTCTGCGGCTCCGGCTCGGTCGGCGTCGCCGCGCGATCGCAAGATCGGCGTTTTCTGGGCGGTGACGTGTGCGAAGAGGCAGTTGACATCACGCGCGAGCGGCTCGCAGCCTGCGACCCGAAGGCGCCGTGAAGGGAAACGAATACAAGCTGCTCGTCGCGCGCTACGTCAAGAACGCCTACGCCGACCGCGGCGTTCGCATCTACGACGAGATCACGGTCGGCACCAGTATCTTGGGCAAGCCGCGCCGCGTCGATTTGCTGGTGCTCGAGACCGAGACGAAGAAGGCGCTCGCCATCGAGTGCAAGTACCAAGACTCGTTCGGCACGGTGGACGAGAAAATCCCATACGCCCTCGACGATTTGCAGGCGCTGCGCCTGCCCGGCGTGATCGTGTACGCGGGCGTTGGCTTCTCCGCCGGGGTGCTCCACTTGCTCAAGGCCTCCTCCCTCGCCGCGTACTGCCTGCCCAACGAAACGATGAAGCCGCTGGTGCGGCCGCGCACTGCCGAGGCGATTCACGAGGGCACCTGGCAGCTCGACCATGTGCTCGCGCAGACGTTCGGCTGGTGGGACGTCATCCTGGGCGACAAGCAGCCGCTCTAGAGCTCGGCGCTCCAGGGCCAATCAGCCATACCGACCTTCGATGTAGTCGGCGGTCCTCGAGTCCTTCGGCGTGACGAACATCTCTTCGGTGGGCCGATGCTCGATCACCTCGCCGAGGAGCATGAACACGCACTCCTCGCTCGCGCGGCGCGCTTGGGCCATGTTGTGGGTGACGATCACGATGCTGTACTCGGCGCGGAGCTCCCAGAGTAGCTCTTCGACAGCCAGCGTCGCCTCCGGATCGAGCGCCGAGCACGGCTCGTCCATGAGCAGGATCTCGGGCTTGATCGGCAGGAGGCGCGCGATGCAGAGCTTCTGCTGGGCCTCGAGCGAAAGGGTGCCGGCGGGCGCGCCGAGTCGGTCCTTCACGTCGCTCCACAGGAGGACCTTCTCGAGCGCGGACTGTACGATCTCCTCCAGCTTGCTGCTGTGGGTCGCCTTCGCGTCGGGCTCGTGGAGGCGGTAGCCGAAGAGGACGTTGTCGCGGATCGAGAGCGGGAGTGGGTTTGGCCGCTGGAACACCATGCCGACGCGCTTTCGCACCTGACCGAGATCGTTGCCGGCCGCGAAGATGTCGTGACCCAGGACCTTGATCTGACCCTCGGTGCGAACGTAAGGCAGCCGCTCGATGATCCGGTTGCACGAGCGAAGCAAGGTCGACTTGCCGCAACCGGAGGGGCCGATCAGCGAGGTGATGCGGCCCTTTTTCACGGCGAGATCGACGTGATGCAGGGCCTGGAAGTCGCCGTACCAGAGGTTCAGGTCGACGACCTCGACCGCCAGCTCCGCTTCTTGATCGGGCTCAGCCAAACTTGCCTCCCAGATAGTCGCGCGTGCGCTGGTCCTTTACGTCGCCCGAGAAGAACGGCTCGTTGTCGCCGATTTCGACGCACTCGCCCATGTAGAAGAACGCGGTGCGGCTCGCGAGTCGTTGCGCCTGCTGCACGAGGTTGGTCACGAGGACGATGGTCATCTCCTCGCGCAGCTCTTTCAGCACGTCCTCGATGCGCATCGTCGTGACGGGGTCGACCGCGATCGAGAACTCGTCGAGGAGCAGGATCTTCGGGTTCTGCGAGAGCGCACGCGCGATCGTGAGCCGTTGCTGCTGGCCGCCGGAGAGCAGGCTGCCGAGCGACTTCAGGCGGTCTTTGACCTCGTCCCAGAGGGCCGCGCGGCGGAGCGACTTCTCCACGACGGCGTCGAGCTCGGCCTTGTCGCGAACGCCGGCCAGGCGCGGCGCGAACGCCACGTTGTCGTACACGCTGAGCGGCAACCCCACCGGGAGCGGGAAGACGACCCCGATGCGGCGGCGGAGGGCGTAGAGGTTACGCCAGGCGCGGACGTCACGGCCGTGCACCTTCACCTCGCCCGTGAAGGTCATGTCTTTCACGAACTCGTCCATGCGGTTGATGACGCGCAGGAAGGAGGTTTTGCCGCTGTTGGCAGGCCCGATGATGGCGAAGATCTCGCGGCTCCGCACGTCGAGCGTCAGGTCCCGCAGCACCACACGCTTGCCGTATTGGATGCGCAGATCGCGCACCGAGATCTCGATCGCGTCGTTCTGCTCGGCCGGCGCGCTCACCACTTCTTCTTTCCCCGCAGGTACATCCGAAGCCATATCGAACCGGCGTTCATGATCAGGACGACTGCCACGAGCACCAGGGCGACCCCGTAGGGCATGGCCACCGGGACACCCGGCACCTGGGTCGTTACCACGAACAGGTGGAGCGAGAGCGCCATCGTCTGGTCGTAGACGCTCTGGGGGAGGAACGGCAGGAAGAAGGCGGCGCCGGTGAACATGATGGGCGCCGTCTCCCCCGCCGTCCGCGATACCTCGAGGATGACCCCGGTCAGGATGCCGCTGACCGAGTTGGGCAGCACGACGTGGCGAATGGTCTGCCATCGCGTCGCGCCCATTGCCCAGCACGCCTCGCGGAACGAGTGCGGCACCGCCTGCAGCGCCTCGCGCGTCGCGACGATGACGACCGGAAGGGCCATGATGGCGAGGGTCAGGCTCGCCGCGAGAATGCTGGTGCCGAGCTCGAAGAAGAGAACGAAGGCGCCCACCCCGAAGAGGGCGTGCACGATGGAGGGGACGCCGGCAAGGTTGATGATCGCAAGGTTGATGGCGCGGGTGAGCCAGTTGTCAGGTGCGTACTCGGTCAGGTAGACGGCGGCGGCGACGCCGACCGGAACCGACGCGACCAGCGCGACCGCGACCAGCCAGACGGTTCCGACCAGAGCGGGGAGGATGCCGCCCGCCGTCATGCCGTCCTTGGGGTTGGTCGTCAGAAACTCCCACGAGATCGCCGGGGCGCCCTTCACCACAAGGGTGGTCAGGATCATGAACACCGGCAGGATCAAGACGACCGTGAGGGCGCCCAACAGCAGCTTGGCCACCTTCTCGTTGCGCGCCGCACGAAAGTTCTGTTCGGTCGACTGGAACATGCCCGCGCCCTACTCCTTCTTGACCCGCCGCACGAGCACGTCGGCGGTGAGGTTGATGAAGAACGTGATGACGAAGAGGAAGATGCCGAGGGTGAACAGCGCGCGATAGTGGTCCGACCCGACTGGCGCTTCGCCCAGCTCGGCCGCGATGGTGGCGGTGAGCGCACGCACCGAGTCGAAGACGCTGGTGGGGAGGTGAATGGCGTGGCCGCTGGCCATCAAGACCGCCATCGTCTCCCCGAATCCCCGGCCGACGCCGAGGAGGGCGGCCGCCACCAGGCCGCGCTTGGCTGCCGGGAGCACGACCCGGGTGATGACCTGCCAGCGCGTCGCCCCCATGGCCTCGCCCGCCTCGCGGTAGCTGTCGGGGACCGCCTTGAGCGCGTCCTCGGCGAGCGTGGTCATGATGGGCGCCGCCATCAGACCCAGGATGAGCCCGGAGTTCAGGACGCCGAGGCCGAGCGGGACGTCGAACACGTCGATGATGAGCGGGTTCATGATCATGAGACCGATGAACCCCCACACGACCGAGGGCACGGCCGCGAGGAGCTCGACCAGGACCTTCAGGACTTCTCGCGTGCGTCCGCGCGCGAACTCCGCGATGTAGATCGCGACGCCCATCGACACCGGTATCGACACCAGCATCGCCAGGCCGGTGACCGCCGCCGTGCCTGCTATCAGTCCGAGAGCCCCGAACGTGGGGCGCAGCAGGGAAGTGGGCCGCCAGGCGATCGACGTGAAGAACTCGACGAAGTCGAACCGACCGACGACGAAAGCCAGTCCCTCGCGGGTGACGAACGCGAAGATCCCCACGATGAAGACGACCGCCGAGATGCCCCCCACGAAGATGAGCGTGCTGGCGACCTTGTCGACGTACCAGGCGACGTCGCGGGCATCGACGCGCTCTTCGTCGCGGCTCATGTCGCTCCCCCTACTTGCACGTGACCTGGGTCGCCGGCGCGTAGCCTTTTTCGTAAATCACGCATTGGCCTGCATCGCCCATGATCCAATCCAGGTAGGCCTTGGTCTCGGCCTTCGGCTCGCCGTTGGTGTACATGAAGAGTGGCCGAGCGATGGGGTAGCTCTGGTTCCTGGCGTTCTCCAGGGTTGGCGGGACGCATGGCCCTCCATCCTCTTTGGACACGCAGAGCATCGCGACTTCGGGCACGTTGTATGCGAGGCCGCTGTAACCGACGGCGCACGGCGTGTGAGCGACGAGATCGACGACGTCCTTGGATCCGTGCATGTCGCGTGATCCCAGCTTGAAGTCGTTCTTCTTGAGGACCGCCTCGGCGAAGTAGGTGTAGGTGCCGGAGTTGTTCTGCCGGCTGACGAGGATGATCTCGTCGCTCGGGCAGCCAGGGACCTGCGCTCCGAGCTGGCTCCAGCGCACGATCGTCCCGCCTTCGCCGTAGATCCCCGCAAGCTGCCCGAGGCTGACGACCTTCAGCGGATTCGCGGGGTGAACGAAGACCGCCAGCGCGTCGAAGCCGACCACCAGCTCCTTTGGCTCGACGCCTCGCTTGACCGCCTCCTCGCGCTCCTTTTCGCTGATCGTGCGGCTCGAGTTCGCGATGTCGACCGTTCCGTTGAGGAGCGACGAGATCCCCGTCCCCGAGCCGCCGCCGGTGACCGCGACCGCGACCGAGGCGTTGACGACCCCGTACGCCTCGGCCCAGGCCTGCGCCACCGAGAGCAGCGTGTCCGAGCCCTTGTTCTGGATGATGACGCGGCGGCCGTCGCTGCCGCCGCCATCGCGGCGCCTGCAGCTCGCCCCCGCCACCAGAAGCACCAGCACCGTCACGAAGATCGGAGCGAGGCGCGCGCGCCCCCGTGAAGCCTCGGCCCGGGCGCGATAACTGTCGGCCGTTGATCTCATCGCAATAGCTGTCCTGGGCGGGTGTCGGCCCGACCTTACTATTGCTTTGAGTCGGGAGAGTGACACCACCGTGTCGAACCAGGAAGCTTCGCATGGAGGGGCTTTTTCTCGTGGTCACCCCGGGTGCGTTCCTCCGTAACGGCCATCCACGCGAGTGAGCCGCGCTGCTTTCGAGCGCTGATGTGGCTGGACAAGAACCGCCTTGCGGCGCCGCTCTGGCCTCGTGTTCGAGCGCGTGCCTCGCCCCGCCGTGATCACAGCCGGGTCGGCAGCGGCCCCGCCGTCGGAATCGAGGTCTTCGCGGGCGCCGGCCTGTCGCTCGCGGAGCCTGCAGAGGGCTTGGAGGCTGGCCTTGTACCTTGCTTCGCGGGCCCCACGAGCGAGGAAGCCGAGGCGGAGGCCGTTGGCGCGAGAGCCGGCGCTGCGGCCACCGTGGGTGGCTCGGCTGGGCGTGGGCCCATGCTTGTTTCAGCAGCAGCACGTACCTCGGACGCGACGAGCCCCCGCGCTGACGCATCGTGCGGCGCTCCATCGGTCGGTTGGGAATTTCGTTGCGACGCCGCAATGGCAATTGCGCCGCCGAGCCCGACGGTCGCGACAGCAGCGCCCGCAAGCAAAAGGCTGCGGACGCGCGACTTCGCGGGGGCACGATGAACGTGGAGTGTCGTCGCCGTTTCGGCGTTCGCCCGTGCCTGGGTGCTCTCGGCGCGGGGGGCCTGCTGGGGCAGCGAGGGTGGCGCACCGCCGAGTTGCCAACGGCGGAGGTCGATGCCGGTGGCAAACGGCGTCAGCGCCACGGCGAACGCGCGAATCGACGGGTAGCGGTCGTCGACATCTTTGGCCAGCGACATCGCAATCACCGCTTCGATCGCCGGAGGCAGGTCGGGGCGGTAGCTCAACAGGGGGACGACCTTGTCCACCGCCACAGAAACCGCAACCTGGCCCGGCGTTTCGCCCTTGAAGGGGACATCGCCCGACAAGAGCTCATACAGAATCACGCCCATCGACCACACGTCTGTGCGCGCATCCACGTGTTTGGTGGACCGCGTCTGCTCGGGTGACATGTAGAGAGGCGTGCCCAAGCTGGATTGGGTGCGCGTCACATTGACTGCGTTGTCGTCCGCGCGCTTCGAAATCCCGAAATCCAGCACCTTGACGTGGGTGCCGTCAGTATCTCGCGAGAGAAACAGGTTCTCCGGCTTCAGGTCGCGGTGCACGATGCCGCGCGCGTGCGCCTCGTCCATGGCTTCGCAGGCCTCGAGTACATAGCGGATCGCATCGGCCAGCGGCAGTGGCCCCTGCCTCTCCAGAAGCGCACCGAGGTCTTCGCCGTCCAGGCACTCCATGACCATGTACGGTGAGCCGTCTTCTCGAGACCCAACGTCAGTCACGTGGCACACGTGCCGGCCGGTCAGGCTAGCCGCGGCGCGTGCCTCACGGTCGAAGCGCGCGACCGCTTCGGCATCGCGCACGATTTCTGGCTGGAGCAGCTTGACAGCAAAGCGCTGACCGAGCTGCGCGTGTCGCACCTCGAAAACCACGCCCATCCCGCCTTCGCCCAGCAGCCGCTCGACGATGTATTTGCCGGCGATGAAGTGGCCGACAAGAGGCAGCGGCAGCGGCTCCACGACGGGCAGTATAGACGTGTTGGCGGACCGTCGCCCAAGCGCTACGTCAAAATTCAGAAGCGAACCGCGGGTGCCCACAGCCAGACCTCGCGCCCGAGAGAGACGCGCGGCAGAGGCAGCTGGCGAATCCGCTTGTAGTCCTGCGACCCGCCGAAAGAAGAAACCGGAATCTTGCCCGGGTCGAGCGAGCCCTCGTCAGCGCTTTCTTCGAGCGTCAACGCGAGCGCGACGGCAACGCCGCCTCCAGTCAGCGCGACACCGATCGAGGTCCATAGCCACCACTCTTGCGTGATGGGTCGCTTGAAGAGAGGCACGTCCAACGATCGTCTCTCCAGCGGCGCTAGGTCGATGGTCGATTCAGCCAGCTGGTAGCCGTCCTGCTCCACGCGAACGAGGTGGGGTCCAGGGGCGAGGCGGACCTCTGCCGGCACCTGCCCGCGCGCGGCGCCGTCGACCGTCACGCGCGCGCCAGCAATGGGTGACTTCACGATCAGGGTGGCACGGCTATCGCGCGGGGAGAGCGTGACTGTCAGCAGGTTATCCTGATCTCCTTTCAGCGAGACATCCAGCGTTTCCGTGAAGAAACCTTCTTTGCTGATCTCGAGGTGAACCTTGCCCGCATTGACGCGCAGCTTGTCGAGCGGCGCAGCCCCCAGCGTGCGGTCTCCCAGACGGATGCTCGCGCCTGTTGGCTCGACTTTCATCGACAGCATCGCGACGCGGCTCTTCAGCTCGTCGATGTTTTTGATCAACGCGTCGCCGAGGCGCGCGAGCAGCTCTTTCGATGCCTCTTTCTGGAAGGCGCGCAGCTTGTCGAGCGCGTCAGGAAAGCGACCGAGGCCCTCCAGCGCTCGCCCCTGGTTGTACAGCAGCGCTGGGTCCGGCTTGATTCGGTAAGCCGCGTCGTACTTGGCGAGCGCATCTTCATACCGAAGCGCGTCCATCGCGCGATCACCGTCGGCCTTTAGCGCAACAGAGTCGGCGCTCACGGGTTGTGCGCCGACGTTGGCGGAGACGAGCAGCAGCGCTACCGAAAACGCCAGCATGGCGATAGGTGCCAGTTTCGACATCGGTCGGGAGCTTACGCGAGCCATCGGAAAACAGGCATCCAGTCAGAACAGCGCATCCACCCGGCCGCGAAACACGCCTTCCGATCCAGCCAGCACGACCCAATCTTCCCCACCGTCGTCGGTCGGCCCGACCCAAATCGAGTCGAGCGCTCCTTCACCGTCATCTACAATCGCCCGCGGCAAGTCCGCATCCAACCAGTCGAGCTGGGTGGACGTGCCGTCGGCCTGGAGGCTCGTGCGCGCGAGCCACGGAGCGTTGCCCTCCTCGCCGATGGCGTAGAGCGTGAGCTCGCCTGCAGTGGGCTTCCCGTTGATGCCCCAGATGGCGATCACCTTGCGGCTGATTGAGCTCTCAAGCGCCGGGAATCCAGGGACATCGAAAGCGCACCCTCCTGTGGGTGACGTCGTGCAGAGCGCGAAGTACACCCGGTCGGTGTCGCCACTGACAGCCAACACGCCGACGCGGACCACCTGAGGGTTTGCCGAAAACAATTCCGTGGCCCACAGCGACCAGCCCGGCGGATTCAAGAGGCCCAACTCAGTTCCGGCCGTAACTCCGTCTCGCGTGGATCGAAGGTTCGTGCCGTAAGCGCCGAAGGTAACGGGGCCCACCCCGCCCTGGCCAGCAGCAGGAAAAACGGAGAACACGGCGGCCCTTTGCACGACGGGCGCGGGCTGCGGAACCCAGGGCAGGATGACGCCGGCACTCTGAGTGGAACGCGTCCACGCAAGTGCCGAATTGGTGGTCAAAGCGACATCCCAACCGATCGCCAGCTCAGTCTTGTCGAGCTCAGGAAGAACAACCAAGGAGGTGAAATCATCGTTGGCCGAATAAAGCGCATAGCCGAAGTCACCAAGCGTGACGACGTCATCGGGCGCTGCAGCGACGGCGCGATACTGCACCGACCCAACCGCTGGCCCCGGGTACGCTTGCGGGTCCTGACCCGACTTCAGCTCCAAAACGCAGCTTCCGGCTGCGACAAACAGTGCTGTCACCTGCTCGCCCGCGAGCGTCGTGCCCACCACATCGTGTGGATGTGCAGCAAGGCAGTTTGCCGATTCGCCCGCCTCCCACAACGGCTCCCAAATCTCGCCGTTGCCACCACCCGAGCCACCGGTCACGACGCCGGCGCCGCCGGACCCGCCCGCGCCGGAGCCGCCCTGATTCTCGGCAACCAGTACGCAAGGGCCGTCGCCTTCACAGCTCGTCTCCGACGATACACACGAACCCTGCGAGCAAGTCTGACTTAGGTCGCAAATAACGCCCGCACATGCCGCCTCCAGATCGATGGTGAGCTCCAGCTTGGAGTGCTTCACGAATGCCACTGAACGCCGCGCAAAAATGCAAGACTCACAAGCCTTGCCCTCGCCGATCTCGCAGGGCGCGCCGAACAAGCGCTCGTATTCGCCTCGGCAATCCTCCGCCGAAGCGGCTGGCTGAGCGCCGACTTTGAGCGCGCCGAGCGCGAGCACCTCGACCGGTCCTGGCCCATCCGATGGCACGAGCACGATGTCGCCCAACGAAACGACGGAGGCCTCTGCAGCGGAACATTGGTCGCCAACAACACCCAGCTCAGGAATATCAGCTGCCGCATTCAGCTGCTGCTTCGCGAGCACCCCGGTTTCTTGGATGATGGGCGACTCGCCGCCGGGGCAGGCGATGCCAACGCCGCGCAGCTTGACCGTGATCTGCGTCGCGGTTTGACACGAGAGCAACCCGGAAAGGAGGGCCAAGGAAGACAAGCGCATCGCCTCAGGTTACCCCCGCCACCTCCCGAGCGCAGCCTCCGGGTGAGCATTGATCGAAAATGTGTTTGATGAGCGGGTCGAATCGCACTTCTCTTTGCCGAGTGGATTGCGGATCACCAAGAGCCGGTGCGTATTCCTCTGCTGGTGTTGCTGACAACTGCTTTGCTTTCCTGCCGGCAAGCGACGCAAATCACAGTCACGCTCGTTGGCGAAGGCTGCGCCTGTGAGGCAGCGTCGTTCTGGTGCCGAGCGAAGGCGTGGGCCCCGTCGAAGTACTGGCAGTTGGCACGCTGACGCCCGCAACGGGTGGGGCACCGAGCGTCGATGATTGCCTCGGCTTCTACAGTGCCTTCCTCGACGATGAGACGAAGACATGCGCGCCTGACCAGCCGTGCGCCCGCTGCATCTTCGCCCGGCGCTCGCTCGGCTTCGTCGATTGCTCGAATCTCGATCTCACCATCTCACTCGACAACGATTGCGCTGGTGTGCTGTGCGACGCCTCGCAGACGTGCGTGCCTGAGCGCGGCTGCGTCTCCGCTGTCGTGACGTGCGACGACGCATCATGTGATACGCCCAACGAAGGCGGTGCAGGGGCGGGAGGCGCGGGCGCCGGCGCCTGGCAAGCGCTCGCAGTACCTGTTGGGGCCACACCCTACGACGTCGTGGGCAGTCCCGAAGACCCATCCGGGTCGCTCGCCTTGTTCGTTGCGGCGGGCACAGCTGCTGACGTACCGCGCTGGCCTGCTGGACGAGGACGCACTCGTCCCGAGCAGTGATCCGCGCGCCTTCGTCGCGGTAGCCCTCGAAGCCGGCGGCGATCACATCGCCGCAATCGGAGCATTGGGCGTCGCTATCGAGCCCCCTTTCGAGTTTGACGCGCTTCCGTCCGGTGGGATGTTCGACTTCGATGTCGCATTGCGAAAGGGCGAAACGAACCCGAGCTAGGCTAGTGTCCTGTCCGCTAAATTCGTAGCAGTCGCTCGGCGGCCCCCGACGTAGCGAGGGGCACGCCGAGCTCGGCGTTCTGCGTCAATTTACATCCAGGCACCGTTGCTTGTTGGTGTGGTGGACTTGGCGTCCACCACACTGGCGCAAGCCGAGCCTGCAGCCGCTTGCGAGAGCCTTCGCCTTGGCCCAGCACGCAGAGCAAGGCGCAGAGACGTTTCGAAAGCGCTTGGGCGCTGCTTCAACGGTACGAGTAGCTGTTGTACGGTCTCGGCGGCGTGGCGCCGGTCGAGCTGGAGATCATCGAGGACGTGGCAGGGGAGCGGCTCGTGCTCGCGGTGACGGGCCGCGCCTCCCTACTCGTTCGAGTCGGGGACGAGCTCGCGGCCGGGCTGAAGGGCGCGCGGGACACGGCGGCGAGCTTTGCGCGCGAGCTCTACCAACGCCCTCGCTCGCTCTCCGGGCTGCTCGGATCGCTGGCGATGGTTGCCGTTGCGGTGGTACTCGTTGCGCTCATTCTGCTGGCAGTGCTCGCCTCGCTGGTTGGCGTCGTGCTCGTAGTCGTGCTCTACGCGATCGGCGTGTGGGTGGTTGCGTGGTTGCTCGTGCGCGAGGTCGCGCGTCGCGTGAGCAACAGGCGGCGGGCGTTCCCTGGTCAGCCGCGGGTGCGTCGGCTCTCGCTGCGGCGGGACGTCGGCGAGCTTCACTGCGAGCTTGCCAGCGGGCCCTACGCGGCCAGGCTCGCGTCGCTCGTAGACGTGCGCGCCGTGGTCGAGCTAGCGCCGCCGGCCGCCTGCCAGATCGCCCTCAGCTTCGCCACGACCTCCAACAGCGAACGGGTGGATCTACATTTTTCGGTGGCGAAGATCGACCGCGAAGAGGAAGCAGCCGAGCTATGCCTGCGCATCGCGCGGGTGGTCGGCTTGCAAGCGTACGCCGCGGACAGGCATCGCCTGTTGGGTCTTGAGCTCGACTTTCTCCGCACACTGCCTGGCCAGCAAGCGGCGCACCCCTTCCGCGCGCATGCCGCCGAGCCTCGCTATCGAGCCGTGCCTGCCGCCGATGAAGCGGCGACCGCCTTTGACCAAACACTTCAGCGAGCCCATCGCGCCGCCACCAGCGTGCGATCCGGCGGGGCTGCGGGGCATGCGCTTTCGTGTTGTAACGTGGAAGCCGGGTACCCGGGTCGAGCTTCGTGCGATCGGTTCATTTTCACCTGCGCGGGTTCTTTTGAGCCATCTCGCTGCCACAGCGGTCGGCTTCGCCCTCCCGCTGAGCGTGCTCGTGATGCTCAATGCCGCATTTGGAATCGATCTACTCACAGTGCACCTGGGCAACGGTCGTTTCTCGATCCCAGGACTATTAAGCTATTTTACCGCAGTCTCTGCCGGCATCGGCTGGCTCTCTGCGTTTCCTCTATGGTTGAGGCGACGCGGCGGCATGGAGGCGACCTTCGATTGGACGGCCAAGCAGCTGAGTGTTCGCGACGACACGAGATTCGTCGCGGCGTACGGACTCGATGGCCCGCTCGCGATTCCATTCGCCGATGTCGCAGCGCTCTCGCTTCACGAGAGCAGCGACAGCGCGCCGCGGTACACGCTCGAAGCCAGGATCAGAGGCCGCGCGCCGGTGAGACTCTTCGAGACCGAGCCAAACGCCGGGGCAGCGGGAGACCACCACCTCGCGCCGCTGTCCTTGACCATCGACCTCGCGCGGTCTCTCGGCGTGGCTTGGCGCTGCGTGAGCGGCCGTCGTTAGCGCTTCGAGAAAAAAAACAGCCGCGCTTGCTTCGAAGCACAATTGATTGGATCACATCGGGCTCAAAGACCCAAATCGGGTGCTTTCGCTGGCCAATCGAGCAGCGAGCGTCTCTCGCCCAGCCCAACGAGACCACGCGTTACCGCTTCGTGGTTGTCCCACGTGACGCATGGGTCCTCCGCGCGCGCCGCGATGCGATGGCAACCGAGCACGCCGTCGCGGTCCGCATAGAAGCCATAGCTGCGACAAGCCACTGGCCGCGCTTCGTAAACGCGACAGAGACCGCTTCCAGCCAAGAGTGGGCAGCGAAGGGGTCTCACGTCGGGCGCGGCCCGGCGCGCAGCGACTGCTGCCGCTACGCTCGCTCTCGACGTGACTCCATCGTCAAATCCTAGCGACTCTGGCTCGTGCGAAAAGGCCGAGCAGCCCATGTAGGGCATGTGGCAGTCCGCGCAAGAGACGCCGCTGCGCGCGTGGATGCCCTCGCAGGGGCATCGAGGTCGGGTCGTGGCAATCCACGCAGCTAACAGGGTGGGCGTGGCCGGACTCGTGGAGCCTAGCGTTCAGGTCCCTGTAAGAAACCTTGAAGCTCTCCTCGAAGCCCTTCATCGCGTCACCTATCACCGAGCGCGCGGTAGAGCGGCATGATCGAGGCGTGACAATGCAGGCAGGAGCCCGACTGCGGCTTGTCGAGGCGCTTGGTGGCCTCTTGATCGGCCAGCATGTGCGCGTGCCCGCGGCGATCGCGGTAGTCGATCGAGAAGGCGTATCCGTGGAACATCTTCTTGAGCCATGGGTCGCGCTCGATCTTCTCCTCTGGCAGTGCCTCGCTCCCGGCGTGACCGCCGAAACGCGTCTTGGTCAGCAGCGCCGTGCGCTTGTAGCCGTCGAACTGCGCCGGCCAGTTCTGGCCCCACTTCGCGGCATCGGTGTCGTCCTGGCAGCGATCGAGCCACCGCCGGGGCAAGATGGGGCACGCTGGGCTATTTTTCAAGGAAGCTGGCGAGAAAGCGCTCACTTCCGCGCATGTGATCAGTAGGGGTCCAGGGGCGTTGTCACTCCTCCGCCGGCCGAAAGCGCGATTGGCGCGATCGCTGATTGGCCCGAGGGCAAGCTGACGCTGTCGCCTGCTACGAGCTCGAGCAACTCGAGACCTTCGAACTGCAATGGCTCGCCGGAGCTACATAGAGCTGGTGAGGTCGTCGGCCGAAGCACGTACACCGCTCCCGTCCCCAGCACCGTCCCCGTCCCGGTTGCATCGATCACCAATGCGGTGGCCTCATCGACACCGAGGCCTATCGGGGCGCGCGACCAACCATCGGCGATGGGCCTGGCGACAAAGGCGACGAGCCGTCCCATCCGGTTTCGTTCCGCAAAGTGTGTATCCGTGATCACACCTCCAAGCGACCCGAAGTCGAAAAAATCGCGCTCCATCGTCATGTATTGGTTGTAGGGGTCGAGCAGCGCCTCGTCCGAGTAGACGGTGTCGTTCAGCGCTGCGAAGGCGAAGTCTCCCATTACGGCGCAGCCGGCGCTGGTACCACCGATCACGGCACCACGGCGGTACGCCGCCTCGATCTCCTCTTCTACGCGGGTGCCTTTCCACGCTGTGACATAGGTCGCTTGGTCTCCTCCGGCCATGAAGACAGCCTCGGCCTTGGAGAGCCGGTCGGCGACATAATCGCTGTCGGCCAGTGCGACCGTGGTCACCAGCAACGTCTCGACCGAATCGACTCCGCCGATATCTTGATAGAGGTAGTCGTTGTAGCCATCGGAGCCGCTAGTCCGCAGAACGACCACGTCGCCACCGGCCACTTGTGGCACCCACCAAGAAAAGGCCGCGTCCACGTCCGTTCCGCCCCCCATCAAGATCAGTCCCGGCCCCAGCGGTGTCACCGCGGCGTCCGCGTCGTTGCCGGTCAGATAGCTCAAGAGCTCGCTGGGCTTCCGGATGTCGCCCCCCC
>Ga0105048_10005035_pt1 | contig 21432 bp, 19 predicted proteins | sample MAT05_FD_78382 | JGI IMG/M metagenome (GOLD analysis project Ga0105048, IMG submission 78382) | Freshwater microbial communities from Lake Fryxell liftoff mats and glacier meltwater in Antarctica - MAT-05 | ecosystem: Environmental > Aquatic > Freshwater > Ice > Liftoff microbial mat | place...
ATCTACTGTTTCGCAACATTTAAAAGCATTAAAAAATGCCGGCCTAATTAATGGAATAATTGATGGCCCCCGTAGCTGTTATTGTATTAACTGGGAGGCCTTTGAAAAGTTTAACGGAGATTTCAACGGCCTGTTCAATCATCTTAAAATAAACAATAAAAAAGCTTGTTGCTAACAATTAAAAATAAATATCATGCAAACAGAACAACAATTAAAAAATCTGGTAAGAGAAAAGTACAGTGAAATTGCTTTACAAGATAAGGGTACTAACCAAAGTAGTTGCTGTGGTGCCGGCGGATGCAGTACAGAAGTGTACAACATCATGAGTGATGACTATACAGGTTTGGAAGGCTATAATGAAGCTGCGGACCTTGGCCTTGGGTGTGGATTACCTACCCAATTTGCCAAAATTAAAAAGGGAGCTGTAGTGATAGACCTCGGTAGTGGTGCCGGAAACGATTGCTTTATTGCCCGTGCAGAAACTGGCGATACAGGTAAGGTTATCGGTATTGATTTTACCCCGGCAATGATCAACAAAGCAAGGGCTAATGCAGAAAAATTAAATTTTCACAATGTTGAATTTAGGCAGGGCGATATTGAAAGCATGCCAGTAACTTCTAACACTGCTGATGTAGTGGTAAGCAACTGCGTGCTAAACCTTGTGCCCAATAAAGATGGAGTAATTAAAGAAATATATCGGGTATTAAAACCGGGCGGCCATTTCAGTATTTCAGATGTGGTTTTAATTGGCAACCTACCTAACGAACTGAAAAAAGATGCTGAAATGTATGCAGGTTGCGTAGCAGGTGCCATCCAAAAACAAGTGTACATGGAGTTGATAAATGCCAATGGTTTTAAGAACGTTACCATCCAAAAAGAAAAACCCATCATAATACCAAACGATATTCTAAAAAACTATTTAACCGAGGAGCAATTGATCTCTTTCAACACGGGTAGTACAGGCATTTTCAGCATTACTGTTTATGCAGAAAAACCAGTTACAGCGGCTTGTTGCACACCCGGTGGTGGCTGCTGTTAAAGCAGCATTTATTGCCAATGTATATTAAGCTCAAAGTTAATTTGTAAACCAACCATTATAATGAAACAAGCTACTTTTTTAGCTCTTGTACTATTGACAGGCCAAATTATTTTAGTACAACAGCCCATCATAAAATAAATTGGCAAAATGAGTAAAATAAGACAACAACATAAAGTAGATGCAGCAATTTTGGTGGATACAATTAGAGCAAAAAATTTACAATCAAGGAACTCGCCGCAAGTAGTGAGATACTTTGATGTTTCTGCCCGGCTCAAACAACCCCGTCCGAATGGCTCAAGCCGGGCGGGCCCGTGTGAATGGCTTAGGCCGGTCGGGCTTGATTTTTTAACGGCTGATATAGAAAACTTCCAGCACTTTTTTTCAAGGCGATAACCAGTCTTCGTTTACGAACAAAATACCTAATCCTTTAAATTAATTAAAACCAATCAATAACAACATGAAAAAGAAACTACTTTTTGTTTGTGTCGAAAACAGCAATCGATCTCAAATGAGTCAGGCTTTTGCCAATATAATAGGTGGCGATGCAGTGGAAGCTTACAGTGCCGGCAGCAAACCAAGCGGCATTGTAAACCCCAAAGCAATTGCAGCCATGAAGGAATTGGGCTATGATTTAAGTACACACGACAGTAAAAGCCTGGATGAAGTAAAAGCTTTTGCACCTTTTGATGCAGTAGTAACCATGGGTTGTGGAGATGCCTGCCCGTGGATGCCTGCCAAGCAATTTATAGACTGGCAAATACCAGACCCCAAACACATGGACCCGGCACAATTTAATGAAGTTAGAGATTTTATAAAGGAAAAAGTGAAGGCATTAATTGAGGTAGTATAAAATACAAAACGGCGGTTCCAATTAAGGAAACCGCCGTTTTATTTTAATAGTAAACTCTTATTTTCTGTCGCCCAATTTAGAAAGTAACCTTAATATTTCCAGGTACAACCAAATAATGGTTACCATTAAACCAAAAGCACAATACCACTCCATGTATTTAGGAGCGCCAGCGGCTGTTCCTTGTTCAATCATATCAAAATCCAGTATTAAATTGAGTGCGGCAACAGCTACAACTACCAACGAAAACCCAATACCCATCAATGAACCTTCATGCAAAAATGACATTTCAACGCCAAACATACGCACTACCATTGATAGTAAATAAAAGACTGCAATACCAGCAGTTGCCATCATTATAACAGACTTAAACTTTTCTGTAGCTTTTATAATTTTGAAGCTGTATAAAAAGTACATGGCGATAGCTGTACCAAACGTAAGCCCCACTGCATTCATTACAATACCCGGTGCTTTGGTTGCAAATGCCTCATTGTAATAAGCAGAGATGGCACCAAGAAACAACCCTTCCAGCAAACCATACGCAGGTGCCAGATAGGGTGCCCATTCTTTTTTAAAAGTAATTATTAAGGCAACTACCAATCCGCCAATAAGTCCAATCCAAATAAGCATTGTTACGTTTCCTCCATCTGTAAACTCTTTCCACGAGTAAAATGCGCTGCCCATTAGCATCAACAGCATAAAACCAAATTTATTGAGTGTTCCTCTCAGCGTCATGCTCTCAGCATAGTTGGTGCTCATTGAAACACTGTTTAAAGCTTTTTCTGATAAAGCGGGGTTACCCGATTTGAATAAATCCATAATTGTATTTTTTAAATTTGTTGTAAAAATAATTGATTTTAAAGATTGAAAAATAAAGATTTGATTAATTTTTTACTCCGGGGTAATCAGAAATTAATTTAAATTGATAACGTCCATCAGCCTTTAATTGTTTGATAAGGGTATGCAGAGATGCTGCATCTGTACTATCTGTAAATGTTTGGTCGTGTGCAAGTAATACCAACTGATTAGGGGTTCTTGTGATGTTTTTCGCAAAAAAACTATCAATACGCTGTAGTATTTCTTCCGGTGTTTTGGTTAGGGAAAGATGGCTATTGAAAGGCCATTCAACATCCCAACCCATAGCCTTAAAGCCGGCATTGTAAAAGCTATCTGCTGTTGCACTACTTTTTTTCATATCTGTAAAATGCAACCTTGAGGTACGCCAGATATTTCTACCAGGGGTGCGTACTATTTTATTAGTAAGATGCAGACTATCTGCACAGCGAGCAAAATCATCTATTACCTCTTGAGGCTTTGTATAAAACCGGTCAAAATGGTTATGGGCATGGGTATAACTATGGTTAGCTACTTCTATCAGATTGTTTTTTAGAATCCGTTTGTAGTTTGCTTCCTGTCCCGGACTTCCATGCAGTTGAACCCCTATTAAAAACATAGAAATGGGTATTTGCTCTTCTTCGACAATTGCCAGAACATTACCTGTTCCTCTATTGGGGCCATCATCAAATGTTAGGTAGATTGTTTTTTTTTCAGCAACTGAGTCAGTTGCCACCGAGATTCGTGCATTTTCATCTGAAACTTCTGTTAATGAAGGTTTTTTTCTGTTTTCATCTTTAAGGTGTCTGCAACTTGCGATAAAGAAAATAAGGAGTGCGGTTTGTAAAATTTTTGAAGTTGTTTGCCCAACTTCCGAATCTAAATCCATAAAGTGTTTGGTAGTATTTTATTTCTTGTGTGAAGGTATTATTGCTGGGTTAGCATTTGCAAATTTATGTGCTAAAATTTAATAAACTTTAACATGGTTTAAAATTTAGAGACGGTAAGGGTTTAAATACAGCTTTTACAGTTAAAAATCTAAATGACTATCCGTAAAAAGGTGCAAACAAAAGACTAACTCCATACTAAAGATTTTCCGCTTCAATCTTCGAGTTCCTTCTCCTTTGGAGAAGGGTTGGGATGAGGCCACGTATCACAATTTTTAATGAAAATTATCTATTTTATAAAGTTGCACTCAATTGCGGATAGTGATTAAAATCTATTACTGCGTTAAACTACTTTAACTAGAGTACAGGTAGGGTTTATGAGAATTTACAACTTTAGTAAGCTTGTTTTTTTTGATGTAAACCAGCCTTCGCATTTAAAAATCTATTATAGCTTAAAACTGCCAAATCCGGGTTAAACCAAAGTTGTTTTTCAGAAGTATTTTTATCAATTTATTTTAACAACTCCCGGCAGATAACTAATTTTTGAATTTCACTGGTGCCTTCTCCAATAGTACACAGTTTTGTATCTCTGTAAAATTTTTCAACCGGAAAGTCTTTGGTATAGCCGTAACCACCAAAAATCTGTACTGCATCTGTGCTAACTTTTACAGCCATTTCACTGGCATAATATTTTGCCATGGCGGCTTCTTTTGTCATGGGCAAATGACGTTGTTTACAATCACATGCCTGATTTATTAATAATTCGGCTGCAGCAATTTCAGTAGCCATATCTGCCAGTTTAAAACTGATGGCCTGAAAATTAGCAATAGGCTGATCAAATTGTTGGCGCTCTTTAGCATATTTTACAGCGGCATCGTAAGCACCTTTAGCCATACCAAGGCTCAATGCGGCAATAGATATTCTGCCACCATCCAGTACCTTCATTGATTGCTTAAATCCGTCACCTATTTGTCCAATTCTGTTTGCATCTGGAATGCGGCAGTTATCAAAAATTATTTCAGTAGTTTCACTAGCCCGCATGCCAAGCTTATTTTCTTTTTTGCCTGCACTAAAGCCTTGCGTGCCTCTTTCAATAATAAAGGCAGAGCAATTATCTTTCGTTCTAGGCTCTCCGGTGCGGCAAATGATTACTGCTACGTCGCCAGATTTGCCATGGGTTATCCAGCTTTTAGTTCCATTAAGTACCCAATGGTTACCATCTTGCACAGCAGTAGTTTTCATATTACCAGCATCGCTGCCGGTATTGGGCTCTGTTAAACCCCATGCACCAAGGTACTCGCCTGTAGCTAACAAGGGTAAATATTGTTGCTTTTGTGCTTCGTTGCCAAAGGCTAAAATATGGCCTGTACACAACGAATTATGTGCAGCAAGCGATAAGCCAATGCCACCACAAACCCTGGCTATTTCCTGTATTACAGCACTGTAATCAAAATAACTTAAACCAGCGCCACCATATTGTTCGGGTACTAATATCCCCATAAGCCCGAGCTTACCAAGTTGCTTAAAAATATGTACCGGAAATTCCTGAGCCTCATCCCATTCCATCACATGAGGTTTTATATATTGTTGGGCAAATTGTTGTGCTGTGTGGGCTACATGTGTTGTAATTTCGGAAGTTGCAAAATTCATAAAGCAGGGGGGTATTGTTGATGATGTTACAAATGTAGTGCTATTTGAGAGCTGTCAACAGCTATTAGGGTGCATTTAAAATTGTTGCTCCCGATTTCGGTTGGTGGGGACACCCGACAGAGGCTTGGCCATGGTTCGTGTCCTCATCATCCACTAAGTGCTGCAACAATTTGAAATGCACCGGGCTATTAATTTTAAGCAGTTTTTACTTTTAAAGGGCAAGGTTTTACTACAAAGACTACTAATTTACTCTTACATAAGGAAGTATTTTAGCATAGATTTCATCTGTAATGAGCATTATCTTTTTTAAATCGGCAACAGATGCAAAATTGCCATGTTGGCTGCGGTATTGTATTACAGCATTTGCAATAACATAGCGCATATATGGATGCGCCTTTAACTCATCAACACCTGCAGTATTGATATTTAATTGCTTTAGCTGTAAATTTATTAACGATAATCTTGGTTTTATCTTTTGAAAAGTACTATCGGATAATCCAAAAGTTTCACCTATTTGTGCAATACTATTAAAGCCGCCTAATTTATCTCTAAAGTTAATAATACGCTGTGCCAGTTTACTTCCAATACCCGGTAAAGCAATCAATGCAGTCGTATCGGCAACATTAATATCTATCAAAGCATTTTCAACTACTGGCTTTTCGTATTTTACAGAAGTATAATTATTTTGCTGTTTGTTTGTAAACCTGCTATTATCAATTTGTACAAATGGAAGCAGATTTTTCTTTTCTTCATCGCTTAAACCCCAAATTTTGTTTATATCGTCGGGTTTGTAAAACTTGCCGCCCTTGCTAATATATTTCTGAATGCTGGCTGCGGTTTTTTCCCTTACGCCTAATTTTATCCAACCAGCAATATCAAGTGTATTAGGATCAAAATTAAAATAAACAGCTTTTGTTTGCCTGTTAAATTTATCTGGCTTATCTGCATAATACCGTTGATATCCACTTTCTTCGTACTGATTGCTTTTGTATTGCCTGTTATTGCTATCTGCCTGTTTTATTTTTAAGGTGGCGATTTCTTTTTCAAATGCTGTTTGATCGTATTTTTTTTCTTTAATAAAAAAAGGGTAAAAGAATGGCAGCAATGTAAAAAACAAGATGAAAGCCAGTAATACCAACGTGCCGGTTCTTTCCTTTTTGCTGAAATTAAAAAAGCTGTTGAGCCTATTTTTATACATACAAAATAAATTGTATGCTAATATAATATGCAGTTTTGGTAAATACAATTACCAGAGCAAATATTTTAAATTATTAATTAATGTGTAATTGAAGACCGTCGTAAGCAAGTGCTATACCAGCAGGCAATTGCTGTTGAACGGAGCTATGCAAGCCAAGCTGATGGCTGATATGGGTAAGATAAGCTTGTGGTATTTTTAGTTCCTTTATCAATTCAATTGCCTCTTGCAATGTAAAATGAGATAAATGTGGCTGATGGCGCAATGCGTTGATTACCATATACGAACTACCAATAATTTTTTCTTTTTCTGATGAATCTATTCTATTAGCATCTGTAATGTAGGTAAACTTGCCAAATCTAAAGCCTAGTACCGGCATCTTTAAATGCCAAACCAAAACAGGTATTACAGGAATATCGCCTACGTAAAAAGGCTCCATATCAATAGTATGTAAGTCTATTTGTGGTATGCCGGGGTATTTGTGTTCGGCAAAAATATATTTAAATTCCCTCATTAAAGCTTCCTGTGTAAGCGCATTGGCATATACCTGCATGGCATTGCCAGAGGCAAAACTAAAGGCTTTTACATCATCAAGCCCGGCAATATGGTCTTTATGCGGATGGGTAAATAATACAGCATCTAATTTTTTTACATTGGCTCTTAACATTTGGTAGCGAAAGTCTGGCGTGGTATCTACCACAATACAGGTAGTGGCACTTTTAACCAATATGCTGCTGCGGAGGCGGGTATTTTTAGTATCGGTTGATGTGCATACCTCACATTCACAAGCTATCATAGGTACACCTGTGCTAGTGCCTGTACCAAGAAAAGTAATGGTGATGGGGGGACAAAACATGTATTTAAATTAGCTTAAAAAAGTAAGCAATCATTTGCCAATAGTAAAAAATAAAAGTGTTAACAAAAATGCGTAAACTAAAGATTACTGCACTTGTACATCATCATTTGTAACTGCGTTAGTTTCTACAGTATTGGTTTTTTCTATTGGATGATGAGCAAAAAACCTTTTTTGAAAAACTAAAATGGTAATCACTCCGCTAGAAATTGCAGCATCTGCCAGGTTAAAAATGGGTCTGAAAAAAACAAACTCCTCTCCTCCCCAAAATGGTACCCAATCAGGAAAATGAGCATCTCTTATTATTGGAAAGTAAAGCATATCAACCACCTTGCCATGCATAAAACCTGCATATCCATGGGCTGGAAAAATCTTTGCTGCTGTTGAACTGCCATAAATACTTTCTTCAAAAATTAATCCGTAAAACATACTATCAATCAAATTACCCAATGCACCGGCAAATATGAGTGAAGCACAAATGATAAAACCACTGTGGTACTTTTTCTTTATGATACTTTTTATATAAAAAACGCCAAAAATTACGGCACCCAATCTAAATAAAGTAAGTATCATTTTGCCTGCTGCCCCGCCAAAACTCCAGCCATACGCCATACCTTCATTTTCTACAAAATAAAGTAAAAACCAATCGCCTATCACATTGTGATGGTCATTTATATTAAAATGGGTTTTAATGTAAATTTTTGAAGCCTGATCTGCCAAAACAATCAGTAAAATAATTAATGCTACGTTTCTTGATTTCATAATGGTGGCAAAGATAATTGTTTAAAGGTTTTAGAAAGTTTGGCTGTTTGTAAAGTTTGGGAGGTTTAGTTTATATAACATTTTGCTAAGATTAGTTCTCAACAGCTTCTATTGTAGACAGAAACCATATTATTGACTGTTTTGTAACCTTTCAGTACAAATTCAACTGCAAAATTTGGGTTTAACTAATTCGGCTTATTCATCAAAATAAACCCTTTTAACCCTTTGCGAAATTCCCGTTAATATTTCATACGTAATGGTATTAGCCCATATTGCAAGGTTAGATACAGGTAAATGTTCACCAAATACAATTACTTCGTCACCTTCCGCTACAGCCAACCCTGTTACATTCAGCATGGTCATATCCATACAAATATTACCAATTACCGGCGCAAGATTGCCGTTTACCAGCATTTTTCCAATGCCATTACCTAGTAGCCTTGGGTATCCATCTGCATAGCCAATTCTTACAGTTGCAATCAATGAGTCTTCTGTAACTACCCCTGCCCTGCCGTAGCCAATGGTATCGCCTTGCTTTACTTTTCTAACCTGGGCTACGGTTGTTTTTAGGGTAGTTACATTTTTTAGTTGCAACTGCATTGCGGCATTACTATCTATTCCGTATAAACCAATGCCAAGCCTAACCATTTCAAATTGCAGGTGCCCATGCCGCATTATTGCAGATGTATTGGAGAGATGCCTTATAAACGAATAACTTACGGCCTGTTGCAACTGGCTGCAGCAATCAATAAATTTATCAGCCTGCTGATTGGTAAAATTATCTAAAGCGGCTGTATCACTTGCGGCCAAATGCGATAAAACAGATTGAATTTTTACCTTAGTAGTGGTATGTAATAAACTGGTTAGCTGCTCCATATCTATTGGTTCAAAACCAAGGCGATGCATACCGGTATCTATCTTTATATGCACTGGATAATATTCAATACCGGCAGAGGCAATGTATTGAATAAACGATTGAAGACTTTGAAATGAAAACAGCTCTGGCTCAAGATTGTACTGCACAATATTTTCAAAATTACCCTCCTCCGGGCTCATTACCATAATGGGTAAAGATATACCCGCCTTTCTAAGTTCAACGCCCTCATCTGCAAATGCTACTGCCACGTAATCTACTTTATGAAACTGGAGTAAGTTGGCAATTTCAAAACTGCCACTACCATAACTAAAAGCTTTTACCATTGCCATTAGCTTTACCGCCGGTTGTAATAATTGCTGGTATTTTTTTAAATTATGAGTAATAGCACCAAGGTTGATTTCTAATAAAGTCTGGTGCGATTTTTCTTCGAGCAACTGGCTAATTTGTTCAAATTCAAACACTCTTGCACCTTTTAACAAAATGGTTTCATTAGCAAAATGCTGTGCATGAAAATTTGCTTTAAAATCAGCCACAGATTGAAAAAACCGGCTATTGGGTATGCTTTTAAATACAGTTTGCTCACCTGTTATGTTGGCGCCAATACCTATAAAACGATTAACCTGTTTTTGCTGTAAAATGTTTGCCACAGCAAGATATAAATCATGACTATTAATTTCGGATTGTAAAATATCGCTTAAAATGAGTGTGCGGTTGGGATGCTGCTGTTGTTGTGCTAAAAAATCAAGCGCAATATGGAGAGAGTTAATATCGGCACTATAACTATCATTAATAATGGAGCAATTATTAATACCTTTTTTTAGCTCTAACCGCATTTCTACAGTGCGTAAATGCCGCATATTAAGTGCAATTATTTCACCTGGTATTTTCAAATAAAGCAGTACACACCAGCAGTTTATGGCGTTTTCTATAGCAGCATCATCTGTAAATGGAATGGTTATTGTTTTACTTATTCGCCCTATTGAATCTTCACTTAAAATTGAAGCTGTGATGGAGGTAAATATTGTATTTTTTTCAATAGAATTTATCTGGAGATTGTTGCTTTCTTTACCACCCCATGTAAATAATTGTGGATTGTTTTTTTCATTTACTCTACTTGCAAATGTTATTACTGCCTGGTGTAGTTCTGGATTATCGGCTCCATAAATAAGTACGTTGCTATCAACAAAAAGCTGCAGTTTTTCATTTATTTTTTGCCGGATATTTAAAAAACCCTCGCTGTGTGCATCTCCAATATTGGTAAAAATTCCAATAGAAGGCGCAATCATTTTTTCCAGTTGTTGCATTTCATTGGGTTGTGAAATACCTGCCTCAAAAATACCCAAAGTATGCTGCTGATTAATTTGCCATACACTTAGCGGCACACCTATTTGTGAGTTGTAGCTTTTAGGGCTTCGTACAATATTGTAGCTTGTATTAAGTAATTGGTAAAGCCATTCTTTTACAATTGTTTTTCCATTACTTCCGGTAATTCCAATTACAGGTAATAGAAATTGTTTGCGGTGGTATGCTACCAATAGGTGCAAAGCTTGTAATACATCTTTTACTACTATAAAATTAGCTGCCGGATAAGCAATGATATTTTCTTGTTTTACCTCTTCATTTACAACAAAATTCCTCAGCCCTTTTGCATATAATTCACCAATAAATAAATTGCCATTTCGCCTCGGCCCGCTCAATGCAAAAAACAAGGTATTTTCAGGAAAAATTAATTTTCTGCTATCAATTAAAAGATAACCAATAGGTGTATTTAGCTGCTGTTGCAACCACATTGCTTTTATGGTATCTGCAATCTTGTAAATGTTGTGCATTTATACTTTATGCTGTTTCAATTGTAAAGTAAAAAACTATTCTTCCACATCGGGTGGTACGCCTTTTTTATTTTTAAAAATAGAATAAAATATAGAACCGCTAATGCACAAAAGTATCATCCCTAACGATATAAAAACCTGTGTATTTTTATCAATCCATTGGTTGATCCAATGCTCTCCAAGCATTTTTGCCCCAATAAAAATTAATACAATTGCAATGCCTTGTTGCAGGTAATCAAATTTACTTACAGCACCCCTCAACAAAAAGAATAAACTACGTAAACCCAATACAGCAAAGGTATTAGATGTATATATTACCAGCTTATCTCTCGAAATGCCCATTACAGCAGGGATAGAATCAAGTGCAAATACCAAATCAATAGCTGCCAATAAAATTACTACAACAAATAAGGTAGTATAAAATGGTTTACCATCTATTCTTACAATATACTTTCCATCTCCATCAGTAGGGATGAGTGGCAAAAATCTTTTTAAGAATAAATAAATTTTAGACTCTTGCGGTTTAAATTCTTCATCCTCATTAGCGGTAAACATTTTGTAACCGGTAAACAATAAAAAAACACCAAAAATGTAAAGAATCCATGCAAAACGATCTACCAATGCTACCCCTATTGTTATAAAAATTATCCTAAAAATAATTGCCATTAATATGCCTATAAGCAACACCCTGCCATAGTATTTTGGCTTTACATTAAAAGCAGCAAAAATTAAAATAAAAACAAAAATATTATCAATACTTAAACTCCACTCCATCAGGTAAGCACTTAGGTATTGCAAGGCCAGTACCTTTCCTTTTTCTATCCAAAAAAATACAAAAAAACCGAGTGCTAAAGCAACCCAAAAAAATGTTTGTTTCAATGCGCTATTTATAGAAACAACGGTATTTTTTTTACTTAGCAAACCAAGATCAAAAATAAGTGCCAGTAAAATTACAAAGCCAAATACGGTATAAGTTATTTGAGTAGTATCCATTTTGTTTTTTATGTATGTATAATTTGTTGTTGCAATCAAAATTTTTTGTTCTTTTACAACAGTCTATAAAAGCAAAAATATCCATTGATTTACTGGAATAAATTTGTGTTTAATGCACTATTACCAAGTGCTTGCATTAAAGAATTGCTGCCCGGTAAAAGGTTGTATTTGCATTGATGTATTTTCATTTTAATAATTAGCTAAAGTTGTGCAGTAATCATTTACAAATAAATTTAAGCCCTTGTATATTTCCTTTTTCTCCACCATTGAAATATACCTCCCCCAATTATTACCAGCAATACAGGTAAAACTATGTTTACCAATTGCCACAGCAGCCGTTGATCAGTTACTTTTTTAGCATCTAATAAACGCAAAGTATAATCTTTTGCCCTTGCATCTAAAATATTATTTTTGTTAGCGAGGTACTCTACAGCATTTAAAAAGAAATCTTTATTGGCATACTGTATTTTTGTGTACTTATTTACTCCCATAGGCAGTGGTCCAATAGTTTCCGATACCTGATTAAGTACAATATCTGCATCACTTACTACTATTATTTTACCGGCTGTATTGCTTGCTCTTAAAAATTGCTGATCATTATTTTTAAGCGTATCCAATTGTGCCTGGCTTACCCTGTTGGCAAACAATGATGAAAATGTACCCTCGAGCAATACGGCAACCGGAATGTTCTTTCTGTTGAATTTTTCTATATTTTCTTCCGTTTGCAGGCTATTGAGTTGCACTCGTGCCGGCGTTGTTAATGTGTAAGCATTGGCTGATGAGGTTAGTAAAATTGTTTTGATAATACCTTCAGCTTCTACGGTATCAATAGAGTTTACAAACTGCCCCATTACATCTGCCTGATTTTTTACAATAACATTTTCTGAGCCCGGCTGGAGTAATGGAGCATAAGGCCATGGTAATAATTGCTTTTGGCTTTGTCCGCCAATACTTCCTACTTCTACTGCAATTTTATCGCAGTGTTTATCTGCAATAAGGTCTGTATTTATCCTTACACCATATCTAAACAACAAATCGTTTAAATTTAAATCACGGGAGTATGCAATTAAATCTCCCTGTTGTAAACTATCTCTTTCTGCATATAATACATCTACAAAAAACAATAGCCTTCCCCCATTCATTACGTATTGATCTAGTTTAAATTTATCTTCATCAGAAAATTTTTCTGTTGGTTTTATAATAACTATAGCAGCAAAATCATTGCTGATAAATGGCCGTGTAGTAATGTTTACCGTATCTATAATAAAATTTTTGCCCAATGTTTCAAACACACTGTTTACCGGAGGAAAACCATAAGCAGGCTCTCCATTACCATAAGCATAACCCACCAGAGGTATTTCTTGTTGAGTAAGCTTTTGTATAGCATTGGCAAACTTATATTCAAGCAATGCTTCCGCACTGTTAAGCGATTGCTTATCGAGTAAATCATCTGAGTTAAAAATATTTTTTTGTACCTGCCCCTGCAGTAAATCTATTGCAATTGATTTATCGTTGTACTGCAAAACAGCTCCGGGAAATATTTGCCGCTGGCTTTTTCCTTCACCTTCTTTTACCTGCACCTGTTGGTTGGTTGGCCTTAGGCCCATAGCAACAAGCGAATCAAAAACATACACTTTAGCAGAATCTGAGAGACCATCCCCCGGCAACTCAAAACGAAATTGAATATTATTACCTCCGTAAGTTTTAAAATTTTCGAGCAATTCTTTGGTGCTGGCAGATAGTTTTTTAAACTCAGATTTAATATCGCCCGTTAGCAAAACTGTAATATCAACCGGAGCATCTAATTTTTGCAAAATTGCCCTGGTAGAGTTTGAAAGTGTAAACCTTTTCTCGTTGGTAAAATCAACCCTTACATGAAAAGTAGCTGCAAGCCAATTGATGGCTATCAGGGTTACTATAACTAGTGCAATGCCAGCTTTACTTTTAAATATTTTAAAAAAAATCAATTTCATGAATTTGATGCTTAGCGCTTTTGTATATTTTTTAGCGTAATGAGTAGAAATAGCAAATTAAGGCTTGCGAAATATATAATATCCCTGCTATCGAGTAATCCTCTACTGGTACTTCTGTAATGAAAATCTATGCCGAGCATTTCAATATAATAATCTGCCATGCCAATAAATACAGGTAGTTTACTAATGGCATTAAAGCCAAAATATAAAACAAGACAACTAAATGCACTTAGTAAAAAAGCTACCACAGCATTGCTGGTAAAGCTACTGCAGCAAAGGCCAATTGCTGCAAATACAGAGCACAATAACAGCAGGCCAATATAGCTGCCAAGTATGCCGCCACTATCTATAGCGCCGGTTGTACTTAAACTTTTAATGGTAAATACATATACTAAGGTTGGTAAAATAACCACTAGCATAACCAGTAAAATAGCCAAATATTTGCCAACTACAATTTGCCAGCTACTAATTGGTTTTGTTTGCAAAATTTCAAAAGTACCGGTTTTAAATTCATCAGAAATTGATCGCATGGTAATAGCTGGCATTAAAAAAATTAATACCCATGGCGATAACTCAAAAAATTTATCGAGTGTAGCGTACCCATAATCAAACAGGTTACTATCTTTTAAAACAAACAAAAACAAACCATTTACCAATAAAAATAATATTATGGTTATAAAGCCTGTAAGATTATTAAAAAATTGATTCAGTTCCTTTTTACAAATACTACGCATGAAAGTTAAATTGATGCAATTTACAGTTTAGCTTATAATTAAAAGTTTTGTTTACTGTTTTGTAGATTATTTAATACATTTAAACCTTGATTTTACTTTTTTAAAGCCCTTATAGATTTTAAACTCCAAAGCCAGGATAAACCAAAATTTTTGCCTTTGCCCTACCAGCAACCACTATTTTATGGAAAAACAACTACTTCCACTTTTTTTACTTTTATTGTGTACAACTGCTGTAAAAGCGGATTTTAATGTGTGGGGTTCTGCGGTACGCCTACATGTAAATGGCACAGAATTATTTTACAATACCAAACAGCTATCGGCAGCCGCAGCAATAGGAACTGCTTCGTTTGAAGGCACCATTGGCGTTTTTGCCCATAACAGTGGCTCATTAAAAATATTGGGTGGCGAAATAAATACTGCTAAAACCAATGGTATGGCTATTTGCAATGCCAATATGTACTATGCTATTTATGAGCGGCGTAACAGGCCGGCACTTCCTGTGTTTACAACCATTAATCTTTCGCTGTTTTGCAATTGCACTGGCAATAGCTTTAGTGCATGCGGCGGCAAAACTTGTACCAGCGTAAGCGATCAAAAATTTCAAAATGTAAAGGAAGCCACCGACCTTACCAATTTTGCCAACGGCGAGTATACTATAGAAATTTATTACCAGCTAAAAGGAGGAGAAAATGGAAACTGTAACCTGCAACATATTGATAATGCGGTAACTGTAAACTACAAGGCAAATTTTACCATCACTACACCGCTTGCGCTTAATCTTGTATTATTAAATGGTATTGTGGCAGAAGAAAAAATAAAGATTAAGTGGATGGTACAAAATGATGTAGATATAGTAAAATACGAAGTGCAAAAATCAGAAAATGGGGTAAGTTTTACCACCATTAACTCAAGTACTGCCAATCAGTTATCTTCAATGAGTTCCTATTTTTTTATTGACAATAACCCAATTTTAGGTACAAATTACTATCGTGTAAAGGCATATAATAAAAACGAATCGGTAAATCTCTCCAGGGTTTTTAGAATTTACTACGGTATTGTTGGCAATACTATTTTTATTTACCCCAATCCATCGGGCAATGATATAGCAATAAGAATTGTGGCTGTTTACAAAGGAAATTACAAGCTAAGTATTTTGAATAACAACGGACAGCAGATTGTTTCTATGCCATTTTTGCATGATGGTATTGATAAAACAGTACGAATTACTCTGCCTACTTTACTTGCAAAAGGTATATACAGGTTGTTTTTGATTGATAAATCACAATTTTACAAGCAATCGTTCCTAATAAAGTAACTTTTATAGGTAAATGATTGCTTTTTAACTCAAGAAAATCGTTTATTCAAAAAATATTTTTTTTCTTATGCAGCAATTGTAAAAAATGGTTTGTCATATTATTGTTACTATTTTATCAAACAACTTTTCATATTATTTATATTTTTTTAAAGCGAAACTTTTAGAGAACTATTGCTTGCTACATAAAAATTAGCCAAAACCCATACCCAATACAAAGTTGTTTACCAAAACCAACTGCCAATTCCCCCGATTTATCGGGGGATTCTTTTTTATGGAAATATTTATCAGTTGCATCTTTTAAAAAAAAATTAGTATGAAAAAGATGTTTCTATTTACCCTCACGGGTTTTTTAGTAGTTCAGGTAATGGCTCAATCATCTAAAAAGCAAATGGCCCCACCACCACCACCGCCACCGCCAAAAGAGATTAAAGCGCCACCACCACCACCGCCGCCGCCGCCGCCAGGCAAAGCACCTGCAAAGCCGCCACCACCGCCACCTGTTGCATTTACTCCACCTGTAATTGTAAAGAATGCACCAGCCCCGCCACCGCCACCTGCACCTCCAAAAGCACCAAAAGTCCCTAAAAAGCATCAGAAGGAAGTAAAGTTTGAGGCTCCCGAAATTGTAAAAGATAATGTGTAATTTATTTTAGAACTGTTACGGGTGCATCCTAATTTGTAGCAGTAACAAGTGTTTGGTGAGGACACCGACCACGGCTGAGCCTCGGTCGGTGTTCTCACCGAACGAATTCAGGAGCCACAATTTGGGATGCACCCACTGTTACTGCAACATAACAGTTCCAATTTTATTCCTTATCAGCCCAAAAAAAGCCGATTTATACAACCAAAGTTCAGTTTTACTTTCGCTCAATTCAACCATTGTAATAATATCTGCGTAAACTGCATTCTCTCTTTTTGCTGCGGTTAAACCAAGTATAAATTACTCAAAGCTCAATTTCCCTTTTCGCTCACTTGTATCATTGTAATAATAGCTGCGAAAATTGTATTCACTCCTTTTGCCGCAGTTAAAACAGGTATCAATAAACCAAAACTCAATTTCCCTTTCGCTCAATTGAACCTTTAAGATAATAACTGTGTAAACTTTATTCACTCCTTTTGCGGCAGTTAAAAGAGGTATAAATAACTCAAAACTCAATTTCCCTTTTCGCTCAATTGAACCATTGCGATAATAGCTGTGTAAACTTTATTCACTCCTTTTTCGGCAGTTAAAAGAGGTAGAAATAAACCAAAACTCAATTTCCCTTTTCACTCAATTCAACCATTGTAATAATCTTTGCGTTAACTCTATTGAATCTTTTATCTAAAATTAAACCGGGTATCAATAAACCAAAGCCCAATGTCCGCTTCGCACAGTTCAACCATTGTAATAATGTCTGCGTACACTGCATTCACTACTTTAATTGCGGTTAAAGCAAAGTTTTTAGCTTAATTTGTTGAAAAAGTTTTTACGGTTGCATTCTTATATATAAATGAAGACTTCAGGTTATTTTTTTACCGAAGCAATTGTAAACGATGGTGCTCAAAAAAAATCCCAAATGCTTAGCCATACTATAGCAAATGTTTTTAGAAGTAGCTTAAACAGCCTTTATATTGCAAAAACCGAGGTAAATTAAGTATGAACTTTTTTATTGGCAATGTATATTCCAAATAAAATAATCAACAGGCAACCAGTTTTTACCAGGCTAAAACCCTCATTATAGTAAATACCCCAGCTAATGGCAACAAATGGAATACCGTAAGTAACCATACTTGCAAATAAACCACCGGCACTTTTTACCAATGCATAAAACATAATAGTAGCTATTGCGGTACCCAATATACCCAATACAATGCCTGCACTAGTTGCCACTAAAAAAGATACAGAAGTAAATGAAAGTGAAAAATATCCTGTAGCTACAAGTATACTGCTTGCCGGAATGGCAATAAAAGTAAGCGCAACGGCTGCTATTTGTAAAGAAGGAATGGCAGATAAATGCCGGCTAACGAGTTGAACATTTATTGCATAAAAAACAGTGGCTAATACAATAAGTGATAAATATAATAAGTGGCGGCTTTCCTGCATGTGCCCATTGCTAATTACCAACAAAACACTGCCAACAAATGCTACTATAACTCCAATAATTTTATTAGTACTGGTTTTGATTTTAAAAAAAAGAGCACCAATAACTATTACAAAAATGGGTGTAAGGCAATTAAGCATGCCGGCAAGTGAACTGTCTATTTCTTCCTCGGCAATACAAAATAAAAAGGCAGGTATAAAACTACCTAGCAAGCCCGATAACAAAACATAGTGTAGTTTGCCAACTGGTATTTTTCTACATGCTCCAAAGGCAATAGGCGATAGCACCAAACCGGCAGATGTTATTCTGATAGCTGCAACCTGGTAAGCACTCAATTGATTATTTAAACCAATTTTAATTAAAATGAAACTACTGCCCCAAATTATAGATAATAAAAAAAATAGCAACCAGTCGTTTATTGTTTTATTCACGCCGCAAAGTTGTTGTTATTAGTTTAAAAATCAACATACAAATAAAAACAGCGCTTTTTGTAAAATTGATTGCTTTAGTTTCACATTGCAATTAATTACAAAGTTTAGTTTTACCTTAAAAAAAGGAAATAAACAATTTGCAAACTTGCTTTTTGTACCTATTTTAGTGACAAAATCAACCTTTTAACTATTTAAAACATTTTGTATGGGATTTATTAAAGAATTTAAAGATTTTGCCCTTAAAGGTAATATTGTAGAGTTGGCAGTTGCTGTAGTAATTGGTGGCGCATTTGGTGCTATTGTATCTTCATTGGTAGATGATGTAATAACACCAATGCTACTAACGCCGGCACTAAAAGCTGCTAAAGTAGAAGACCTTGATAAACTTATGTGGGGTACAGTTAAATATGGCAAATTTTTAGCAGCAATTATCAAGTTTTTTGTAATTGCAATTGTACTGTTTATAGTTATTAAAGCAGTTAACAAACTAAATAAGAAAGAAGAAGTAGTAGTGGCACCCGCCGAACCTTCTTCTACAGATAAGCTTCTTGCCCAAATATTAGATGAAGTAAAGAAGTAAGAATTATCCCCTATTTTCGCAGCGGCTATCAACATTTTGATAGCTTTTGTATTGAAAAAACTAACTAAAATGAAGAGAATTTTTGTAATAATTGCATTTACTGCATTCGTAAAAAATTGTAGTGCACAAGATGAAACCATTCAACAATTAAAAGCTACTGCTATACAAACAATAGATACAGATACCGCTAAAAAACCAAATAAAAATGGCTGGACACATGGGGCCAACTTTAACGTGAATCTTACTCAAATTGGCAATAGTAACTGGATAGCTGCCGGCGGAGATAAATTTTCTCTATCACTGGCAACTTCCTTAAATGCTTTTGCCAGTAGAAAATGGGGTAAAAATACCTGGGATAATTTGCTCGATGTAAATTATGCTTTAGTAAATACCACCTCTTTGGGCGTAAGAAAAGTTAACGACCGGCTGGATTTCACATCCAAATATGGGTATAAACCGCAAAAATGGACAAAATCAACCTTAACCATTTTAGGCCAACTGCGATCACAATTATCTAGTGGTTTTGAGTACGACTATCTTGGTACAACAGAAAAAAGAAGAAACTCAGGCTTTTTTGCTCCTGCTTACATAGTTGTAGCGCCGGGTATTGAGTGGAAACCTGCTGCATGGTTTTCTTTATTTGCATCGCCATTATCTGCCCGCTGGACGATTGTTTCCAATGGCGCTTATAGTTACTTAGGACAAGGGGGTATTTTTAATGGAAAAGTAGAAACCCCTTTAGCAACCTTGTATGGTGTAAACCCTGCAACCGGCAACAGAGGTGAGTTTGGTGCTTTTGCTACCGCTACCGTAAAAAAGGATATACTTAAAAATGTGGGCTATTACAGCAAGCTGGATTTATATGCTAATTACTTAAAAAATATTGCTAATGTGGATGTTTTTTGGACCAATCAATTTAACGTAAAAATTAGTAAATACTTCAACATAAGCTATACATTGGATATGCTGTATGATGATGACGTTAAAAATCCTACCCGGCCAACAAGTGCGCTTGGTTTGCAGTTATTATCCACATTTGGAGTTGGCTTTGCATACAAGTTATAATCCTTATCAACTTATTAATACATTTGCAATTCTCCCGCTATCAACGGGAGATTTTTTTTTATACTTAAATATTTACCAGCATTGACAAACAAATCTTATCAAATAAAACTAGACCAATTTGAAGGGCCTTTCGATTTGCTATTATTTTTTATAGAAAGAGACGAACTTGATATCTACAACATACCTATTACTAAAATAACCAACGATTTTTTAGATTTTATTCACCAATCAGAAAAGTTGAATATTGAACTGAGCAGCGAATTTATTCTCTTCATCAGCACTTTAATGCGTATTAAAGCAAAAATGCTACTACCACGCAAAGAAATTGATGACCATGGAAACGAAATTGACCCCCGACAAGAACTAATTAATAAAATTTTAGAATATAAGCGCTTTAAAGAAGCTTCAGTAAAAATGGCAGTATTGGAAGAAACAAGGCAACTGATGTTTAAGCGTGGCAACCTACATAAAGAACTGGTACAAATTGGTGAAGAAGCTGGAGAAGGAACTGAAATACAAGCTGTTACACTTTTTAAATTAATGAAGGCATTTGAAAAAGTAGTGCAGCGCCTGCATGAAAAAAACAATAAACCGGTACATACTGTTGTTCAATATAACTACAGCATGGAACAATGCCGTGATTATATGCTTACCCATTGCCAAACTGAAACGACTACTTCTTTCGAAAAAATATTTGAAGTTTGCGAAAACAGGATACATGCGCTGTTTCTTTTTTTAAGCCTGTTAGAGCTTTCTCAGCAAAGATTTTTATTGATAATAACAGGTGAAGGAAGAAATAATTTTATTGTAGAATATAACCAACAGAGAGAGGATGACACTTCTATACCTTTAGATTATAACGAATTAACAAGTTTTAATTAATACCGGTTTTTAAAATAATATAGCCAATTTCTGGTTGGTCCCCGTTGGCATTTACAATAGTAAATATTTATTATCCCCCTTCTTTCAAAAAATTTTTGTTGTTATTTTGTCAGTTAACAAAATTGGCTTTTAATTTGATGTCTAAACATTAACTAAACAAAAAACAATGAAAAGTATTTTGTACAAAGCAGCAGACAGGGGCAGTGCGGATTATGGATGGCTAAAGCCGAATTACTATTTTAGTTTTAGTAATTATCACCATCCGGAGAAAGTACACTTTGGATTACTTCGGGTATTAAACGATGATTTTATTGCAGGAGGTGGTAAGTTTCAAACCCATCCGCATGATAACATGGAAATTGTAACCATTCCATTTACCGGCGCATTGCAACACAAAGACAGCACTGGTGGCGAAGGAATAATTAAAGCCGGTGATGTACAGATAATGAGTGCTGGCAGCGGCGTTCAACATTCAGAAGCCAACGCATCTGCTACAGAACCTGTCACTCTTTTTCAAATTTGGGTATTTCCTAAACTAAAAAATATTACACCAAGGTACGATCAACGAACCTTTAATACCAATGACCGTATAAACCAATGGCAGG
>Ga0105048_10005036_pt1 | contig 21430 bp, 21 predicted proteins | sample MAT05_FD_78382 | JGI IMG/M metagenome (GOLD analysis project Ga0105048, IMG submission 78382) | Freshwater microbial communities from Lake Fryxell liftoff mats and glacier meltwater in Antarctica - MAT-05 | ecosystem: Environmental > Aquatic > Freshwater > Ice > Liftoff microbial mat | place...
AGAGGAGTGGGCTGATGTCGTGAGTCGTCCGAAGTTTGATCGTCAGATTCCCTAAGATCAACGGATGGAATTTCTCGACGGTTGTCCTGGATCTCGCGATTCCCGTTGTCGTCACCACCCTCATCGTCGCCTGTCGTGATCCGAAGGATGACAAGTTTCTGGAAGCCGCCGTCGCCGGGACGGCGGATGCGATCGTCTCCGGCGAAGCGGATCTGTTGACCCTGCATCCGTTTCGCGGCATCTCAATCCTGTCGCCGACGGCGTTTCTCGCGGCGGTCGCGCCGCCGCTTCCGTAGACCTATCCCGAACCCTGTTTGTTCGGAGTTTCCACCGATGGCCGACGATCTCTCCGTACCCGATGCTGCTCCCGTGTTGGAGTTGTTGAATGCCTTCCGCAAGTCGAAGGTCATGTTCGCGGCGTCGAAGCTGGGCGTGTTCGATGCGTTGGAAGCAGCGGGCAGCAAGGTGCCCGAGTTGGCGACGAAGTTGAACGCCAACCCGGACGCGCTCGAGCGGCTGCTGAATGCCTGCGTCCTGCTCGGCCTGCTGAAGAAACACGGCGGACACTTCTCGAACACACCGGCGGCCACGGCCTATCTCACCGCCGCAAGCCCGCGACGGATGCTGGGTTATTCGAACTACTCCGATGCCGTGCTTTGGAAACTTTGGGACCACCTCGATGACGCCGTCCGCGAGGGTAAGCACCGCTGGACGCAGGAGTACGGCTGGGACGGGCCGATCTTTTCCCACTTCTTCAAAACGCCGGAATCGAAGCGCGAATTCCTGATGGGCATGCACGGCTTCGGCGTCATCAGTTCGCCCGTCGTCGTCAACGCCGTGGACCTGTCGCCGTTCCATACGCTGGTCGATCTAGGCGGAGCGACCGGGCACCTGACCATCGCCGCCTGCCGCCGTTGGCCGCAACTTTCCGGCGTCGTGTTGGACCTGCCCGAAGCGATTCCGTTGGCGGCCGAGATCGTCGGTGCGACGGAGGTCGCGCCGCGCATCCGAACCGTAGGCGGGGACTTCTTCGCGGACGACCTTCCGAAGGGGGACCTCTATGCCGTGGGGCGGATTCTGCACGACTGGACCGTGGAAAAAATCGAGCGATTGCTTGCCAAGGTCTTCGCCGCGCTACCTTCCGGCGGCGGGCTGCTGATCGCGGAGAAGCTGCTCAACGACGACAAAATCGGCCCGGAGTGGGCGGTGCTGCAATCGCTGAACATGCTCGTCTGTACCGAAGGCAAGGAGCGCACGCTCGGCGAGTATGCGGCCCTGTTGGAAGCCGCAGGCTTCACGAATGTCGTCGGCGTTCGCACCGGTGCCCCGTGCGACGCGATCCTGGCGCGGAAGCCTTAACAATCACGACTTGGGCTTTACGGCCGGCATCATTGGTGGTGCCGCAATTTTCAGCGGCACCAGCACCAGCGTGCCGAGCTTGAACATCGCCTTGTAATCGTCGTCCAAACCGTCGTTGGCTGCGGCGATCAGCACCGGCTTGTTTTCGTGCAGTGCCCAAGAAACCTCGCGGCCGTCCAGGTCGACGAGCTTGTGCGATTTGGTTGTGACGGTCCTCGAGACCGGCACCGCTTCCGTCACGGTCCGGATCGCGGTCTTCGTCACGAGCACTTCCACGTTTCGCGTGACCGTCTGCCCTTTGACGATCTCGGTCTCAGCCACAGTTTCCATAGCCGTGTAGGCGTACGGCACCTGCTTGGTGACCGGTACCAGTTCCGTCAGGATCAGTGTGTCCTTGGTCTTTCCGCTTGTGATTTTGCCGAAGGTCGGCGGCAGTGAGGGCAGCTTGGCGGCCCGTTCCGGCGACTGGATCAGGCAACACAACATCAGAACAGTCGTGACCATGGTCGGCTACCTCGTGCGGGGATCGGATCGCTGGCCATATGGCACCATCCTTGCGCTTACAGTTCCACCGGAAACTCGGGCAGCGTGCTAAGCTTGACCCGGCCGCCGACGATGACTGCGGCGGCGCGACCCGTCACTTCGGTGCCGTGGTACGGGGTGTTGCGGCTCTTCGATTGAAACTTCGTCTTGTCGATCGTCCATCGGACGTTGGGATCGATGAGGGTAACGTCCGCCGCGGCGCCGACGGCCAGGGTGCCGCGTGGGCTGTCGCCGGCGTCGATGCCGAGGACGCGGGCCGGGTTGATCGTCATCTTTTCGATCATCTGCGGCCACGTGAGATGGCCCGGCTGAATGAGGAACGTGGTGCAGATGGGCAGGAAGGTTTCGAGTCCGACGATGCCGTTGGGGCAGAGGTCGAGTTCGCGGGCCTTCTTCTCGGGGGCATGCGGCGCATGGTCGGTGGCGAGCACCGATAGGGTGCCGTCCTTGAGCCCTTCGAGGATCGCGTCGACGTCGGCTTGGGTCCGCAGCGGTGGGGCCATTTTGTAGTTGCTGTCGAAGGTGCGCAAACATTCGTCGGTCAGTGTGAAGTGATGCGGGCAGGCCTCGCCGGAAATCCAAAACGACGGCTTGCCCTCGGCGGCAAGCTTTGCGGCCTTGGCTCGGCCCTGTCGGATCAACTCGACGGCACCGGCACTGGAGACGTGGAGAATGTGAACCTTGCCGCCGGTCAGTTCCGCCAGGGCGATGTCCCGATAGATCATGATTTCTTCGGCGACCGCAGGCATGCCGCGCAAGCCCAGTTGAGTGCTGACGACACCTTCGGCCATGACCCAGCCTTGCGTCAGTTCGCTGATTTCCGCATGAACCAGCACGGCCTTCCCGAACATACGTGTGTATTCGAGCACGCGGCGCATGAGTTCCGCCGATTCGATCGGTGCGCCGTCGTCCGTGAAGGCGACCGCACCGCCGGCAACGAGGCCGCCGATCTCGGCGAGTTCCTTCTGCCCGCGCGCCTTGGTGGCAGCACCGCACGGGAACACATTGGCGTACCCGGCCCGCCGCGCCTGCAGGACGACGAACTCCGCGGCGGCCTGCGTATCCAAGGCCGGTTCGGTGTTCGGCATGCAGGCGACCGAGGTGATGCCGCCGGCAATCGCGGCACGGGTCCCGGTCAGGATGGTTTCGTCCTCTTCGCGGCCCGGCTCGCGGAGGTGCACGTGCATGTCGATGAGGCCGGGGGAAACAATCAGCCCATCCGCGTTCAAGGTGATGTCCGCATTCCACTGCGGTTGCGCGCCGAAGCCGACGACCCGGCCCTCGGCCAGCCATACATCCATGACGGCGTCGATCCCCTGTGCGGGGTCGATCACGCGGCCGCGGCGGATTTGAATCGTCGGAATCGGATGAGGCATGATGGGTTCCTTCGTCAAACGGCAACTTCCGCGCCGCTGCGGGCGGACTTCGCCAAAGCATCAAGCACCTTGGCCGTGAGAATCGCCTCGCTCGGGTTCGGCTCGCACTCCTTGCCGCCGTGCACGGCGGCGGCGAAGTCGTCGATCATGCAGACGATCTGATCGTGCCCCGGCGTCGTCACGGTTTCAACCTTGATGCCGAAGTCGCCGTCCTGCCGGTGAATCTCGAAGGCGGCCGCATCGTCCGGGATCCACTGATTCGGGATGCGGATCGTCCCCGTGGTACCGACGATCTCAACCTGCGTCCGCAGCGGGTGCGTGAAGCCGCAATCGAAGGTGGCCGTTCGCCCATCGGCATAAGTCAGGACGCCACTCATGGCCACGTCGACATCGTTCACATAGACCGCGCGGGCGAACACCTTCACCGGCTCGATACCCATCCACCAGCGGATGGCGTAGGTCGTGTAGCACCCGACATCCATCAGCCCGCCGCCGCCGGCTTCGGGCTGCATGCGGATGTTCGAGGTCGGCAGGTTTTCGAGATTGAAGGTGAACGCGGCGATCACCTTTTTTACCGGGCCGATGGCGTCCGCATCCAACAACGCGCGAATTTTCTTCGTGCGGGGATGGTGCGGCCACATGAAGCCGTCCATCAGTTTCACGCCCTTGGCGCGGCAGTAGGCGACCACATCCTCGGCCTCGGCGGCATCCAGGGTAAGCGGCTTTTCGCAGAGGATATGCTTGCCCGCATCGGCGGCCTTCTTCGTCCAGCCCGCGTGCAGGTGGTTGGGCAGCGGGATGTAAACCGCGTCGATCTCCGGCGACGCCAACATCGCTTCATAGGAACCGAGTGCCGTCGGAATCTTCTTCTCGGTCGCGTAGGCTTGCGCCTTTTCCTGCGTCCGCGACGCCACGGCGACGAGCTTCGCCGTCGTCGATTTCAAGAATGCGGGAATCAGCCGATCGTTGATCTTGGCCGTGCCGAGCAAACCCCACCGCAACGCCTGAGCCATGATTCCGCCTCGTAATCCGTGCCGAATGAACGGTTAGTCTAGAACCGGCTTCAACCGCGGCGACCTCCAAATGAGCGAGATTTGACCGAGGCAAACCAAACTTTGCTGATGCCCAGCGAAACATCGTGTCACGAGTGCAACCACGGCGACTTCGGCGCTGTCCAACGCAGCAATGCCGCCGGTCTGATCCTCCGGATCGGCCTGCCGGCGAAGCCGGCAGCAGATCGCGTGACATTCCCGGTTCCCCCCGGTAAGATCGCGGCTACTCTCCCGTGATGCCTGCCGAGTGCCCCTTCGTGAATGCGTTTCCCCTCGCCGTTGCGTATACGCAAAATCTCGACCCGTTGAATCATCGCTTGGCCTCGACGTTCGTCGCGGCCCTGCCGGTGCTGGTGCTGTTTTATCTGCTCGTCGGCCGGCGTTGGCCGGCGGCGTGGGCGGGGGCGGTCGGGTCGCTCGCCGCCTTGGTGCTCGCTTGGCTCGTCTACGGCATGCCGGCGGATCAGGCCGGCATGTCGTTCGTCTACGGTGCGGCCTTCGGCTTGCTGCCGATCGGATGGACCGTCTTCGGGGCGATGGCGCTTTACAACCTCACGGTCGAAACCGGACAGTTCGCGGTGATCCGCCGGAGCATCGGCGGGCTGTCCGGCGACGCCCGCGTGCAGGCCGTGCTCATCGGCTTCTGTTTCGGGGCACTCATGGAAGGGGCCGCGGGGTCCGGGGCGCCGGTTGCGATCTGCGGGGCGATGCTCGTCGGCCTCGGCGTGCCTGCGTTTCGGGCCGCAGTCATCTGCCTCATCGCCAACACCTCGCCGGTCTGCTACGGCGGCTTGGGTGTGCCGATCATGGTGCTCGGCAACGTCACGGGATTGCCCGCCGAGGACATCTCCGTCATGTGTGCCCATCAACTGCCGTTTCTGTCGTGTCTGATTCCCTTCTACATGGTCAAGGTGATGTGCACTTGGCGGCAGACGTTCGCCGTCTGGCCGGCATTGCTCGTGGGCGGCGGGTCGTTCGCCTTCTTCCAGTACGCCTTCGGGACGATGCACCGCTGGGTGCCGGGCTTCGCTGTCTGGCCGCTGACCGATGTGGGTGCGGCGATTCTCTCGCTCATCGCACTGGCGCTGTTTCTGCGTTTCGTCTGGAAGCCGACGGACGAATGGAAATTCCCGGCCGAGGCGGTGTCGCAACCACCGAAGCGGACGACCTTGGACACCGAACACGGCGACTTCTCCGCCGCGCTCGACGATCGGGATGCAACCCCGTTGACGGCGTATACGGTGGCCCGCGGCTGGTCGCCGTTCGTAATCATGGCCCTATGCCTCGCAGCCACTGGATTCGTGCGGGAACGCGAGAACGCCCGCAAAGAAGCCTTCGATCTGGTCGGTCTGCGGACTTACTACGAGATGGAAGTGCCGACGCTGCATCTCGAAGTGGAACGCGCCGAGCGGCTGCAGAAGCCGAACGCTACGGCGGAGGAGAAGAAGGAAAAAGCCGTCTACAAACTCGCCTGGCTGACCGCGCCGGGCACGCCCTGCCTCGCGGCCGCGGCCATCTCCGCGCTGCTGCTCGGCGCCACACGTCGCCAGTTGTCGGCGACCTTCCTGAAGACGATGCGACAGATGAAGGTCCCGATCCCGACGATCGCCTTCATGCTCGGGCTGAGCTACGTCACCAAATATGCGGGCATGGATGCGACACTCGGCGTCGCCTTCGCGGAAACCGGGATGCTCTACCCCTTTTTCGCCGCGATGCTCGGCTGGCTCGGCGTCTTCCTGACCGGGACGGATGCCGGCAGCAATGCGCTGTTCGGCAGCCTGCAGAAGATCACGGCGGGCCAGGTGTACGAAACCGGCGTCATCCCGCATCTGACGCGCACTCAGGCCGAGTTGCTGATCTGCACCGCCAACAGCACTGGTGGTGTCATGGGGAAAATGATCGACGCCCAGAGCATCTGCGTCGCCACGGCGGGCACAAACCAAGTCGGCCGCGAGGCGGACATCTTCCGCGCCGTCGTCGGGCACAGCATTCTGCTCGCGGCGGTCGTCGGCCTGATGACGATGCTTCAGGCCTACGTCCCGCCGTTCACGCTGATGGTGCCGTAGGATCGAACTATTTCGCCTTCTTCTTTGCCAGCGCCAAACCCTTGGCAACCAGGTCCATCACCGTGGCGGGGTCGTGAGCCTGCAGGACGGTGAAGGCCACGGCCAGCACGCGCTTGGTTTCGGACGCGCTGATCTGCGTCTTGGCGGTGTCCGCGTTGCGGGCGACTTCGTCGTAGAACTCGGAAAGGGTCATCGGCTCGGCTCCTATGAATGCGTTCCGGAAAGCGTAACGCTTCCCACAGGATCGGACCTTGGAGCCTCAAGCGAAAGACCTTCTTTACGGATTTTGGTTTCCAGCACTTCGCCCGAGTTCGATCGCAGGAAAAGGCGAAGCACTACTACTTCACCAGCACATCGACCGGAACCAGGTGATTGATGCGGTAGGTTCGGCGATCGGGATCTCTCTCCATGGCTTGCGTTCGGCCTTTGGTGTCCGTCGCCTTCACGAGCAGTTTTGCCGGGCCGCGAACCGTCGGCGTCCAAGTCGTGGTCCAGAAGCGCCACTCGAACGGCTTAAATCGACTGGTGAACTTCACGTTGCTCCAACTCTTCCCCTCATCGCTGCTGAACTCGACGAAATCGACGGCGTTCTCGCCTGCCCACGCCGCGCCGAAAATCGTGATCTCCCGGTCGACGGGAAGCACATCGCCGAGCGTGGGACGGGCGATGACCGCCTTGGGCAGCATCGCGGTGATCGGCGTCAGGCTCGGCAGGCCGTTGCTGCGTTCGTAGTCCGCATAGTCCATCGTCTGCCAGAAGCCCTGATACGGTCGGTCGGTCACGATGATGCGGCGGAGCCACTTGATCGAAGCCATGCCGTACCAGCCGCCGACGATCGCCCGCAACGGCGCCCCGTGGTTCGGTGTCAGCTTTTCTCCGTTCATCGAGTGGGCCAGGATCGTTTCCGGCTTCATGGCCTTTTCCATCGGAATGCTGCGGTCGAAGGGGATCGGCCCCGGCGAAGGGTTGTCGCCCGCCACAGCACCGACATCCTCGCCGACGAGGATGACTTCCATCGCGCCCGGTTTCACTTTGGCGCGTTCCAGCACGGCTGCCAACGGCGTGCCGGTCCAGCGGGCATTGCCGACAGCGCCGTGGCCCCACTGCAGTCCGCGAACTTGGGGAATCAGAAAGATGCGGCCGTTGCCGGCGCACTCGAGTGTGTTGCCCAGTGTCGACTCGCCGAGCGCGGCGAGATCGGCGAGCGAAAGCTTCAACGGCTGCTCGACGTGGCCTTCGATGGAAAGTCGAAACGCATTCGCGTCCAGCTTCGGCACGGCGAAGTGATTGCGGACGTAAAACTGCTCTTGCGGCGTTTCCAGAGCCTTCAACTCGCTGAAGGGAAACTCAAGATTGAGAGGTTGCCGCATCCGCACGATCATTCCGGGGAATGCGGGCGGCACGGCCTGAGCCACAGCGCGCGACCGGCCGGCCAAGCATGCGGCCGCCGGTACGGCGACGACGGCGGACAGAGCATCCCGACGGGAGAGATTCGGCACGGGCAAAATCCTTTTGGGAATGTCTGGTCACCGATCGCGATTGACGAGCCTCCGGGTTCACCCCGGAGGCAGCGACAACAATTCCATTCGGAAACGATGCTGAGCTTCCGCAGCCGCACCAGGTTTCGGACCTCCAGGATCACCCCGGAGGCACGTCGGCCGATCAGCCCGCGGCGAGTGTGAGCACTTCCATCGCCGCAACGTAGTTCGGTTCGTTCGTCACTTCCGGCACATACTCGGCATAGATCACGATGCCGGAGGCGTCGACCACGAACACCGAGCGGGCCAACAACGGCAGCGGCAGGCCTTCGATCAGCACGCCGAAAGCTTTGCCGAAGGAATGATTGTGGACGTCCGACAGGGTCTGCATCGACTTGATGTTTTCAGCACCGCAGAACCGCTTCTGGGCGAACGGCAGATCGAGGCTCACCGTGTAGGCGGCGATCTTGTCGCCCAGCGCGGCCAAGCCTTCTTCGAACTTCTTCGTCTGCATGCTGCACACGGCTGTGTCCAAGCTCGGCACGACGCTGAACAGGCGGGCCTTCTTCGGCGTGTCCGCCATCGTCACGGGTGCAAGCATGTTCAGCGCGGTGAAATCCGGGGCCGCGTCGCCGGGCTTGAGTTGCGGGCCGACCAAGGCAACCGGGTTGCCTTTGAACGTCACGGCGCCGTCGCGTTTGCTGCTCATGGAATGCTCCTGAAGAAGAGATCTGGGTCTGGCGTTGCCGTTGTACTAATTCTCGCTGAATTCGGGCGGGAAGTTTCGGTTGGCGTTGCCGGCGAAGCCGACGTCGTCGTCATCCGGCTGCAGCGCCGCCGTCAGGAGTTGAGCGCGGAGGTGAACCATCGACTCGGCCAGGAGCATCTGCTTGAGTTCCGCATCGAGCGGCAACGCATAGGCCAGCATGTCGCACAAGGCACCCAGTGGTGTTTCGCCCGAGAAGAGTTCGACCAGGTGACGGAAGGCCGGGGCGGTCGGCTCGAACCTCGGCAGCACCGCCTCGGCGAGTTCCTTTCGCAGAGCGGTCAGCAGTTTCACGTCGTCCGGGATCACATCCGGCAGCAATTCGGCGCGAGCGGTGCGATACGTCCGGTCGGTCGAAAACTCCTCGACGATGCGGATGCGGGCGATTCCTTTGATCCGCATGTTGTAGCGGCCGTCCGGGAAGATTTCCGCCTGCGTGATGCGGCCGAGGCACGCCGTGGTTTCGATCGTCGGCACGTCCAGATAAGCCTGTTCGGGAACGTCCGGCAGCAGCACCAAGGCGATGAGCTGATCGTCATTCAAGGCATCCGCGGCCATGTCCCGATAGCGCGGCTCGAAGATGTGCAGGCCCTGCACCGTGTGGGGAAAGAAGACCAGATTGCTCAGGGGAAACAACCGCACGGTGCCGTCGAAGGCGGCCAAGGCGGCGAGGTCTTCGTTCATCGCAGCGCATCCTCAAGTGGCAACAATCGTGACCGTTTCACCGACTGCGGCTATTCTAGACCGCAACGACCGACCGATGCCCGGCCCCCAGGAAAAGACGACCATGGCCGCGAAACTTCCGCCGAACGCTCTGATCGCCTGGTGCCGAGCACTGCGCCACGGCGTGGACATCGGCCTGCCGCTGCCGAAGATCTTCAACCAACAGGCGAAATCCGGTCCGCCGGTCGGCCGTGAACTGGCCGCGACATTGGCCAAGCGAACCGCCGAGGGCGAATCACTGGCCCAAGCCGTGTCGAGCGACGGCGGCAGCTTTCCCATGCTCTTCACCGAACTCGTCGCCGTCGGCGAACGCACGGGTCGCCTCACCGAGACTTTCGAGACGTTGGAACATTATTTCGAGACCGTCGTGGACGGTCGCCGCAAACTGCGGGCGGCGCTCGTTTATCCCGTGATCTCCTACTTCGGCGGCATCTTCGTCATCGCGGCGATGCTGCTCGTGCTCGGCCTGATCGCCCCGGCGGACGGCAAGGGCTTCGACCCGCTCGGCCTCGGTCTGCTCGGCGTCCGCGGAGCACTGATCTGGCTGTTCTGCTGCGGCTCGTTCACGATTGCCATCGTGGTCGCCTTCCACGTGATTCGAGATAACGAAACCATCCGCGCGAAGTTGGAATCGAAGCTCCTACGCGTCCCGGGTCTCGGGCAATGCTTCCGCTCCTTCGCCCTGCAGCGATTCTCGCTCGGGCTGCACATGACCGGCGAAGCGGGATTGAAAGCGGACGAGAGCTTGCGTCTCAGCTTTCGTGCCGCGTGCAACGATGCCTACGGCAAACACGGCGAGCCGAGTGCCAAGGCCGCCCGCAAAGGCAAGGAGATCGCCCCGACGCTGCGCGACTGCGGCACCAACCTGTTCCCGACCGAGTACGTCGATGCCGTGCAGGTCGGCGAGGTTTCCGGGCGCCTGCCCGAGATCATGGAGAAACAGGCGAAGTTCTACCAGGAAGACGCCGCCCGCAAAACCAAGACGCTGGCCATGTTCCTGGGCGGAGCCGTCTACGCACTGATCGGTCTGATGCTGATCGTGCTCATCCTGCGGATCCTCATGTCCATCGGCGGCGTCTACCAGGACGCAATGAAGGGCTTGTAGAAATGTGGAATGCGGAATGTGGAATGCGGAAAGAATACGGGAGAAACCTGATGTTGCGTTTCGTTTTGGTGGGTGCTTTGGCGGTCGGCATGCAAGGCTTTGCCGACGCACACGATCTTTGGTTGATCCCGCCGGCGAAGGTGGAAGCGGGCAAGCCGATCGTCGTGCGGGCCGTGCAGGGGATGGACTTCCCCGTCGGCGGTCGGCCACCGAATGCGGCGAGTTTCCGGCGCATCGTTGCCGTCGGACCGGACGGCAAGCCGACGATGATCATGCCTGCCGGCACGGACGGCGATGCGTCGCTTTTGCCGATGCCGACGGATGCCGCAGGCATCGTTGCGGTCGCAGTCGAAACGGCGCCGAAGATCCTGACTCTGGAAGCGGAAGACTTCAACAGCTATCTCGTCTCCGACGGTTTGCTGCACATTTATCGGCTGCGGGCCAAGGAAAAGTCGCTCGCTCAACCCGGCGTCGAGCGTTACTCAAAGTCGCCCAAGGTGCTCGTGAATCTGGGCGGCGGCACAGAGTTGCAGGCGTTGGTGGTCATCGGCTTGCCGCTGGAAATCGTCCCCATGGCGAATCCCTTCACCCGCGCCGTCGGCGACACGCTGCGGGTGCGGGTGCTGTTCCAAGGCAAGCCGCTCGCCGGCGCCAACCTCGGCTGGGACCACCCCGGCGACGGCGACGAACCTTCCGGCACGGTCCGCTGCGATGCCAAGGGCGAAGCGGTGCTCCCCATCGCACAACCCGGCCTGATGACCATCCGCCTGACGCACATGACGCGCCCGAAAGCGACCGACCACGAATGGGAATCGTTCTGGACCACACTGACATTCCGCATCGGCGGGTAGGGGCGATTCGTCCGGTTGCTTCGTCCTCGAAATGCCTGATCAGGTTCCCGTATCGATGCTATCGCATGACGTCAGCTCTGGCTCGTCAGCTCGGGGATTGCCATGGACTCATCGCTTCGTCCGACTCGGCTTCGTCTGATGGTGCTCGAAGATCGCGCGATGCCCGCCGGCGACGGCATCGACGAAGTGCTTCGTTATCGCGCGGGTGTGAAAAATCTCATTGCACCCAACGCCTCTCACACCCAAGTTCCTCACGCCCGCAGGATCTTCTCCCGCCCCTTTACGACACCCTTGGCGGCGTTGCGGGTGTCGATCACCAGTTTGGCGTGCTCGACGATGAAACCGTAGTCGTAAGCGGTGTGGTCGGTAACGATGAGAACGCAGTCTTGCTCGGCCAGGTACTCGGCCGTCAAGTCGCTGCTGGTCATTTCCAGCCCGGGCCAGTGGCGCATCTTCGGCAGGTGGGGGATGTGCGGGTCGTTGTAGGTGACGGTGGCACCCTTCTTCTTCAGCGTGTCCATCATCTCGAAGCCGGGGGATTCGCGCGGGTCGTCGACATCTTTTTTGTAGGCCATGCCGAGGATCGCGATGCGGCTGCCCTTGACCGCGCGGCCGCGGTCGTTGAGGGCATCCATGATCCGGGAGATCACGTAGGTCGGCATGCCGGTGTTCACTTCGCCGGCGAGTTCGATGAAGCGGGTCGCCAAGCCGTGCTTGCGGGCGATCCACGTGAGGTAGAACGGGTCGATGGGAATGCAATGACCGCCGAGGCCGGGGCCGGGGTAGAAGGCCTGGAACCCGAAGGGCTTGGTCTTGGCGGCGTCGATCACTTCCCAGACGTCGATGCCCATGCGGTCGTAGAGCACTTTCAGTTCGTTCACCAACGCGATGTTGACCGCGCGATAGGTATTCTCCAGAATCTTGCAGGCCTCCGCGATCTCCGGGCTGGAGACGGGGACGACCGACGGCACGATGGCGGAGTAGAGGGCACAGGCCGCATCCGAGGCTTTTTTGCACAGCCCGCCGACGACCTTGGGAATGTTGTGCACCGAGTGGCCCGCGTTGCCGGGGTCCTCGCGCTCCGGGCTGAAGGCCAGGAAGTAATCTTCCCCGACCGTCAGGCCCGTTTGGGACAGGATGGGCAGGACGTCGCCGCGGGTGGTGGTGGGGTAGGTCGTGCTTTCCAGAATCACGAGTTGGCCGCGGCGCAACTGCCCGGCGACGGCATAGGTCGAGTTCAGCACATAGGTCAGGTCCGGTTCGCGGGCATCGGTCAGCGGGGTCGGCACGCAGATGAGCACGGCATCGGCTTCACCGAGTCGCTCGAAGTGCAGCGTCGCCTCGAAACCCGCCGTTCGCATCTCCTGAATCGCGGACTCGGGAATCTGTCGGATGTAGGAACGGCCGGCATTCAGCTTCGCGACCTTGGCGCCATCGACATCGAAGCCGAGAACTTCAAATCCCGCCTGCGCGAAGGCTCGGGCGAGCGGCAGCCCGACATAGCCCAAGCCGATGATGCCGACCTTGGCTTTGCGGGTGGTGATGCGTTCCAGAAGCGTTGCGAAGCTGTCCGTCATGCCGAATCCATCCGTGGGTGTCGATCCGGCATCCTGCCGGCACTGACCGATGCTCGCAAAATCCGTCGCCGGCCGTCAAGTGGGATCGTTTCGTCGCACGGATGACGGATGCGAATCCGAACTTACTTCGTTTGCCAGCGGTCGGCTTTCTCAAGCACGCCGCGGACCTTGTCACCGGCGATCCACGATTTTGCGGCTGCATCGTCGCGTAGGTACGCGTCCCAGAAAGCCGTGGTCACCGCAAGGATCGCTTTGTGGTGATTGGGGTTCCGCTTTTCTTTCTCGCCGGGCAGCGGTACTTCCGTGAACGCGGAATGCTCGGCTTTGTCCAACACCAACTCGAACTTGTCGCCCGTGGGCAGGGCCGGATAAACCGCCAATCGGGCCTTCATATCCGCTTCCCCGATGGGGGATGTGTCGTGGGTGCCGGTCAGCAGCAGCCAGGGAATCTTCACGTTACCGAAGGACTTGGCCGCATCGCCCCGCGCAGGTACTGCGGGACTCATCATCGCGGCCGCTTTGATGCGCAGATCCGTGAAGCCCTTGCCGATGGGGTAGGATTGCCCGCTGACGGCTTGCGTCGTATTTGCTCCGAAGGAATGGCCGGACATGCCGATGTGCTTCAGGTCCATACGACCACTCAGAGCGTGATCCTTGCTCCCATTCCACTGCTCCAACTGATCGAGCACTATAGGCACGTCCGCGACGCGGAGCATGAAGTTGTCGAAACCCGCCGCCTCCTTCATCGCCGCCATGCGCTGAGCGATCGGCGTGTCCTTCCAGACGGAATCGTCGCTGCCGGGATGCTGCAGGAAGACGCCGACGTATCCGCGCTTGGCCCAATGCTCGCCGAGGTAGGCACAGACCTTCCGCGTGCCGCCGAGGCCATGGCTGCACAACACCACCGCCGCCGGTTTTTTGTCCTTGGGCAGGTAAATCAGAATCGGCAACTCGCGCGATCGTTTTGCATCCTTGACGGTCAACTCGACCTTCTCGATCTTGGCGTCATCGACGAGCAGCGGGTCGTAATCGGCGGCAGCAGCCGGTGCGACGAGACAAGCGAACACAAGAAGCGTCTTCATGGCGACTCCGACGATGATCGGGCAACGGCGCTCCAAGAGACAACCCGCGACCAACGCGAAAGTTTCAGACGAGAACGCGAGCATCGCTATCATCTTCCTATCGTTGTCGCACGCCCGTGATCGCGAAAGTCGGAAAGATGCCGAGGAAACCACCGCGCAAGAAACCGAGCATCATGGTCTGCTCGACCGTGAACGGGCTGGACTCGCTGCGTACCAGAATCGCCGCGGTTCTGGAGGCATTCGATTACGACGTCATCATGTCCGATCGGCATACGGTTCGTGTTGATCCGCGAAAATCGAACCTCGACAATTGTCTGGCGGCTGTCGAGCAGGCGGACCTGATCCTCGGCATCGTGACCGGTCGCTATGGCGAACCGGTCGATGAATTCTGCCGATTCGAGCCATTGAAAGGATTGTCCGTTACGCATCGGGAAATCCGCCATGCGATCGCAGCAAACAAGCCACGATGGTTCCTGGTGCATTACAGTGTGGTTGTAGCGGATTCCATCCTTCGACAGTTCCGCAAATTCGATGCGGATCGTCTCACGATCGATTTCGGCTACAAGGTTGTTGATCGACTGGACAATATCCGCATTCTCGATCTCTACGATGAAATCCGGTTGACGGGAGCTTGGGCTCGAGAGTATCCGGTGGGTAACTGGGCGCAGGATTTCAAATCCGACGACGAAGCGATAAAATACGTCGAGAGGAATTTCGAAGACCAAAAAGAAATCATTCGGCGTCATTTGAAACCGGTCGAAGGAGTATGAGCATGGCCGCCGTCAAGGCAAGCAAGCCGCAGCCGGAAGCTTCAGAAGTCGAACGACTCGAGTCGTTTGACGCGGAATCGGTCGGCCGATCAATCTGTGCCTTCCTCAACGCCGGCGGTGGACAGATCGTCGTCGGCGTCGATGACGACGGAGCACCGATCGGACTTAAGGAAGCCGGCAAAATTCATGACGCCGTCGAATCGGAATTGCTGCCGCAATTGGTACCGGCGGCCATGGTCTCCGCAACCATCGAAAAACGCGACAAGAAGAACGTGGTCGTGATCGACGTAGCAGCCGGGAACGAACCGCCCTATTCCTTCGCCCGAATCATCTATGTCCGCAAGGACGGTCGCGTCGAGGCAGCCAAGCCGAAAGCCGTGGCGGAGTTGATTCATGCGCCCAAAGATCTCGATCGCTGGGAGCGCCGACTGGCGTTGGGCGCAGACCTTGAAGACTTGTCCACAAGCGAACTCGACAAACTTCGCGAACGCTCCAAGCGACTACCGGAAACGGCGAGCGGAGATGGCGATTCATTCATGCTTTTGGAGCAACTCAACGTCGCGGAATACGGCAGCCTCCGCAACAGTGCCGTCGTGCTGTTCGCCAATCGGCCGCACCGCTGGTTTCCGCAGACGCGCGTTCGACTCCTCCGTTACGACTCAGTCGATTCCACGGCAGCAACCGACAGCCGTACGGCGGAAGGGAACATCTTCACGCTGTTGGACGACATCGAAGCCTTTTTCAAGCGACATATCCCGATCAACGAACAATACACCGAAGGAAGTTTTGTCCGCGAGGATGTGCCCGCGTTACCCTTTATGGCTTTACGCGAAGCAGCCTTGAATGCGTTGATGCATCGCGATTATGAAGAATACGACGGCAGCATCAAAATTAAAATTACACCGCTGACTCTGGACATCTGGAACCCTTGCAAGCTGCCGGATGGTGTCACCATCGACGAACTGTCGAAGGCGCGGATCTCGCGGCCACGCAATCCGGATATCGCCCATGTATTGTTCGTACGCGGCCTAATTGAACGAGTCGGCAATGGCATGCACCGCATCCGCAAGGCGTGCCGCGACGTCGGCCTACTGAGGCCGATTTGGAGGCAAAAGGCGGGTGGCGTGTCGGTGACCTTCCGGTATTCGGCGCCGCTGAATGAGAAAAGCCAAGAAAAAGCAAGACACTCCGAGGCGAAACTCAATCCCTTTCAGAGGACGTTGTTATTGACTAAACGATCTGGAGACACGATCAAATTAAACTGGTATCGGACTCAAATAGCCGGCGATAAGATTTCCGAACTGCAAGCTCGAAATGAGCTGAATTTCCTCGTGGAGCTCGGCTTTCTCTCCGTACGCGATGGTGCGAAGCACGAATACAGCCGAACGTTTCAACTCTACATCAAAGACGAAAATTGATGCTGCAGCTGCATCATCAAATAGGGACTGGGTGAGGCGGGACTCGAACCCGCACGCCCTTGCGGGCGGGGGATTTTAAGTCCCCTGCGTCTGCCGTTTCGCCACTCACCCGGCTGTCCCGTCACGATAGCCGGAAGGGCGGACGGGTTCAGCCCGAAGTCTGCGTTTTCGACCAAACCTAGACGGCGGGCTTGCCGAGGAGCTTGATCATGGCGACGAGGGTGGCGGAGCCGTGTTTGGCGATCAGGTCTTGGACGGCCTTGAGGTCGTTCATGCCGACCATGATGTTGCCGAGCGCAGTCTTGCCGCCGCCGGCTTCCTTCTTCAACCCGGACTTGTACGAAGAAATCATCGCGGTCGTCATATCGGTGCCGTAGCTGTCCTTGATGTACTTGTGAATCTCGCCGGGGCCGGCGTCGCCGAGCTTTTCCATGGCTTCCTTGACCATTTTGCGCTTGCTGATCACGCCAGCCGGGGGTTTTCCGCGTGCCATCTGTATACTCCGTGTTCGGGTTGACTCGACGATGTCTTTCCACAAGGAACGACACCATCTTAGAAACGAGTATAGAAGCCCGCGCCGAGGTCAGTAAGGGAAAATCTCAATTTTCCGGTTTTTTTTCAGGTGCGCAGACTACGCCGTGGGTCGTGTGAGGCTATCCACTTCGGGAAGGTCCTCCAGACGATCAAGCCCAAAGTATCGAAGAAACGTTTTCGTGGTGCCGTACAACTGCGGCCTGCCCAGCGACTGGTCGCGGCCGATGATGCGGACGAGGCCTTTTTCCGTCAGAATCCGTAAGGATTCGGAGGCATTGGTACCGCGGATCGCCTCCAGATCGGCCCGCGTGATCGGCTGCTTATAAGCCACGGCCGCAAGCGTTTCCAACACCGTAGGCGTCAGGCGCAGATCGTGGCCGGTGCGGCGCAGGCGCAACAGCCAGCCATGGTAGGCCGGGCGTGTGAGAAGTTGATATCCGCCCGCCACGGCTTCCATGCGGAACGCGGATTCGTCCGCATCGTAAAAGGCCGTCAGGGCCTCCAGGCAGCGCTTGGCATCGTCCGAAGTCTTCAGGGACGCCGCGTCGGCGATGCGCTTCGGGGTCAGCGGTTCGTCGGCCAGGAAGAGCACGGCTTCGACCCGGGCCGTCTCGGCATCCCGAGCCTGCAGAACCGCTTCGGTGATTGCGGGCGCTTCCGCGATCAGTCCGTACACCAGCGGCCGTGCGGCGTTGCCGGGCCGCATCGTGAGACGGTGCGTGCCGGCGGCGGCCATGTTTTTTCGGAGCGGGTGCATGGCCGGCATCATGGCGAAGCGTGCCGGTTTCCGCTAGATTGGTTCCGTTGTCTCCGGGGTCGCGAAGCATGACCGAAGTTTGGACCGATCTGCTGCCTGAGTGGGCCGTGCCGTTCGCCGCGGCGGTGTTGGCGGCCGCACTGGTCGTTTCGTTCATGGGCGGATCCGCGCTCATGTACATCTGGGCGGAACGCAAGGTCTCCGGGCGCATGCAGGATCGCCTCGGGCCGACCCGCACCGGCCCGTTCGGCCTGCTGCAATCCCTGGCGGACGGCATCAAACTGCTGACCAAAGAAGACCTCACCCCCGCCGTCGCCGATACTTTCCTTTTCAAAATCGCACCGTACCTCGCCTTTTGTGCGTCGTTTGCGGGCTTCATCGCCTTGCCGTTCGCAACCCGACTGGTCGGGAGCGAGTTGAACATCGCTGCCTTTTTCGTGCTCGCGATTCTGTCCAGCGAAGTGTTCGGTGTGCTGCTCGCGGGGTATGCTTCCGGCAGCAAGTGGGCCTTGTTCGGCGGCGTGCGCGAGGCGGCCCAGGTCGTGTCGTACGAAGTGCCGCGGTCGCTCTGCGTTCTGGTGCCGGTGTGTGTGGCGGGGACGCTGAATCTGGAAACATTCGCCCGACAGCAGGCGGGCGGGTTATGGGAGTGGAACATGTTCCACGATCCGTTTACGGCCTTGGCCTTCGTCATCTTCTTCATCACGGCGACGGCGAGTTGCAAGCGGGCGCCGTTCGACCTGGCCGAAGCGGAAAGCGAACTGGTCGCGGGCTTCCACACCGAATACTCCGGCATGCGTTGGTCGTTCTTCTTCCTGGCGGAATACGGCAGCATGTTCGCCGTGTCGGGCTTGGCGGCGATTCTGTTCCTCGGCGGTCGACATGCAGGGATTGTTCCCGGGGAAGCGGTGGAATGGCTCGGCGTGTGGGCGGGAACGGCGCTGGATGCCTTCGTGTTTGTCTCCAAAGCGACGGTGCTGGTCTTGGTCATGATGTGGATGTGCTGGTCGTTACCGCGACTGCGGATCGACCAGGTTATGACGATCTGCCTGAAGTACTTCACGCCGATCTCATGCGGCCTGCTCGTCGGCGTTTGCCTCTGGCAACTGTTCGTGCCCTCGGACGTCGGCCGCGTCGTCCGTTTCGCCTTGGCCGGCGGATTCGTGATCGGCGGGCTGGCGCTGTTCGGAGCCGCATGGTTCGGCGAAGCCAAGCGGCACACGCTCGAAGGCGCGTGGGTGCGGTCGTGACGGTTCTCGTCACGGGCGGCGGCGGCTTCCTCGGCTCGGCGATCGTGCGGATGCTCACAGCCCGAGGCGATGTCGTGCGGTCGTTTTCCCGCACTCCGGCCAGGTTGAATATCGAGCAGTTCCACGGCGACCTGACCGACGTCGACGCCCTTCGCACGGCGATGCGCAGCTGCGACATCGTCTTCCATGTCGCAGCCAAGGCGGGCATCTGGGGCAGGTTCTCGGACTTTTACCGCACGAACACCCTCGGGACGCAGACGGTGCTGACCGCGTGCCGGGCCGAGGGGGTGCGGCGGCTCGTCTACACCAGTACGCCGAGTGTCGTCCACGGCGGCACAAGCCTGGAAGGCATCACCGAAGCGGCACATTACCCTTCACACTTCGAGGCTCACTATCCACACACCAAGGCACTGGCGGAGCAGGCGGTACTCGCGGCCAACGGCCCGGAGTTGGCGACGGTGGCCTTGCGGCCGCACCTGATCTGGGGGCCGAATGACCCGCATCTGATTCCCCGGCTCGTCGCCAAGGCCCGAGCGGGGAAGTTGAAGCGGATCGGTACCCATCCGGTGATCGTCGACGCGACCTACGTCGACAACGCCGCGACGGCCCACGTGCTTGCGGCGGATCGACTCGCGCCGGGGTCGCACATCGCAGGCCGGTGCTATTTCATCACCAACGACGAACCGCTCGACCTCTGGGACTTCATCAACCGAATCCTGGCGATCCACGATCTCGCACCGGTGACGCGGAGCGTTTCCCTCGGCAAAGCGAAGCTTGCGGGCCGAATCTGCGAAGTACTTTGGCGCGTCCTGCCGGGCGAACCGCCGCTGACGAGCTTCGTGGTCTCGCAACTGAGCACGTCGCACTGGTACGACATCACCGCCGCCAAGCGCGACCTCGACTATAGCCCGCAGATCAGTAGGGATGAAGGCCTGAGTCGACTTCATCGTTGACCGCATGCCGACCTTCGATGAAGATGAATTCGTTGGCCCCTGCCCAAGGATCGCACGCATGCTCCCTCTCTCGCGGCGACTGTTTCTGCGGCGTTCGGCTCAAGGTTTGGGCGGAGTCGCACTCTTGCAGATGCTCGCCTCCGCGGCGGACGGGAAGGCTCGCGGTGCCGTGCACCCGCTGCACTTCGCGCCGAAGGCCAAGCGCGTCATCTGGCTGTACATGGCAGGCGGGATGTCGCACCTGGAGACGTTCGACCCCAAGCCGAAACTGGCCGCACTTCACGGCAAGCCGATGCCCGATTCGTTCACCAAGGGGCAGCAGATCGCGCAGCTTCAGGGAGCGAAGCTGAACTGCTTCGCCCCGCAGCATGCCTTCGTCAAGTCCGGCAAGTCCGGCCTGGAGATCAGTACGATCTTCCCGAGGCTCGCCGAGAACGCGGACGACCTCTGCATCCTCCGCGGCATGCACACGGATGCCATCAATCACGATCCGGCCCACACGCTCATGAACACCGGCAGCATGATCTCCGGCCGACCGTCGGCGGGGTCGTGGCTGACCTACGGCCTCGGCAACGAGAGCGACAACCTGCCCGGCTTCATCGTCATGGTCAGCACCGGCCGGTACGGCCAAGCCCAGCCGATCGCCGCCCGGCAGTGGCATTCGGGCTTCCTCGAAAGCAAATTCCAAGGCGTCGAGTTCCGCAGCAAAGGCGACCCGGTTCTCTACCTCTCCAACCCGGCGGGCGTCTCCCGGGAACGACAGAAGGACGTCGTCGATGCCGTGAATCAGCTCAACCGATTGGAGCACGAGGCCGTCTACGACCCGGAAATCCTGACCCGGATCCGCCAGTACGAACTCGCCTTTCAGATGCAGACCAGCGCCCCGGAACTGCTCGACTTCACCAAGGAAACCAAGGCGACGCTCGACCTCTACGGCACCGCCAAGGTCGACGGCAGCTTCGCGGGCAACTGCCTGCTCGCCCGCCGCCTGGCCGAGCGCGGCGTCCGCTTCATTCAGCTTTACCACCGGGATTGGGACCACCACGGCAGTGTGAAGGATCACTCGAAGGGGACCGCCGCCGAAGTCGACCGCGGCGTCGCCGCATTGCTGACCGACCTGAAGCAGCGGGACTTGCTGAAGGATACATTGGTCGTCTTCGGCACCGAGTTCGGCCGCACGCCGATGGCTCAAGGCAACGGCCGCGACCACCACCTCGCCGGCTTCTCGATGTGGCTCGCCGGCGGCGGCATCAAGGGCGGCACGACCTTCGGCAGCACCGACGAACTCGGCTACCACGCGGCGGAGAACAAGACCCACGTCAACGATCTGCATGCGACGATGCTGCACCAACTCGGCATCGACCACACCAAGCTGACCACCAAGTACCAAGGCCGCGACTTCCGCCTCACCGACGTCGGCGGCCGCGTGGTGACGGAGATTCTGAGTTAGGCGAAGCCGCTGCCGTTTCCGCCTCGCCTACAATAACCTCATCATGACGACACCTGCGATCCGCACCGAAGACTTGGTCCGCACCTACAGGAAGCCCGGCAAGGGTTGGTTCCGCAAAAAGAAGATGCCGGATGCGGAGTTCACCGCACTTGCCGGCGTCAGCCTGGAAGTTCAGCCGGGCGAACTGTTCGGCCTGCTGGGGCCGAACGGCGCGGGCAAGACGACCCTCATCAAGATCCTCACGACTCTGCTCGCGCCATCGTCGGGCAGCGCCTGGGTCGACGGCCACGAGGTCGTGACCGAAGCCAAAGCCTTGCGAC
>Ga0105048_10005040_pt1 | contig 21422 bp, 16 predicted proteins | sample MAT05_FD_78382 | JGI IMG/M metagenome (GOLD analysis project Ga0105048, IMG submission 78382) | Freshwater microbial communities from Lake Fryxell liftoff mats and glacier meltwater in Antarctica - MAT-05 | ecosystem: Environmental > Aquatic > Freshwater > Ice > Liftoff microbial mat | place...
ATTTCCCCCCTCGCGAACTCGCCGTGATGAGTGTCCTCTGGCGCCTCGGCTCCGCCACCGTAGCCGATGTCCGCGACGCTATGGACGACGACTTGGCCTACACCTCCGTCTTGTCTGCCCTCCAGACCCTGACAGACAAAGGCTACGTCCGGCATGAGCCCGAGGGTCGTGCCTATCGCTACTTCCCCGCCGTGGCCGCCGAGCGTGCTGGTCGCAGTGCGCTGACCCGTATCAAAGACGCGATCTATCAGGGATCGGCCGAGCGCATGTTCACGCAGCTCGTGTCGGATAAGCAGCTCTCTCGCGAAGAGATGGAGCGTATGCGCGCGCTACTGAATGAGCGCTTGAAGGACGAGCTATGACACCATCGCTGATGATTGGCTGGATGACGCAGGCGATCGTGGTGAGTGCCCTCCTTGCCGCTGCCGCCATGCTGCTGCAGCGGCTCGCCGGTCGTGCGCTGCCGGCGCGGTTGATCTGGGCCGGTGCCCTGTTCTCGTCGTTACTGTTGGTGCTCGCGGCCCCGCTGCGCACCGCGCCCCCCGGCGCCGCGAGTACGCTGGACGTGGTCGCCGTCAGCACGCCAACCCCACGCACCGTCTCTGCACCGGCGTTCGACCTACAGTCCGCAATCAACGCCATCGCCTCGGGCGTCAGCCGCGCGGTCTCCGCCCCGGTGTCCTGGAGCATTACGACCATCGGTGGCCCGCTCGATCGCGCACCGCGACTCGCCCAACAGGCCATCACGCTGGCGTGGCCAGTCTGCTCGGCGCTCGTGCTGCTGGCCTTCGGCGTGAGCTATCGTCGTCATCGCGCCGCACTGCAACGCGCCTCATTGCACGACATCAATGGCATTGCCGTGAGCGTCACCGACGCCCTTGGCCCCGCCGTGATCGGTGTGCGTGATCCACGGATTGTGGTTCCGGCGTGGTTACTCGAGCGCACGCTCCACGAACAACAGCTGGTCGTTGCGCACGAGCGATCGCACATCGCAGCCCGTGATCCCTTGCTGCTGCTGGGCGCCTGCGGCGCCATCGCGCTCATGCCGTGGAATCCGATCGCCTGGTTCGCCCTCGCTCGACTGCGTCTGGCCATCGAACTCGATTGCGACGGCCGCGTGCTCGGTACCGGCGCGTCGCCGCGGCAGTACGGCCAGCTCCTCATCGAACTATCGTCGCACGTGCCGCAGTTCATGCAGGGCGGCATCGCCCGCACCCCGCTCGCCCTCACCAGCCCCGCGTTTTCCTACCACGCCTCACACCTCGAACGGAGACTGATCACCATGACTTGCCGCCCGCCGCAGTTCGTCCGCTCCCGTCGCCTCGGCAGCAGCCTGCTGGCCGCCGTCGCCCTCCTTGCCGCCTGTGAATCGCAGCTGCCCACGGCCGCCGAGTTACAGAACATGGATGTGAAAGGCGTGGAGAAGCGCATGACGCTGTTGACCAAACTCGACACCACCACGGCGCTTTATATCGTGGACGGCAAGCAAGTCTCGCGTGTCGAGGCTAATGCACTTTCGGCTGATAGCATCGCTACCATCAACGTGCGCGGCGGCAAGACGCAGCAGGTCCAGATCAACACCAAGGGCGCCATGCCGACAGCACTACTCAGAGGTGCGCCCGCTCGGGTGGTGACGATCTCGGGATCTTCGAAGACGCCGTTCACTGGCGTCCTTCTCATCGACGGCCAGCAGGTGGAATCCTCGGCGCTCAACTCACTGAAGCCCGACGCAATCGAAACGATCGAAATCATGAAGGGCGAGGCCGCGAAGGCGCTCTACGGCGAAGCCGGTGTGAATGGTGTCATCAAGGTGACCACCAAGAAGAAATAGCTTGCGGATTCCACACCGCGTGCCGATACTGAAAAATATGACCGCGCCCCACACGTCAGTTTCGCGACTTATCAGCCTTATTCCCGCCGACGTAACGCTCCTCGTTACGTCGGTCGTAGTTATTCGAACCCGGGAGAAAGGCCACGTCGTCGCTGCCATGTGACGCACCCGCCGCCCCTCCCGCGTACTCACGGGATGGGCGACCTGGTCAGCACTGCCAAGGCCCCTCCCACGGAGGGGCATTTTTGTAATCGGAGCATACGATGTTCATGCGATTCGATCGTCAACCGCAGTCTCGTTTCAGCACGCCGCATCAGCCCTCGCCGGATGCCACCGGCACACCGTTCGCGCGCTCGGGCACACCCAATGCCGGCCGCACCGCCGGACATGAGAGCAATGATTTCCGCGAGCAGGCCGACGGCGCGCCGTGATCGCACGTGGCGCTTGGCCGCCTCGCTACGACAAGAGGCGACGCGCGAGCGCGGTGCGCTGAATCGCCGTGATGGCGAGCAACGCGATCCACACCACCAGCACGTATCGGCTGATCGATGGGGCGAGCGCAATCACCACGTATACGATAGTGGTTTCGCCGCCCTCGGCCAGCGCGCGTGTGAACTGAATCGAGCGATCGCCGCCGAGCTGTCGGTCCGCCTTTTCGGCGAGCGATGACAGCGCGAGTGTCGTCGTGATCGCGATCACGTAGCCCAGCAGCACCAGCGTCCAGAGCACACCGTCGGCCGGCATCGCCACCGCAAACGCGACCGCCATGGCCGCGTACGCAAGCATGTCGAGCGTGATGTCGAGATACCCCCCGAACAACGAGCCGCCACCAGCCAGCCGCGCAAGCATGCCGTCGTAGCCGTCCAACAATCGACTCGCAAGCCAGAGCGCGATCCCGACCCACGTGACCTGCACCGCCACGAGCGCGGCCGCCGTGAGGCCGAGCAGTGCGGCCACCACGGTGACCTGATTGGCCGTGATCCCCGCCCGATGCAGCGCCACTGCTGGAGCGCTCCAGCGACGCGCGAGCCATTGTCGAAACGGTTCGTCGATCATGCTACGAAGCTAGCGCGAAGCGCAGCGCGCGGGTCAGAGCGCGCCACGATCGCCGAAGAGGTAGCGGGCCGAGAACTGGAACTGCCGCGGTGGGGCCGCGGAGAACAGGTGCACCTGATCGCCGGTGCGGCCGAACTGGGTGCGGCTGCCACCGCCACCGATGCCGTTCGCGTACCCGCCCCATGCCAAGGTATTGAGCAGGTTGAACGCATCGGCCCGCAGCTCGATGCCACGAAGTGCCGCCACGGGCGGGCGATACGATGCGCTGACACCGATCGTCACGAAGCCAGGCAGTCGCTCCGCATTGCGCGCCACGCCAAAAAAACGGTCGGCGTTGCCGATGAACCCGTTGCCGCGGATCGGGCCAGAACCCAATAGGTCGTATCGCGCAACACCGCTGCCGGTCACGGTGCCAGCCAATCGGTTCAGCGGCACGCCCGTTTGCGCATCGCCGATCATGCTGACAGTGAATCCGCGTGGCGATTCATACACGCTGCGCACCGTCACGCGATGGCGGCGATCGTTGTTGGCATCGGCCCACTCATCACTGGTACACGCCGCGCCGGTGACGGCATCGATGCGATTGGTGTCGAAGCAGTTGCCTTGCGTGGCCGAAAAGTTGATGTCCTCGGTGTTGTTCTGCGCGCGGGACCAGACCCAGTTGGCATCGAGCTGCCAGCGTTCAGTGAGGGCACGACGCGCCGCGATATACATCGCGACATAGCGTGCCGATCCACCACTCTGCACGGTCGACAAGCGGCGATAGCCGGCCGTAGACGGGTTGTCGGGCCGCGACGCGTCGCCCGCGCACGCGAACGAGCTCGCGCAGACCAGTGGCAGCGAGTCCGCAGCCGTGAGTCGTCGCGCGATCGGATTGAGATCGGCCGTGAACGGCAAGTTGCGCGTCTCGCTCCACACGAGATCAGCGCTGAGCGCCCATGCGCGGCCGAACTGACGCTGATACCCCAGCGTGGTCTGCCAGCTCATGGGTTGCTCGAGACCGAGGGCGAACGCGCGGAAGATCTCACGTGGCACCGACTGCACATCGGCGTTGGGAATGTTCACCGGCAGTGGTCCGGCGCCGAAGGCGGGAGCGCTCGCACCACTGAACGTCAGCACCGCATTCCCGGTGGCCCCCAGCTGAATCGCATCGGAATAGATCGCGTACGGTAGCTTGCCGGCATACCGCCCTATGCCGCCACGGATCACATCGTGCCCGGTTCGCGACCAGTTGAACGAGACGCGTGGCTGCACGTTGTCGAGGTCGGGATCACTCTCGCCGCGAGACGTGATATCGTCGTAGTCCCAGCGAAGGCCGCCCACCACCGTGAGCGACGGCGTGGGACGCCACGTATCCTCTACGAACGCGCTGTACAATGCCTGCGACAAATTCACCTGTTGCGGGCGCGCGTCGATCGTGTACGACTGCACGCGGGCATTCGCCGGAATGTCGGTGATCGAGAGCGGACTGCCGGGCTTCGCCGCAATGTTGCCGTCGTTGACGACGACATAGGAGCCATTGGGATTCGTACTGGCAGCGGCCAACCGAAACGAGCCGACAATTACATCCCCACCAACGCGCAGGGTATGACGTTCGCCGACGGCGGTTTCGAACACGTCACGCAGCTGCCACTGTCGCTCGGTTTCATCGAACACGAAATTGCTGGAGCCGACAATGGCCTGCGTAGAAAGATCCGGCGCCAGCACCGTAACTTGTGGTCGCGAAAAATCGCTGCGCGCGGGCGGAAAGTACCAGCGGAATGTGCCGAACTGCGCCGACGCCGTGTTCGAGGCGCGTCCCTCGCGCAGCGCGCTGCGATGAATCAGCGCCGTGAGCGATCCGATGCGTCGCGTGGTGATGTCCGCTTCCGGCGTGAGCACACCGCTGCCATCACCCTCGCGGTCCACGGCGCTCGCCGCCACGCGCAACGTGGTGGTTTGCGTCGGCGTCCAGCCGTGATCGATTCGGCCGTATCCCTTCCACGTCTGGCGCGTTTCCGTGCCCAGAAACTGCGCCTGCGCCGTGGACCCGATACGATCTTCCTGCTCGCGCGTGTACTCGGCGGCGGTGGCGAAGAACGTGCGGGCGGGATTGATCGCCCCACGCAACGAGCCGCCGGCCTGCACCCGCTGAAAGCCCTCTTGTCTAGCCGCCAGCGAATTCGGTTCGGCGCCAAAGGTGACCGGCACGCGCGCGTCCAGCGGGCGTCCGGGTCGCTGATACACGAACGCATCGCCGGCCAGCGTAGCGCGGCCAGCAGCGGAGGTGATGTCGACGATGCCGTCAGGACTACGTCCGAGTTGCGTGGAGTACGTGTTGACCAGCGCGTCCATGCGCGCGATGGCGCCGAGGGGCACCTCCACGCGCGGTCCACCCAGAAAGCCTTCGTTGTTGTCGAGCCCATCGAGCAGGTTCTGCGAGTACAGCGAGTTGCCCCCATTGAACGACAAACGCGGTGCGTCGCCGAAAAACCCGGTGGCCTGCGTGATGCCGGGAATGTTGTACAGCAGGGCGATCGGGTCACGGGCATCGGTCGGCAGCGAGCGTAGTTCGCGCGCTTCAATCGACCCTCCCGTCACGGCATTCGCGGTGTTCAGCAGGGGTCGCACGCGCGGTGCCACCACCGACACTGCGTCGAGCGTGGCCAACGCACTCAGCACCACGGAGACGGAGCGCAGACTGCCCGCGACCAGCGGCCCCAGCGACACACGAGTCGGCGAATAACCACGGGCCGTTACCGTAACCACGAGTGGGGAGCCGGCGACCACCACCAGCCGGAATCGTCCGTTGGCATCGGTGACGCCGCGCGTGCCCTGCCCGGTTGCCTCCGCACCGACCACCGGCGCGCCCGGCTGACTTCGCACCGTGCCTTCGATGGTGGCGGTAGATGCCTGTCCTATTGCCGCGCGTGGAGCGAACATCCCTACAGCGAAGTACATCACGCCCATCAACATCAGTCGCCACTGGGCGACCACGCTCCATCCGCTCATCCAGACTCCATGTGTGACATTCAGCTGTGAACTTTTTGCGGCTGGCGTAAGTAGTCAGATCGCTGCTCCTGAGTTCCTTTCCCTGCTTTCCGATCCTAGCGCATGGCTGTCAGTCCACTCGATATTGCGGCCTTCGCGACCTTGCTCGTGGCCTTGGCGGGCGCCGGATGGCGTCAGGCCTCGTCGGCCGCCTCGTTCACCGTGGCGTCGCGGGACCTGTCGCTCTTCCCGCTGGTCGCCACGCTGGTGATGACGGAATTCAATACCAGTACCCTGCTTGCGTTCGCCGCCGCTGGCTACGGGGCGGGACCGATGGCGTTGGCGCTGCCGGCGGTTTTTCTGGTGGGGTTGCTGTTTTATACGGTCACGGTAGCCCGCGCCTGGAAGCGCTTTGACCGCCTGTCGGTGGCTGAACTGTTCACCATGCGCTATTCAAAGGGGGTTGGTCGAACGGCGTCACTGCTCCTGCTCCTGGCGATGACGGGATTCACTGCCACCTACGTGAAGTCGCTCACCTTGCTCTTTACGCCACTCGCGCCGGCATGGATGCCGGTGCCCATCCTGTCGGCCGTGCTGTCACTGGTGGTGCTGCTGGCGGTGCTTCCGGGAGGCCTGGTGTCGATCGTGCGGGCCGACGTGGTGGCATTCCTCGCAACTATCGTGCTGCTTCCGCTATTGCTGGTCCTCGGCATGAAGCAGAGCGCGCTCGCCGGCGGATTGTCTACGGTGTTCCCCGCCAGCCAGCTGACGGTGAATCCCGTGGCGCAATGGAACAGTGCGGCGCTCCCGATGCGATTCGTGTCCACGCTGATGGTGATTACGTGCTTCACGTATATTGCCGCTCCATGGTACGGACAGAAGATCTTTGCGGCGCGCAGCACGAAAATCGCGTTCCGCGCCGTTGCCATCAGTGCGGTGCTCGTGTTTCTGTTGTACGGTGCCGTGGTGTTGGCGGCGGCGCATTTGCGCGCCTCGCAGCCGCCACTGGCCGACGCGCAACTCGCTGTGCCCACCATGGTGCTCGTCTGGCTGCCGAACGGCCTGCGCGGATTCGCCTATGCCGCGCTCTTCGGCGCGGCGCTCACCACGCTGGCCGGTGTGTGGAGTGCGATGGCCACCATGGTCGCGGCCGATTTCGGCGGACCGACACTCGCCACCGTGGCGTCGCAGCGCACACTGCTCGTGCTGTTCGCCATCAGCAGCTGGTTGGGGGCCACGTTCCTCGTGGACCAGATTCTCGATCGCCTCATCCTGGCGAATATCCCGGTGGCCGCGTTGTCCTTCGCTCTCCTTGCCGGATTTCACTGGCCGCGCGCCACGACTGCTGGCGCATGGGCCAGTATGATCGTGGGTGTGGTGTGGGGGGTGGGCTGCTACGTCGTGGTCGGGGAGGCCGGCGGCTACACGTGGCCGTGGGCCATGTACGGCATCCCGCTCATTTTCGCCGTCGGAATCATCACGTCGCTGTTCACGGCTACACGTGCTGCACCAACCATGACACCAACGACTTCTTCCATCCTGTGAAGCTCATCTTTCGTCGCTGCTCAGACGCTTGGCGGATCGCCTCGGCGGTCGTGGGATAGGGATGGATCACCGACGCGATCTGCCCTACGCTGAGCTTGAGCGTGACGGCCATGGTGAGTTCGCCGATCATATCGCCGGCATGCGCGCCGAGGATGTGTCCACCGACCACGCGTCCCTTCGCGTCGGTGATGATCTTCACGAGTCCGGCCGGTCCGGCATCGGCAATCACGCGATCCACGCCGGCCAGCTCCCGACGCCACACACCGACGCCGCTGCCGTAACGCTCACGCGCCTGGGTTTCGGTGAGTCCCACGTGCGCCAGCTCAGGATCGGTGTACGTCACCCACGGCACGCCCGAGTAGTCGACGGTGCTCGAGCCGGGAAAGAGCGCGTTACGCAGCACACTCCGCGCCATGTGGTCGGCTACGTGTGTGAACTTGAGGCCGCCGCTGACGATATCGCCGGCAGCGAAGACGCCGCTCACGCTGGTACGCAGCGCGCCGTCGGTGATCACGCCACCCTTGTCGGTGCGCACGCCGATCTCGTCGAGCCCCAACCCTTCCACATTCGGTGCTCGGCCAACGGCGATCAACAGCGCATCACCACGCACCTCGCTCGGCACGCCGGCGCGCATCACGGCCAGCACAATTTCCTCTCCCTCCCGACGAACCGCTGTCGCCTTCGTATTGAGCATGAGGCGCACGCCTTCGCCTTCAAGCTGCTGCTGCAACATGTCGGCGAGTTCGCGGTCTTCACGCGGGAAGAAATCCGGAGATGCTTCAATGACGTACACCGTGGACCCGAGCCGTGCGAACGCCTGCGCGAGCTCGATGCCAATCGGGCCTCCACCCACCACCAGCAACGTCTTCGGGAGCGCACGAATCGAGAAGATCGTTTCATTCGTGTGGTACGGGACGTCGGCCAGACCCGGTATCGGCGGCAATGCTGGCCGAGTGCCGGTGGCGATCACGATGTGCCGCGCGGTCAGGCGTTCGTCACCCACCTGAATCGTGTGCGAATTCACGAAGCGTGCCGATCCTTCCACCACATGGACGCCGAGTCCCCGGAACCGTTCGGGTGAATCATGGGGCGCAATGCGAGCTTGCACCCGCCGTACATGGTCGAGCACTTCGTCGAATGCCACCCTTACGTCGCTCGGGTGTATCCCGAGGCGGGACGCCGTATGTGCCGCATGTGCTGCACGCGACGCCGCGATGAGCGCTTTCGAGGGCACGCAGCCGTTCCACAGACATTCGCCACCCAGGCGGTCCCGTTCCACGAGGGCCACGCGGGCGCCCAGTCCGGCCCCTCCGGCGGCGGTCACCAGGCCCGCCGTTCCGCCACCCACCGCGATCAGATCGAGAGTACGTTCAGACATGGAGACAAATGGCCGAAGGGATGGAACACGCGATGCATGGCTGCGTCTCGCGATCTTCATCGCGGTGCTGCTCACACTATGGTCCGTGGCGCGCACACTGGGCTTTGATGAGTATATCAGCGCGGAGCGGATCGGCACGACCATTCGCAACGCGCGACAGGTCCCGTTCGCGGCGGTGATCTTCGTGCTGGCCTACGTCGTGGTAGCCACGGTCGGGCTTCCGGGCCTCCCCCTGACGTTAGCGGGAGGCGCGATTTTTGGCGTGGGTGCCGGCATTGCGCTCACCTGGCTCGGGGCCACGCTCGGTGCCACCGGTGCGTACCTGCTCGCCCGCACACTCGGCGGCGACGCGCTCCGACGTCTGCTCGGTGCCCGCGCCGGTACACTCGACCGTATGCTCGGCGACGGTGCGTTTCTCACAATGCTCCGGTTGCGACTGATTCCCGTCGTCCCCTTCAACGCGCTCAACTTCGGCGCCGGATTGGCCGGCGTTCGTCTCTCGCACTACATGGCCGCGACCGCCATCGGCATTCTCCCCGGAACCAGCGTGTACACGTACTTTGCCGACTCGCTCCTGGCCGGGACCGAGGGCGCACGACAGTCCGCGTTCATTCGCGTTGCCATCGCCGGCGTGTTGCTGCTCGCGCTGTCGTACGCACCAGCACTCGCCAAGCGCGCTGGCTGGATCAGCGTGCTGCTTCTCTCTCTGGCCACTACCACCATGTCGCGCGTGCTGCCTGCGCAGCCCGCCGCGGTCGTCGGGAGTGCGCCCGCCGTCGACCATGCCGCCTGGAACGCCATGCTCGCAGCATACGTGACCGACGGGTTGGTGGACTACGACGCGTTTCAGCGCGACCCACGATTCCCGACGTATCTCACACAACTCGGTCGCGTACAGGCCTCCACGCTTCCGCGCAACGACCAACTCGCCTACTGGATCAACGTGTACAACGCGTACACCATCGAGTTGCTGAACGGCAGAAAAGAGCGTAAGTCCATTCGAAGTATCAATAGAGTACTCGGCGTCACGCTGAAAAGTCCGTGGGCCGAGCCCATCGTGAACGCTGATCGTCGCACACTCACGCTGGACGACGTGGAGCACGAGATCATCCGCAAGCAGTTCAAGGATCCGCGCATCCATGTGGCGTTGGTGTGTGCGGCGCTGGGATGCCCACCACTGCGCAGCGAAGCGTTCGTAGCCGATCGACTCGATGCGCAACTCGACGACCAGGCGCGCCGTTTTCTCGCGCAGACGGCCAAGAACCGTGTCGATGTGAAGAACGGAACGGTGTACGGATCACCCATCTTCACCTGGTACCGCGAGGATTTCGGTGGATCACTCGGGGGGGTCGGCGCGTTCTGGGCGAAGTACGTGCTGCCCGGACCGGCGCAGGAGCTGTTGCGCAGCGGGAAATTCAAGTGGGTGGATACGGGTTATGATTGGGCGATCAACATTCGTCGGTAACTGCTAACTGCTAACTGCTAACTGCCAACTGCTAACTCCCCAGGAAGCAGGGAGGAGGTTTTCAGGGGGCAGGAAGCAGGCGCGTTTTGCGTTTACTGCCTCCTGCTTCCTGAAAACCTCCCTACTGCTTCCTAAGGAGTTCTCACTCCTCGATCGCCAGTTCGGCGCCAGTTACCGCCGTACCGCCGTATCCCCCAACACGCTCCGATTGCCGCCGTACGGCGCGAACCCTACTCCCCAGTCCACGCCGATCACCTCGATCCACACGCGCGCGCCGTCCACATGTACCACGAGGTAGTGGTACGGATTGTCGCCCTCCCTGGGTCCCGGTCGTACCACGTGCGACACCCGTGCAGAATCCGCACCAGACGCCCGCTCGTAGGCACGAAGCCTGGGCTCCCCTTGATACGTGTAGAGCGGCGCTCCTCCTCCACCGCTCACGATCTGATCGATGCGTCTCGACTGTCCCGCAGCATCACGATAGCGCTCGACGAAATGTTCGTACAAATGCTCGTGCCCGGTGAACAGCAACTCCACGTGGTGTTTGCGAAACAACGGCATGTAGATCGCCCGCACGGCGGCAGTCGGACGCTCGATCGTTGATCCACCGTGCGGCCCCGACGAGAAGACCGGGTGATGAAAGAAGGCGACCACGTGCGTGTAGCGCGTGCGATCGAGTCCTTCCAATTGCCCACGCACCCACGCCAACTGCGTCGCGTCCGCCGCGATATTGGAATCGAACGCGATCACGAATGTGTTGCCGTACCCGAAGGCATACGTGGGATACCCCGAGAGGCGACGCGTCGCCCCGTCGGCTGGAATGAGCTGTCCGACCGCGCGCAGGTAGTTCTGCAACCCCACGAGGCGCCCCGGATCGTTGAGCTCCGCCGCCGACGTGACATCGTGGTTCCCAGGTGCGAGATAATACGGGACGCCGCCTATTGTGGTGATTTGGTTGATCAGCCCGATAAAACTGACATTCCACTGCTTCGGATCACGGCCGTTCACCACCGCGTCACCGCTCTGCAGCACGAAGCGCACCGGCTCCGGGCCATCCTCCATGGTCTTGATCGTGCGCAACATCGACTCGATCACCAGCGAATGTTCGTACTGCTCACTCACACCATCGTTTCGGCCGCGCGTATCGCCGTACGCGAGGAACGAAAAGCGTGTCACGTGCGCACTCGCGGATTCAGCAGGCAGCGGATACCGCGGCTTCTGGATGGAGATCACGGTGTCTCTCGCGCTGGCCGTTAGCCTGACCTGCGCGGGGACTGAGCAGGCCACCGAAGACAGCGCCGCCCAAGCCGTCGCGGCGATGACCGAGAGACAGGAAACCGAGCGGCAACGCCGAGATCGCATGCTGGTGCTCCGGGCAAAGGTAGTGCGCCAAAAGCTACCGTTCAGACGACTGCTTTGCGCTACCGCCGCGCCACGTTCCGGTCATCGCTCCGAGATACCGCCACCTTCGGCGTGTACCACTCGTTCCGGATCCAGTCCACCACCATCTCGATCTCGCGCTGACTGAGGCTCTTCTCGGTCCCGTACGACGGCATGCGATCGTTGTCGCGTCCATAGAACCGCGGGTGCGTGGGATCGTTCACGAACGCGACCATCCACTCACGTGAAGCCCACCCGTTCAGTTCAGGACCATCGGTACCGAGCTCCTGGAACTTGTGGCATTCGGTGCATCCGTTCTTCGTGTCTCGCATGAACTGAATCCCGAGCGCAATCTGCACGCTGTCCCGGCGATCCATCGTGGCCTGCGAGCTGAGCGCGGCCTGCGCAGAGAGCGCGAGCACCACGTTGCGACGCGTGGCTTTCGCTTCGTCCGTGTCGGGAATGTGGTCGCCCAGCCAGCCGACCATGTCCCCTTCCGTGTGCGCCGTTCCACCCCAGTAGCGAGGGGTGAGAATCGTGTCGGCGTGGAGAAAACCTTGCAGCCACTCGCGCGAACCGTAGCCCTTGAGGTCGGACGCCGAGATGGAGTCCTTTGGCAACGCGTTGCCCATTCCGTCGTGTCCATCGTAGCGATGGCAGGACGCGCAGTTCCGCGAAAAAATGCGAGGCCCCTGCGTAAAAGGATCTTCGCGCATGAGCGTCAGCGCACCCGTAATGGGCACGCCGTTGTTCGCCAGTTCCACCGCACGCGCCGCGTCCCGATTGGAAACGGCCTTGGCCACTTGGAAATCGGGATCCTTGCGATCGTCGTCGAGCGCCTGCCACGTAAGTAATGCGGCACCGGCGAGCATCGCACCGATGAACCCGAGATTGAAGCGGTGGCCAAGCTTCCATCGCCCAAGAAAGGGCATGGCCGTCAGCACCAGCAGCCCGAGCGTAGGGAGTATGATCGCGCCGACGATCTCGGTGTTGCCGGGGAAGTACTTGAGAAACTGGTACAGGAACAGGAAGTACCACTCCGGGCGCGCCGCCGAGAACTGCTCGGCCGGATCGGCCGGCGCGCCGAGTGGCGCGCCATGTTCGCGCACGACGAAGAACAGCACCACGGCCAGCACGGCGAGACAGGCCACCGCGTCGCGGAGCACTTGTTCCGGCCAGAAGCCTTGATCGGGGCCCTTGAGCGGCTTCTTGGGCGTGAGACCGTGCTTTCGGAAGAGATACACGTGTCCCACGATCAGCAGGATCACTAGGCCCGGAATCACACCGGCGTGCAGCGCAAAAAAGCGCGTGAGCGTGAGATGCCCGTAAGTCACGCCACCCACCACGACCGTTTGCAGCGACTGCCCGATGCCCGGACTCATCCCCACGATGTTGGTGGTCACCGCCGTGGACCAGTAGCCGTTCTGGTCCCACGGCAGCAGATAGCCGGTGAGCGACAACGCCAGCACGAGCACGAGCAGCAACACGCCGAACCAGTAGTTCACTTCGCGCGGTGCTTTATAGGCACCGTCGATGATGATCTGCATGAGGTGCAGGATCAGCAACACCGTCATGGCCTGTGCTACGAAATGATGCAGTCCGCGCAGGAACCAGCCACCCAGCAGCTGGTGCTGGATGTAGTACACGCTCTCCCATGCCGTCTGGGAACTCGGGCTGTACGACATCCACAGAAAGACGCCCGTGATGACCTGCACCACGAAGAAGAACGAGAGTGTACTGCCCCATACGTAGCGCCAGCGCGCGCCGCCGGGGACATTCTCGAACAGCGTTTCGTGAAGCAGTGCCTTGTAGCCCGTACGCGAATCGATCCAGGATCCGATGGACGGACGTTCGGAACTCGGATGTTCGGCCATCAGACCGGAATCTTGTCGGGGGAACCTTTGCGGAAGTTCTGGAAGCGCACCCAGACTTGGCCGTCGCGGACAACGGCTTCCAGTTCATCCATGCCGCGCGGGCTCGGACTCTTCGGGTCGGCAATCGCGCCGTCGAGGGTGAAGCTGCTGCGGTGACACGGGCAGAAGTAGCCGTGCGACGCCGCGTTGTAGCCCACTGAACATCCGAGATGCGGACACACCGAATTCAGCACGCGCACGCTGTTGTCGCCGGTTTTCTGCAAGTACACCGACCCCACGGGCACATTCTCCGTCTTGTTCCAGGCGTCTACCAGCGTGTCGAGCACCGGGAACTTGCGTGGCTCGCCGCCGTCGGCGAGCGAGGCAATCGAGGCCACGCGGACCAGACCGCGCGTATCGGACTTGCGCCGGAGCGGATCGAACAGCGTGAACAGCCCGGCCACCGGCGCTACCACGGAAATGAGGCCGCCCACGACGATCGCGGCGGCCTTCGAGACGAAATTGCGCCGGTCGGGCGCGGGCGTGGTGTCGGACATGTCGGCGTTGGTATCCCGGAAGGGCAGAACGACTCGCACCACATCGTGCGCGCCGCTGGGGACAGGAAGGTGGGGGAACCCGCCGAGGGCGCGTACATCGCCCCACTCAGCCGATTCTTTCTGGTAAGTGTACGTAGAGGACCAGCGATCTGCTGACAAAGATCGCGCAGCGAAGAGCTGTTCCCACGCGTAAGCTCCATGACATACCGCGTCGGCGCGTTTCCGGATGCGCGCCCTTCCCACCCTCTTTGGTACTCTATCTCACATGTATCTGCGACTCCGGCAGTTTGGCGCCGCCTGCGTCTTGGCTCTGGCCATTTCGAGCGTAGCCCACGCCCAACAGGAAGAAGACAAGACGCCGCTCGGCAAGAAGATGAGCGCCATGAACGCCGCCTTCAAAGCTGTTGGCCGCCAGATCGACGACGCTTCGAAGAACGCCAACACGCTCGAACAGCTCACCATCATCGAGACGAATGCGAAGGCCGCGTTGACCATGGTGCCGGCCAAGAAGGAACAGGTGCCCGCAGCCGATCAGGCCAGGTTCCAGTCGGGGTATGAAGCGGGCATGAAGGAGTTCCTGGTGGCGGTCGCGAAGCTCAAGGTTTCGATCAAGGCCGGCAAGAACACCGAAGCCGTGGCTACGTATGACGAGATCAAGGGGCTTCAGCGCGATGGGCACAAGGAATACCGCATCAAGAAGGCGGGCGCGCCCGGCGGCGGGAACTGAGCCAGCGGAGGCTCCAGTTCCGAGACATGCAAACGGCCCCGGATCGTGACGATTCGGGGCCGTTTGGCATCAGAGCGGGAGACGGGACTCGAACCCGCGACCTTTTGCTTGGGAAGCAAATACTCTACCAACTGAGTTACTCCCGCAGACACGGTCTATCCTTCGACCGGACCACCCGCAAAAGGTAGTGCGCCCAGGCACACTGGGTAAAGGGCCGATCGGCTTTCCGCGGTCGTCCTCTGCGCGTCGGCCCAACGGTGTACGTTGTCAGTTCCCCCAACCGGAGCGCCCGTGCGACTGGCCGATTTCATCGAAGCGAACCGCGATCTCCTGCTGGCCGAATGGGAGGCCTACGCCAGCACGCAAGAGGGCGCGGAGCACATGGATCAAGCCGCGCTCCGCGATCACGCCGGCAGCCTCCTCCGTGACATCTGCACCGATTTGCGTACCCCGCAGTCGAAGGCCGAGGCGGAGGACAAGTCGCACGGCCTGAGCGACAGCCCCGACACAACGCCGGACACCGCCGCCCAGGCCCATGGTGAGGAGCGCGCGCAGAGCGGCTTCTCGATCAGCGAAATGGTCTCCGAGTTCCGTGCCCTGCGGGCCAGCGTCCTGCGGCACTGGACGGCGCACAAAGGCACGCTCAGCGGCACCGACCTGACTGACCTCATGCGCTTCAACGAGTCCATCGATCAGACGCTCAGCGAGTCGGTCACGCGCTTCACCGTCAGCATCGACGAATCCAAGGATCTGTTCCTCGCCATTCTCAGCCACGATTTGCGCGCACCATTGCAAACCGTGCTCATGGTGAATGAACTGCTGGCTACCGCGCCTGCCGGTGATGTCACGCAGCCGGTGTTGGTGTCTCGCGCGACGCGCAGTGTGACCCGCATGATCGGGCTCGTCGACGACCTGCTCGACTTCACACGCAGTCGTATGGGGGCCGGACTCGGCATCGTGCCGGAACCAACCGACCTGTCGAGCGTGGTACGCCAAGCCGTCGAGGAGGTGCAAGCGGCCCACCCGCAGTGGACGTTCGAAACACACATCGAGCCGGAACTCCAAGCGTTCGCCGACGCTGCACGCATCCGACAGGTGCTCGCGAACCTGCTCAACAACGCGGTGCATCATGGAGATTCGTCGCTGCCCGTCACCGTTCGAGCGCAGGGCACTGATCGCGAGATCCGGATCGAAGTCGTCAACTTCGGTCGCACCATTCCGGCGAACGATATCGGTAGCCTCTTCAGTCCGTTCAAACGCGTCAGTGCCGACACACCGCCGGCATCCGTCGATCACCATCTCGGGCTGGGGCTGTACATCACCGATCGCATCGTGACCGCGCATCACGGCCACATCGAGGTCACGTCGTCCAAGGATGACGGCACGACATTCTGCGTGACGCTGCCGAGGTAGCCGGAGAAACGCGGGTCAGTCCGTCGGCAACAGCAAGCACGTCAGCCGGCGGTTACCCGGGCGTCCAGCACGGCCCGCACGCGGGTGGCCAGCGTGTTCAGGGCGAACGGCTTCGCGATGAACTCCACGCCGGGCTTGAGCACACCGTGCTGCACGATCACGTTCGCCGTGTAGCCCGAGGCGAACAGCACGCGGGCGGCCGGCCGCGCCGCCAACAGGCGCTCCGCCAGCACCCGGCCGTTCATGCCCGGCATCATGACGTCCGTCAGCAGCAAATGCACCTCTTCCGGAGAGGCGCTCAGCCACTCGAGTGCGGGCTCCCCACCTGCAAAGGCGAACACGCGGTAGCCCAGATACGTGAGCAGGCGCACCACCAGCACCCGCACGCTGTCGTCGTCCTCGACCAACACGATGGTTTCGTGCCCGCCGGGGCGCTCACCGGCCGCCTCCACCACGCCATCGGACGCCGGCTCGGGCACACACGGCAGATAAATCTTGAAGCTCGTGCCATGGCCCGGCTCGGAGTAGACCTCCACGCGACCGCCGTTCTGCGACACGGCCCCATGAATCATGGCCAACCCGAGGCCGGTGCCCTGCCCGAGCGGCTTCGTGGTGAAGAATGGTTCGAAGGCATGCGCCAACGTGTCCGCGTCCATGCCCACCCCAGTGTCGGACACGGCGAGCATGACATACGCGCCGGGCACGCTGCCCGGGTGTGTGCGCACAGACTCGCGGTCGAGCGTCACGTTGCTCGTTTCGAGTGTCAAGCGACCGCCGTTCGGCATGGCATCGCGCGCATTGACCGCCAGATTCACCAGAATCTGTTCCGCCTGCCCGGGATCGAACCGGATCAGACCGAGTCCTGACGCCGTCACAATCTCCAGCGTGATATCCACGCCGAGCAGGCGCTGCAGCATCCCATGCACCCGCGCCGTCACCACGTTCAGGTCCAACACCTTCGGCGCGATGATCTGCTTGCGCGAAAACGCGAGCAGCTGCCGCGTCAGATCTGCCGCCGAGTCGGCTGCCCGTCCGATCTCCGTGAGGTCAGCGCGCAGCTCGTCGTTACTTCCCACGTCCAGCAGCGCCACGTCGAGACAGCCCGTGATGACGGTGAGCAGGTTGTTGAAGTCATGCGCAATGCCGCCGGCAAGACGCCCCACCGACTCCATCTTTTGCGCTTGCAGCAGCTGCTCCTGGAGGCGTTTCCTTTCCGTCAGATCGGAGAATGACGCCAACATGCCCGAAGGCGTCCCGCGGGTATCGGCAAACAGACTGGCGTTCAGCTGCAATTCACGCCGCGTGCCATCGGAGCGCGCGGCGGTCATCTCGCCCGACCATGATCCGTGAGACTGCAACGCCGCCACCACCGCCTCAGGCGCGGCGGGGTCCAGCCAGAACGTGACTACGTTGCGCCCCAGCACCTCTGCCGGATGCGCGTGTCCCCAGATCTCGCAGAAGGCGCGATTGACATAGGTGAGGCGGCCTTCGAGATCGGCCATCGCCACGCCGTTGATGGACGACTCGATCGCCGCCTCGAGGCGCAACAGCTGTGCGGCAGCGCGCTTGCGCTCGGAAATGTCGAGCACACTGCCGCGAACCAGCGTGCGCCCCTCATACGGCAGTCGGATCAGTCGCACTTCGCACGGAAACTCCCGCCCATCCACATGACGATGCGTCCACTCGAAGGTCCGCGCCTCGCTGGCCAGCGCGCCATTCACGGCGTCAAAGCCCACCTCGGCGCTGGGGATGCCATTGGGCTGTACCGCCGGACTGACTTCGAGAATGCCGCACTCCAATAACGCCGCACGCGACAGGCCAAAGAGTTGCTCCGCATTTCGGTTCGCATCGGTGAAGCGACCGGTTGCAGCATCAAACACGACAATGGCCTCCGTCGCGTTCTCAATCTGGATTCGAAAGCGCTGCTCGCTCTCGATGAGCGCCTCACGGGCCTGCTGTCGCTCGGTGATGTCCGTGATGTACCCGTGCCATACCGTGCTGCCGTCGTCCATGCGCTCCGGCCTGGCACTTCCCCGCAGCCAGCGGAGGCCACGCAGTGGCAGCACCACACGGTAGTCCGCTTCCCAAGGAGTCAGCGTCCGCGATGACTCTTCGATCGACAGGGCGACCGCCGCCAGATCGTCTGCATGAACGCGGCTGAAGACCGTCGTCGTGTCATCACGGACATCCTCCGGCGACACCTCATAAATCTCACGGATCGCTTCCGATGCGAACGGAAAGCACGAGCGGCCGTCAGGCCACAGCTGAAATTGATAGATCACCCCCGGCACTTGCTGCCCGAGGTGCTTCAGCAACGCGGCCGCACGCCGCGCCTCCCGCTCGGCCTCCACGCGCGCGCTGATGTCCGATACCGTCATCAGGATGCGCTGAACCTCGCCGCGCGCATCGCGGACCGCCTGCACATTCACCGTAGCATGAACGACGGCGCCATCGGCCCGCAGCAGTCTCGTGTCGCGTATGTAGCCGTCACGCTCACCTCGACCGATTGCGTCGAACAACGCGTGGTCGCCGGATAGCTCGTCAGGATGGCCTAGCGCAGTCCAGCTCCGCTGAAGGAGCACGTTGCGGGCAAATCCCAGCAGGTCGCAGAGCGCCTGATTGACGTACTGCAATTGTCTGCCGACCGGCGCGCAAACAGCCATACCGACAAACGGCAATTCGGAGAAGAGTCGGTACACAGCGACGAGCGCGGAATCGGTCAGCGGCTGCGGATGCACATTGGGCGGAATTTGAGGCATGCGAAGAACATGCAGGCGCGTGCTACCAGAGCGCCAGCCGGCTGAACACGTTCCCGTGAATCGCAATCGAGGGCACCACGATCCAATTACCGCGACGAAGATTCAGCGCCGAGCGATCGTAGAACACCCCCACCTCGGCCGACAGCCCGGATGTTCGGCCACCCATCTTGAGCCCGGTGAACGCCCCGACTGCTGGGGTGTCGTGCACCGCGCTGCTGCTCAGGGGCAGAATCTGGATCACGCGAAGTCCGCCGTAGGGCACTAACTGCGCGCTCTCGCGTCCCGACGTGATCAGCGTGATTTCGCCGTGTACGTGCTGCGCGAAGTTCACGAGGCCTGCCCCGACCATGATCGCGGTAGCGTGGGCATCGCGGTTCGTGGGACCATCGAGGCGGCGCTTGTACGACCCGATCACCCCGCTCAGGGTGGGAATGCGTATGCCCACGTCGGAGCGATCGTCGAGACCGACCCGCTGCTCCTAATCCAGACCTGGCATCGCTACACTCCCCCGACGACTCCCGCTGATGTCGTTCGACCACTAGGCGCCCTTCGGCACGACCGACAGCGTCGTCGTACGCTGCGCCTCGCCGCGGGCCATCGGCACGGCCGTCGTGGAGACCGCGTACGGCGTACAGGCGCCTGACAGAGCCACCAGCGGGAGCATACCGACCACGAATCGACGCCGCACAATCTCTCCGGACAGGTGTGACCGCAGCTCCGCGCAAGGGCATCGTGCGGGGGCACCGCCCCTCGCAGTCGCAACGTGACGTACCCCCGCATGCGGTGCAAGGAGCCGGCGGCGGCTAAATTGTCCCGATGACCCTGCCGCACCTTCTCGTCGTCGACGCGCAATCGTTGGCCGGCCGCGCCGCCCATGTGGCGGCGGGCGACGTCACCAACGGCGTGCGACTCTGGTGTCAGATGGCCCGCGGCGTGGCATTGGACATCGCGGCCACGCACGTGGTCGCGGCGTGGGACCACGAGGGGCCGACGTTCCGGCATGCGTTGTTTCCCACTTATAAACACCGTCGCACCGGCTCCATGCGCGCCCGCATCGCGCCGATACGCGAGGGCGTGGAAGGCACCGGCATCGCCAGCGTGAGCGTGGCGTCGTTCGAAGGCGACGACAGCGTGGCCTCCCTCATGGCGCGCTTCCGTTCGGAGGCGCGCGTCACGCTGTTGTCGAACGACTCCGACCTCTTGCAATTCGTGTCCGACGGCGTAGACGTGGCCACCTACGTGGGTGTCGGCAAAGGCCCCGACGGCATGCGCATCAAGCCGTGGAGTGCGGCCGACGTGCTGGCGAAGTTCGGCGTACAGCCCGCCAACCTGCCGGCCTTCAAGGCACTCTGTGGCGAAGAGGGCGACGACATCCCCGGTGTAAAGAGCGTGGGAAAAGGCACCGCCGTGAAGCTGCTGCGGCGCTGGCAGAGCATCGAAAAAGCGCTGGAGGCGAGCGAGTTCGTGAGCCATCGCGACGACACCGCGAAGCTCGCGGGGCAGCACGAACATGTACGACTGATGCTGCAGCTCACCACCATTCGTCAGGACGTGCCGCTGCCCGAGATGAATCTCACGCGCTGCGCGCTGAGCGCGATCACCTGGCCCGACGGTTCGCAGGCCAGAGCCCGGGTGCCAGCGAACGCGACCAGTGGTCCCGTGTCGCGGAGCGCGGCCGGGCCCGGGCTGGAAGACGTGCCCTTCCCCGAATACTGACCGTGTCACCGGCATCCCTGCTCTACGCCACGGCGGCCCTCCTTAGCCTCCTGGCGGTCGGCACCACACTGCCCCCGCCACAGCCCCTCTCAGCGCCCGATCGTCGCGTGGTGGACGTCGTGGAGGCCGGACAAGCCCGCAGCGAAGTCGAGCACGGGTACGCCGCCCACGACGACACCAGCGGCACGGACGACGGTCACGCGTACCGGCAGGCGCGCGGCTGGATCCGCTATGCGCTCACCACCTTCGACGATACCGGCGTCACGATCGCCTGCACGTTCGTCGGCACAACGTCGGGGAACTACGATCTTGTCGTCGAGGACAGTCTCATCGCCTCCAAGCGCTTCGAGGCCACGACCGGTGTGCCCGCGGTCGTGGAGATTCTCGTGCCGTTCGCGGTGACCAAGGGCAAGACCAGCATCGCCGTGGTGCTGCGATCACGCGGTGGACCCACACCGCGCTTGCACGAGCTCCGCACCATTCAGGACCACAACGAAGTCGCCCCCCTCGCCGTCGTGCAACAGCACTTGACCCCGTTGTTCTCTCCCCTTGGAGTCGTCCGATGAAGCCGTTGTCCGCCATCATGTGCACCGCCGCATTGCTCGCCAGCAGTCAGCTGTCCGCCCAGGCACCGTCGTCGAAAGCGCCCGGGATGAAGGCGCAGGGCGCACAGTGGCTCACGCGCCCGGAGCGCACCGACTACGCCGAAACCAGCCGGTACGACGAGGTCATCGCGTACATGAAGCAAATGGCGGCAGCCAACCCGAATATC
>Ga0105048_10005041_pt1 | contig 21422 bp, 18 predicted proteins | sample MAT05_FD_78382 | JGI IMG/M metagenome (GOLD analysis project Ga0105048, IMG submission 78382) | Freshwater microbial communities from Lake Fryxell liftoff mats and glacier meltwater in Antarctica - MAT-05 | ecosystem: Environmental > Aquatic > Freshwater > Ice > Liftoff microbial mat | place...
AAAGCAGATAAAAAAGAAAAAAATGGTCGGTATTATAATGGGCAGTAAGAGCGATTTGAACATAATGCTGGAGGCTGCAGATGTTTTGAAATACTTCTCTATTCCCTATGAAATAACTGTCGTAAGTGCACATCGAACTCCGGAACGAATGGTAGAGTACGCCCAGACAGCAGTTTCTAGAGGTCTAAAGGTTATAGTTGCAGGAGCGGGCGGAGCAGCGCACCTTCCGGGAATGACGGCATCCTTGACACCATTGCCTGTAATCGGAGTTCCTATAAAATCTTCAAATAGTATCGATGGCTGGGACAGTGTTCTCTCAATTCTGCAAATGCCTGCAGGTGTTCCTGTAGCAACTGTTGCATTAAATGGAGGTCGCAATGCAGGAATACTTGCTGCACAGATCATAGCAACATCAGATCCGATTCTTATCAAAAAGATTATCGATTTTAAAGAAGAACTCAAACAAAAAGTGATGGACAGCATCGCAAGCGTTGAATCAAAATAAACAATGACGATAAAGTCAGAGCGAGAAAGAGAGCGATGAAATTCACTGAAAAAAAATATTTCTTAATAACTTATTTCCAACTAAACGCCTCACCTTGGCCCTCGCACATTGTTGCACTTAATAAAGCCACAGGTAATTTCTTAGTAATTCATAACCTATCATCCATAATTTATATCCCACAACCACTGATACTTAGCTCGTAATTCGTAATTTTTTGATTCGTAATCTTACATCCACAACCCCCATGCTTTCCCTCACCCCTTCAGAAACCCCCCTTCCGGTTCTGCATCAATATTTACTTGGTTCGATAGGACCTAGACCAATTGCATTTGCAAGTACCATAGATGAACAAGGTAGACCGAATTTGGCGCCGTATAGTTTCTTTAATGTATTCAGCGTTAATCCACCGATTGCTATTTTTTCGCCGAATAGAAGAGGGCGGGATAATACAACTAAACACACGTATGAAAACGTAAAACAAGTTGCCGAATGTGTTATAAACATTGTGAGTTACAACATGGTGCAACAGATGTCACTCGCTAGCACTGAGTATCCTGCCGGGGTGGATGAGTTTGTAAAAAGTGGGTTGACGCCTTTAGAGTCGGTGCTAGTAAAACCATTCAGAGTAAAGGAATCTGATGTTCAATTGGAATGTAAAGTGAAGGAAGTTGTTGAGCTCGGGGCCAATGGTGGTGCGGGCAATTTGATTATCTGTGAGATAGTGAAAATTCATATCAATGAAAACGTGCTTGATGCTCAAGGAAAGATTGATCCAATAAAGATGGATCAGGTGGCAAGAATGGGTGGACACTGGTACACAAGAGCAAATAAAGGATTATTTCAATTGCCACAACCCACTACTCAGATTGGAATTGGTGTAGATCAAATTCCTCTGGACATTAGAAATTCCAATATACTCACAGGGAATAATTTAGGGAAACTAGCGACAATTGAGGTGTTGCCTGACGAGACAATTGTGAATGAGTTTAAACTTACAGAGTTGAGCGATTTGTTCATTGAATTTGAGCATGATGCCAAAGAACTCGAACTCAATTTACACAAAAAGGCCAAAGAATTGCTTGAGCAGGACAAAATTGAAGAGGCATGGATGACTTTATTTGCTTTTAATAACTGATGTTGGCAATTTTCTGAGTATTGTGAAAATCTGACAGCCTATCTCTAACTCAATAATATAAAACTGTCTTTATCTTTGACCCCGACTTAATTACCAAAATTCGTATTTCAACAATTAATCTCATAGTATCATGGATCTTACTGGAAAAATTAAACTAATCAAAGACGAACAATCATTCGCAAGCGGATTTACAAAAAAAGAATTTGTCGTTACAACAGAAGAGCAATATCCACAGGATATTCAGTTCGAATTGATAAAAGACAAAACGTCACTGATCAGCAACTACAATGTTGGTGATAATATCAAAGTACACTTTAATATTCGCGGAAGTGAGTATCAAGGACGCTATTTTGTGAACCTTCAGGCTTGGAGGCTTGAGTCTGCGATCGCAGGTTCTGCTGCTGCTGCAAGTGCCCCATCATACGCTGCTGCTTCTGCGCCGGCTCCTGTTGCACCATCCTTCGATGCAACAGTTGATGATGATCTTCCATTTTAATAAAAAAAAGATTCTTCAAAAGGAAGAATTTTTAAAGCATTTAAAGCCATTCTGAAGAATGGTTTTTTTATGGTAGTCAATTCTGTTAATTATTTTTTTGAGTGTCAATAGTTCCTGCTAGAACAGGTCGCGTCCTCTCACAGCCGACGGAGATGGATCAATAAAAATTAAATCATTATCAGAATTCAAAGGTGCGTATAAAACAACATCTTCAAAACAAATTCATTTGATAAATAATACCGATTATTCAAAATAGATAGTCCTCTATCGTCAGTAGGCTCATTGCACTGGTATTTTGTTATATCGGCATCATCCATTGTAAGATTATCAAAATCTTTGGACCATTTAATAATTACAATTTGTGTAATATGGATTTCGAATGGCAATGTTCTTTTCACGACATTATAATTTGTCATGAAAGATCATCAGAAAACAGCTCAAATTATATAATTAGAAACCAAATGATATGGCAAATAGATTCGTTTTCTTACAAAACATAATGAATATATCGAGTTGTAAGAAAAGCTATTGGTTTTTGTAACCAAAGCTCGATTTAAGTGTGACGCGATAGAAAACGCAAATCACCAGATCGCAACATTCACTTTACTTCGGTGCCGAGATCTCCGCATTTTTAAGTGGATTATTTGCATCAAAATGTTTCATGTATTTTACACCATCCGACACGTAGTAAGGATCGTGGGTTGAAGATCTACCATTTAGAGGAAAACGCTTACCGGTGTTGTGGTAATGAAAAGCGTCTTTCCATTTTTTCTTACTCAAAAAGTGTCCATATTCTTTTTTTATCCATTCAGCAGCGTGGAATGCAGCTTCATCCTCCTCTCTAATGTCGCGAATGGTTAGCCCAAGAGGAATTACCTTATATCCCATCAACTGAAACGGCCCCCAACTTGTCGCAAGATTTTTTAATCCATCGTCATTAATTTCTGCAAGATCTTTCTGATAAATATTTTCAAACTTGCGCTGTTTGCCGTCGCGTACTTTTTTGAGTTGATTAAATACATGCTTTTCGAACCGATTGCCGGCAGGCTTATTTCCGCTGCATTCAAGCACTGCGAGCGACATGAGGTAGGGGTATGGCAGGTTCAGTTTTTTGGAAATATTGGCAATCTCATCTCCATAATTTTTTTCGCACCATTGCAAATCAGATACACCTGCAGGTCTTGGATCTTCAGGTAATTGCCATCCTGTTTTAGACCTTACCCATTCCACAATATCATAACGAAAAAACCACAGAATACTGAGTGATAACGCTATCAACGAAAATAAGACAATCTTGCGCCTAATGTATGTAAGGAATTTCTTCAATGTTGCATTGATGTATTCCAAAGATGGGTGTAAAACATAGAATGCAGATACAGTTTTGTTTGGTATTTATCACCAATGAATTGTTGCTGTTCGCTATTATTTATCCATTCTAACTAAAAAGTTTTGCATAAAATTGTAGTTCATTCTGAAAGAACTGAATAACTGAAATTATTAAAAATCACAATACGCTATGCCTGCAAACAAATTTGCTTTACTCCGATACAGGGTGATCGACAGATGCCTCACGAATAAAGGGCGACGTTTTCCAAGTCGCGAAGACTTGCGCCAAGCATGCGAGGAAGCTTTGTATGGAAGTGGAGGAGATGCCATTTCATTAAGTACCATCGACAAAGATATATTTGCAATGAAAAACGAAAATGAACTTGCTTATCTAGCGCCCATTGCTTTCAATCGTTATGAAGGTGGATATTATTATGAAGATGAGAATTACAGCATTTCTCAATTTTCTCTAAATGAAGAGGATCTACAGGCTATTCGTTTCGCCACTGCTACGCTCGATCAATTCAGGCATGTTCCAATATTTAAACAATATGAGAGTGCGATTGAAAAAATCATCAACCGCGTTAATATTTCTCCGAACCCTGATGATGTGAGTCTTGAACGCTATATACAATTTGAAAAAAGTACGGTGAGTCGGGGAAATGACTTGCTTGGACCATTGCTGAATAGTATACAGAGTAAAAAAAGTATTCGTATTCAATATCGAAAATTTACTGATGATGAGTTGAAGGCCTACGAATTGCATCCTTACTTGCTCAAAGAATATCACAATCGCTGGTATTTAATAGCCAAAGATGCAGGATCAGGAAAAGTTAGAACCTTTGGACTGGAGCGGGTGGAGTATTTTGAAGTGGAATCGACAAAGTTCGTTCCTGATAAAAGTTTTGATCCTGACGTATTTTTTAAGTACTCCATTGGTATTACTGAAATGAAAAGTAAGCCGCAAGAAGTGCGATTGAGATTTAAGAGCGTTTCAGGGAAATTTCTGAAGACTCAACCTATCCATCCCTCTCAAACCGTTTTGCATGACGATCACCGCGGAATTGAGTTCTTGTTGAAAGTTCTTATAACTCAGGAATTGATAAGTTTTATTCTCAGTTATGGCGACAATGTTCAGGTTCTAAAGCCTGAAGGTTTACGAACTCAGGTTAAAAACGTACTAGAATCGTCGTTAAAGCATTATTCTGACAAGTGATGAATCTTATAGTAAACTCTATTCTGACGTGAGTTTCCGCGTAATTATATTTGCGATTTAACACTTAGAGTCCCCTTCTATCAGGCTTTTTGACTTTAAATCAAACTTTTAAACAATTACCTAACACAATGGACTACATTTGCCGATATTATTAATTTCAATTTTTTTTACAATGCAAAAAGGTACAGTTAAGTTTTTCGACGGAACCAAAGGATTTGGTTTTATCGTTGACAGTGATTCAGGAAAAGAATTTTTCGTTCACTCTTCAGGTTTGATTAGCTCCATCAATGATGGTGACAATGTTACATTCGAAATTCAAGAAGGAAGAAAAGGTCCGGTAGCGGGCAATGTTCGTACTTCTTAAGAGATATTTTTAATGTCCAATTCTGAAAACCCTTGCCAGTTGGCAAGGGTTTTTCTTTTCCTTGTATTTCTGAAAGTTTTTTTCTCATTGTAAATAGGTTACAATGGCGAGGTTGTGATTTGTCACATCAAATAAAAAACAAAAAGAAATGACAAGCACCACAATGACCCCAAATGATGTTAGAAGATATGTTGACAGTTTCTCCCGCCCTAATGGATATAGTCCTTATGCCTGGACTATTGCCAAGAAACTCGCACTAGAAGCTTGGGAGAGTTACTTGCAAGGCCGCCCGTTTAGAAGACAAGTCAATTACATGTGTTCGGAATTCTATAAAATGATTCAACGTCCGGAAGATGGAGAGTTTATAATTCCAAAAAATTCATTTAGAATGCTTCAGTCGTAATGACTATTCATGAAGAGTTTTGTTGGGTTGATTTAAGATAAGGAGCATAGCATGTTGTAAGCATTTGAGCATGCAAGGCATCATATTAGATTCTAAAAATATTTCTTAGGCTATCTTCAATCAGAATGGGTCAGTCAAGGCCATGTTTGTTAAAACAGACTGACTATTCTCCAAAAGAACAAAGATTCTACACAGTGCGCTAAGATTGATGAGAGATTGTAGTTTCCTTGTTTCTTTTTTATGTTTTATAAGATCATGCATTTCAGCTTCTGTTGATTGCTAAGCGAGGGTTATATGTTTGAATTTATGTACTAGTTCAATTCCTTGCACTGCATTGCACTTAACACCAATCACGACGGCATTTACCAATGATATATATAAATGGTTTGGACCACTTTATAAGTAACATTGGTATTATTTTTTGGCGATGCCATTCGAGGATAAATTTAGTTTCCTAACTTTTCAGCCTAAAACACAAAGCAATGCTCGATAAATTAATGCAACTCGCCAAAGATCAGATCGGAGATCAGATCAAAACTTCGAACAATCTTGACGATAATCAGAGGGATGAAGTATTCAATATTGCCCAAAGTGGAATGCTGGAAGGCATCAAGAATCAAATAAATTCGGGCAACATTGGTGGACTTCTCGCTATGTTTAATGGCAACGATGATCCCAATGATGATGCAAATCCATTGAACGCAGATTCAAAATCGAATGCAATAACCTCGTTGATGGAAAAACTCGGAATTGACCAAGCTAAGGCAAGTGTTATTGCAGCGCAGATTATTCCCGTTATCATGAATAAATTTGCTGATAAAGAAACAGGTACAGCAGATAATGCTGGTGATTTGATCAAAAAAATTGGATTAGATGGCGATAATGGAATCATGGATAAATTGAAAAGTATCGGTGGTGGTGGACTAGGCGATTTGTTTTCTAAATTCACGAAATAATACCATTGTCATATCTAAAATGGTCCTAACTAATTTATAATCTTCCAATGGTTAATGCCATTATACGGGCTGTTGTAGACTAAAAGAGCGAACCAGAATTGGATAAGCATCGATACAAATTCGGAATATTTCAATAAAGACAGACCACAGAATTTTCAATTATTTGTAAATAAGAAAAGGATGGCCATTGGCTGTCCTTTTTTATTTTAAGAATTCCCTGACAAAGCTGTTTTGGCTACGATTTAAAAATTTAGACTATAATACTTTTCAACAATGAATAATAAAATCGAAGGATTTAACAATTGACGCATGGTAAAAACCTGAGATTCATGCCTTGGACCAATTCTTTACTTTGTTAATAAATTGAATTATCAAGAAGTAGGTTGAAAAATATTCCAATTATATTTGAAAATAGTTCGAGCCATATAGCGGATTCATCAATTTATTGTCGATATTTGTCGACACTTTGATAAGATTTGTCGAAAATGAGTTACATTGGCCGAACCAACCTGCATCAACCACCATTAGGAATGACCTCAATTACTGGCCAGAAACTGGAGGGGCTTAAAGCCATGTATAACTCCATTCTCAGTTCCGTGCTACATGCGCGGGGCGAGGAGATGCTCTTGTTCAGTCATTTCGGTTCATTTACTCAAAATAAAATCGATAGCACGTTGAAGTTGGTTGAGGCGACATTATTAGAATCGGGCGAAAAGAGGCAGTCGGTCAAGCGATTTTGTAATCTGTTAATCGAGGTTCTTCAAAACATGTCGCAGCATGGTGCCAGAGAGCGAAGCGGCCAAATGCATTCCTATGTTGTAATAGGCAAAAACAATAATTCTTATCGCTTATTGACTGGAAACCTAGTACTCGCCGAAGACGTAGCTCCGCTCAATTTTAAGATGAAAGAGCTGAGCGAAATGGATAGCGATACTTTGAGAAAACTCTACATCGAAACTCTTTGCAATGAGGAGTTTAGCACAAAAGGCGGAGCTGGTTTAGGATTGTTGACCGTTGCAAAAAGAGCTCAAAAAAATCTAAAATACGATATCCACAGCATTGATGAACACTTCGGCTACTTCCAGCTTGAGGTGTCAATGGCTTATGAGTGATTGCTGAGTGTAAGGTTTTGAGTGTAGAGTCTGGTACTCGCAATTCGCAATTTCTAGCCTATAATTTGTCATTTTTATTGCGTACCGAACACTTCGTGATTTCTAATTTTCAACTATTGGCTCGTCATTTCCAAGTGCTGTTACTTTAGTCCAAAATGTTTCTGCGCCATATCAGCAATGTTATCACCGATAGCTAAAGCAGCGGTAGCAGCCGGCGATGGAGCATTTAAAACATGGATACTGTGATCTGTATATTCAATTCTGAAATCGTCGCGGGTATCGCCATCTTCGCTCAAAAGCAGCGCACGCACTCCTGCACGTCCCGGATGTATGTCTTCCATTGTAAGCGAGGGAACGAGTTTTTGTAGTGTTTTGAGAAAGAGTCTTTTCGAAAATGCTCTTCTATATTCATCGATTCCGTACTTCATATTTCCAAAAAACAATTTCCAAGTGCCGATATATGAAAGCGCATCAATGGTGTCTGTCAAACTGAAATCTGTTTTGCCGTAGCCTTCACGTTTAAAAGTGAATACAGCATTTGGACCACATTCGACGCTGCCGTCAGTCATGCGCGTAAAGTGTACACCAAGAAAAGGATATTCAGGATTGGGAACAGGATAGATAAGATGTTTTACTTTGTACTTAGCTTGGTCGGTGAGTTCGTAGTAATCGCCTCGGAAGCCTACAACTTTTTCTTTCAGATTTACTCCATCTTTTTTTGCAAGTCGATCTGCCTGAAGGCCACCACAGAATATTAATTTTCTTGCAGAATAAACTGCTTTTGAAGTAATTACTCGCATAGCATCGCCACTTCTTTCAAAACCAATTGCTTCTTCTCCAGTGTGAACTTCACTTTCGGGTTGTTTTGAAAGTGCAATTTCAGCCAACTTTTTAGTTGCACTCCTAAAGTCAATGATACCTGTGCATCCAACATGAATGCCTGCAATGCCAACACAACTAGGTTCAATTTCTTTGATCTCATCGGCATTTACTCTGCGCATGGTTTCAATTCCATTCGCAATTCCATTACTCCAGATTTTTTCCATGTGTGGCAATTCGGACGAGTCTGTTGCAACTATCAATTTACCGCAGATATCGTGTTTGATGCCGTGTTCCTTGGCAAATGCAACAAGTTCTCTGCGACCATTTACACAATTCACGGCCTTTTGAGAACCGGGTTTATAATAGATACCTGAGTGAATTACTCCGCTGTTATGACCGGTTTGATGGTCAGCCAATTCATTTTCTTTTTCGAGAAGAAGAATTTTTACTTGCGGAAAACGACTTTGCAGTTTGTACAACGTAGCAGCGCCAACAATGCCTCCGCCTATTATTATGATATCGAAATGTTGTTCCAAGGATCTTTGTTTTTTGGAGGACGAAGGTAATTGTACTTGTGTTTAACAAGAATAATATTAACCCGAATTCTATGGTTTAAAAGTTTGAGAATATTTTGGCCAACCTGATCTTATTAATAGTTGAAAAGGTAAATATTAAATTTAAAATCTTATTGCCAAACGAAATCATTTCGGGATGATACGTGGTGGCTAGGCACATCACGGAGCAGACAAGTGTGAATTGGCTTTTTGTCATAAAAACTAGAAAATTCTTTAGTGTTTTTCAGCAAAAAGACAAGAGCGGACGGGAGATTGATGCGTCTTGGGTTTTTTGCAACTTTTTGGGCTAAGCCAAAAAGTGGAAGAATCGCTGCTTGACATTAAAAAATGAATCCATCCTAATAAATTCAATTTAATTCTAATCTTGAGATGTTTCATTAACAACAAGATATATTGAGTCGTATGGAACTATGGAATAGTAATCGATATGGATTTATCCTCTAAAATCCAATTGCTATTTCGCGGATTTGACCAACTCAAAATCGTATGTGAATTATTTCGGTTTAAAACTCGATTCGTGTTTAAGATTACGGATGAAAATTCATCAAAAATAGATTTAATGAGATATTTCATTAGTTTTCCGCCATGAAAGTCACTAAGAAAATTCAGAATGCTTGGGCGATGTATGATTGGGCCAACTCAACATACAATCTTGTCATAGGTACTGCAATCTTTCCGATATTTTACAGCGCTGTTACCAAGGGAGATGCTGATGGAGCGTACGGGGACAATGTGCTTTTTTTCGGTGGCATTTTTAAAAACACTGAAGTACTAAGTTATTGTCTTGCTTTTGGTATGTTTTTGGTGTGTATCCTTACTCCCGCTCTTGCAGGGATTGCAGATTATTTGGGTCGCAAGAAATTATTCATGAAGATTTTTTGTTATCTAGGTGCGTTGTCGTGTGCGTCACTTTATTTTTTCGATGTTAATCATTTTGAGTTGAGTATGTTGAGTGTAGTTCTCGCATGTGTTGGATTTTGGTGCAGTTATGCATTTTCAAATTCATTTTTACCTCAACTCGCTGAACCTAACGAACAAGATAAACTGAGTGCAAAAGGTTATTCTCTCGGCTATGCCGGTAGCGTTCTTTTACTTGTTATTAATCTTGTGATGATTCAGGTATTTGATATTCCTGCAAAATGGTGTTTTGTTACCGTTGCAATATGGTGGATTGGATTTGCGCAATACACATTTTATCATCTCACGGAAAAAAAGAAAGACACAACCTTTAATAACGGAGTTATACGCAAAGGTTTTTTGGAATTGAAAAATGTATGGCAAGAGATGAAAAAAACTCAACGCCTCAAAAGATATCTGCTATCATTTTTTGTTTTCAGCATGGGAGTTCAAACCATAATGCAAATGGCCTCCCTGTTTGGAACAAAAGAAGTTGTGCGGATAGATGAAAATGGACAACAAGTAATTGGTCTCGCGGATGGACAATTGATTGCAGCAGTTCTAATGGTTCAAATAATTGCAATTCCCGGAGCAATTTTATTTTCATGGAGTGCAAGAAGATTTGGCAATCTAAACACTCTTAAAATCGCATTGGCATTTTGGGGCTGTGTTTGTTTGTTTGCTTATTATGTTGTTCATACTCCCATGGAATTTTACATCGCAGCGGGAAGTATTGGCTTCGTAATGGGCGGCACACAATCACTTGCTCGCAGCACATATTCTAAATTTTTGCCAAAGACTGAAGATACTGCCTCTTATTTCAGCTTTTATGACGTTACAGAAAAGGTAGGACTCATCATTGGTTTGTTGACTTTTGGTTATCTTGAAGGTGCATTCGGAAGCATGAGAACTTCTGTTCTAGCTTTGATAACGTTTTTTGCAATCGGATTAATTTTTGTTCTATTGGTTCCTAAAAAGGAAAAGGAAATTGTTGGAGAGGTGTTTGAAGTTTAGTGCTTTGATAGTGCCTTTTCATTTCTGAAATTATTCCCATTTAAAACCAATTGCATTTAGAAATTATACCAAAAGCCTTTATTAAAGTGTCCATAGGATTCTTTAATAAATTGCCTTGGTAATGCCGTCACTACTTTTAAATAGTTCAAAGAGGCAGAGCCGATATTACAGTGGTAAATGCCGTTCTGATTGATGTTTAGTTCAATGCAGAGAAACGGAATTAGACTAATACATAAATCCATTCGGCATGGAACTATGTTGAATGTTTATAAGGTATTAATCCTAGAATTTGTAGGAATATCCAATTCTCACAATTTGTGTTTCGAAGTAGTCGGTGCTCACATATTTGAAGCCACTCCCTACAATGTCCTTTTTGATTATCATGGTATTTAATAGGTCAGTTGCATTGAGAAATAATTCTCCTTTGCCTGACTGAATTGTTTTTTTAATTCCTAAGTCTATAGAGAATCGCTCGGCAATTTTACCCTGTGGGATGATGTCAGGCGCTAAATAAACTGCAACCAATTGTGCATCAAAACTTTTTGATAAATGAAATGTATTGTTGAGTTTTATGCTTCCGGAAGTAATTGTTTGTCTAGCGGCTGTAAAGTAACTCGTTACCGGATATTTGTTTTCTACAGTGAAAGCATCAATTCTGTTGTTGTAGATGTTGGTATTAAGATTGAATGAATACCATTTGCTTAGTTCATGAGTCAATATTATTTCAATTCCACTTCGATAGCTTTTTCCTGCATTTTGAAAGATGGAATAGATCAAAATGCTATCGCTTGAAATACTCGAAATACGAGTAATACTTCCATCAACAATACTGTGATATGCGGCTGAATAGAAGTACCCGTTTTTCCTAGTCGTTTTATAACCCAGTTCAAACAATTGGGTGAATTGTGGCCGCAATGCTGGATTCCCTACTTTGATTATTTCCGCATCATCATATTTCGGAAATATTCGAATATCTACTTCGTTCGGGCGATCTACTCTGCGGTTGTAGAAGAACGAAAGTTTATTTCGGTCATTCATTTTATATCCCAATCGAATATTGGGAAAAGGCTGAAAATAATTGTAGCCATCACTTTTATAAGTAGTGTGATTCGGATCAACTTCATATCGAAGCAAGACATACTCCAGTCTTAGACCAACCTCAGCTTCCATTTTTTTGTTCTCAAAAAGATAATTGCTGTACAAAGCAGGAATAGTTTCTCTATAAGTTGCTTTGCCACCTGCATTAATATCCAGAGGTGAGTTAAGCCCAGGAAAGAACTGCATGTTGGTGGGTATATTTCGTCTGCGAAATTTAATGCCAGTTTCTATTTTTCCGTATTTCAGCGGCTTCACATAATCTAGATTGAAGTCTGCAACTTGCTCGTCTGATAAGAGCTTGAAAGAATCTTTTCCTGTAAAGGTTGGAAGAATATTGTCAAAAAAATACTTTTCGTCCTCTCGATGGAATGTGTAATTAAATCCTACGTTTAATAGTCGTCCCGGTTGTTTGAATTTATGTTGATAGGCAGCGGTGGCCATGATAGTCGTTTTTAATTCATCTTCGAGAAATTGCCATAACCTTCTCCGATCCGAAAAGTCGGAATTAAAAAAAGGCTGATCACCGCGGTCAATTATTTTTTCGTTCCCAAAAAGTCCTGAAACGGTAAGAGTATTAAAGTCATTGATAGTCCAGTCAACACCTGCTTTTGACGTGAAAAAATTCGTGTTGCGATTCCGTTTTAACTGCTGATTAATTATTAAACCATTATCGTAGGTTCTTGTTACAAATTCATTTTTGTTAAGAGTTTCAGTATACAAATTATCAATTTGAATAAACGCATTGATGTTTTTCTTGCGGTAGTTCAGCGAAATAGAAGGATTAATTTTTGGAGTCATGGTATACTGAGGTCTTATGTCAGGCAAATTTTGTTTGCGAATCCACAGAGATCCTAAACCTGTCGACAAACCAACCTTTCCATTAAAACCTTCTTGTTTGTTTTTTTTGTAAATAATATTTATGATGCCCCCGTTACCATTTGCATCGAACTTGGCAGATGGATTATTGATTATTTCAATTTTTTCGATTGCAGAGGCCGGAATGTTATCCAGTCCAGATTGATTTCCAAATCCGGTCAAAGCAGTTTGTTTTCCGTCAATAAGAACTGTAACCTTATCATTTCCTCTTATCTGAACTTTTCCATCTTGCACTGTGACGCCGGGCAAAGTTTGCATTGTCTGTAACACAGATCCCCCTGTCTGGCTTATATTGTCTTCAACGGAAAATGTTTTTTTATCCATTTTGCTGGAGACTTCGTCCTGTTTTGAAGTAATCGTTACTTCGCCTAGAATCTGCGCGTCTTCTTCTATTTCTATGGTCCCCAAATCCAAATATTCAGAAAGACTTCCAACATACATTGATTGGTTCTTTCGCTGGTATCCGATGAACAGAAATTCGAGGTAATAATTATCCGGCTTTATATTGGATAATCTAAATTGCCCCGTCGAATCACTCACTGTTCCTGCAATAAATAGACTATCAACTACAGTTTTTAGAATAACGTTTACGTATGGCAAAGCTGTTTGTTCTTTCTGATCTTTTACGATACCTGAAAGAGTAACAGATGAAGTTTGTGCAAAGGAAGCGCCAAAGGAAAGAATAAGAAACAACTTGATTAAAAGTGCTTCTCTAATTACATTTTCAGTCATTATTTTTTCTTTTTTTCGCTTTCTTGCTCAATAAAATTACCGTTACTGTCAAAAAGCAAGTCTTTCCCTTTGATCTCTGTTTCATAGGTTACATTTCCGTTTACATCGGTAATTTTGGATGCTTCTTTGATTTTTTGTCCAGAACAGTTTTTTAAAACATAGTTTTTTACCTTTGCAGGAAGTGCATCGATACTGATTTCTAGTTCTGTTTCAAGAATATTTCCGGAAACGTCCATCAAAACCGAATATTCTTTGTCTTCAATTTCAAACTCAGCTTCGTAATTGTCTTTTTCTTTTTCCCACTTTGTTTCTTTTGCACTGGTGTAGAGTTTTTGAAAGGATGCTTTTACGGGAGTTGGAACCTCTTTTTCTTTTAATCCTTGTGCGAAGCTGAGTGATGTGATCATCGCTGTAGCAGTTATTAACGCTAGCTTTTTCATTTTTGTTGCTTTAAGTGAATGTATATATAGTTCACAAAGTTGCAAATAGATTTAGAAGAAATTTTGAGTTTCTAGAACGTCACCGAAAAAGAATGAATATCATCGGCAAAAGAATAGGAAATCGTCCAGTTGTTGAGGGTCACAATTTTCTTGATAATGGATAAGCCGAGGCCATTTCCTTGTTCGGATGGGTTTGATTTTGAGAAACGCTGGAATAAGCTTTGAGCAATCAATGGGTGTGATTGTCCTGAGTTCGAAAATATCAGAGATTCATTTGTTAGCTTGACTATAATTACTCCACCTTTTATATTATGTCTTATTGCATTGAGAAATAAGTTGCTGATAAGAATTTCGGCCAAAACAGAGTTGGACTTTATGGATGCTTTTTCAAACAAATCCATTTTTATATTCAGTTTTTTTGATGTGGCCTGCTCGGTAAAAAAGTCAATATGTTTTGTAATAGTTTGACTCAAATAAATTGTTTCTTTCTCACTGTAGTTGTCATTTTCCAATTTGGAAAGTAGTAATAAATTTTTGTTTAGGCGGGTTAAGCGAAAGACGCTTTCGTTCAATGAACCTAGCATTTTACATTGTTCTTGAGTGAAGCCAGAGCTTTGAATCAAGGTATCAATATTTGCTTGAAAGATGGCTAAAGGAGTCTGCAATTCGTGCGCGGCATTATCAACAAATTCTCGCTGGCTATGGAAGATGGCGGTATTTTTTTCTATCAATTTTTCAACGCTTTTATTTAAACGTTGAAACTCTTCAATATCTGTTTCTATAAATATTGGTTGGTTTGATTTGTCAATTTCAAATTTCTCAATCTGATTTAAGGTTACGTTGAACGGTTTCCAAAGTTTGATTGATAGTCGTTTGGTGATTACCAGTAAACCAACTAGAAATAAAAAAATAATAGCCAAAAAAAGAAGGGCAATGCTCTCCATTAAGTCTTCTGATTCCACTAAATTTATTCTTGAGGAATAGGTGAACGAATTTCCGTCTAAGCGGACTGAAGCATTGAGTTCTCGATAGGGTTCTGTTTCAGCTTCCAAAGTGTCATAGTATGAGCTATAAAAGATCGTGTCGTTACCGATATGTTTATATGGCTTAATTTTTATATTTCTATTGTGTTGATTCCATTTCGAAATTTCATCCATTTTGAAAGTTGGCAATGAATATTTTATAAATTCATTCTTGTGAAGTATCAAAGTTTCGTCTGTTTCTTCAATATATAGGCGTTCAGTAGTATAATAAAACAAAGGAGCAGATACTAATAGTAGTAAAGCTGAAAAAAGCAGATAGGCGTTGGATGTTTTGCGTAGTAGTTTTTTAGTCATTTTGCCATTTGTATCCTAAACCATAAACTGTTATTATATAATCGCTGCACCCTGCATCTTTCAATTTGTTTTTGAGGTTTTTGATGTGGGCATATACAAAATCGTGATTGTCAAGCATATCTGCCATATCGCCTGAAAGATGCTCTGCGATTGCACTTTTTGATAGAACTTTATTTTCGTTGCCGATTAAATAAAGCAGTAAATCAATTTCTTTTTTTGTGACATCGATTTTCTTGCTTTTTATTTTAACTGTTTTAGACAGGATGTCTATTTCAATTTCATTGTAATTAACGATATTGTTACCCTTGAAGTTTTTCCGTCGGATCAGAGCAAGTATTCTTACCAAAAGTTCCGATAAATGAAATGGCTTTGTCAAGTAATCGTCAGCGCCCAAATTAAAACCTTCTATCCGAGTTTCTAATGTTTCCTTTGCAGAAATAATAATTATCCCTTCGGTTTTGTTGCGTTTTTTTAATTCTTTAATTATTTCAAAACCATCGCCGTCAGGTAGCGATAAGTCTAGTAGAATGCAGTCGTAGTCATGATTTAATATTTTATCCAAGGCTGACTTAGCATTATTTGCGCTCTCACATAAAAAATTGTTGCCTGTCAAATACTGTTGAATGCTATCGGCAAGTTCTTGTTCGTCTTCTATAAGCAGTAATTTCATTGCAGCAAGGTAAGTATTCAATTTAGAAGATATTTGGAATATTGAAATTGCAAGAACTGTAATTCGTGATCACGTTAAAAGTTCGTTCTGTAAAATATGGTGAATCTGATTAGTAACTACATCTATATCCTCTTATGCAAAGCAAGAGTGCTAAATATGATTCGCCATTGATCATTGGAAAGGAAACATACAAAAATTAGCATATAGACTTCTGGTTACATTGTTTACAATTGACGATAAGGCACTTGACAAAAGAAATGTTATATTGAAGCGATAGCATTATTAGTTGTTACAATTTTATGCTTGATTAATGCGAATAAATGCATAGTGTAAGAGAAATTTTTTATTTTCTTCATGAAAACCAGTTCATTTTTAGTGGTGCGTGGGTTAGTGGCCGGTGATATGGTGTAGCTCTGTGGTGCGCCTTATTGCGGCTGCGCTTCCTGACAAACTTTAAACTTAGAATTCTAAGTTGTTGGCCCATGTTGACTTTCTTGCGGTAGCGCAGAAACTGACGAAGACACAAAATTCATTACATTTCAGAACCTTGGAATCCAGAAGTATGCCGAATCCCAGATCCTTTGTTTGTCTAGGGCATGCCGTGTTGTGTTAAGCTAAAAGTAGCAATTGAGCTTTAGGATTCACGTGGAAGATTTGTGTATTTGGTGCAACCATTGTTTCAATGGAGAATGCATTTCCAATTTATACAATTACTTTTCTAATCTTTTCGGTATCGTCTATTTTGTGATCGATGAAGGGAACATGATCGCCAATACTCGCTCAGGTTGGAAATATCAATAAGGTCTGATCTCTTTTTTTATTATGCATTACTACAAGATCTCTTTTGTATTCTTTGGGATCAAAATATATCATTTCTTAGGAGCAAAAAAAACTCAGTGAATTCTATTCTTAATACTCGCGTATGTCCGAGTCAACACAAGGAAAATAATCCTCTGATTCTGAATGACATCTTTCAATAGATAATTCAGGCGATCAAAATATTCATTTGGACTTTCAGATATTTTTGGAGTTTTTTCAACTAGTTTTTCTATCAATCGAAGCATTAGCAGAGAAACTTCGACACCTGTATTATAAAATCTTGTTTTGAAAATTCTTTTCATTGAATAAATGATTTTTCTGATTGTTTCTCGCTATCAATTGCCGGCTCAGGAATTGCGCCTAAAAAGTTGAACCATGCTTTTTTGATGCAAGGATAATTTTTCACAGCTTCTACTGAGTTTATAAAAGCGATAATGTTGTCCTCAAATCTTTTTGTTAATGTGGCGCTAACCAAATTGCCCTCAAGCGTGAAAGCTTGATGCACCTTTGTGAGAGAAAACATGGATGGTGAAACATGTGTGCCTAAATTTTCAAGAGGCATTCTCAAAGACCTTAAACCTCGGTTACCTCTAAACATGGAAGGAGAAGCAGACATCAATAAATGCATAGTGATCTTTGAACGGACAAGGACGAAATCGAGAAACCCAGTCAATGGCATTCTACACTAATCCAGGCACCGAGCCATCGTATTCCGGTGAACAAATAATCATCGCATCATTGGCAAGTATTCTGTCTCTATATTCTGTTGCTTGAGTCGGAAATACTCCTTTTGCTTCGGTATCAGAATTGTATGATGGTGAATCAAATTCACTTAGCTCATCGTAATCCCGGGGATGCCATTGTTTTTTTCTACAATCTCAATTACTAGCTTAGCGAGTTTTGTGTTTAATGAATCTTTTCTTAGCGATGACGAAAAAATTTAAACCTTCGTTGGTTTTGGTTTAGGAGACGTTTGTTGATCTGTATTCATTTACAAAAGGAGCTTTTGTATTGGACCAAAAAAAGTGTTTACGCATTTTTTTTGCGACTATGAAATGCGAAAAGCTCGTTCTAATTTACGTTATCCCTTTAATTAACTGATTTAATTGATGCTGGTCAAACAATGACGATTTTAGTTAATGGATATCAATCTTCGAAAATGCTAAAAACGCAACAACCCGCATCATTATTCCTGATCGTGATGCGGGTTGTGAACAAGAATTATTGAAAAACGCGTACTTGTAAAGAAAAAATATCGATTGAGCAATATTTTATCTGGATTATTCGATCACAATCAATTTCAAAGTTTCTAATGTATTTTTATTGATGTCATTAAGCTGAACAAAGTAATTCCCCGAAGCCAATTGTGATTTATCAATATACATTTGCGTTCCATTAACTTGCTTTTTTAATACTTCTACGCCAAGAAAATTCATGAATTTCACATTGTAATTCCCTTGGGCACCGAAACTCAGAATAGCATTGTCCTTCATCGGATTTGGATAGATTTTACGTTGAATCAAATGATCTGATTCGTTGATTGAGTTGAAGATAAACGAACCTGAAGAAGTTTCTGAAGAACATGCAATTAAAGTCACCATAACAGAATACAATCCACTTTCGTTAATAACCAACTCATTACTAATTTCACTCAATGGATTTCCATTAAGACTCCATGTATAAATGCCAGTCCCGGTTGCACTGAGCAGATTTCCAAATTGGGTCATAGTAGGAGTTTCGGGAAGTTCATTGATTGTTAATTCAAATTCATTTGCATCAGAACAAAACTCAGTAGTTCCTGCATAAGAAATTTCGTAAACTCCGTCACTAAGGCTTGTTATTAAGAGAGCACTCTCCTCACCAATAATTTCGTTATCCAGAGTCCATGAATAATCATCCCAACCAACTGAAGCGTAGACTTGAACATCATCACCTTCGCACACCTCATTGTTTCCAAACAATACAAGTTCACTCGGGCAAACATAAAACATGGTTGTGGCTGTATTTGTTATTATGGGTTCGTTGTAGTCAAAATAGATGGCAGCAGTATTCTCTATTACGTCTTCGAGATTCAGACTATCAACTGTTTTTATTTTGAAATGAATAAATCCTTGACTTCCTTCCAGGTCGCTCGATGAATCAGGTAACTGGATATTATCGAAAAGCCATTGTAATTCATTTTCATCAAAGCTGAGTTGATACGAATGGCTACTCGCAAGCATTTGCAAACTAGTTATATTTAAATTGTCTTCTATCATATCCAGAACGCGAACGAATGTTGCTGGTGCAGTTCCGGTATTTTGAAATTTGATAGTGTAGTGTAACCACATTCCATCTGACTCTGGGATTTCATTAAAGTTCGCTTCACTGATGTTAACACCAATGTTGTTTGGATCAAAACTACCAATTACAATTTCGCTCCATGTGGTTGAATTGTCTGATAGGTCATCATCAATATTGATGGAAGGGAATGCGGAAAGACTTGGAACTAATTCTGTACCCAATGGGGTCATTGGATCTAAATAGAATGTAATTGTAATAATTGAGTCTTGGAATATGCCCAATGAAAGAATTTGCCAAGAAATGGTATTGTTGGAAATAATTCCTCCTTCAGTATCAGTAATTGTTGCACCGGGCATATTTGTGATGTCCAAATTAATCTCGACATCCTCATTGAATACACTTTGGTTTGAAACTTTAAATTGAATTTCCCCATAAAACCCTGGCATTGCATTGTTGACACCAATTATTGATGTGGAAATATCATGATAGTCAGGAATTGGGCATAAGGCAAAATTATAATTAGAATAAATGCCACTTGAATTTAGGGTATAGCTTGTAGACGGCTCAAATCCTTGCTGAATTTGAGTTTGAAGACTAGTTTCATTCTGTTCTGATAATCCAACCATATAATTCCCGTCACCATAAGTTGAGCCTATTGGGTTATTATTTTCATTCACGATAAGTACATATGGAATCAAAATATCATTCTCATCCAATTCCAAGTTGCAATTCATATCTGCAAACACACTTCCGCTAACATAATTACCAGAACAAACAGCTTGAACTTCTTCACGCGAATTGCATCCAGTGGCATTATCGTAAATGTATACCTCATATTCATGACCAAGACTTATTTTATCACAGATTGCTTGGGCGGCACAATTTGAGAGTTGAGTATTGTTTTGAATACTTATATATCCTCCAACAAAGGGAACTGAACTTAAGAAATCAAGATTGTTTAGCAAAGTCCCCACTAATTCTATGTTGCCACCGATTGTAGTGAGTGGCTGAAATAGAAAAGTGCCCGTTGTCAGCCGTAGATTTTCGGATATTACAGAAAGAGCAGGACATAATAACTCCACTCCGTTACTTTGCAGTGAACCAACAATTTCTAACGATGGAAAAGTATAACTAGTAGCAGAATTACCGGAAATAGAAAGTATAGCTCCGACCGATTGAAGTGATGGGAAAGAAATGTCAGCATTACTTTCGGGAAGTGAACAATTGAGATTCCCCCCAACATGCTCTAAATTGTTAAATGAATTAAAAGTGCCGAATTGCGCATATTGAAAATGCATTTGACCATAGATAGTGTCAACGTTATTAAAAGCCTCTAGATCTGCAATCATTCCTGAAAAACTACATTTACCAGCCGAAAGAAGATTGTCGAAACCACTTATCAGTCCAAAAGAAACCGGTTCAAACATTGGTCCTGTAAGTGTGAACCCTGTGGATAGGGTTTCAACATTAGGGAATAAATTAGTGTAAGAAATGCTCAAGCAATAAATTATACTAATCTCTTCCACGAATGTGAGATTATCAATAGCATTCAAATTCGTAAGCGCTTGACAACCTTGAAGATGAAGGTGATTCACAGAAAGTAAATTTTCAAGTCCGCCTAAACTTGCAAGGGATGCTGGCGAAACTAATTTTAAGTCTCCTGTGATTGTCACGATATTCTGAAATCCCCAAAGATTGATTACAGGATTTTGCGGAGAATCGTCTATTATGATATCTCCATCTATTATTGTAGAATTGGGATTTGTAATAATAAATTGATCAATCTGAGTTTGATTTGAAATAGTTATGTCTCCTACAAAAATATCTTGGGCACATATTGGGTGAGTAAGTGCAAAACTTAAGTTGATAATTATGAATTTGATTTTAGGGCAGTTGAGCATGACTTTTGATTTAGTTCTCATTGGTAAAGTTGTTTAGGTTAAGTAAAATTGTGAGAATTGATAGTTTAATTTTTAAATTTTTATTTCTACTGATCTAGTTAAGGGCAATAATTATTGAATCGACAAAAGAGAGAAGTACTTATGGTTAAAATTTTTGACTTTGCACCAAATAATTCTCCTCCTTGTAATTTATTATGAGTTAACTCACCTAAGAATTCCATAAAAATAATTAAAATAGTCTGAAAATTCTTTTGAAGCCGCGGCCTTTAGAGAGGGTCAGTGTGTTTCGCTAATTTCCATTCAGACTTAGGGGAGTGAATACTAGTATTCAGATTTATGGTTTTGTAAATCAAATTTTAGAGAAAGACTTTTTGATGATTAAAACTTTTCAATAGGGTTCTTTTTTACTTTGAGTCTATCGATCTGCACTGTCAATCCAAATTCT